>OGHA01000024.1_pt1 | contig 125253 bp, 118 predicted proteins | sample 1571361 | NCBI WGS metagenome assembly OGHA01 (sample SAMEA2581970, study PRJEB24529) | metagenome | biome: Human gut stool | place: China | collected 2011 | reverse complement strand
GCACTTCTTCCACCTTTCCGTAAAGTTCCGAAGTAGATGCCTGATAGATGCGGCAAGTATCTTTCAGTCCGCACAGACGGACAGCCTCTAACACGCGGAGCACTCCTGTGGCGTCTACATCAGCTGTAAATTCCGGAGAGTCGAAACTCACCTGTACGTGGCTTTGTGCTGCCAGGTTGTAAATTTCCGTGGGGCGTACCTTGCTTACCACTTGCAGAATACTCATGGAATCCCCCAAATCCGCATAGTGCAAGTGAAATTTCGGTTGTCCTTCCAGATGTGCGATACGTTCGCGGAAGTCCACTGACGAGCGGCGAATAGTACCGTGTACGTCATAACCTTTTTCCAATAAGAATTCGGCCAGGAATGATCCGTCCTGTCCTGTAATACCTGTGATTAGTGCTACTTTTCTTTCCATGTTTATAAAATGAAAAGTTTGAAATTAACTTATTATTAATTACTTATATCTGAATAATATATATGATAGGTCTTTATTTATTTTCTTTGTAATCTTTATTAATGCAATAGTGCAGACTATTATAATAATAGTTAAAGGGTAAATAATAATATTGATATTTCTGCTATTTATTATTTCATTACAATAATGTCGTAATACAATAATAAATAGCATGTGTGATAAGTATATTCCAAATGTCATATTAGATAAATCACTTATTATTTTAATCAATCTATTATCATGGGAGGTTAGATTGATTTTTTTTGTTATTCTATAAATTAATTCAAATAGTGAGACACTTATAAATAAAATGAAAGGATTATCGTACCAAATCATATAGTGGTTTTTCCAGTGAGACAAGAAAAGACCTATAAAGGATAAAATGATGATTGATAAAAAAATACAATGGTTTATACTGCTGAATCGTTGTTTTGAAATATAATATCCAGCTAATAAATATATTAGATAACAAGTGTATGAGAGTCCAGATGTTGTTGGATAAGGATAGCCTTTGTATATGAGAAATCCATTATAGATGAAAGTTGCACAAATAATTATAGAAGTGATAAATATCATTAGGATTTTTGCTTTGGTTACTAAATAGGAGATAATTGGCATTGCAATATAATATAGTATAATCATTCTGATATACCATAAATGAATTTCAGGTTTGTGAATTAAAGCTATATTGTATAATAGTTCTCTAAAAGAAAAATGTTGATTGCATAAAAAATAAAATATAATCCATATTTCTCCTGTTATAATGATTGTTAATAAGTTGTGCTTGTAAAAATTTGTAATGCTAGCTGTCGTATTTAAATCTTTCTTTAATATTAATGCCCCACTTGTACACATAAATAAAGGAACTCCTATACATGAAAATATAGAATTAATGGTATGTCCTATTGTAAATAAATTATTGGAGTCAGATTTGCATATTAGCATGGTATGAGCTATTATTACTGAAAGTATAGCTATTATCTTAATGATATCAAGAGATATAATACGTTTCATCTAATAAATATAGCGTTTTTAAGTTTAGAATTTCATTTATTTAAAAAATCTTTTTCCAATTAAATTCTTCATCTTTAAATGTTTGTGAAAAAATTCTGGAGCAGCAACGTAAAATATATGCTACAACAATAATAATAAGAAACATGATTAAGATATTTAATGGGAAGATATTGTTCATTTTGTCTGTAAATAAAGTGCCCTGTACAAGATATATTTCTAGACATAGCCCCCCTATGAATTTTATACCCCATCCTATGTATTTGTTCGTATACCATTTCTTTAAAGTATCACTACTACAGACCTTATAAAAGTAATACACAATAAATAGTAGAGGAATAAGTGAGGTTATTTGAAGTTCGGAGTATAAAGGATATTTCCTCCCTGCAAATAAGATGGCATAATAGACAAATGTACTGCCTATAAGTTTAATGAAATCGGTATTAAAGTTAAAATTCCATTGCTTTTGAGAGATTCCCATCATGGCTCCCAATAACATGAATAAGAAGTAATGCCCCCATTTAAAATAAGTAGCACCATACATGTTATAATCAGCTGGTCGGTCTATGATGAAATACCAGGCAATACAGATTAATGCCACTATGCCAAATACCCATTTCAAATGATGTAACATAAATCGTTGGATAAAGTAAAGCACTACATAATATATCATGATACAAGTTACAAACCATCCTCCTCCATGAATAATGGTATAATCCATACTCTGATGCTGGTTGAAAATGAAAGCACTTAATATGGCCCATGCAAAAACGGTGGGGTAAATTCGATTGATTCTTCGTTTATACCAGTTATCGAATCTTCCCATTCTACTTAAAAACAGAGTAAAACCGGAGCAGAAGAAAAATAATACATCTCCGATAGCTCCTCCTGTGGCTAGAATATCATACTTTCCATACAACATACCCATGTGAGAATTGGTAATAAGTAATGCTGCAAAGAATTTTAATATGTCGATACCTATATTTCGTTCTTTCATTATTGTATAGTTTGCTTATATAACTCAATCATTTGTTGAGCTTTTCTGTTCCATGATAGTTCTTGTTGTCTTTTTTTGCAGTTCTTTGCCATCTCTTTTAAAAGATTTCGGTCGTTTTCTAATTCATTAAGTACTTTGGCAAAGTCGTTAATTGATTGCTTCGGATTGGAAAGGGTTATTTTTTTTCCCACTTTCTCATTGATGACATATCCCATACCACATGCGTCGAAACAAACTACAGGTAATTGATTGCTTACAGCTTCAAGTACTACTGTAGAAGTATCTTCACTAATACTGGTAAATAAGAAAATATGAGCTTTTCTCATGGCTTCCATAACGATGTTATTAGGTTGATTTCCATGCCATGTGATCAACTGTTCTATATTAAGACTGTTAGCCAGATTATGAGCTTCTAATACCTGTACTTCATTACCTGAACCATATATGTCTAAATGAAATACAGTATTATTAGTCGCTTTTAAGATGCGTAATGCTAATGGAAGTTGTTTACGGAAGTCAAACTTTCCTACCCACATTATATGTAAACGCTCATCATTAAAATTCTTGACAATATTTTCTTGTATATCAAAACATCCTGTTTCTGGTATGATAATAGATTCGAGGTTTTTATATTTTTTTATGGCTTTGTAGGAGTCAGGTATAGAGCTGATTAATAAATCAGCTCTATTAAAAGCTTCATTTACTCTTTTATCATATTTTATTTGAGCAATATTTATAATATTTTTTATTCGGTTGAATAGCTTCATTTTTAATCCACATTCTTTAAGATAAGCTGTGGGGAATTGTTTCAATCCTCCAATTGGTCCCCATACGAAAGGAATGTTGGGAATCTTCCATAAATAACCTGGTTCACGGAAGCCTATCATATTTAATTGATGAAGAATGTCGATTTGAGTTCTTTTGCAAATATCTTGTGCTATCAAGTATGTTTTCCATTGCCATTCTTTATAATATTTATAAAAGCGCCAATCGCCTTGATTCCAGCACATCTTTCGTATTTCATCAGGAACGGAATTATAATAGAAATACATATTTTTTCCTTGAGGAAGAGTTGGAAGAACTGTTTCTATTTTATCTCGAAATTCTCCTTCTGTAATAATGTAAAGTTTACAATATTGGGCAAGGTTTGTGCACCAATTCCATGCCATTCCTGGTTCACTTCCCATATTGGGAGAGCAAGCATACGCATTAATGAGTATAGTAAGCATATATAAAATATGTTAGTCAGAATATAGCCGTAAATTTATTTTTTAGAAATCTCCCGGTATAGGATGTTATTGTACAAATAATGATACAGATAATAATAGAAATAATATCTGCTTTTATGAAAGATGATGGTAACAGTTTATCATATAAAATTCTAATGATAGGCCAGTGAATACAGAGAATGAATAAGGAATATAAGCCCCAAAAAGAAAAAGTATTATTGATAATTTTTATTTTTTCTAATGAATAGCTTATTGATAAAATAAATCCAATACCTCCTACCGATGCTAATAAATATTCAATAGGATTTTGTGGGAGAATCAACCAACGAATACCAATATTGATTGGATAAATCTTAATGAAAATATAGCACGTAATTATACTTATGAATAATAGTAGATATTTGTTTCGTTTTAAAATATTTTCTATTTTAAAATAATAAGTTCCTGCAAGTATGAATGGAATGGATATTCCTGCTTTTGTTAAATTGGTATAGTCATCAATTTGTTTCAGTCCTAGAAAATAACATATTATAAAAATCAATATACTTCCTATAATAGAAATATAACGTTTCCCTATTTGATTAAACGTTAATATTATGGTTGTTAAAGTAAAAAGAGCTATTAAAAACCATTGTGGACCATTGTCAAATGAATCAGGATCATAAATATGTAGATTTTCTATACTTGTTCGTTTGGTTGCCAAAACTAAAATAGAACAAATTATTCCAAAAAACAAATATGGGAAAATCAGACTTTTAATTTTCTTATAAAGAGATTTTTCTAATGTATGAGATTTAGTTAGAAAAATACCACTTAAAAAGAAAAAGACTTGTACATAATAAAAAGTAAACCATGATTCCCACGAGCAATAGCTGTGGCTTAATACAATTAAGAATATGCAGATTCCGCGTGCTATGTCAAGTGCTTTATTTCTTTTTATCATAGTCTAATATTGATTATATAAGCTTAAACATGCATTGTATATTTTTCTTGCAGCGATTTCAGGAGTATAGTTTTGAACTATAAAATATGATGTATTTCCCATTTTATTCAAATTAGAATGATGAAACAAACTTAAAGTTTGAATTATACTTTCTTTTTTTAAAGGATCAAATCTATATCCATTTTTCCCTTCTTCTATCAGTTCTAGGTGTCCTCCATTATAGATAGAACATGCAATTGGAAGTTTGCATGCCATAGCTTCTGGGACCACTAAGCACCAATTATCTTCTAAAGTGGGCATGACAAATACATTAGCTATTGCATAATATTTATAAACCTCATCATATTCAATTCTACCTAATAAATGAATTGATTGAACTCCTCTATATTTGTGTTGTAGCTTTTCCAATAAAATACCTGTACCTATAACTAATAAGTTATCTTCGGTATGTTGTTGAATATGTTCTTCCCAAGCTTCTAGTAATTGTGTTATGCCTTTTCTTTCCACAATTTGTCCTACAAATAAATAGGTTAATCCGGAATTTAGCTGTAGAGATTTTTTTAGCTCATTTTTTTCTTCATTTGGGAAACTATTTACAGCATTTTCTAGTCCCTTGCTATCAGCTACCATTAACCCTTCAGTTTTAGGTTGTTTTTTAAATCCTAGCCCATTTTCTAAATATTCTCTTGTTAATTGTCCGTTTATTAAAAAGGCATCTATTGCTTTTCCTATTATTTTTCTATATAAAGTTCGCCACCAAGGTGAATTTCTTTCTACATAAGCAGTTCTTTCATAAAATAACATTATTTTTTTTCTATGTAAGATGCCGTATAAAATTCCTATCATAGACCATCCACCAAAGGCTTCTACAATAATTATATCGGGATTAAAATCTTTAATTTTTTTATACAAGCCAGGTTGATAACGAATAATGAGATCTTTATTAGCAAAATCAGACGAATGATCACCAATTCTAATTGTTTTACCTATTAATCCTTCTGTTGAATTTCCTAATCTTTTAATCATTTTGGAATCTACACTCTGAGTTACATCCTGCTTTGAGTAGAAAACTTTAAAATTGTATTCAAACAAATTGTTCAATTCTTCAAACACTGGAACTCTATAATCTCCGAACCAGGGACATGGCCATATAACTTTCATATATTATTTTTTTTAAAATCCTGAATAACTTGATTATAATATATCAACATTTGCGATACAATATAATCTGTACTAAATTTATTTATTATCTTACTATGGGCATTGATGCTAATAGTATATAATTGTTCTGGGGTTAATTGCAGAATATATTGAATTTTATTAGCTAAAATTTGTGGATTTCTTGGCGGAATGAGAAAGCCATCTTTTCCATCTTCAATAATTTCTTTTATCCCTCCAGAATTACTTCCTATGACGATACTTCCGCAAAGCATTGCTTCAATACATGCCATAGGCATATTTTCCCACCATGAAGGTAGGCAAATAATATCAGCTTTATTATATTGTTCTATCATTTTTTTTCTTGGTATAGGACCAGGAATATTTATCCAGTTATAATGAGATGCGTATTTTTTTTCTAGATAATTGGCAAAATTCCCTTTCTTGCCGATTAAATAAAGTTCAAACTTTTGGTTAGTTATTTGGTTTAATTGTATACAAGCCTTAATTAAATCTTCTCCCCCCTTTAAATTATATACTGCTCCAGGCAATAGAATCCTAATTATTTCTTTGTTGATGGCTTTTTTTGTGATATTAGTTGTCCAATTATTTATTTTTATTGGATTGTTTATAACTTTAATTTTATCACACGGTAATAATAATTTCTGTTCGATTATTTCTTTTATTGCTTGTGAGCAAGACGTTATATATTGAGCTCGTTTTATTTCTTTAAATTCTTGGAGTCCTTGCCAATATATGTGCCAGTTTGATTTGGTTATACCTTTTTTCCCGGATATAAATTCATTGAGAACTAAAGTTGAAGCATGTAAGCGAATTACTACAGGAATTGGTAAATTTTTTAAGTAATAACTTTCTGCTCCATATTCAGGAACTTCAATAATATCTATATCTTTTATTGATAGGATGGTTTCAAGTATTTTTTTTCTATATGAAAAAAAACGATAGAAGAGTCTAAATCGGTTGACAATATTTTTTTTCTCTATTTGAGAAATTACAAAATCCCCTCCTGAAAGTCGAATTATATTAACTCCATTTTCAGTGTATGTATACCCTTTTCTTGTATCGTCAGATGCACATATAACAGTTACTTTATGATGTTTTTGTACAATATTTTCTGCCATCTCCTTTATATAGGAAGCTATACCTCCTCCTCGTAATGAGGGAACGTATTCTCGACAAACAAAACAAATATGCATAATTTAAATCGTATAATAATTTCCTAATAATAGTAAAATAGGACTTTTTATGATAATATCTATTTCAGGAGCAAAACTCCAAACTATTTTATCAAATTGATAATAAAACCAAATAATCATGATTATAGCGATAATCTTTAGTATCTTATCACGTTGTTGTGTATTTTGGCATATAAACGGATACACAAATGGCATAAAAGCAAAAATCATCATGAAATATCGATATTGCGCTAATGGTTGTCTGAACATTGCTGTAATAGTCAGTAATAAAAGTAAAACTACATTTAGAATGAATGCGTGTGCTTGAGTAAGAGTTTTTCTTTCCATCCAAAGTTTGCGTAATACTATCCATGCAATGGGTAATGCAACGATAAAAACCTGTGACCATATAAGACCGAATTCTGTATCATTGTTGATTTCAGATTTTGCTAAACGATTAGCACCGTATGATAAAGCAGTATCGCCCATAGAAGAAACTACGTTACCAGCTAACTGAGGGCCCATTATAATTAATAGTGAGAATAAGATTCCCATGCATAGTAGTCCAATCTTAGTTAATCGGTTACGTAAAGGTTTGAATAATAGAAATGGAAGGAAGAGGCTTGTTGCTGCATGCGTAAAGATGGCACATCCAGTCATTAGCCATTCTTTTTTGCCCATTTTTCCTGATATAGCATAACTACCTAATACATACATCATGATAGATTGTGCTAGAAATTGCTTTTGAATTTGAAGTAGATATTGAAAATATAGGTAGAAAAAGGAGAGAATTGTTACTCCACAAATAATAGGTATGTGTGGCTTTTTCAATGTTTGGGCAAATTTATATAGGCCTAAAAATACTAGAATATAGTTTGCAAATGTTATAGTCGCGGCAAAAATTGGATAGTAACCGCAAGTTAAGTAGTAGCCCAAATAGTTATATACACCATTCATGAATTCTCCAGAGATATTGTTTCTTTCTTCCTCCCATGATGCTTGTAAGCCATAAATATGTATTAAGGAACCAATAAATCCTTTTGTTGGTACGTTTTTATAAGCATAGTAATATTGAATTTGATCTCCAGCAGGTCTTTTGGTTGCATTGATAGACGCAAAGTATAAAGCAATGCAAATAAAGAATAAAATATAATTTGTTTTGCGTGCATATTTTTGTTGGAGTACATAAAAACATAAAATAGGGAGCGTTATGATAGGGGGTAGCAATAAGAAAAGTAAACTTCCACAAATAATCTCTCCCTTTTCAATTGTATTTATACGGGATGAATAATTCATTCTTAGAATTGTTTTATGTTACTTAGTGGTTTACATGAATTGGATGCTATTGGACGGTTCATTAGGATATCAATAAATCTTTCAGGTAAGAATGCCTTGATTGTCTTTTTTATATTTTGTATAATTATAGGTTTCATAAATCCTAGTATATTAGGCTTGACATGTGTTATTTTACATCTTTCTAAATAAATTGATTTTGCGTAGCTTTTATTTGCTGAAACTCCTTTTGTATCATAAATGGAAATGATTTTGGGAATCAGTTCAAAAGTTTTTCCCTCTTTGTAGCATTTATAGAAGAATGCATAATCTGCAATAAAGCGATAAGACTCATCATACTGATATTTTCTCATTAGGTTTCCTTTTATAAAGCATGATTGGTGACAGAAAGGGAGTTCATGGCTCATTATCTTGAGATTTCTAGGTTGTCTTACTATGCCTCCTTGTAGATAGTTGTATACAGTACTGCCGTAAAGTATGTCTGATGTATAGTTCTTATTTTCGAATATTTCTGATAGAACGTTTTTGTCAAAAAATATATCACCACTATTCATAAAGATTAAATAGTCGCCAGTTGATTTCTGTATTCCTTTATTCATTGCATTATATAAACCTTTATCTTTTTCAGAGACACTATAATCTATATATTGTTTTTTCTCTTCAATCAATTGTTTACAACCATCAGTTGATCCGCCATCTATTATTATATATTCTTTTTCTTGATACGTTTGTTTTATTACGGAGTTTATTGTTTGTCTTAATCCATTTAAATTATTATAGTTAATTGTAATTATTGTTATTTTCATGATTTAAAATTTTATTTTTGTTAAAAGTGGATAGATGCAAATTGTAAATATGACTGTAAAGCTGAAAATAAATAATGTAGGTGATTTTAGGAATAGACTTTCTATACCTAATTTTATGCATATACCATGTGTATAAGAAACAAATAACATATGAAAAATATAAATGTATCCAGTATACATTGCACCCCATTTAGAAATGTGTATAAGAATATTATTTTTTAGATTGACCTTTAGTGAATACATAAAAATAGTAGTACAAATAATAAGGGAAGTAAAATTAGTATTGTAGACCTGTGAATTTATATTAAGAGCTGAAATGGAGATGTTGAGAAGAATTAATATAATTGATGTGATTGTAAATGTATAGATATATTTCTTTGACATAAGTATATGAGGATTATGCATACAGATTTGTCCCCATAAAAAGCACGGTAGTCCTTGAATGAAAAAGTTATATTTGGATATATTATATATGTTAAAATTGTCCATTAGTATGAATATAGAGGTTATTAGAATTAAAATGATTCCAATTCGTATTGTAAGTTTATTAGAGCATTTATTTAGAATATATATTTTTAATATAAGGAGAGATATTATGGCAGCAATATACCATAAAGTCCCGTTCCAAGGTGTTGAATTCCAGAATATAATTAATAATAAATTTTTAAGACTTATTGTTATAGAATCAAATCCATTTTTTGCTATATAAAATAAATCCTAATAGATATAATTTTAGTATTTTATGTAGTTGTTTTTTTAGTGTTATATTGGATGCAGTACATAAAAAATAGCCAGAAGTCATGAAAAAGTATGGAACAGCACATGACAGTAATAATGAATAATAATTAAAAATATAAGAGGGCAAATAGTGTGCTGTATGTAAAGTAATAACTCCTATACATGCAAGTATTTTATTGAAATCAAAAGTGTAAATGCGTTCCATGTTTTATTTTTACAAAAGAGATGAACCATTTTATTATAAAATCTATTATTATGATGCCTATAGTTGTAAGTAAAACTGTTAATACAGGAAATGAAAAAAATAAGTTTTCGTAATTGCATCGTTTTAGAATTCCTGGAGTTATCCATAAACCTATTAGGTGATATATGTATATACCTGTACTTAACTTTCTTCCTCCTTTCGCCAAAGTAGAAATAATAATATTATTTTTATTATATAAAATTCCTATGATGAAGATTGGTATTATCAAACAAGTTCCAATAAGAAAACGAAATTCATAATTTTTGTTAATAAAGATTAGAGTGTAGCTTATAAATATTGAGATTATGATTCCTGTCCATGCAGTTTTTGACAAATCTCTTTCTTTAAGTAAATTTAATTGCTTCCCAAGTAGATAGAATGGAATGCCTTGTATATAAAGATTTGTTAATGGAAAATCGAAAATACCTTGATGTGAACATGATATTATTGTTAGAGAGATTAGTAGTGAGACTGTTAATATCATGTTATTGACTTTACTTGTGACCTTTGAGAAAAAAAATTTATCTAATAAAAGGAGCATTAATATGGCTGGTAGATACCATAAAGCAGTATTCCAAGGGGTTTCGTTTAAAAAAATTATCTTTAATATTGTTTGAATTGAAATTGAATTTATTAAGTTAAAATGGCTTTTTATTAAGCCAATAATATTATAGAGTATAAATGTATATAAATATAGGTTGATGATTTTATGAATCTGTTTATTTATCTTGTACTCTTTTGCCCATAAAAAGTAACCTGAAACCATAAAGAAATATGGTACGCACATAGCAGTTAAGAATTGTATATTTTTATACCATTCGTTACTACTTAATTGGTATATACAATGAATAGATATAACACCTATGCTGGCAAAAAGTTTATAAGCATCTAGTAAGTCATATCTTTTTTTTGTATTAAGATTGTTTTTATTCATTTTTTAGCCAGTTATAAAAAAGGAAGCTGAGTCTTATATTAAGCTTTAATAATATTCCTAAGATATAATGTAGGGTTGTTGATTGTTTTAGGAAATAAGTTATAACATCCATGTTTTGTTTATAAAATGTAATAACGTTTTTTAGTTCTATATAAGGCAATCCTTTAGTTCTTAGAATAGAAAATGTTATACCTATAGCAACAATTTTATTTATTTCTCTAATGACATCATTGGGAAGTTTATGATTTGATAGAAATGCATAAATTAATGGAGCTGACTTAGCATATCCAATTGCGCTTTTAGATGATGTTTGGTTCATAATAGAACCGTTTCGGTCACAGATATAGTAATATAATGGTTTGTTGATGTGTTCTACAGTTTTCGCTAATGAATATAGCCTTATGGAAAACTCAAAATCTTCATGATATATACCTTTAGCAAAGAAAAGACTATTTTGTATTAATAAATCGCGTCTACAGATAGAAACCCATGCTTGTATGGCACCATTCATTTTAAGGCATTCAATACCTGAAATTATCTTTTTGCAGGGGAATGATATTTGGTATTCAATGGTCCTATTTTGATATAAATTGATATGATTTATTATATATATATCACTATTACTTGATATTTGATCTAATATTATGCGGAGAGCATTATTCTCAATATAATCATCACCATCAATAAACCAAATATAATCACCTTTTGCATTCTTAATCCCTGTGTTTCTTGCACAACTTAGTCCTTGATTTATTTGATGTATTGTATGGATATAATCATACTGCTTACTATAAAAATCACAGATGTTACTAGAAGTGTCTGTTGAACCGTCATCGACTAGAATAATCTCACATTCATTTATATTTTGAGCTATAATTGAATTAATGCAGCGTTCAAGATAGTTTTCAATATTGTATACTGGAATAATAATTGATAATTTGTACATAATAATTAATATAAATTTTTGATTGAAAGAAAAGGGAATATTTTTTTGAGGATTGTTATGTAATTATCAATTGTTGGTAATAAGAATCCGAATGGCAAGAATGATTTTATTTTTCTATTTTTTTCTCTCAATAGTTTAAAATTATATTCTGGGTTGACTATTTTATAATCATTAATGTATGAATCGTCTATTAAGACTTTGGTCCATTCTGATATAATTTTAGTAGTGTTGAAATTTCTAGAAATGAAATCATAAGTTTCTTTGTATGAGTTGTTCTCATTTTGTTGTAATTCTTTTATAATATTTGTGGCTAGAGAGCTTTCGTGTTTATATAATATTCCTCCAGAAGGAGGTACAGTATCTAAAAATCCAACATACTTTTTTGTTACAATTTTGCAGCCGTAAAGTTCCATTTCTATTGCAGATAAACAGAATGTTTCGCTGTATCCAGATGGGTTGGGAATTCCTATTTTAGTCTTTGCCAGGATTTTATTTTTTTCTTCTCCTAATTTACCATAAAATGTTACAGATGGAAGTATCTCTCCATTGGGCTTTGTGAGGTATGGCATAAATTGTTTTTCATAACTTTCTTCAGCAATTCCGTATTTTCCTAATTGTGCGTTGCCATATACATTGCCTGATCCAATTACGTTTAAATGAGCATCTGGATATGCCTGAAGAATACTGGGCCATGCTTTTGCTAATAAATGAAATCCTTTGATGGGGACTAAACTTCCTAAATAAGTTATTTCATTTTGGCGTTGCTTGAAAGGAATACTATTTTGCAAATAGAATTCTTTAGGTTTGATATTTATGCTGTTGTATATATATGTTGATTTTTTAAAAGCAAGATGATCTCTATAAAGGTCAAGTTGTTCTTTTCCTACATTTATTACTTTTTTTATGGTATGTGTTTTTGCTATAATTGTTAATATATGGTCGGGTATGATGTTGTGTGCCCATATATAGATTTTAATATCATTCTTTATTTCAGAGAATATGTTAGGAGAAAAATCTTTTTCCTCATATTTAACAACTAATACGTTTATATTACTCTTTATACAAAACTTTATAGCTTCTGCTTTGTTCCCAACCTTTTGATATTTACAGTCTTTTGGTAGTTTGCATATTGATGAGGTTAATAACGTAGTATCTAAAGTGCTTTCGGAATAGGATTGTAATTTATAGGCTGTATAATAGAATAGATATTCAGTTCCTCCAATACCTGGATTGCTGTCTAAAATAGATGTACAATCTACGTTGGAAATAGACTCGTTATTAATGTAGAAGGCAACTTTAGTCATGTAGCATTGTTTTTATATAATTGAATGACTTTTCTTTCATATAAGAAAGTTTTGTGTTTATTTCATGATAATTTATGGGAGTTCTAATAATGTTTTCTTGATGTTGTATCCATCTGTCCGATAATCCTAAATCTTTCAAAAAGTCTGTGATTCTTGAATTTTGTGAGTTAATGTTTCCTTCATTATGCCGGGGGAGAGCATAAAATTCTTTTTCGAATAAAATGGAAAAGACAACACCATGGAATGAATCTGTACAAATAAAATCTGCATTATTAATTAATGAAAGAAATTCATATGGCCCTGCTGCTAATATGGATTTGTAATTACAGTCTGTTTCCATTGTCAAATCAAGGCGTCTTTTGGTTTTAAATAACGGATTGATTAATTTTTCTTTATAATCTGTTTTGCTTAGAAAATATGTCAATCCATATTGTTGTTTGTTTATGGAGGATTTTTGTGAGAGCGAAAGCCAATATTCTTTATCGACTAATAAAGTGGGATCTATGACTTGGGTTACATTGATAATGCCGCAATTGTTTAATAATTGTACTCCAGACTTCTCCCTGCATGATATAAATTTAAAATCGTGTAAAAGACGTTTAAAAGTATCTTGTTGTTTTTCATTCAGTTTTGCTATTCCAATACTAGGGGCATAAGCAGCTTTTATCCTTCCTTTGGGTACGAATGTCAGGAAGTATGGTTCTATGAATCCATTTAATGTTGGATTCCATATTTGATCGCTTCCTGAAATATAAAGGTCATATATTGGTGGATTCTTTTTTAAAGAATCGGATGTGGGATATTTCTGTGAAGACAGCTGAAAATTTCTTTTGTAGAATTTGTTAAATAGGCAAATTCTTTTGATAAGAAATGGATAATTTAGAATGATTCGTAGATTTTTTAAAGGATATCTCCTAATATCTCCTAATATTATCCTAGTTTTTTCTATCCATTTTTTCTGATATTCTTTCCTTTGATAATCAACAACTTCAACATGATGCCCTAATTTAGTTAGTGTATATTGTAATGCATAACATTGAAGGAAAGTTCCGAAATTTTTATATTGATGAGTTGTAATGAATCCTATCTTCATTGAATTATATAAAACGTTTAATGAATCTTGTTATTCTAATACTTATTGGGTATGAATGTTTGAGATACTTATTAATAAGTTTCTCTATGTTTTGTATGGTTACTTTTTTAAAAAAATCTTCTCTTTTATAATGTGGAGAACTACAAGTATAGAAGGTCTCAGTTCGGCATTCTACTGTTTTAAAATCGGTTTGTTGATATTTAAATTGTTGCTTTATATTAGAAAATAAAAATTCTCCTTTTTCACTTTTCGTGATAACTAATGAAGTTCCTTTATTGTCGTCCAGTTCTGGATAAAATTTTTCTATTCCCCAATAATCAGCAAGCATAATATCGCTTCCTGAGGTGAATTTTTTAGCAGGGCAATGATGGCATGAAGGTCGATTATAAAGGTTATAAATAAAACCTTTCATGAAGATGTTATTATCACATCTTTCTGATACAACTTTCCTGCCTGTATCTTGCTTGCTGATACTAAGAGTATAATTGTGCCACGCAGCATTTTTATCTCTGAAGTCAACTAAAATATTTAAAGTTTTTAGGTTTAGGCTAGATAAATAGATATGCCATATTTTGGAAGAAGGGATACCATGACATGCTATGTCCACAGTGAATAAATTCGGGTAGCATACGTTTTTCAGAAATAAGTGTAGTGCTTTTATTTGACAGGGGGTTCCTGAGAATAGAACGACACGTTCTGAGACTAAATCATCTTTTACTTTTTTGAATGTATTTCCAATATGACTTTGGAGATATTTTGACTTTTGTAGTTTTATGATATCTTTTATTTCTGTTATTCGGATATGCTGTACAATTTCAGGAGTGATTAAAGATGCTCCGTATATAATACCATTTTTCTTTTCAATAATATATTTAGCTAATTCGTAAAAGACTCCTCCAGATGAACTGTTAAATCTTACCGAATTGGATTTATTAATTGCGGCATAAGAAATTAATTTAGATTTGTTCTCAGATTCTTTTAATTGTATGCCAGGACATACTTTCTCGCACAAATTGCATTGTATACAATTTGTTAGATTTATCTTTGGATATCTAAAACCTTCTTTGTCCTCATTTAATGATATACATTGCTTTGGACAGATTTGTATACAAGATTCACAGCCACAACAATTTTGTCTGGGTAATGTATTAATCATTTAAGCAGATTGATTTTAGTGAGAAAACCAAGTTTTTTTGCTTTAATCCACATAGAAAAACTCAATCTATTTCTTATAGGAATCCATGATAGGGGAATCAAGTCATCTACATCCGATTTGTTATTTTGAGCGTATTTCCCAAACCACGGCTTGGGATATATTATTTTTTTATTTGGATTGGGATTTAAATAAGCTCCCCACCAACTGAATGTACTATTACTTATAATATTATCAGTGCATAATGTTTGTGCATATAAATCAATGAGGGGGTCATTGTTCTCAAGAAAATATATATTATCTCCTTTGAAATGTTTTTTACACCAGGATAAATCATCGCTAATAAAAACAAAACGTGAATTCTTTGGAAATAGTTTCATTGCTTTCTGAAAATATATCTTAGAGCAAACTGGTAGTTTATGTGGTATATAGCAATAATCTCCTCGTCTAACATTTACTCCTATAACGGGGCTGCTAAAAATTTCTTTGTATTGTGAAAGAATTTTCTTTTTTAAATCTGCAGGAATAGAGAATAAATCTTTAATAATATCTTCATCGAAATATTTGTATGATTGAAATCCTCCATCAAGTAGAAGATTCTTTTGATAGGGTATTTCATTATATTTAAATCCTTTTTGTTGGAATGGAATCAAATTATCAGGTGTCGATTCTAAGATAGAAATATTTCTGTATATATTATTTCTATATGGTTGTATGAAATCCCATACGTAACAACTGTCAGGTGGGGCTATTTTATAATCTTTATGGCATACGGCACAAAATTGATCATTATTATGTGCTGCTAATGTTGCAGCTGCTGCCATTTCAAATAAATGGTTGCCAATTCGACCATGCAATTTAACGTATATCATACTTTTCTTATTTTATTTTTAATGCGGAATGAAATTTCTTGTATTAAATTTCTTATAGGGGCATTATTGATAAACTGTGATTGTACTAATAGAAAATTTTTTAAGTCAGTTTCTCTATTAGCATAAGGTGATTTCATAAAATAATACCACCATATATAGCTTCTTAGACAATATCCATTCCATGGCTTTTCTCCTGTATAATGAATGATAGAGTCTTTAGTGTCTGATATCTCATTTTCTTTTAACTTTCTAAAATTCTGATTGCTAATAGATAACCTATATAAAATTGTCGTGTAATTATATTTCAGGGGTAGTTGTTTTATGTGTCCTTTACATACTATGTTGATAATGTCCTGATCTTGACATATATATTGCTTTTGCTGATGTTCAGCACATTTTTTATGAAAATCAGTTTCGTTTAACTTGTTAATATCCATTATAAGGACTCCGCTGTTTATATATTCACTAGGATTACATCCTATCTTTATCAGATAATCTGTATTTGATTGATTGTACAGAGGGGTTTCACAAATTCCTCCAATCCATTCTTCTTTTTTTAATGATGTATTGTATAGCATAGATAAATCACACTCTATGATTGTATCTACGTCTAAGTAAATAATTACATTATAATTTGTCTGATTAATAGAGTTTATTTGTTTTTGTAGCTGCGGAATAAGTAATCTATAGTAACATGTCGTTGTTATATTTCTGATTTCGTATGCTCCTTTAAAAAAGTCCTTAATTTCAATAAAAGATATACGATGTTGTGGATATTGTTTTAAAAGAACATTGAATGAATCTTTTTCTTCTGGGGGTATTTCTCCAACTTTACAAATGATAAAAATATCATAATTTGTTTTATCCTTAGCATTTTCAAAAAGTGAGAATAAACAAACTTTTGCTGGTAAAATCATGTTTTTATCAAAACAACAGATAACGGGAATCATTTTATTTTTGAATATAATTTTTTTATTATTGATATTACAAATTGTTTTTCAGAATTGTTTAATCCAATCATATAACTTAGTGTTATTGATGATATGATTGATGTTAAGCAAGATATTATGAAGTTTATGAGACTATTAATGGTTAGTATATGATATAAGAATGGTGGAATTATTGATAATATTGCTACTAAATAACAAGGGAAAATAGCTTCTTTAATTAAAAATTTTTTTCTTATTCCTGTATATTGTTGTAGAATATTTAGGCGTATATATAAGGTGATGAATGATACAAATATATTGGCTAAAATAACGAAATATGGTTCTATTCCTAATTTTAATAGTAAATATGATATTGGTAATACGGTTATAAGTGCTAGACTAACATATATTTGTAATTTTTTTACTTTCCCGTTCGCTTGTATCCCTGTAGTGATAGGACCAGTCATTGTATCTAATAATGTATTTATTATGGCTAAGCGTGTGAACCACGCAGTGTATTGAGGCGATTCTCCCAACCATAATGTTAAAATTTTATCTGTCTCAATTATGAATGGATAAGAGAGAAGCATCATTAGTAAGAAACTAATTTTAATTCCTCGGCTGATTAATTTACGAGTGTCTTCAATATTTCCAGAGGCAAAACTTTTGACAATAGGTGGGTTTAAAGCTGATTGAAATTGATAAACAAATTGGACAATAATTCCATTAATACGTAAAGCAATGCCTCTTGCCCCGTTCACAATTGTTCCATAGAACCAGTTTAAAAATATATTTAATACTTGGTCATTGGCAATAATCGTGACTTGTCCGAAGAGATTCCAGCCAGAAAAACTAAAGATTTGTTTGAATAAGCTTCTGTTCCATGTAAAATGTAAGTTGCATTCGTTGAATTGCTTTAAACAATAAATCATGGAAATAAGGAAATCAATCGTACCTGATAACATTAGCAATATTGCATAGATTATTAAGCTATCACCAGGTATGAACCATAAGGCATAAACTATTAGTAATTTAAAGACAACATCTATAAAAGAAAAATAAGCATAAATTCCCATTTTTTCATGTGCCATAACACTAGCCGTAAAAGGAACTTTTATGATACCTAATATGCTGGAAAATATGGCTGTTTGGTATACCCAGTTGGCAGCTAATAGTCGTTCTGGGGGGATTACTAGTTTCTTGTTGATAAACCATAGGCCAATTGTTTCTGATAATAATATAATAATTATGGCTAAAATACAATGAATAAATAAAATTAGTTCAAAAACTTCTTTTAAGTTCTTTTGATTATTCCTTCCTAATTCGAAGGATAAAAAACGTTGTGAGGCGGAAGACATACTTCCATTTAAAAAACCCAGCATACTAATAACACCTCCTACTAGGTTGTAAATCCCCATATTTTCTAGCCCTAATGCCTGAAATATTACTCTTGTTGTGAAAAGGGATATTCCAAGAGTAATAAACATTCGGACATAAAGGAGAAGTGTGTTTTTCAGTATTCTTTTATTATCTGACATATTGGACTTTTCTATTTGTGTTATTATTTTATGTGTACTTTACTGTTTGTAAACTTCCTAAGGTAATATAATCTAACAATATTTGATTATGTAAAATTAGGTATTACTTGCGAAAATATAAATTGATTTATGTTGGAATATATGTGTGAATTGATATTCTAAAGTTTATTGTATTATGAATAATAGTCAAGTCTATATTTTTATATTTCCCGTTTGAAAATCCATCTGTTATTGATTGAAGGAATATGATGCTTAAGTTGTTTAAAACTGGGATATAAATATTTTAATTAGAGACTAATTCCAGGCGATTCACATCGGCTGGAATAATTTTAAATATGAAAAATTTCTCTCCCATCCCGTGGGAAAGACTCTACCTTAGTTATTTCTTTTGTCCATAGCCATAACCGTAGCCATAGCCGTATTTCTTTCCGTAACCGTAGTGCCCGTATTTGCCATACTTGCCGTAGCCATAGTAGGAGCCGGTTTCACGTTTGTTCATATCAATTCCATTAATCAATACGCAGAGGTGGGGAAGTTTGCCGTCCTGCTGCAATTCATTGATTAATTTGAATTCGCTCTTGGCCGTGTAGTTGGAACGGCATACATAAACGCTTAAATCGGCTACGCGGGCAATAAGCTGGGTGTCGGTTACCATGCCGATGGGGGCGGTATCCAATATCACATAGTCAAAATGTGTTTTTAGCTGTTGGATAGCGTCATCGAGTGCCTGACGGGCTACCAATTCAGTCGGGTTGGGAGGGATGGTGCCACCGGGTAAAATATAGAGATTGGGTGAAACCGTAGATACCTGACATAGGCTAAGTAAATCGGTGTGCTCGGGGTCGGACAGGTATTGTGAAATTCCGGCTTCCTTATGGGAGAGATGGAACACCTTGTTTAGTCCGGGTTTACGGATGTCAAGCCCCACAATTACTACCTTTTTGCCCATAAAGGCAAAACTGCTGGCCAGGTTGCCGGCATTGAAACTTTTGCCCTCACCGGAAGTGGTGGAGGTGAAAAGAATTACTTTCTGTCCTTCCTGAAGCATGTACTGGATATTGGTACGCACTGAGCGGAACACTTCTTCCATCAGCTCGTTGCGGTTTTCGCGTACCACAATGGCACTTTCAGCGGTTTCAGGGGTAAGTGGAATATCACCTATGATAGGCAGATGGGTAATCTTTTCTACATCACCGCGGGTCTGGATTTTAAACTGAAGCAATCCCCAGAGGAAAATCAGACCTACCGGAAGACCTAAGCCCAATACAAGGGCAATCATGTAAGTTTGTGAGGGGGTAGGGAAGATCTGGCCGCCTGCCAGAGGCTCGTCGATGACGCGGGCATTGTTGGCGGTAGAAGCCAAGGTGATGTTATTTTCCTCGCGTTTTTGCAACAGCATCAGGTAGAGGTTGGCCTGGATTTCCTGCTGGCGCGACATGCTGAGGTATTCTTTTTCCTGTACGGGGGCATCGCTTACCTTACCGGCATACTTGCGGGTCTGTGCCTGCAGGGCCTGTCGGTTGATAAGCAATCCTTTTTCAGCAGTCTGGATGGCGCCCATTACGCTGTTGCGCATTACTTCGATGCTGGCATTCAGGCTTTGCACAGCAGGGTTATCCTCGTGCGAGGTGCGCAGCAGGCGCTTGCGCTCAATCAGCATCTGGTTATAGTTCTGTACTACCGTATTCAAGTCGCTGTTGTTCAGTCCGATATTGGCAGGGATGACTTCATACTGACTGCTCTCGTTCAGTATGTGGTTTTTTAAATGATTGACCAGACTGATTTGTACTTCATTTTCGGCGTAAGCACGTTCGTAGCTGGCCTGCTCACCGGCAGCCTGGGTGGCATCGGCGGCAATATCTACCACACCCGCCCGCTGTTTGAAGCTGGCCAGCTGGCTTTCAGTAGTACCCAGTTCTTTATTGATGATGCGGATACGCTCGTCGATAAACTCGGCAGTCTTGGCCGCTACCTCGTTCTTGTCGTTATTGCCTTCTTCGTTATAGAGTTCTACTAATTTATTCAGGAAATCTACTCCCCGAGACTCCTGACTGCTGGTGAAGGTAAGTTGGGCAATGGTGGTAGACTTGCTGCTGGGACTTACCGCCAAGCGGTTACGGTAGGAAGCCGCTGCTGCATTGGGTGATACGACTGCGGCCTGAATCACTTCGGGTACAGGCTGGATAGTTTGCAGCGTAGAATCGGCTGCCGAGAACGTGAAGACACCCGCAGGGGTAGAGAATACAGCTGGCAGGCTTTCTACTGTCTTTTTCCATTCCTGACCTTCGTGTTCTACCAGGACTTCGTGAAGCTGCTGGTTACGGAAAGACATCTTGACCTGGGCATAACCCATGCGTTCGGCTTCTTCGGGAGTGACCCATACCTTGACGGGCGACTGCTTGTAAAGCTCGGTATTACGGAACTGATCGGGCACGGAGTAGCTGACATAGAGGTCGAGGGCGGTCACTACTTTTTTAATCAGGGTGCGTGAACGCAGGATTTCCAGCTCGTTGTCAAAGCTCTGGGTGGAAGAAGTAACAAAGCCCAAATCTTCCAGGTTGGATCCGTTTGCCCCTCCTTTGTTTTCGTTCTTAATCAAGACGGAAGAGCTGACGGTGTAAAGAGGGGTCAGGGTCTTGAGGTAGAAAAAGGCGCCAATCAGGAATACAGCTACGCTGCCCAGAATCCAGGGCCAGTACATCAGAAGCTTGATTAAAAACGCTTTATAGTCGAAGCCGGAAGTCTCGTTGTCTTCTTCCAGCAGGTAGTTCTTGGTTTCTTCTGCCATAGGTAAATGTCGTTATTATTTGGAAATTGCAAGTACAAGTGAAGTGATGGAAGTCACAATGCTGAGCAGGGTAATCCACATGGAAGAATTGCTGTTAAAGGTGTTGGTACGTACCTTTGCCTTGGTGGGCTTGACATAAACTACGTCATTCTGCTGCAGATAGAAGTAGGGTGACTGGGCTACATTGGCTTCGTTCAGGTTAAGGTGGTATACCCGTCGTACGCCTGTGGAGTCTTCGCGGAGCAACTGCACGTCATCGCGTACCGAGAAGAGGGTCATGTCGCCTGCCTGTGCTAAGGCTTCGAAGATGGTGACTTTCTCGGCATCAGTGCTATAGGTGCCTGGATGGCCTACTTCACCCAATACGCTGAACTTGTAGTTGGAAGTACGCACCGTGACATTGGGTATTTCCTTCAAGTAAGGCTGGAGCTTTTCACGAATGAGTGCTTCGCATTCGCGGTTGGTCAGGCCCATAACCTTGAGGTTACCCAATACGGGAAAATCAATGTAGCCTTGATTGTCTACCAGGTAGGCCAATAATTTTGCATCTTGCATGCCTGTTGAACTTGTTGCTGAATTTTCTTTAGTAGTTCCGATTTTTCGGTAAAAAGGAGCCGATGCCTCGGGGTCGGTGGTGCTTACCAAAATAGTAAGCTCATCTTTGGGCATGATGCGGAAGTCATAGAGCTGTCCTTCAAGGGATTCATTGAGCACTTGTTCGTTCTGAAGGTAGAGCGATTTCTGGTAAGACGTACACCCGCTCACCAGCAGGGTGGACAACGTCAGCATACAGACTACTTTGCGTATCTTCATCTTTTCATTGGGTTTTGTTATGATCATTCTAAAGGAATTTCCCTGCGCATAGGGCGTGCTTCGCCGTTACCACTCCCAGCTATGGATTGGGGGCGGTAAACACAGCGGCCGATAATCAGCCGCAAAATTAAGCCTTATTTTTGGTTTATTCAACTTATAGAGGGGTTTTTATCGGTGAAAAGGGTGGAAATCAATGAAAAAGTGGGCATATCGGCGGATTTTGTAACAATTCTGGAACAATGTATGGGGTACAGGGCGGAGTGTGAGAAAAACGCAAGGGCGTTTTACCTGAAACGCAAGTGCGTTTGTGATAAAACGCAAGTACGTTTTACTTCAAACGCAAGGGCGTTCGATTCAAAACGCAAGGGCGTTTTCGGGGAGTTCCGGAAAATCATGACGGGTTGTCGGGGTTGGCAGGCATTTTTATAAAATGTATATACGCGGGGTGTGGAACAAGTGTGTCATACTTGTTCCACACCTGTATATAGAGAGTTTGCAAAACCGGTGCCAACCCCGACAACCCGTCAAGCGGTGGCCCGGGGAAGGCTGGTTCTTCACTACCGTTTTGTATCTTTTGTGCGAGGGGGTTGGATGCCTTGGATTGATTTAATTCGCTCTAAATCAGTGGCGAGTGAACGGAAAAAGTCGCGGAGCAGCTCGTCCTGCTTCTGCGGGTCGGCGGCAAGCAGGCGGTGGTACACGGCAAGGATGCGGCCGAGGAATGTCAGATCCGTCAGGAGCCCTTTTTAACTTTTTGAAACGTGTGTGCGCTCATCGGTGCCAGTCGGCACAACTCTTGTACGGTGAGGGTACGGCCGTGCGACAGCACCTGGTGGCGCCACGCTTCCAACATCTGTCCTACTTCAATCAATTTCGCTTGTTTCATACGCGTTTTTGTTTAAAAAATAAAATTATAGTAAATTATTGGTTAAAATATTGCACACATGCGTGCAATATGGGTTTGTACTTTCTGTAAACTTGTGTTACATTCGTTTCGCTGTTTTGAAAAGAAAACACAAAAATTAAAACTAAAAGGATTGCAAATTTAATAAATCATTAAATAAAGCACGAGAAAATGAACAAAATGATGCTAAGTATTTTTAAGGGTTATGCCGACACGATGCCCGTGGCGGTGAGTCTTGATGAAGTGGTCCGTCTGATTCGGGAGGACAAGGTGTTGGCCGACCACACCGAAAAATACCGTTACTACCGCTCGCAGGGGCAGAAGACGGCCGCCAACCGGGAAAAGTCGGCCTGTCCCTGCTTTGCCGTAGCGGTGCGTTTCGACGGGGGCAAGCGAAGAACCGACATCAGTGGCTGGACAGGTCTCTCGATGGTGGATTTTGACCATCTGCCCGAAGGACAGGCGGAGGAGGTGTTCGAAAAAGTGTGTACCGACCCGCATACTGTGCTGGCTTATACCACCATCAGCGGGCAAGGGGTGAGGGTGGTGTGCCGCTACTGCCTGGACGGGGATGTGCCTGACAATGACCGTCTGACGCTGTACGCCCAGGTGTTCAACAGGGTGAACGAGTATTACCAGAAGCTGACGAAGTGTGCTTTCGACCCTGCCTGCAAGAATGCCACGCGACTGAGCGGGCTGGCGCATGACGCGCAGGTGCATTACCACGACGGGGCGGAACCTTTCCGCTTCGACCTTTCGCGCATGAAGAAGGCGGATGAGCCGCGCAGGGGACGGGTGGAGCGTGTGGTGGCCCGTATCCGCAGGGAGCTGGACGAGCAGGGCGTGGTGTATGCCCCGCATCATCACAACGAGTACATCATGCGCATGGGGTATCTGATGAACGAGTTCGGGCTGCCGCTGGAGCAGGCCATCGGCTGGGCGGACGGACGCTTTCCGGAATACGACGGCGACGTGGCGGTTATTTTCCGCTCGTGCTATGCCGATACGGAGGCGCACGGACGGCGGGAGGCGGAACTGTTTCGTGCGAAGAGGGAGAAGAAGGGGGAGGGACGTTCCCAACTGGCCACGCCCCAGGAGATTGAGCAGTTTCTCGCCACGCAGGCGGAGTTCCGGAAGAACGTGATTACCGGGAAGGAGGAGATGCGGCATCCCGAGGCCGAGGAGTTTGTGGAGCTGACCGACCGTCTGGTGAACTCGCTGTGGAGCCGCATGACCAAGGAGGGGCACACGGTACGCCTGTGCGACGTGCGCTCGGTGCTGGAGTCGGAGTTTGTGCCGGAGTTCAACCCTTTTACGGAGTATTTCCGCTCGCTGCCTCCGTGGGACGGGGTGACCGACCACATCGGACGGCTGGCGGCCACGGTGCACGTGGAGGGTGACGCGAAACTGTTTGATGATTGTTTCCGCAAGTGGCTGGTGGCTGCGGTGGTGTCGCTGATGGTGAAGGAGGTGACGAACCACCAGATTCTGGTGCTGGTGGGGCGGCAGGGTTGCTACAAGACGACCTGGCTGGCGCGTCTGCTGCCGCCTGAACTGCAGCGGTATTTCTGCGTGCGCTCCAACAGCGGACGGCTGACGAAGGACGATAACCTGGCGCTGTCGGAATTTGCGCTGATTTGCCTGGAGGAGATTGACGAGCTGCGCCTGGGCGACATCAACCAGCTCAAGGCGATGGTGACGCTGCCGGCGGTGAACGAACGGAGGGCGTACGGGCACTACAAGGAGAACCGTCCGCACATCGCGAGTTTCTGTGGCACGACCAACCAGCCGGAGTTTCTGAACGACCCTACGGGAAGCCGGCGCTGGCTGCCCTTCACGGTGGTGCACATTGACGACCCCTACACGCATCCCGTGGACTATGCGGGGGTGTACGGGCAGGCCCTGATGCTGTGGAAGAAGGGATTCCGCTACTGGTTCGACGAGGAGGAAATCGCGCAGGTGAACGCACGCAACGAGCGGTTTGAGACTGCCAGCCTGGAAACGGACTTGCTGCTGGCTTTTTTCCGCGTGCCGATGCCCGGCGAGGAATGTATGTTCCTGACGGTGGGCGAGATTTTGCAGCACATCAACGGGGGCATGAAGAATCCCCTTAGTGCCGTCAAGGTGGGGCTTGCCTTGCGGAAGGCGGGATTCGAGCAGGTTCGTGTGGCGGGAAAGAGGGGGTATCGGGTGGTGATGTACACCATCGAAGAGGTGAACCGCAACCGTCGTGCCATGGGACGATTTACCGAGGCGCCGGCTGAAGAGTAGTCTTCATCGCCCGGTCGCCGGATGGTGATAACGCTTTGATTTTCATGTGGATTTTTATGTTCCGAAGAAGGAAATATACCGGAAAAAACGGGTGGAAAAACTTGTGTATCCGACCGGAATTGTGTAAATTTATAGGTAACTAAAATAAAACGGAACAATGAACTACATGCAATTGAAAACGGGACCGGGAGCTGTTTCCGGGGAGGAACGGGAGGGTTTCTGCCTGAAGGCTTACCGGAAAAGTGAGTTGGCGGGCTTGTATTTTCCGCAGGCAGGTAAAAAAGGTGCCCTGCAGGGGCTGGGGCGATGGATCAAGCAGTGTGCGGAACTGGAAAGGGAGCTCGAGCGGTCGGGCTACCAGAAAAACCGCAAGTTTTTCCTGAAATCGGAGGTGGAACTGATTGTGAGGTTCCTTGGAGAGCCGTAAGCGGCGGCGTTTCCTTTTTCTAATGTCTTCAAAAGTCTTCAAATTTCCTCGAATGTCTTCGTAAGTCTTCGTATGTCCTCAAATGTCTACATGGGCGGAAACGGGGAGTGTAACTTTGCCTTTGTAAATGAAGAGTGAATAATGAAGAACAATGGATAATGAAGAATGAAGAGTGAATAATGAAGAATGTGCGCGCGTTTCCTGGATTCTTAATTCATCATTCTTAATTCTTAATTCATCATTCAAGATTTAAGATTCATCATTCTTAATTCTTAATTCTTCATTTAATTGGTTTTTAACTTTTAACTTTTAATTTTTAACTAACAAGTGGATTTATGAAGAAAACAGTGACTTATTCGGTTGTAGGGCGTGTGAACCCGGCCGATCGTGAAAGCGGTGAAGTGAAGTATTATGCACAGTCGCAGGCTCGCGGCGAGATGGGTATCCGTGAAATAGCGGAACGTATTCACCAGATGTGTACCGTGACCCGTGCCGACGTGATGGCGGTATTGACGGGACTGGAAGACATCGTGTCGGAAGGCTTGCAGGGCGGCGAAATCGTACGCCTGGGTGAACTGGGTTCGCTGCAGCTGAGCCTGAGCGGGGAAGGAGCCGCTACGGAAGATACGTATACCGACAGCATGATTGAAAAGGTGCGCGTGCTGTTCCGCCCGGGTACGGTGATGCAGGAGGCTATCAACAACCTGGCTTTCGAACGGGTGCCGGTGAAGTATAAGAAAGAGGAAGAGGACGACGGTGCAGGGGTGTAATCGGAACTAAGGCGTGAGAAGATGACGAAAGTAAAATGGATTGTGGTCAGGGTGCTGAAGTGTATTCTCTGTCTCCTGACCGGAAGAAAACCGGATTGTGATGAGAAAAATTGACATGATTGTGATTCACTGTACGGCAACGAGAGCGGACCGCCCGCTCTCGCCTGCCGAACTGACGAAGATGCACCGGAAACGGGGGTTCAAGTGTTGCGGATATCACTATTTTGTCCGCACGGATGGTGAAATTTGTACAATGCGGCCGGTGGAACGGGCCGGAGCGCATGCCAAGGGGTATAACGAGCACAGCATCGGCATTGCGTACGAAGGGGGACTGGATGCGCAGGGACGGCTGGCGGATACGCGTACGGAACTGCAGAAGCGTTCGCTCCGGATTCTGGTGAGGGTGCTGAAATCGGATTTCCCGGCCATCACGCAGGTGGTGGGGCATCGCGACCTGAGTCCGGATCTGGACGGCGACGGAACGGTGGAACCGGAGGAATGGACCAAGGCCTGCCCCTGTTTTGACGTGAAAAAGGAGCTGTAGCGGGACAAAAGTTTTCTAAATCGTAAAAAGAAGGTGTCCGGCGCCTGAAAAGTTTTCAGGATTCGAAATAAAATCCTACCTTTGCACTACTCAAAATCCAAACGGACATGGCGAATCTGTATATTATCATTTCTGCATTTGTATCGGCAGTGATACTGGGGAGAATCATTATCCCGAATATTCTGATTATTTCATTGCGCAAACGCTTGTTTGACGTGCCTGATGAACGGAAAGTACACAAACGTCCGATACCTCGCCTCGGGGGAGTGACCTTTTTCCCGGTGATTCTTTTTTCCTTGTGTGTGTTTACGGCCGTGCGGCTGATGACGGGCCACGGACCTGCCGAGACATCGACAACGGACCTGGTGTGCGAGTTTCTTTTCCTGACGGGAGGGCTGACCCTGCTGTATATCGTGGGCATTGCCGACGACTTGATTGGGGTGCGCTACCGGAAGAAGTTCCTGGTGCAGATTATCTCGGCGGCGATGTTTCCGCTGTCGGGCTTGTATATCAACAATTTCTATGGTCTCTTTGGCATTTACCTGATTCCTGCAGAGGTAGGTATTCCGCTGACCATGCTGCTGGTGGTGTTCATTACCAATGCCATCAACCTGATTGACGGTATCGACGGACTGGCGTCGGGGCTGAGTATGGTGGCACTGCTGGTGTTCGGGGTGCTGTTCGTGCATTTCCGCATGTGGAGCTATGCCATGCTGGCTTTCGTGACGGTGGGTGTGATTATCCCGTTCTTTTCGTACAACGTGTTCGGCAGTGCGGATTTGGGAAGGAAGATTTTCATGGGGGATACCGGCAGCTTGACGCTGGGGTATATTCTGAGCTTCTTTGTCATCAAGTACTGTATGTATGAGCCGGATATGCTGCTCACGATGAAGACGAGTCCGGTGCTGGTGTCGTTCAGCGTGCTGATGGTGCCGTGCTTGGATGTGATTCGCGTGGTGCTGCGGCGTGCGCGTAACAAGCGGTCGCTGTTCATGCCCGACAAGACGCACATCCATCACAAGTTCCTGGCTATGGGCTTCTCGCCGCGGAGGGCGCTGGTAACGATTCAGCTGATGTCGGCCTGCTTCTGTGCGTTTACCATCGTGGCGATTCTTTATATGAACAACACGCTGGTGTTCGTGATTGACGTGGTGGTATGGACGCTGCTGAACCTCTGGTTTGACCATGTGATTAACCGGAAGGCGAAGAATGGAGAATAATGAAGAATTAAGAATTAAGAATGAAGAATGAATAATGAAGAACGGGAGGGGTGACTCTTCCGTTCTTTTTTTGTTATGACATAAGAACAAAAAGACATAATTTCAATAATGATGAAGAATGAAAAGTGAAAACGTGATACGCTCACCGCTTTTACTTTTTAACTATTACCTTTTAACTATATACCTTATACCTTTTTCTGTCTAAAGAAGCTCGATATCTGTATAACTCGTTTGAAAAAATGTGTTGTAATGAATGCTATTCGTTCGAAAAAATGTGTCGAATGTTGGTTTATTCGCTGGAAAAAGTGTAATTTCGTCGTTGGGAAATAAGATTACACCATGCTTAAAAGGAAGATAGAAACATGTTTAGCCGACTGGAAACGGTCTGAGGACAGAAAGCCTCTTGTAATAAAAGGCATCCGCCAATGTGGGAAGACATACATTGTTCAGAAATTCGCCAGGGAGAATTATGAAAGTGTGGTCTATATGAATTTCATTCTTGAGCCTGACAATAAGTCTGCCTTTACCGGCAATATAGATGTGGATACCATCATTCTCAACCTCTCTGCTTTGATTCAGGGCAGTCGTTTCATTGAGGGGAAAACCTGCATCATCCTTGACGAGATTCAAGAGTGTAAGGAAGCAAGGACTGCCTTGAAGTCATTTCATATAGACGGGCGTTTCGATGTCATTGCCACAGGTTCGCTTTTGGGGGTAAAAGGTTATGGTCAAAGTAAGAAAAAGAAGGAGGATGTAGGGCAAGATTCTGTTCCGGTTGGATACGAAACCGTGATTGACATGTACCCATTGGATTTTGAAGAGTTTCTATGGGCAAACGGAATCGGTCAGACAGTTATTGATTCTGTAAAATCATGCTTTGAGAACGAAAAGGCTGTTCCTGACGGGATTCATAAGGTCATGATGGAGATGCTGTACAGATATGTGATTGTCGGAGGTCTGCCGGAAGTGGTGAATTGCTTCCTTAAAACCAGGAATATCGAGCTGATTTATAAGTTGCAGCGAAATCTTATTGCCGGATACGAAGAAGATATGGTTAAATATGCAGAGGATGCGGACAAGCCCAATATCCGGGAATGTTTTGAATCTATTCCGAAGCAACTGGCTAAAGAGAACAAGAAATTCCAGTATTCAGTTGTGAAAAAGGGAGGAAGGTCTGCTCAATACATCGGCAGTATTCAATGGCTGGAAGATGCAGGGATTATCCGTAGATGCTATAACACACAGACTACGGAGTTGCCGTTAGAGGGGAATGCCATTAAAGATTGTTTCAAAGTGTACACGACCGATATAGGTATTCTTGTGGCAATGCTTGACTATGGTACTCAGGCGGATATTTTAAAGGGAAATCTTCTTGGATACAAGGGAGCTATTTTCGAGAACCTCATGGCGGATTTTCTGTGTAAGTCCGGTCAGAAACTGTATTATTTCCATAAGGACAGCGGGCTTGAACTGGACTTCCTGGTAAGGCTCAAAGGCGAATGTGTTCTCCTTGAAATTAAGGCAAAGTCTGGTAAAGCAAAAAGCATGACAACGGTTCTTAAAAATAAGGACGTGTATCATGTTAAGAGTGCAATCAAGTTAGGGCAATATAACGTAGGCCGTGATGGAGATATACTTACCATTCCACTATACATGGGATTTCTTGTAAACGACAAACTTGCAGACGTTATCATTCCTGATGTTGATGTGAGTGCGTTGAATAATGAAGAATGAAGAGTGAAGAATTAATATAGTGAAGGACGGGAGGGGTGACTCTTCCGTTCTTTTTTTTGTTATGACATAAGAACAAAAAGACATAATTTCAATAATGGTGAAGAATGAAAAGTGAAAATGCAATACGCTCGCCGCTTTTACTTTTTAACTTTTCACTTTTAACTCAATACCTTCTTCTGTTCTTTTGTCTAAAGAAACAACATGTTTCTGTGAGGCGTATCGTTTGAAAAACTTATGCGATTAAGTTGGAAAGATGAAAGTTTTTATGTTTCTTTGTGTAAACTTCATCTCTGCAAGCTATGGTTAGTACAACAGACATCATCGACAGACTGAAAATATTCAAAGCACAATCGGCTTCGAAATATAAAATAAAGTTCATGGGGTTGTTTGGCTCCTATGCGCGCCAGCAGCAAGATGAAAAAAGTGATGTGGATGTTTTTATCTGTCTGCAGGAACCGGACTTTTTCGTGATGGAGCAGATTAAAGAAGAACTTGAAGTTTTGCTCCATTCTTCTATTGATTTAGTGAACTTTAGAGAGTCACTTCGTCCAACGTTAAAAAAGAATATCCTTAAAGATGCGATCTATATCTAAAGAAATATTGATTGATTTATTGGAGCTGATTCTGGAAAAAGCTACTCTCGTGATAAACAGAAATCAGTCGATTACGTGTGCACAGGATTTTCTTACATCGCCGGACAGAATGGAAAAATTTGATGCAGCATGTATGCTGATACAGGTAGTAGGTGAAACGGCTAAGAAGATAGATGATCGTACATCGTCTCTGTTGTTTGCGCATTATCCGCAAGTCTATTGGCGAGGCGTATTCGGATGTCGAAATATTATTTCGCATGAATATGGGAATGTAGACCCCATTCAGATATTTGGTATAATCAAAAAGTATCTTCCTGAACTGGTTGTTTGTGTAAAGCAAATTTTGTCAGACGTGGAAGCAGGTAAGCATGACAGCTTATTCTTGTCATAGAATGAAGAGTGAATAATGAAGAGTGAATAATGAAGAATTAAGAATGAATAATGAAGAACGGGAGGGGTGACTCTTCCGTTTTTTTTATTATGACATAAGAACAAAAAGACATAATTTTAATAATGATGAAGAATGAAAAGTGAAAACGTGATACGCTCACCGCTTTTACTTTTTAACTTTTCACTTTTAACTCAATATGTTCTTCTGTTCTTTTGTCTAAAAACAAAAAGGAATATTCTCATTCTTCACCCTTTGCTTTTGGTTCTATAAATAAAAGTTATAAATCGGGTTGATTTTATTTGTATTTTCTGTTTTTATAACTTAAAAATGAGTATCTTTGCAAACGAATCATTTAATTGATAAAATATGGGACTTGATCAGGTAATCGGGAAAAATATCAAGGCTTTTCGTGAGCATTTGAACTATACCCAGCAGGAAATCAGTGATTATTTAGGTATCAGTCAGCCGGCATACGTGAAATATGAAAAAGGGGAGACTGTAGTTCCTTTGGAGGCAATGGAGAAACTGGCCACTCTGTATAACGTGGATGAATACGATCTGATGGAGGAAAATGAACAGCTTTTTCAGACATCTGTGGCCTGTGCGTATCGTAAGACAGGAAATATTGGAAATCTTGGTCAGATTTCTCAATTTCAGAAAATAGTCAGAAATTATATTCAGATGTGCAATGAGCTTGAGAAGTAAAGTTGAACTGGAATGTCTTGCAACCAGGTTGCGGGAGGAGATGCACGTGACTACAAAGGACCCTGTGCGCATTCATCAGATATTGAAAGAAAAGCACGTGCTTACGTGGTTTAAGAAGCTAGATGATAATTTTTCGGGCATGGCAATCCGGATAAAGGGAAACGGATCTTCTTCTGACAAGTATTTTATGTTGATAAATACGGCTTTGTCTTATGCCAAGCAGCGTTTTACTGCCTGTCATGAGTTGTATCACTTGTTGTATCAGAAAGATTTTAAGGTGTCGCAGAACAATGCGGGGCTGTTTAATAAAAAAGAGGAGGAAGAGTATAATGCCGATGTGTTTGCAGCCTACCTTCTGCTTCCGGAAATGGGGTTGAAGGAACTGGTTCCTGCCGAGGAACAGCAGGTTGACAAAATAACCTTGGCTACTCTTCTGAAGGTGGAACAGAATTTTCTTTGCTCAAGGGCGGCACTTCTTACCCGGCTAAAGGACTTGAAATGGATTACCAAGAAAACGTTTGACCTTTACCAGAAAAATGTGGTTGCTTCGGCAATCGAATACGGTTATAATACGCAGTTGTATTATCCAACTTATCAGACGGAACTGGTGGGAGATTATAACTTGAAAGCTCGTGAATTATATGATAAGGGGCGTATTTCTCAGGCAAAGTATTACTCGTTGCTGATGGATATGGAAATTAATGTTTCTCAAGAGGTATATGGGGAGGAATAAAGTAATATTGGTGGATGCCGATGTCATCTCTCATTTCATGGCTACCGGTTATATAGACAGGCTGACGGAAATTCTGCAGCCTCATGCCGTGATGATTGTAGAGAATGTGTACAAGGAGGCCAGCTATCATCCTACGGAACCGGACAGGAAACGGAAGGTGGACAAGTGGATGGAGCGCTGCAAGGTATGCAAGATTGCTTTCCCTTATGCCAATGAAAATATCCGGCGAGAGTTTTTCCGGCTTAAAAAAGAGAATCCGATGCTGGGGGACGGAGAACGGGCCTGTATGTCGATGGCGCGTTTTGGACAGGAGGTTATCGCAAGTAGTAACTTTCGGGATGTGGCTCCTTATTGTGATGAGAATGGCATTGAATATATTGGAACGCTGGATGTGCTGACTATTGCAATGAATAAGGGGATTTTTACAAGTGATGAATGTAATCGGTTCATGGCGGAAGCAAAGGCGAAAAACAAAGCGAAATTTCCAGTTGACGATATTACTGTTTATCAGGCGCCGGAATACATCAGTACGTTTTGATAGTGAATAATGAAGAATGAAGAATTGAGAATGAAGAATGAAAAATAATGAAGAATTAAGAATGAAAAATGAAAAGCGAAAACGCAATACACTTGCCGCTTTTACTTTTTAACTATTACCTTTTAACTCAATATGTTCTTCTGTTCTTTTGTCTAAAAAAAGACATAAAAAAAGGGAATCTTCCCAGACTCCCAATCTTCATTAACCTTAAATCTAATACCATGAAAAACACGATGCAAAGGTAAGGATTTTATGTTATGAAACATATAATTAGGGCGAAAATCTGCATTGAATTAACTTTTTTTACGTTTTAAAGCAGGAACGCAGAATTTTTACACCGGTTTTTTCTGTTTGGAATGGAGATTCCGGGGCTAAGCGCTTGGTGATTCGTTTTCAATAATGTATCTTTGTCCTTAAAACTAAAATGAAAGACAGAATGAGAAGACAGTTTGTAAGATTGGCATTGTGTCTGTTCCTGCTGGGGGGATCCGTTGCGTATGCCCAGAGCGGAATGACCGACAACCAGGTGATAGAATATGTGCAACAGGCGCTTCAACAGGGCAAGGACCAGCAAACCATTGCGATGGAGCTGCTGGCCAAGGGGGCCACTCAGGAGCAGTTGCTGCGATTGAAGTCTATGTATTCGGGTTCGACGGGCGCGTCGACATCGGGCAGCGGTTCTCTGACGGGGGAAGACAGCTCGCTGCTGGGCTCAGGTTCACGGGCCCGGAAAACTACTGCGACCGGTACGGAAGAGGATGCTTCGGAATTCCTGGAGACAAGTTCGACAAACGTGGACAAGAGCATGTGGTCGGAAGACATGCAGAAGACCATGAAGAAACGCCGCAACCTGACGACGGTGGTTACCAGCGAGAACGATGTGTTCGGACGGAATATCTTCAACATTGAACAGCTGACTTTCCAGCCTAACCTGAGCATGGCGACTCCGGAAAACTACCGTCTGGGACCGGGTGACGAGGTGATTATCGACGTGTGGGGCGCTAGCCAGAATACTATGCGGCTGGAGATTTCGCCCGACGGCTATGTGAACATCATCAACCTGGGTCCGGTGTACCTGAACAACATGACGATTCAGGATGCACGCCAGCTGCTGAAGCAGGAACTTGGAAAGATTTATGCGGATTCGGGCAATAACATCCAGGTGACATTGGGAAATATCCGTACCATCCAGGTGAACGTGATGGGGGAAGTGATGGCGCCGGGTACGTATTCGCTGTCGTCGCTCTCGACGGTGTTCCATGCGCTGTACGTGGCAGGTGGTGTGAGCGACATCGGTAGCTTGCGTAACGTGCAGGTGGCCCGCGGCGGCAAGACGTTTGCCCGTCTGGACGTGTATGAGTACATTATGAAGGGGCAGATTCAGGACGACATCCGCCTGCAGGACGGCGACGTGGTGATTGTGCCTACCTACGACGAGCTGGTGAAGATTACGGGTAAGGTGAAGCGTCCGATGTTCTACGAAATGAAGAACGGGGAATCGGCTGCCACTTTGCTGAAGTATGCCGGAGGTTTTGCTTCGGATGCTTACAAAAAGAGTATCAGGGTGTTACGAAAAGATGGAAAAGAATTTTCCGTGAAAACGGTGAACGATATAGACTATTCTGCGTTTAAATTATTAGACGGTGACGTGATTTCGGTGGATTCGATTCTGAATCGCTTCAACAACCGTCTGGAAGTGAAGGGGGCTGTGTATCACCCGGGAGTATTCGAGTTGAGCGGTTCGCTGAACACGGTACGCCAGCTGGTGGAGAAGGCCGACGGTTTGCTGGGGGATGCCTTTACAGGACGTGCGGTGTTGTATCGCGAACGGGAGAACCTGACGAAAGAGGTATTGCCAGTTGACATTCAGGGTATTCTGAACGGTACGTCGCCCGACATTGCCTTGCAGAAGAATGACATTTTGTATATCCCGAGCATCCACGACTTGCAGGACATGGGTAAGGTGACCATCAGCGGTGAGGTGAACAAGCCGGGCAGCTATACGTATGCCGACCACATGAGCCTGGAGGACCTGGTGATTACAGCGGGCGGTTTGAAGGAATCGGCTTCGCTGGTGCGTGTGGACGTGTCACGACGCATCCGTGACCCGAGAGGGACGACGGAGCCGGACGTAATCGGACAGAATTTCTCGTTCGGACTGAAGGATGGTTTCGTGGTGGACGGTGAAGCGGGATTTGAACTGCAGCCGTACGACCAGGTGTTTGTGCGCCGCAGCCCGAGCTACAACGAGCAGGTGAACGTGACGGTGGACGGTGAGGTGCTGTTCCGCGGTGACTATACGCTGAATACGAAGAGCGAACGTCTGAGCAGCCTGATTCAGCGTGCCGGCGGGGTGAGCCGCTATGCGTATGTGCGTGGAGCTAAGTTGCGCCGCGTGGCCAACGAGGAGGAGCTGCGCCGCATGGAGGATGTGGTGAAGATGATGCGCCGTGAAATCGGTGATGCCATGGCCAACACCCTGGGACTGAAGGTGGACAGTACGTTTACGGTAGGTATCGACCTGGAAGCTGCGCTGGCGAACCCGGGCGGAGACGCTGACCTGGTGTTGCGTGAGGGCGATGTGCTGACTGTGCCGGAATATAACAATACGGTGAAGGTGAACGGAGCGGTGATGATGCCGAACACGGTATCGTATGCGGCAGGCAAGAGCGTGAAGTATTACCTGAGCCAGGCGGGCGGTTACTCTGCCAACGCCAAGAAGAGCCAGAAGTTCATTATTTATATGAACGGACAGGTGGCCGAAGTGAAGGGCAGCGGCAAGAAACAGATTGAGCCGGGCTGCGAAATCGTGGTACCGAACAAGACGAAGAAGTTCAACTTTGCGAACATAGTATCGAATGCGACTTCGTTTGCTTCACTGGCTACGATGCTGGCTTCACTGGCTACGATGATGAAATAACCTTTAAATCTATGAGTATATGAACATGAAAATGAGACTGATTGTCATGAACTTCCTGCAGTTTGCCGTGTGGGGAGCGTATCTTACCTCAATGGGTACGTACCTGGCGGGTGTGGGATTAGGCGGACATATCGGAATTTTTTACGCCATGCAGGGGATTGTGTCCCTGTTCATGCCGGCTGTGTTGGGTATTGTGGCTGACCGCTGGATTCCGGCGCAACGGTTGCTGGGGCTGAGCCATCTGTTGGCTGCCCTGTTTATGGGTGGAGCGGGCTATTATGCCATGACTACGGGACCGCAGGTGGAATTTGCACCGCTGTTCTCGTTCTACTCCGTGAGTGTGGCGTTTTACATGCCTACGCTGGCTCTGTCGAATTCGGTGGCTTATACGGCGCTGGACAAGGCAGGGCTGGATACCATCAAGGCGTTTCCGCCGATACGTACGTTCGGGACCATCGGTTTCATTTGTTCCATGTGGCTGGTAGATTTACTGGGATTCCAGTCGAACTACATGCAGTTCTTTACCTGTGCGGCATGGGGCGTGGTGCTGGCCGTATATGCCCAGACGCTGCCGGAATGTCCGGTGAGCCGCGCACAGGGCGGACAGAAGTCGCTGGTAGAGGCATTGGGACTGAGGGCGTTTCTGCTCTTCAAGAACCGCAAGATGGCGGTGTTCTTCATCTTCTCGATGCTGCTGGGTGTGTCCTTGCAGATTACCAACGGCTTTGCCAATCCGTTTATCACGAGCTTCAGCGCCATTCCGGAATATGCCAATACCTTTGGCGTGCAGCATGCCAACCTGCTGATTTCGCTCTCGCAGATCAGTGAGACGTGCTGTATCCTGCTGATTCCGTTCTTCCTGGGACGCCTCGGCATCAAGAAGGTGATGCTGATTGCCATGGTGGCGTGGGTACTGCGCTTCGGACTCTTCGGCCTGGGTGACCCGGGCAGCGGGGTGTGGATGTTCGTGCTGTCGATGATTGTGTATGGCGTGGCATTCGACTTCTTCAACGTGTCGGGCTCGCTGTTTGTCGACAAGGAGACGGACCTGTCTATCCGCTCGAGTGCGCAGGGACTGTTCATCATCATGACGAACGGTATCGGAGCCACGGTGGGTACGCTGAGTGCGCAGGCGGTGGTGAACTGCTTCGTGGACTTCAATTCGCAGGCACCGCAGGTGGAAGGCTGGAGCCGGGCGTGGTTCGTGTTTGCGGCCTACGCGCTGGTAGTGGCGGTGACTTTTGCACTGGTATTTAAATACAAACATAAAGTAGATAACGAGTAATTAGAATGTGAAAATGGAAAAGAAAGACGAATTTGTAGAAATGCGGGTCCGTACCATTGACGAGGCCATGAATGTGGATAAACTGATCGGGCACCTGACATTTGATCAGGTGATGGACGATGAGGAGAAGATGGATATTATGATGCTGGACGGGCAGAACTTCAAGCTGCTGCTGGAGGAGGTGAACGAACCGCACCGGATGATGCTGGGGATTATCAACCCCGACGAGGCGGACTTGCTGTACGCGGCTGTTAACGACCCGGAGGGCACGGATGCCACGCTGCCTTATCAGACGGTACATATTCTGAAGGAGCTGGGTGTTACCGTGGAAAAGGTGGTGGTAAAGGACAAGGTGAAGTTGCTGCACCGTGCGATTGTGACTCTGCGCAAGGAAGACGGCTCGGTGATGGAGATGCAGCTGACACTGTTCGACGCGCTGGTGGTGAGTCTGATAGCCGGTGTTCCGTTCTATGTGAACGCGAAGTTCCTGGAAGACCCCCGTTCGGGCTTTACCAAGTCTGTGCCTAACACGAAGGCGCTGCTGCTGCGGTTGATGCCGCTGAAAGGGCTGGAGCGGGAGATGGAGGATGCCATCCGCCGCGAGGACTATGAGTATGCGGAGCTGATCAAGCAGGAAATGGCGACCCGCAACAAAGAAGAAGAGGAAGATTACGAAGATTTGGAGGATTTAGAAAAAGAATTGTAATTATGCACGTGTTTTATACACCGGATATTGCGCAGACGCTGGAGCTGCCGGAAGAAGAAGCGGGCCACTGCCTGCGGGTGCTGCGCCTGGGAGTGGGCGAGGAGATTATGCTGACTGACGGAAAGGGATGCTTTTACCGGGCGGTCATTTCGGCAGCTACGCAGAAACGCTGTGTGGTGAAGGTGGTGGAGAAAACGGAGCAGGAGCCTTTCTGGAAGGGGCACCTGCACCTGGCTCTGGCGCCTACGAAGAACATGGACCGTATGGAATGGCTGGCGGAGAAGGCCACGGAAATCGGTTTCGACGAGCTGACGTTTCTGAACTGCCGTTTCTCGGAACGGAAGGTCATCAAGACGGAACGGGTGGAGAAAATCGTGGTGTCGGCCGTGAAACAGTCGCTCAAGGCACGCAAGCCGGTGGTGAACGAGATGACGGATTTCCGCCGCTTTATGGAGCGGGAGTTTACGGGACAGAAGTTTATCGCCCACTGCTATGAGGGGGAAAAGCCTCTGCTGCGCGACGTGCTCCGCAAGGACGAGGATGCCGTGGTGCTGATTGGTCCGGAAGGGGATTTCAGTTCGGAGGAAGTGGCGCTGGCTGCAGAAAAGGGCTTTCAGGCAGTGAGTCTGGGCAAGTCGCGCCTGCGTACGGAAACGGCGGCACTGGTGGCCGTACACCTGATGAACCTGACGCACGCGGAATAAGCTGATGTGTAACTTTTAAATAGAATCATTATGAAAAAGACATGGAAATGGATGGGAAGCCTGGCCTTGGGTATGGCTTTCCTGTTGTCTGCCTGCGGGGAAGACAATGCGTACACCAATGCGTTGCCAAAGGATGCGGCTGCAGTGTTCTCGTTCGACCTGATGGAGATGGCACAGAAGTGTGACCTGAACGACCAGGTGAAGCAGTCGATGGGGCAGATGATGAAATCGAGCCTGAAGGGCAGTGCGGATGCCCTGGTGGACAAGCTGATGGAGAATCTGGAAGAGAGCGGGTTGAGACTGACCGACCGGGTGTATTTCTTTGCCGCTTCGCAGATGGAAATGGGCGGTGTGCTGGTGCGCATGGCCGACAAGGGAAAACTGGAAGATTTGATGGCCATGCTTCAGGAGCAGAAGGCGTGTGAGGCTCCTGCCGACGGCGACGGTTGCCGCTGGACCGTGGGTGGCGGCGGACTGATGGCCTGGACGGACGATGCGTTTCTGATGCTGGCGGGCAACGGGAACCCGAAGGACTTTCAGCATCAGGCTTCGATGTGGCTGCGCCAGAAAGAAGGGGAGGGCTATTCGGGCACTCCGGAATTCAAGAAATTAGAGGATGCCGACGAGGATGTGGCCATGGTGACTTCGCTGAACGCCATGCCGAAGAGTTACCTGGGCCCGATGACGATGGGGCTGCCGGCTGACTTGAACCTGAATGATTTAAAGATATTTTCTACGCTCGATTTCCAGGCGGGAAGGGCCGTGATGGAAGTGGAGACGCTGCTGGAGGGCAAGTTCAAGGACTTGCTGAAGAAGCAGGCAGAGGTGAGCGGCGAACTGGACGGCACGTATCTGAAGGTGTTCCCTGCCAATACGGTGCTCTGGATGGCTGCCAACGTGAACGGTGAAAAGGCGTATGAGCTGTTGCGTGAGAACCCGACGGTGCGTCAGGAGCTGGATAACTCGATGATGCCGCTCGACTTTGAGGCTATCTTCAAGGCGGTGGAGGGTGACGTGGCAGTGGCCATGCCGGAGATGTCGTTGAAACCGGGCTTCATCTTGTATGCCGATGTGAAAAACGGTGACTTCATGCGTACGTTTGAGGACTTGAAACCGATGCTGGCCATGACTAACGGTCAGATGCGGCTGCTGGACAAGGGTGAGAATGCTTATCAGTTTGTGGTTGCCAACGGTGCCATGCTGGGCATGGGCCGCGGACCGGTGTCTTTCTGGCTGGGCGTGAAGGATGACCGCTTTTACCTGACGAATCAGGAGGACCTGATTGGCCGTGAGGTGAAGGGACTGTCGCTGAAAGACTGTGACTGGGCCAAGGACGTGAAGGATAAGCATTTCTACCTGAACGTGAACTTCCAGGCTTTGTCTGCCGTTCTTCCGCAGATTTCTTACATCAGTATGCTGGACTACCTGAGCATCGAATCGGATGAACCGACCAAGGCTCGCCTGGTGCTGCAACTGAAGGACCACAAGGAGAATGTGCTGAAGCAGCTGGTGAAGATAGTTAAAAATTAATAGTGAATAATGAATAATGAAGAATTAATAATGAATAACGGAGAGCATTCTTCATTCTTCATTATTAATTCTTCATTGAATAAAATGGACAACATGGATTTGACTTGCGGCCACTTTGTAAATCCGTTTACTGATATCGGGTTTAAGATTATCTTCGGGCAGCCTGCCAGCAAGGAATTGCTCATCACACTGCTGAATGAGCTGTTGGCGGGGGAGCATCGCATAGAGAACCTGATTTTTCTGGACAAGGAAAATCATTCGGACAGTATGGCGGATGCAGGGATTATCTATGACTTGTACTGCCTGACCGACACGGGAGAATACATCATCGTGGAGATGCAGAACCGTTTTCATAGTAGTTTCCTGGACCGTACGCTGTTTTACATGTGTCGTGCCATCGGGCGGCAGGTGGAGAATCTGCGTGAGAAGAGGCGGAAGGAACGTGAGTTGCAGACCGGGAAGCCGGAGACGGAGGAGGATTTTCTGCTGAGTGAGCCGATGCAGGAAAATTATGGGTCCAGATACAAGCTCTCGACCGTGTATGGTATTTTCCTGATGAACTTCCGCGAGCCGGGGCTGGAAGAGAAGTTCCGCACGGACACCGTGATTGCCGACCGTGAGAGCGGAAAGGTGGTGAACCCTCATTTCCGGCAGATTTTTTTGCAGTTCCCTTACTTCACCAAGGAACTCAAGGATTGTGAAACGCTTTATGACAAACTGATTTATACACTGAAGAATATGCAACATTGGAACCGAATGCCGGACGCGCTGAAGGAGCAGGTGTTCAGCCGTCTGGAAGAACTGGCTGCCGTGGCCAATCTTTCATTGGAAGACCGTATTGCTTACGACAAGGCGCTGGACCGTTACCGTGTGAGCCGCATCGTGGAAGAGGATGCACGTGAAGCCGGATGGAAGAAAGGGCTCGCGGAAGGACAAGCTAAAGAGAAAGTTGCCATTGCACGTAACCTGAAATCGCTGGGTTTGAGTACTGCTCAGATAGCCCAGGCTACCGGATTGACCGAAGAGGAAGTGGAATCGACAGTTAATAATTAATAGTGAATAATGAAGAATGAAGAATTAAGAATTAATAATGAATAACGAAGAGCATTCTTCATTCTTCATTATTAATTCTTCATTGAATAAAATGGACACAATAGAATTACAGCAGACCCTGCCGGAGGTATTCGCCGGACGCGACGGAATCGTGTCGGACGTGTGGCACCGGCAGGTGGCTTTTCAGAAAGGGAAGATGTATCTGATTGAAGCGGCGTCGGGCACGGGCAAGTCGTCGCTTTGCAGTTTTATTTACGGGTACCGTACGGACTACCAGGGGATTATCACCTTCGACGGGGAGAACGTGCGGAAGCTCACGGTGAAGCAGTGGACCGACATCCGCAAGCGCTCGCTGGGCATGCTGTTTCAGGAACTCCGCCTGTTCGGGGAACTGACGGCATGGGAGAACGTGCAGCTGAAGAACGGGCTGACGGGCTTCTGCCGCAAGCAGCAGGTGAAGGACTGGTTTGAGCAGCTGGGCATCGCCGACAAGTGGGATGTGAAGGCGGCCAGGATGTCGTACGGGCAGCAGCAGCGCGTGGCTTTCGTGCGGATGCTGTGTCAGCCGGCCGACTTTTTCTTCCTGGATGAGCCGGTGAGCCACCTGGACGACGGCAACGGGCAGATTATGGCGCGTATCCTGAAGGAGGAAGCGGCTCGTCAGGGTGCGGGAGTGATTGTGACGTCCATCGGCAAGCACCTGCCGCTGGAGTATGACAGGGTGCTGAGTTTGTAAGGGATTAAAACGAAGACGGATATGATCTGGAAATTATTGAGGCAGCACATCAGTGTGGCGCAGTTGGCGGGATTCTTCCTTGCCAACCTGTGCGGTATGGTGATTGTGCTGTTGGGCATACAGTTTTACAAGGACGTGTTGCCGGTGTTTACGCAGGGCGACAGTTTCATGAAGAAGGACTACGTGATTGTGAGCAAGCAGGTGAGCACGCTGGGCAGCCTGGTGGGCAAGGGAGGTACGTTCTCGCGTGCCGACATAGCCGACATGGAGTCGCAGCCGTTTGCCAAGCGGACGGGAGCGTTCACTCCGGCACAGTTTCAGGTGTCGGCCGGCATGGGCATGGCGGGTATGCAGCTCTCTACGGCAATGTTCTTCGAGTCGGTGCCCGACGAGTTTGTAGACGTGCGGCTGGAGGGCTGGACGTATCGCGAGGGGCAGACCGAAATCCCTATCATCATCCCGCGCAACTACCTGAACCTGTATAACTTCGGCTTTGCACAGAGTCGTAACCTGCCGCAGCTCTCGGAGAGCGTGATGGGGATGATGACGCTGGACGTGCGGCTGAGCGGACGGGGACGGACGGAGCGCATGAAGGGACGCATTGTGGGTTTCTCCAACCGACTGAACACGATTCTGGTGCCGCAGGCGTTCATGGAATGGGCCAACGCCACATTGGGTGACGGCGGGCAAACGGCTCCCTCACGACTGATTGTGGAGGTGGACAATCCGGCGGATGACCGCATCGCGAAGTATTTCAAGCAGAAAGGCTATGAGACGGAAGGCGACAAGCTGGATGCGGGAAAGACGACGTGGTTCCTGAAGATGGTGGTAGGCATCGTGCTCACGGTGGGACTGATTATCAGTGTGCTGTCGTTCTACCTGCTGATGCTGAGCATCTACCTGCTGTTACAGAAGAACACGAAGAAGCTGGAGAACCTGCTGATGATTGGTTTCAGTCCGGCGGCGGTGGCGCGTCCGTATCAGGTACTCACGGTAGGGCTGAACGCAGCGGTGGCGGCCATGGGTGTGCTGCTGGTGTGGATGGCGCGTGATGCGTATCTGGACATGCTGCGGCGGATGGTGCCCGACTTGCAGGAAGGCAGTCTGCTGCCGGCGCTGCTGACGGCCGGGGGACTTTTCCTGCTGGTATCGGTGCTGAATGTGCTGGCCGTACGGCGGAAGGTGGAATCGATCTGGAGAAAGAAATAGTATAAGCATTATATATTATCTGTAAAACCAAATGAAAATGAAGAAACTAAAGAACGTATGGCTCTTTTTGAGCTTTATCCTGATGGTGGCCGGAATGGCAAGTTGTAGCACGGAAGACCCGACGGGGGTGGATGTGTCGAGAGATGACATTATCGGTACGTGGAAAGTGACGGCGAATGACTGGACAAATTCGGAAGGTGAGTCTGGTCGTAATGATCCTGAGCACATGGGACAGACGCTCTCGGTGAAAAGTGGCGGTACGGCTTTGTTTCGTGGCGAGTCGTTCAACTGGACACTGAGCAAGGGGGTGCTGACGCTGTCGGACAATCGTGGCCGCAACATACGGGTAGTAATTCTGTCGTATACGGAGGAGGAGATTCAAGCTTCGTACGATTGTACCTTTGAGTCGGAGATGTATACCGAGGAAGGCAACTATACCTTCAAGCGCGTGTAACGAGACATATTAATATAAAGAAGAGCCACAGTAATGTGGCTTTTTTTGTAAGACATAAAGACGAATGTTTTTAGACATAAGAACATAAAGACAAAAGAATTTTTAACTGTGTAATATTATGGATATGAAAACAGAAGACCTTATTAAGGTAATTATTCAATGCGCATACAATGTAAGAACACATCTGGCAGCCGGTTTTTTAGAGTCGGTGTATCAAAAGGCATTGTTGATAGAGTTAAGGGAAAAAGGTATTCATGCGGATTCTGAAACCCCTATAAATGTATATTATAAAGATGAGATTGTAGGGGAGTTTAGAGCAGATATTATTGTAGAGGGAGAGATAATTATCGAACTAAAAGCGGTGCAACATCTTCTTTCCATACACGAAACTCAGCTGGTTAATTATTTGACGGCAACTCATAAAGACCATGGATTACTCATTAATTTTGGTGGTGACCGTATAGAAATAAAAAGGAAGTACAGAGAGTATAAACGCTCATAATTTTTTATGACGTAAGCATAGAAAGATATTTCTTGAATGTTTTTGGACATAAGAACATAAAGTACATAAGTTTATATTTACACAGAAAATCTGTTCTTATGTTCTTCTGTCTAAAGCAAAAAGGCAACATCCTATAGCAGTTATTATTTTTCGGACATAAGCATATAAGTACAAAAGAAAGATTGCATCTACAAAATCTGTCTTTATGTTCTTCTGTCTAAAATAAAAAAGATACACCCATATAGCACGTCATGTTCTTTGTCTAAAATAGTATGTGTGACCGCACACACGTGCAATTTCCTGTAAATATTTGTTTAGATATTTCGTCTCTGTGTAAACAAGTGTAAAACCATTTGTCCGATATCTCTTGATTTATGTCTATTATTAGGGGAATCAGTCTAAAAAATGTTACATGGAGTTACATATATGAGAGTTTATTCAGTAAATTTGCGTTACAGAAATGGTCAAACTTTAAACAAATACCCGGGACGTTTGTTTAAGAGGTAAGAACCATGGATGATTCATTCTTTTTAAATTAAAATAATTGCTTATGTCAAAAATCGTTGGACACATTTCGCAGGTAATCGGTCCGGTGGTCGATGTGTACTTCAAGTTTGAAGAAGGACAAGACGTGGAACACGCCTTGCCGAAAATCCACGATGCCATGACGATTGCCCGTAACGACGGGCGTACGCTGGTGATTGAAGTGCAGCAGCATATCGGTGAAGACACGGTACGCTGCGTGGCCATGGACAGTACGGACGGGTTGAAGCGCGGAATGGAAGTCGTTCCTACGGGGCATCCGATTTCGATGCCTATCGGAAACCAGATCAAGGGCCGTGTGATGAATGTGGTAGGTGATACCATTGACGGTATGAAAGAACTGGACAAGACGGACGGATTTCCTATTCACCGTGAACCTCCGAAATTCGAAGACCTGGCCACTACCCAGGAAGTATTGTTTACCGGTATCAAGGTCATCGACCTGCTGGAACCTTACCTGAAGGGTGGTAAAATCGGTCTGTTTGGTGGGGCGGGTGTTGGAAAAACCGTGCTCATCAAAGAGTTAATCAATAACATTGCCAAGAAACACAATGGTTTCTCCGTGTTTGCAGGAGTGGGTGAGCGTACCCGTGAAGGTAACGACCTGCTGAGAGAAATGATTGAATCAGGCGTAATCCGCTACGGTGACGAATTCCTCAAGAGCATGGAGGAAGGAAACTGGGACCTTTCGAAGGTGGATTACAACGAAGTGGAAAAATCGCAGGTAGCCATGGTGTTCGGACAGATGAACGAGCCTCCCGGTGCCCGTCAGTCAGTAGCCTTGTCGGGTCTGACACTGGCCGAATCGTTCCGTGACCGCCAGACGGGCGACAACGGTCCGCGCGATATCCTGTTCTTTATCGACAACATCTTCCGTTTTACGCAGGCAGGTTCTGAGGTTTCAGCCTTGCTGGGACGTATGCCTTCGGCAGTAGGTTACCAGCCGACACTGGCTACGGAAATGGGACAGATGCAGGAACGTATCACTTCTACAAAGAACGGCTCCATTACTTCCGTGCAGGCGGTGTACGTGCCGGCCGATGACTTGACCGACCCTGCTCCGGCTACTACCTTTACCCACCTGGATGCCACTACGGTGTTGAGCCGTAAGATTACCGAGCTGGGTATCTATCCGGCTGTAGACCCGCTGGACTCTACGTCGCGTATCCTCGACCCGCTGATTGTGGGCAAGGAGCACTACGAAACCGCTCAGCGCGTGAAACAGATTCTGCAGCGCAACAAGGAGCTTCAGGATATTATCTCTATCTTAGGTATGGATGAACTTTCGGATGAAGACCGTCTGACGGTGAACCGTGCCCGCCGCGTGCAGCGATTCCTTTCGCAGCCGTTTGCCGTGGCCGAGCAGTTTACGGGCGTGCCGGGCGTGATGGTTTCCATAGAAGACACCATCAAGGGATTCAAGATGATTCTGGACGGCGAGGTAGACTATCTGCCTGAACAGGCTTTCCTGAACGTGGGTACCATTGAGGATGCCATCGAGAAGGGTAAGAAGCTGATGGAAGCGGCTAAGAGTTAATAAGTAAAAGTTAAAAGTTAAAAGCTGATAGCTTAATATGAAAGAACTTCATCTGGTTATCGTTTCACCCGAAAAGCTGGTTTACGAAGGTAAAGTGAGCCAGGCTACCTTTCCGGGAAGCGCAGGAAAATTTCAGGTCATGGCCGACCATGCCCCGCTGATTTCTACGCTCTCGGCCGGGGAAGTGAAATACGTGGCCGGACAGGAAACGCAATCCCTGCAAATCAAGGGGGGATTCGTGGAAGTCAAGGAGAATCAGATTTCAGTCTGTGTGGAACTCTGAGAGGAGCGAAGCAGGCGATGAACCGAATATGTTTTTGGCGGCTTTCCGGATGAAAAACCGCACGATACTATGTTTTTGTTGACCGTTAAGAAGAAATTTATAAAAGAACTGACCGTGATTGGAATCGTGCTGACGACGCTCGTCGCCGTGGTATATCATCTGTTCATTCCCGACAGGTATTTCCTGTGGTTTCCGGCCATTCCGATATTCTTCTATCTTTTCGGCCTGTTTTACATAGAAATGTTCGCGTTCAACTATCGCGTGGGGCTGGAACGGATTGCGATGACGTATCTGGTGTGCAAGGTGCTGAAATTCATTGTCAGTGCCATGCTGCTGATGTTCTACGGATTTGTGATAGGACATGAAGTGCTGGCGTTCATGCTGACCTTCATCTTCTTCTACTTTGCGTTTCTGATATTCGAAACCCGTTTTTTCCTTCTTTTTGAAGCGAAACTCAAACTAAGAAAAAAAGCTAATGATGAAAAAAATACGGTACATAATCATCACGCTGTTACTGCTGATGGCGGTTCCGGCTGCGCTGACGAAGGCACAGGCCGCTGAGGGTGACATCGACGTGAACGAACTGGTGTTCGGACACATTGGCGATGCCTACCAGTGGCACATTGCGAAGTTCGGCGATACGGAGGTAAGCATTCCGCTGCCGGTGATCGTGAAAAGCAGTACGGGCTGGCATGTGTTCTCGTCTGCCCGGCTGGAGGAAGGTCCTTACGAGGGGCTGTACGTGGCCGAGGGTGGTGCCTACGACGGCAAAATCGTGGAACGCAATGCGGCCGGCGAGGAGGTGCGTCCGCTGGACATCTCCATCACGAAGAATGTGCTGGGCTTGTTTATCAACAGTGCGGTGCTGCTGGTCATCCTGATGAGCTGCGTGCGCTGGTACAAGAAACATCCGCTGGAAGACGGGGCACCCAAGGGGGGCGTCGGCATGATTGAGGCCACGGTGCTTTCTATCTACAACGACGTGATTAAGGGCTGCATCGGCGAGAATTACCGCCGCTACGCGCCTTATCTGCTTACGGCGTTCTTCTTCGTGCTGGTGAACAACCTGATGGGGCTGATTCCTATCTTCCCCGGAGGTGCGAACGTGACGGGTAACATCGCCATTACGCTGGTGCTGGCTTTGTGTACGTTCGTGCTGACCAACGTGTATGGTACGAAGGCTTACTGGAAGGAAATCTTCTGGCCCGACGTGCCTACGTGGTTGAAGGCGCCGATTCCGATGATGCCGCTGATTGAATTCTTCGGTATCTTTACCAAACCGTTTGCACTGATGATCCGTTTGTTTGCCAACATCATGGCAGGACATGCGGCCGTGCTCAGTCTGGTGGCCATTATCTTCATCACGGTGAAGTCGGGTCCGGTTATCAACGGCTCGATGACGGTGGTGTCGGTGGCATTCAGCATTTTCATGAATGCGCTGGAAATTCTGGTGGCATTCATCCAGGCATACGTCTTCACGATGCTGTCGGCCGTGTTTATCGGTCTGTCGCAGGTGAAGGAACATGCCGAAAAATAATTGATTCAAAGAAAATTAAAGTATAACCTTTTAAAACAAGAAAATTATGTTATTGTCAGTTTTATTGCAGGCAGCTGCAGGTGTAGGTATTAGTAAGTTGGGCGCCGCTATCGGTGCAGGTATTGCAGTTTTGGGTGCCGGTATCGGTATCGGTAAAATTGGTAGCTCGGCCATGGAAGGTATCGCACGCCAGCCGGAAGCTTCAGGCGACTTGCGTATGAACATGATTATCGCTGCCGCTCTGGTAGAAGGTGTGGCACTGATTGCCATCGTGGTTTGTTTGTTGACTTTGTTCTTGTAAAAAATAAAACAATAAGTTATGGGATTATTAACTCCGGATCCGGGGCTGCTGTTCTGGATGGTCATCACCTTCGGAGTCGTGTTCTTCATCTTGGCGAAATACGGCTTCCCGGTGATTCTGAAGACGGTGGAGGACCGGAAAGCATACATTGACAATTCGCTCAAGGCGGCGCGTGAGGCCAACGAACAGCTGGCCAACGTGAAGGTGGAGGGTGAGAAAATCCTGGCACAGGCACGCGAAGAACAGCACCGCATTCTGAGTGAGGCTGCTGCTACGCGCGACCGCATCATCAAGGACGCTCAGGAGAAGGCCTTCGCCGAAGGCAACCGCCTGATGGAGGAGATGAAGAAGCAGATTGAAACGGAAAAGGAAAGTGCCATCCGTGACATCCGCCGCCAGGTAGCCGTGTTGTCAGTGGGCATTGCAGAGAAGATTATGCGCAACAAGCTGGCCGATGAAAAGGAACAGGCTGCGCTGATTGACCGTCTGCTGGATGAAATGATTGAAACTTCTAAAAAATAACGTGTCATGAATACAGGAGTCGTTTCAAGACGTTTCGCGAAGGCACTGCTGGCATACGCGAAGGGAGAAGGGCTGGAAGACAAGGTGTACAAAGAGGTGAAGACGCTGGCTGCACACTTTGCCGAGGTGCCCGCCCTGCGGCGTGCCGTGGAAAATCCGGTGCTGGAGAGAAGCAAGAAGCTGGAGCTGCTTTGCGAGGCTTCGGGTGGAAAGGACGTAAGCCAGGTGATGACGCGTTTTCTCAGCCTGGTGCTGGAAGACAGAAGGGAGAAGTTCTTGCAGTTCATGATGTGGTCGTATATCGACCTGTATCAGGAAGACAAGCACATCCTCATCGGAAAGCTCACCACTGCCGTCAGTTCGCCCAAGCTTGTGGCACACTTGCAGAAACTGGCTGCCGAGAAGACGCACGGTGAGGTGATTCTGGAAGAGAAGGTGGACAAGAGCCTGATCGGAGGATACATCATCGAACTGGGTGGCTTCCGCCTGGACTCCAGTGTGGCGAACCAGTTGAAGCGCGTGAAACAGCAGTTTATCGCGAAAAACAGGAGAATAGTGTAAACAATGAATAATGAAGAATGAATAATGAAAAACGATTCCTATTATTCACTGTTCATTTTTAATTGTTCATTATTAATTATTAATTAAAAAGAATTATGCCAGAAAATACAATAAAACCCAGCGAAGTTTCAGAGGTGTTGCTCCAACAGTTGAAGGGGATTGACAACTCGCTGAAATTCGACGAAGTGGGTACCGTGCTTCAGGTGAGCGACGGTGTGGCCCGTATTTACGGATTGCGTAATGCGGAAGCCAACGAGTTGCTGCAGTTTGAAAACGGTATCATGGGAACGGTGATGAATCTGGAGGAGGACAACGTGGGAGCGGTGCTCCTGGGGCCGACCGACCAGATTAAGGAGGGGATGATTGTGAAGCGTACCAAGCGCATTGCTTCCATCAATGTGGGAGAATCGATGCTGGGACGTGTAATCGACCCTCTGGGTGTGCCCTTGGACGGGCGCGGCGAAATTGGCGGAGAGCTGTGCGAGATGCCGCTGGAGCGTAAGGCACCGGGGGTTATCTTCCGTCAGCCGGTAACGGAACCGCTGCAGACGGGACTGAAGGCTATCGATGCCATGATTCCTATCGGCCGCGGACAGCGTGAGTTGATTATCGGCGACCGTCAGACAGGTAAGACGGCCATCGCCATCGATACCATCATCAACCAGCGTGCCAACTACGAGGCAGGAAATCCGGTGTACTGTATCTACGTGGCCATCGGTCAGAAAGGTTCTACCGTGGCCAGCATCGTGAATGCACTGCGTGAGAAGGGGGCGATGGACTATACCATCGTGGTGGCTGCTACGGCTTCCGACCCGGCTGCCATGCAGTATTTCGCTCCGTTTGCCGGAGCTGCCATCGGCGAGTACTTCCGTGATACCGGCCGTCATGCACTGGTGGTGTACGATGACTTGTCAAAACAGGCTGTGGCCTACCGTGAAGTATCACTGATTCTGCGTCGTCCGTCAGGACGTGAGGCTTATCCGGGTGATATCTTCTACCTGCACTCTCGTCTGCTGGAACGTGCGGCGAAGATTATCAACCAGCAGGAAGTGGCCGAACAGATGAACGACCTGCCAGCCAGCCTGAAGGGTAAGGTAAAGGCCGGAGGTTCACTGACCGCCCTGCCGATTATCGAAACACAGGCCGGCGACGTGTCTGCCTACATTCCGACCAACGTGATTTCCATTACCGACGGTCAGATCTTCCTGGAAACCGACTTGTTCAACCAGGGCTTCCGTCCGGCTATCAACGTGGGTATCTCTGTATCGCGTGTAGGTGGTAGCGCCCAGATAAAGAGTATGAAGAAAGTGGCCGGTACGCTGAAGATTGACCAGGCACAGTATCGTGAACTGGAGGCCTTCTCGAAGTTCAGCAGCGACATGGACTCTGTGACTGCCATGGCCATCGACCGTGGACGTAAGAACAACCAGCTGCTGATTCAGCCGCAGTACTCACCGATGCCGGTAGGCGAACAGGTGGCCATTCTGTACTGTGGTACGCACGGACTGATGCGCGACATTCCTATTTCGAAGGTACGTGCCTTCCAGGATTCGTTCCTCACCAGCTTGCGTGCCAACCATCAGGCCGATGTGATTGACGTACTGGCAGCCGGAAAGATTTCCGACGAAATTACCGCAACTATTGAGAAACTGGCTGCCGAAGTGGCCGGACAATTTAAAGCATAAATCCCATGGCATCACTGAAAGAAGTTAAAGGAAGAATCAACTCAATCCACGGCACGCTGAAGATTACTTCGGCGATGAAGATGGTGGCGTCTTCCAAGCTGCACAAGGCGCAGGAGGCCATTGAAAATATGCTTCCCTACGAACGCCGGTTGCACCGTATGCTCAGTAATTTCCTGGGCGCGGAGCTGAGCGTGGAATCGCCTTTTGCAGTGAAACGTGAAGTGAAGAAAGTGGCCGTGGTGGTGTTTGCCTCCAACAGCAGTTTGTGCGGCGGATTCAATGCCAATGTAATCCGTCACCTGAATGAGGTGGTGGCAGAGTATGAGCCGAAGGTGGGCCGTGAGAACATCCTGATTTATCCGGTGGGCCGTAAGGTGGCCGATGCGGTGAAGAAGATGGAGGGACTGACGGCAGCCGGCGATTATCAGCACATGAGCGGAAAACCGAACTATCAGGAGGCGGCCGACCTGGCTGCCGAGCTGATGACACGGTTTGCCAGCGGTGAGATTCAGCAGGTGGAGCTGCTCTACAACCACTTCAAGTCGACCTCTACGCAGGTATTGACGCGGGAGACGTATCTGCCGCTCGACCTGAGTGCCGGTCATGCGGACGAGAAGGGAGAGGAGCAGGAAGCCATGCAGGCCGATTACCTCATCGAGCCGTCGCCGGAACAGGTGATGGAGGAGCTGTTGCCCAAGGTACTCCGCATGAAGATGTACACCGTGCTGCTTGACTCCACGGCTTCGGAACATGCCGCGCGCACCATGGCTATGCAGATTGCCACGGACAATGCAAACGACCTGATTCAGGAACTGACCTTGATTTACAACAAGAGCCGCCAGCAGGCGATTACCAACGAGTTGCTGGACATCGTGGGCGGCAGCATGAGCTGACCCCGCGGGCGGAACTCTTGTGTTCATTGCATAAAAAAACGTATCGCTGTCTCACGGCAGGATACGTTTTTTTTTGAACGAATAAACTAAAAAATTAATTATCTTAAAAAAGAAAACATGAAATTCTTTGGTGATTTATTTCTATAACAAACTGATTTCGTGTTTTGTTCGCTTTATCTGGCGGTTTTTCTTTACTGATTTTTTAATAACTGTAAAAGCATACAGCCGCACCGTCGAGCAGGCATTCCATTCGTCCTTCTCCCAGGCGGATATTGTCCATGTAGGAGTAGTCACCTCCGCCGTAGTTCAAACGGATGCTGGTGTAGAAAGCGTCGTACCAGTCCCACGTAAAGGTGTAGGTATATTCCTCCCAACGTCCGCGGGCATCCTGAATGCGGATAAAGTCTTCACCCGTTCCGTTGGTGTAGAAGCGCAGCACCTGGAAGTGGTGCAAGCCGTAGTCGTCGTACCAGTCGTCCTGCCAGTCGTAGCTGCAGAGATACGCTGTGCGTTCACGATATTCCAGGGTGTTGTTCCCTAATTCCATTTCCACGTTACACGACGGGAAGGCGAGTGTCAGTGCGACCAGCATCGCCATATACATGAATTTTCTTACCCTTGTTCTCATAACTCTTTGTGTGTTTGTTTTCCTCTATGTGACAAAGGTATCCGGAAAAAATCATACAAACGAATGATTTTTCCTATTCCTGTGGGGGAATTTCCCTATCGGGGGTAGGGAAATGCATCGGCCTGCGGGGTGGCAGATGGTGTATTGCCTTTGCGGCTGGACGGGAATGCCGGTGTATTTAACGCAAAACGTCCTTGCGTTCGGATTGAAACACAAGGACGTTATATGGAAAATTCCTTTACGTTACGAATGAAACGCAAGGACGTTTTTTCAGGATTTCTGGAGAAGTACCGTCAGCGCGTCGCGCCAGTCTTCACCGTTGCGTGGACAGTAGGTTTGGAAACCCAGCTGGCGGGCTGCCTGTACGTTGCCTGCCCCGTCGTCAATGAAGAGCGATTCTGACGGAAGAATGTCGGCATCGGCTATCAGGAAGTCAAAAATCTGCCGGTCGGGCTTGGTCACTCCAATCTGGTAGGAGAGGTACAGCTTGTCAAAATAGTCGCTGAGCGGTTTCCCCTTTGACGAGAATGCCGGACTGCAGGCCCAGTCCATCACGTAAGGATTGGTGTTGCTCAGCACGAAGAGCTTGTAGCGCTTGCGCAGCTCCTTCAGGCAGTCGAGCAGACGTTCGTCAAGTCCGGTGAAGTAGCCCAGCCATGCCTGGCGTGTCTCCTCCCAATTAGGTGTGCGTCCGCCGCACAACTGTCCCAGCTTCACCTGGAACTCATCGGGCGTAATTTTTCCTTCTTCCAGTTCCTGGAAAATCCCCGTCTGGTGATATTTGTCCAGGCGCTGGTCGGCATCGGCCACCCCTAACTGGCGGAACGCTTCCACCGCCTGTTCGCGGCTGATAGGGGCGATGACCCCTCCGAAATCAAAAATCAGGTTTTTTATCATATATTGTTTTTATTTTCTCAGCATCAGGTTCTTGAACGGGGCAGGATAGGGAGTCTCAAATTCCATCCGTTCGCCCGTAAGCGGGTGGTAGAAGCACAGCTTGAAGGCGTGGAGTGCCAGACGTCCGAGCGGGTCGGTTTCGCAGCCGTAACGTGCGTCGCCCACCACCGGATGGCCGAGCGACTGCATGTGCACGCGAATCTGGTTCTTGCGTCCCGTTTCCAGTTGCAGCTCCATGAGCGAATAGCCGTTGGCCCGCTTGATGGTGCGGTAGTGCGTGATGGAGAGCTTGCCTCCGTCGTCTACCGGCGAGGAGCTGACGTACAGCTTGCGGTCGGTGAGCCAGGAGCGTACGGTGCCCTGGTCTTTCTCCATGTCGCCCATGACGATGGACACGTAGCGGCGGTCGTACACGATGTCGTGCCAGTTGTCGCGGAGCGTGTGCTGCGTCTTTTCATCCTTGGCATACATCATGATGCCCGAGGTTTCGCGGTCCAGACGGTGCACCACGAAGATGCGGTTGTTGCGGTGCGTGCGCTTCACGTACTCATTCAGAATGTGCTGTGCGGTACGCTCCTTCTGGTGGTCGGTAGCCACGGACAGCAGCCCTTCCTTCTTCTCCACCACGATGAGATAGGCATCCTCGTAGAGAATCTTCAGCATGGGGTGGCGGAACTCGTGCTTGTTCTTTTCACGGCTCACCTGCACCTTCATGCCCGGCTTCAGGGGAAAGTTGTACTGCGTCTGGATGTTGTTGTCCACCAGCACCACGCGGTTGGCCAGCAAGGCTTTTACGCGCGTGCGGCTGATGCCGTCCATCTTCTTCATAAGGAACTCCATCAGTTCCGCCGGTTCATTGACCGGATAGATTGTATATTTGGCTGCGGCACGCGGGATAGGGCGTCGGCCGTTGTTGCCAGAGTTGTTTCTTGCCACTTTGTTGCGTCAGTTAAAAGTTAGAAGATAGGGGAGAGTGTTTAGCGTCTTTCCAGTTGCACGACATTTTCCACGTGATGCGTGTGAGGGAACATGTCGACAGGCTGTACGGCAGTCACCTTGTACTTGCCGTCGAGCAGCTGGAGGTCGCGTGCCTGTGTGGCCGGGTTGCAGCTTACGTAGACGATGCGTTTCGGCTCGGCAGCCAGAATCACGTCGATTACGTCATTGTGCATACCAGCGCGGGGAGGGTCGGTGATGATGACATCCGGACGTCCGTGCTCTGCAATGAAGTCGTTGGTAAGGATGTCCTTCATGTCGCCCGCATAGAACAGCGTGTTGTCGATGCCGTTCAGGGCCGAGTTCACCTTGGCATCCTCGATGGCTTCGGGCACATATTCGATGCCCACCACCTTGCGTGCCTGGCGTGCCACGAAGTTGGCGATGGTACCCGTACCCGTGTAGAGGTCGTACACCAGCTCGTTGCCCGTAAGTCCGGCAAACTCGCGTGCTACCTTATATAAATTATAGGCCTGTTCAGAGTTCGTCTGGTAGAACGATTTCGGTCCCACCTTGAAGCGCAGTCCCTCCATCTCCTCGAAGATGTGGTCGTTGCCCTTGAACACCTCCACGTCGAGGTCGCCGATGGTATCGTTGCACTTGTTGTTGATGACATACATCAGCGAAGTAATCTGCGGGAAGCTGTCGGCCATGAACTGCAGAATCTCTTCCATCTTGCGGCGGCCTTCGTCGTCGGTCACCTTGCACTGCAGCACCACCATCAGTTCGCCCGTAGACGAGGTACGGATCATGATGTTACGAAGAAGTCCTTCCTGCGTGCGCAAGTCGAAGAACGGGAAGTTGTGCGCGTAGGCATAGTCGCGTACGGCATTACGGATCTGGTTGGAAATGTCGTCCTGCAACCAGCACTTGTCGATGGCCAGCACCTTGTCGAACGCCCCCGGAATATGGAATCCCACGGCATTCATCTGGTCGTACTTCACATCCTGCTTCACCTCCTCTTCCGTAAGCCAGCGCTTGTTAGAGAATGTAAACTCCAGCTTGTTACGGTAAAAGCGGGTCTTTTCCGAGCCTAAGATAGGACGGAATTCCGGCAGTTCCACCTTCCCGATGCGGGTGAGGTTGTCGAACACTTGTTTCTGCTTGTACTTGAGCTGTTCCTCGTAAGAAAGACATTGCCATTTGCATCCTCCGCACACTCCGAAGTGACTGCAGAACGGCTCCGTGCGCAGGGGTGATTTCTCATGGAACTTTACCGCCACCGCTTCGGCGTAATGGTTCTTCTTGCGCTTCACCTGTAAATCGACTACGTCGCCCGGCACTACATACGGGACAAATATTACCAACTCGTTTACTTTAGCCACGGCTTTTCCTTCTGCGGCTACGTCTGTTATCGTTACCTTCTCCAGTAAAGGCAGTTCTTTTTTCTTTCTTGCCACGTTCTTTTCAATAAAACCAATTTGGGAGCAAATTTATACATTTTTCCTGACATTCTTCCATGTTTTTCGAAGAAGTTCATTTTGCAAACTCTATGTTGCAAAATATGTCGAAAAATATCTTCACAAAATTTGGGATTCAATAAAATATATATAGATTTGCCAGCGGTTGACCAACGAAAAACATTATTGAACCTTATCAAATATAAGAAAACATGGAAAAGAAAAGAGTCTATACTTTTGGAAACGGACAAGCTGAAGGAAAAGCTGACATGAGAAATCTTCTGGGTGGCAAGGGCGCAAACCTGGCCGAGATGAACCTGATCGGGGTGCCTGTACCTCCCGGATTCACCATAACAACCGAAGTCTGCAACGAATATTTTGAAAAAGGAAAAGAAGCAGTGGTTGCGCTGCTGAAAGAAGATGTGGAAAAATCCATCAAGGGAGTAGAAGCCCTGATGAAGTCGAAGTTCGGCGATGTGGAAAATCCGTTGCTCGTTTCCGTACGTTCGGGTGCCAGAGCGTCCATGCCGGGGATGATGGACACCATTCTGAATCTGGGTCTGAACGATGAAGTAGTAGAAGGACTGGCTCGCAAGACTAACAACCCTCGCTTTGCGTGGGACTCTTACCGCCGCTTCGTACAGATGTACGGCGACGTGGTGCTGGGCATGAAACCCGTGAACAAGGAAGACATCGACCCGTTTGAAGCCATCATTGAAGAAGTGAAGAAGGCCAAGGGCGTACGTCTGGACAACGAACTCGACGTGGACGACCTGAAGACCCTGGTAGTCCGCTTTAAGGAAGCCGTGAAGAAACAGACCGGGCAGGAATTCCCGTCATGCGCTTACGAACAGTTGTGGGGTGCCATCTGTGCCGTATTTGATTCATGGATGAACGAACGCGCCATTCTTTACCGCAAGATGGAAGGTATTCCGGCAGAGTGGGGAACAGCCGTGAACGTACAGGCCATGGTATTCGGTAACATGGGTGAGACTTCGGCTACGGGTGTATGCTTCTCACGCGATGCCGCTACCGGTGAAGACCTGTTCAACGGTGAATACCTGATCAATGCGCAGGGTGAAGACGTAGTAGCCGGTATTCGTACTCCGCAGCAGATTACCAAAATCGGTTCTCAGCGCTGGGCCGAACTGCAGGGTATCTCGGAAGCAGAACGTGTGGCCAAATATCCTTCTATGGAAGAAGCCATGCCGGAAATCTACAAGGAACTCGATGAACTCCAGACCAAACTGGAAAATCACTACCACGATATGCAGGACATGGAATTTACCGTGCAGGAAGGCAAGCTCTGGTTCCTCCAGACCCGTAACGGTAAGCGTACAGGTGCCGCTATGGTGCGCATCGCCATGGAAATGCTGCATCAGGGCATGATTGACGAAAAGACCGCTTTGATGCGCTGCGAACCCAACAAGCTGGACGAACTGCTGCATCCGGTATTCGACAAGGAAGAACTGGGACGTGCCCGTGTGCTGACACGTGGTTTGCCGGCTTCTCCGGGTGCTGCCTGCGGACGTATCGTCTTCTTTGCAGAAGATGCCGCTGAATGGCATGCCAACGGTCATCGCGTGGTACTGGTACGTATTGAAACTTCTCCGGAAGACCTGGCCGGTATGCAGGCTGCCGAAGGTATCCTGACCGCCCGTGGAGGTATGACTTCACACGCTGCCGTAGTTGCTCGCGGAATGGGTAAGTGCTGTGTATCAGGAGCCGGAGCCATCAACGTAGACTACAAGACCCGTACGGTGGAAATTGACGGAGTCGTACTGAAAGAAGGTGACTACATCTCCATCAACGGAACCAACGGATATGTATATGCCGGAGAAATTCCGACTCAGCCGGCCAAACTGTCGGGTAACTTTGCCGAACTGATGGAACTCTGCGACAAATATGCCCGCCTGAAAGTCCGCACCAATGCCGACACACCGCGCAACGCACAGGATGCTCGTGGCTTCGGTGCCGTAGGTATCGGTCTGTGCCGTACGGAACACATGTTCTTCGACGACGAAAAGATTGTGGCCATGCGCGAAATGATTCTGGCCAAGGACGTAGAAGGCCGTAAGAAAGCCCTCGACAAACTGTTGCCTTACCAGAAAGCTGACTTCAAGGAAATCTTCAAGACCATGGACGGACTGCCTGTCAACGTACGTCTGCTCGACCCGCCGTTGCATGAATTCGTACCGCACGATTTGAAAGGTCAGGAAGAAATGGCACAGGCCATGGGTGTAACCGTAGATTATATCCGCCAGCGCGTGGAAAGTCTGTGCGAACACAACCCGATGCTGGGTCACCGTGGTTGCCGTCTGGGAAATACGTATCCGGAAATCACTGAAATGCAGACTCGTGCTATCCTGGGTGCTGCCTGCGAACTGAAGAAGGAAGGTTACGACCCGCATCCTGAAATCATGGTGCCGCTGATTGGTATCCTGTATGAATTCGAAGCACAGGAAAAGGTGATCCGTGAAACTGCTGCCAAACTGTTCAAGGAAGAAGGCGTGGAAATCCCGTTCAAGGTGGGAACCATGATTGAAGTGCCGCGTGCCGCCCTGACTGCCGACCGCATCGCTTCACATGCCGAATACTTCTCATTCGGTACAAACGACCTGACTCAGATGACCTTCGGTTACTCTCGCGATGATATCGCTTCCTTCTTGCCGGTTTACCTGGAAAAGAAGATCCTGAAGGTAGACCCGTTCCAGGTACTCGACCAGAATGGTGTGGGCCAGCTTATCAAGATGGCAGTAGCTAAAGGCCGTTCTGTACGTCCGGAACTGAAATGCGGTATCTGCGGTGAACACGGTGGTGAACCGATGTCCGTGAAGTTCTGCCACAAGGTAGGTCTGGATTACGTGAGCTGCTCACCGTTCCGCGTGCCTATCGCAAGACTGGCTGCGGCGCAGGCTGCAATCGAGGAATAGCACGATATAGCTGATACTCAATAAAATAGGCGGTATGCTTTTCATTTACAAAGGCTTACCGCCTATTGTATTTTTAAAAGGTACGTTCATTCCGCACGGAAAATGAGCGTAATAAACGCAAATGTTTAGAGAATGTTGTTGTGCTTTTCGTTGGGTGTTTAGAGCGTGTTTAGAGCCGTAATTGATGATATGACAGAAAGTTAAGACATTAAAAGCTGTTTGGAATAAATTTAAATAATAACATAATAAAGACATAGAACGATATGGCAACATTTAAAGCGTGTGTTCAAAAAGAACGCAAGGACGGATTTTATCCGGTTTATATCAGAGTTACCCACCATAGGGGGACACAATTCATGAAGACCGACAAGATGGTCACGAAGAAAGAACTTTCCAGAGCGAAAGAAATCGAAGACCCCTACGTGCTTCAGTATTGTGCCGGGCGGATAGTGGAATATAACGAGCGGCTCAACAAAAAAGACATTGAACATTGGACGGTCAAGGAAGTGGTGGATTTTCTTACGAACGGCAATGACGATATTTGTTTTTCGGATTATGCGAGAGTGCATATCGACAGAATGATTGACCGTGGGCAGGAAAGGAATGCCAAGAACTACAAGCTTGCCCTACAACATCTGGAACGGTTCATCGGAACCAACCAAGTGATGTTCGCTCAGTTGACCTCCACGCAGGTGAACAAATGGATAAAGTCGCTTGAACAGACGCATAGGGCAAAGGAAATGTATCCAATCTGTATGCGTCAGGTATTTAAAGCCGCCATGTTGGAGTACAACGATTACGATAACGGTATAATCCGTATCAAAGTCAACCCATGGGTGAAAGTGGAAATACCAACGGCTGATCGTGCGGAGAAGCTTGCCATTACCCCCGAAGCATGTCGGGAGTTCTTTTCATTCCCTCTGCCGGAAAGTAAGATGAAATATCCACAGACGGAGTTCGGGCGTGATGTTGCCATGATGGTGCTTTGCCTTGCAGGAATCAACACGATTGACCTGTACAATCTAAGAAAGCAGGATTACCGGAACGGAATTATCCACTACCAACGGGCCAAAACGAAGAAGTTCCGTGCGGATGGTGCGTATATGGAAATGCGGGTGCCAGCAATCATCCAGCCGCTATTTGAAAAGTACATGAACACGGCAAAAGATGATGAGCGTTTGTTCAATTTCTATCAGCGCATGACTACATCGGACAGTTTTTGCGCCAATGTCAACAGTGGGATAAGGCAATTATGCAAGGCTATGGGAATGCCAAAGGAAGAGTGGTATTCGGCTTACACGTTCCGGCATACATGGGGAACAGTAGCTCAGAATGATGTACGTGCCTCTATCTCGGAAGTGGCGTTTGGCATGAACCATAGCAATGGACACAACGTAACACGAGGGTATATCAAGATTGACTTCTCCCCTGCTTGGGAACTGAACGAGAAAGTAATTGATTTCATTTTCTTCTCCGGTAAGGCTTCTGTACGTGAGCAGAAACAGGAGGATGTGCATTTCCGCTTGTCATACCGCTATATGGTGAATGCGGCTGCATACCACAACGGGCAAAAGGTGGCGGAACTGACCGATGTAGGCTTCAACAATGTGGACGAGGTGATTGCCCAGCTCGTAACTATGCTGCCGGATGATATTCCGAACCGTTCAATGGTGATGTTCAAAATCGTCAACCTCGACAAAGACCAGACGGTGGTGTATCAACGGCAGAAAGGGAAAGGATTCTGATTTTTTTTGTGACTTCACGAAATGATATAAGCCTGCAAGGTATTTTTCTTTGTAGGCTTTCTTTTTAAACTCCCCTTTTATTCCCCCTAAAATCGAAATTTCTCTCACGTGCGCACGCACGCGCGGTAGACGTAGTAGATATATATACTTTACTTTACGGCAAAATACGGGAGTTTTCGCACATTCTTCCGGAATAATCCTGCATTCTTCCCGAATAATTACGGAAGAATGTGCGATTATTCCCGAAGAATCAAATAGTTAATGAAATAAAACAAATGTAATAAAGCGGGTGTTTTAACTTAAAATTTACACCTATTAGTGTACGTTTATAAATTTCGAGCTAAAATTAACATTCATTATTCTGGAATAATCGGCTATTCTTCCGTAATAATTCCCGAATAATGTGGCATTCCTCCCGAAAAAAGCCTTATTCTTCCACCATTATTCGGGAATAATCCTATATTCTTCCGTAATAATCACACATTCTTCCCGAATAATTACGGAATAATGTGCCATTATTCCCGAACGCTTCCTGAACGCTTCCGACTGCTTACAGACATAAAAAAGCGACATTCTCTCGAACATCGCTTCAAAGCAAATCAGTAAAATCGTCCCCTTTTCGGGTTGGGGTTCCCTTGACATGAAGACAATCTAAAGTAGAGGGTAATAGATTATTCTTCCTCGTCTTCTTCTCCGGCAAGTTTGACAAGCTTGTCCTCAATGGTGAGTTTGACCTCGCCATCGTCTATGCTGATATTCTTAGGCATGATGATTTTAATGAACTCTGTCGACACTTTCACCCTGTCTTTGGGGTCAAGTTCCAGGAAGTCCTGCATTATTAGTGGCGTCACATCTCCTTCGGGTATAGTGTTGTGCGCTTCAAGCCATTTCTCAATCATCCCTTTTGCCAGTGCCGTTATTTTGTTGGGCGTACCTTTTTGCCGCCCTCCGGTCTTTTTTCCTATTGCCATAATGATTTGTATGTAAAAAGATAAAATGATGATGCGAAGATAACGGCTTACTTTCGCACGCAAGGTATAACTTTTAATAATCAAAAACTAAAGTCTTATGGGTTTAATAGGAAGTGCCATAGGTGCTGCAGGCAGCATTTTCGGTGGGATCAAGGCATCCAAGGCCATGAAGAAAGCAAAACGTAATGTTGAGGCTCAACGGCAAAAGAATCAGGACTGGTACGACAGGCGGTACAACGAGGATGCCACTCAGCGGGCTGATGCACAACGCATCCTTACGCAAACTGAAGAGAGTATAAAACAACGTAATAAAGCCGCTGCCGGTAGTGCAGCCGTCATGGGCGGTACTGATGAAAGTGTGGCAGCGGCCAAAGAAGCGAACAACAAGGCTCTTGCCGATGCAACATCACAGATTGCCGCTGATGCAGAAGCACGTAAGGACAATATCGAAGCCACTTATATGCAAAACGACAATGCTTTCGTGGAACAGCTTAACGCCATTGAGCAAGGCAAGGCCAATGCCATATCGGGAGCTGTACAAGGAGTAACTAACGCGGTAAGTCAAATGCCTTTCTAAACTATTTCAATATGGCAACAATGGATGATATTTTAGGAAACGGAGGTGGTACGCCTCCGCCCAAAGGTTCTAAGGAATGGCACGAACAGCAGCAAGACGCTCCTTCCGTATCATCCCCGGCAAAGGGTACACAGAAATGGACGGAACAACAAGCAGCTGCGGCTCCTGCCGTTACCGGCTCCCAATCTGAAACGGTCGCTGCACCTCCGGCCAAACAAGCCGATGCGAACGGTGGCAGTCTCTCATACACTGAATTGTACAAAAAACTCAATCCCTATAAACCGCCAACGGACGAGGAACTTGCTAAAGAAAAGAAGAAGCAGAAACGTGAACAGATATTCGCAGCCATTGGTGATGGTATATCGGCACTCTCGAACTTGTTCTTCACCACGCAGTACGCTCCAAATATGTATACCGGTAAGAATACCATGTCAGAACGTACCAAAGTGAGATATGACAAGCTGATGAAAGAACGTGAAGGCAAGGAGAAAGAATATTATGAGGGGCTGATGAGGGCAAGAATCGCTGATGAAGAAAGGGATGACCGTGAACGTAAGTGGCAAAGGCAGCTTGGTCTTGACGATTATAACCGCATACGGAACGATGCCAAAGAGGAACGCGACAGGCAGATGTTTGAATTGAATATCCAACTGCAAGGCAATAAAATATCCGCATCCGAAGCTGAAGCCAAACGCAAAGGAATTGAAGCAAAATATGCAGAAGAACTTGAAAAGGCAAGGCTTGAAACCGAAAAGGCTAAAGCTGGTGCTTCAAAGGCTTCCGCTTCCGCATCCAATGCCAGAGCAGAATATTACAACCGAGGTGGTGGCAGTGGAAAGGCTGGAGAATATCCGTGGTATGACAGCGATGGTAACAAGCATTTTGCACACTCGTATGAAGCCATGCGTCAGAACGCCATAGACAATGGAACATGGAACGAAGAAACTCAGGCTTCGACCACCGAGGTCAAAAGTGGAAGAGGGAAAACCGTCAAGACATCTGAAACGACAAAGCCCGGTAAAGGACATTCTTCTAAGCCACAGAAAAAAAGTCCAACGGCCGATAATAAAAAGAAAAGTCCAACATCATAAATAAAATACTATGCCTGAAGAAAAGGATAAGATAAAAAAACTGTATGATACGTTTGTTTCTGATGGTTACGACATGGAGAGCGAAGAAGATTTTCGCAAGAACCTGTTAGATTCAACCAAACGTAAAGCGGCTTACGACGCTCTTGTAAAAGATGGTTATGATATGGAGCCGTTTGAAGAATTTGAAAGCAATATAGGGTTTGGAAAGGAACGAACCTCATCGCAACAATCGGGAAACAGTGCTTCCGGAACGGTTGAAGAACCCATTTCACCTGCTAATGAACAGACATGGCAACCTACAGAAAAGGAGAAAGTAGCGATGTTGACCGAAACCGACCGTATTATGAACGATGTGAAATCCCATACACAAACATTCAACGAACGCATAGACAATATGCAGGAATATGGGATAAATCCCGGCTTGCAGACCAAAGAGGGAAAGATGATATTCAATCCTGAAAGTGGGAAGTTGGAGAAAACGTTCCTCACTCCTGCCGGAAATCGTTATTACAGCAAGTCATTGGCTGACATGGAAAGCTTTCAGTACCGCCAAGCTGCCGATATGTCCATAGGCGGACAGTTGCGCAAGGCAAACCTCCGGTTGCAGGAGTTGAAAGCCAAGCAAGCGGAAAGAGCATCAGAAGTACACAAGGAATGGGCAGAAGAGACAGAAAACAACAAAGCCCCTCTCGCTGCCATACTGGGAGCTGCCACTTATACGCCCCGCCAACAATCTGACAAGGAAAACCGTGCGTTATCCGTAGCCATTCGTGAAACAGAGGAACTGATTAAGAACCTTGAAGAACAGAAAGATCGTGAAAACGGTGTAGATGTAGGCTTTTGGCGTGGTTTCGGTCGCACTATGGGTGATGTGCGCACGTGGGATTTCGGTATGGGTGATATGCGTGACGCATTTACGATGATGAATGCCGATGAACTGAAAAAAGAAAATGCCACAGAGGGTGAACGTGAAGCGCATGATGCAATGATGGGCGCAATCCATGAGAAGCAACAAGCAGAGGAAAGATACAGCGGAAATGCAGATTTTTGGAACAGAGCAGGTGTAATGACAGGCTATATGCCGTCCTTCATGCTGGATTTCGTATTGACAGGTGGAGGATTTAACGGATTGTCCTCTTTCTCCAAAGGAAGTACCAAACTTGCAACAAAGGTTATAAGCAAAGAAACGGCTGAAAAAATGGCTCAGCAGGGTTTCAAGTCCTATATCAAAGAAAATGGAGCCAAAGGTTTGGGACGGTATGCAAGCGACTGGACCATCAAAGCACTCGGTACAACTGCAGATGATTTGCTTGTACGCGCTCCACTTATGGCCAATACAGTACAGGCAGGGAAAACTACTGCTGACATTATTGACCGTAAACTGGGTGATGTGGTTGTTGATGAGAACGGCAACTATGATTTTTCCAACGACAAGACTTGGGGGGATGCCATTTGGCAAAGTGAAGCCAATGCCATCATTGAGAATTATTCGGAAATGTTCGGTGCGCATCTTGATCCGGCCTTTACTCTTGGGAATATGAGCAAACTCGCCAATGTTGTAGGTGCAAAACGTATCGGTGCAGTGCTTTCAAAGGCTGACGCAAGTGCGTTGAACGGTATCATGGGACAAACTCATCAGATGTTCAACAAAATGGGTGTGAGTGATTATGTCGGTGAGGTTTCGGAAGAATACTACGGACAACTGTGGCGCACCATGCTCAATCTTGATGATGCCTATCAACAGAATCCGGACGGTACACGTACCAATTTGTTTGCCAGTGGCCAATTTCATGGTGACATTTGGGGAGGCATGGCACTCTCTATGGGATTGATGGGCGCAGGAAAACATACTTTGTCTGCTGCAAATTATACTTCCATGAAGCATGGTGTAAATAAAGCGGACGCAAAAGTGAATGAATTACTCGGCAAAGAGGTATGGGAGCCATTAAAGGCGACGCTTGACCTTACTACCAATGAGAATATCGGTGAAGTTGCGGAACTTATTGCCAGTGATAAAGATTTTACCATCAATGAGAAAGCTGCCGTTCTGGATTATATGGAACGCTCGTTGAATTTGCGAGGATTTAACCTTGCTTCTATGGCTCAATCACGTGGCGGCAACCGAAACGAAAGTGTACAACAAGCAAATGACAGTTATCTCGACGGGTATAATATCATTTCTTCGCAGGAGATGAACGATGCAAAGAACATGTATGAGTATCAGCGTGCAAGGGTTGCAGACCTCGTGGATGAGAGCATGTTTGCAATGATTGAAGAAAATCCGATTGCCGCATTAGAGTTTGTGAATGGCAACGAACAATGGAATGATGAAGATAAGGTTTCCGTAATCGATTATATTAATGCCAAGCAGGTGTATAACGGCATGATACAACGTGTACGTGATGATATAGACGGTCGTATCGAGCAGAGCAACTCAATGATAGATGCACGTGTGAACCATAATACCGGCATGATACAGGGGGCAACCATGAAGCAGGATGAGCGGAAGGTGTATGTAATCAGCGGCAAGCTTGTACCGTATGACGATGGTAGCGGTGTGAGCGTAACTGATTCGGACAACAGCATCATCATTCGCGATTCGGAAACCGGCGCACTTGAACAAGTATCACCTGATGCAGTATTGTCTCTTGATGAATCGCAAGACCCTAACGAGCAAAAAGAATTGGCAGAACAAGCCATTGTGGAGCAGTTCGCACGTGAAGCGGCTGATAAGATAGACGGTAAGGTTACATTCAATTCGGGTGATGCCTATACTATTACCGGACAGGATGGTTCACAGATGCAAGTACAGGTTATAGCCAACGAGGACGGTATTGTGGATAATGGGGACGGCACAGTTAACGTATCGGACGGCGTGAATATCTTCCCGTTGGCAAAAGAAACCATACAGCAACAGGCTGATGCGGCAAATTTGGCACGTGTGGCGCAGTTCGAGCAGCAGAGAACCATTGAGAATGCCGAACGGAAACAGGAGATGCAAGAGGCTGAAAGACCACAATACGCCCTCAATGACATTGTTTCGCTTACCGATGAGAACGGCGTTACCGTCCGTGGCAATATCACAGCAGATGCCGATGCGGACGGCAAGTATGAGGTATTTACCGAAGCTCCTATCAACGGAAAGCGTGTGAACCTGTTCACTCGTGATGAACTTGACAATATGCTGTTGGAGCATAACGGAGTGGCATTTGAACATCCTGCCGAAAATGAGAGCAACAATGGTGCGGAAAATATTCCCGAAAATGATAACAATGCCCCTCAAAATATTCCTGCCATGCAGAGAATACCAAAGGATGAGCAGGGAGATCCACTATATGAGCAGGCCGACAGCGACACAGCTTGGGATGCCATTGTGGAGCAGACTGAGGGTGATGAGGATATGGCACAGACCGTAGCCGATGGAATGGTTGCCGACAAGGAAGAAGCCTTGAAGAAGTTGGAGAAAGCCAAATCGAAAGGTGGCAACTCCATTGCCGAAAAGATTGCTTCCGAGAAAGAACGCAAAGCGGCGATTGATGCAGCCAAACAGGAATTGCTCGTTTGGCAGAAGATAGCCGGTACCGCCAAACGCAGAAAAATGGAAGCGGATGATGAACGCAGACGTATTGCCGATGAAGCAGCCGCATTGCGAAAGGCAGAAGAAGAAAAGTTACGTGCCGAACGTGAGGAAGCGGAACGCATCGAGCGTGAAGCCCTGAACGGAGTGCCGGACATGGTGGACGACAAGCCGCAGGATGCACGGGCAAGAGGTTACAGACGCATGAACGGTCATAAGATAGACAGACAAGAGCCTGTGCAGGCATTGCAGGGAAAGGAGGTATCCGTAAAATTCAGTGATGATGCCATTGTAGGTGGTCGTGTAGCCGTGATTGATGTAAACTTGTTGCAACCGAGCCATATTCAAGGCGTGCGCAACCCTCTGCACTTTATTGACGAAGCGCAGCCAAAAGAACGGAATGACGAGGCAAGTGTATTGTCTGCACGAAAGATTGCCGGAGACATACGCCCCGAAGAAATCACATCTTCTGTTACCGCCTATACAGGCGCACCTACCGTGAACGCACGGGGCGAAGCCATACAGGGCAATAACCGAAGTGACGCACTTCGTATCATGTGGGAGAACCATCCGGAACAGGCGGCTCTTTACAAGCAGTATCTGAAAGACCATGCGGAAGAATTTGGATTACAAGCAGAAGACATTGAGGCTATGGAGCATCCTGTCCTCGTGAACATGGTTGATGTGGACGATGCAGAGGCTATCCGTCTTGGCCAGTATGTGGCACAGGACACAGAAAGTGGAGGTGTTGAACGCATCAAACCTAAAAACGCCTTGCAGCGCATGGGAGCCGAAATGCGTTCGTTTGCCAACTTGCTGCTTAGGACTTCGGATGATGAAATGTCATTTGCCGGACTTGTGGATTCCAATGGTGCAAATGTTTTGAAATGGATGAGCCAAAGAGGTTTCATTACCCCCACACAATACAAGAGTGCGTTTGACAGCAAGGGTAACTTGACTCCCGAATCCAAGAATGATTTGCGTGGTATCATGTATCAAAGCATTTTCAAGGACGGTAGTACACGGTTGGAGGAAATGTTCAACGTATTACCGGTAAAAGCACAAAAAGCTATTCTTGCCACTGCTTTTCGTGATTATGATAGTCCGAACAGTGAACGAATGGTAGATGAGATACAGAATTCCGTTCGTGCTTACTATGCTTTGTCCCAAGATAAAATGTTTGCAGAGGCAAAGAACTTCAAGGAAGCACGTACTGCCATAGAAAGTTGGAAACGCCAGTATCAAATGGATGATGTCATTGGGGAAAGTTATCTCCCTGCTGATAATTTCAGTAACTTTGTCCTGCATTTGGCCGCAATGTATAAAGGTGAAAGCCAAAGCTTCATTCAAAATACATTCGGCAAGATTTATGACCTTATACAAGGTACACAGGAAGAAACTCTGTTCGAACAACCGGACAATACCCCTCGGACGCTCGTACAGGCTATTAAAGAAGCATTAAATTTAGATTACAATGGACAACAACGAAGCAATGTATTGGTTGGCGATACTGCAACAAGCCAACGAGGGCAGCAAGGAAGCAATGGAACTCTTGCGCCAAGAGAACGAGTTGAGAACAGAAATGGGACAACTGATGATACAGGAAGAACTGAAAGCATTGGTGGACAAAGCGAAATAGAATCTTCTTTATCACAAGAAGAAATGCTGTTTTCTGATGATACTGACAATCAACTTAGTGCAAAAATAGCAAGACGTATTGAAGTTCAAGAAGATGATTGGATTGAAAGCGGAAAGTATGGCGATACTTATAAACAGACAATTATTGTTGATGGTACTCATAAAGTTATAAAAGTTGATGCACCTGATACGAAAGGTAATTATATAGGTAGCGCTTATGAGTATGACGGTCAAACATTCGGAGATTTATTGGATGTTCTTAATTATATTGATGCATCTTTGTCTTTAGCCAATGCTGTTGCAGTGGCAGAGAAAGAAACCGATACTACTCCTACGGAGAAACAGAAAGAAGCAGGCAATTATAAGAAAGGTCATGTGCAGGTTGGTACATTCAATATCACCATTGAGAACCCGAAAGGATCCGTTCGTAGTGGAATAGACACAGAGGGCAACAAGTGGGAAACAACCATGCAGAACACCTACGGCTACATTCGTGGCACGGAGGGCGTGGATGGAGACCACATAGACGTGTTCCTCTCTGATGATATTGACGGGTGGAACGGACGCAGGGTGTTCGTGGTGGACCAGTATAATGAGGACGGCAGCTTTGATGAGCATAAGGTAATGCTTGGTTTCAATGAGACTGACGATGCCGAGGCAGCTTACTTCGCGAATTATGACAGCGACTGGGCAAATAATCACAAGACAGTGGTAACTGCCGTAAACTTGGAGGATTTCGAGAAATGGATAGATAGTAGCCACCGGAAGACAAAAGCGTTTGCAGAATACAAGTCAGTCAAAAGTGTTGAGGAACAGAGTTCAGGTACACAAGTCGACAGACTTTCTGAAATCAAGTCACGCATTGAAGAACTGCACAAGGAACAAGAAGCCGCACATGGTCAGAGTGATATATTTGAGGAAGCCCGCATTATTTCCGAAATAAACGACCTCTTTGCTGAACAGCGGAAGTTAGAACAAAGCAATTCCAATGAAGAAACGACAACACCGACTGATGCTGCATACACCATTACTCCGGCACAGTACACCACCAAAAGAGGTAAGGTGTTGGATATGCACCTTGTGAAGTTCAATAATGAATTAAGAGATACTGTTCGGAAGCACACCACAATGTTTGCCAAACAACTGAAAGGCTGGTGGAACAAGGAAAAGCAAGGCTTCATGATGCGGAGCAAGGAAGATGCTGAACGCTTGGCAGAATATGCAACCGATGCACAATCACAACCACCTTTGTCTTTGTCTGATTTGTCAGAAGTAAATGACGGCAATGTGCAGTTTGCTGAGTCTCAACTTTTGGAAACATCTAAGCAAGAAGAAAAGCAGGAATACAGCCCAGTGTGGCAATATTCTGTTTCCGTTGACAAGAAAACCGGATTGACCACGTTGAAGCGCGATGATGTGAGTGGCCCTATCCCTATCGGGGATGGACGTTTCAATTATACGGCAAACAGTCCTGAAGAAATGTTGGAGATTGTACGTAATCCCAAGAATTTCAATCAGGAACTGCGTGACGCTGTTGAAACCATTCTTGAAAACAAGGTTAAGATTAGGGAGATTGTACGTACAGAAAAAGCGGAAGCCACAGAGCAAGAATCTAAGCCTGAAAATAATCCGAGTGGCAACCGTCTTGTTACCGATGAACGCTATGCAGAACTCCGTGAGCGTATGCGCAAGAAGTTGCTCGGTCAAATGAACATGGGCATAGACCCTGAAATACTTGCCATTGGTACGGAGATGGCTGTTTACCATTTGGAGAAAGGTGCACGCAAATTTACCGAGTATGCTACAGCTATGGTTGCAGACTTGGGCGATGCCATACGCCCTTACCTTAAAGCATTTTACAATGGTGCGAGAGATTTGCCGGAGGTGGCAGAGAACGGACTGGATGCAGACATGACTCCATACGATGAGGTACAACAATTCGATGTGGCGAATTTCGATAAGAAAAGTATTGATGCGCTTGCTACCGCCGAAACCGTAACAAGAGAGACCGAGGTGGAGCAAGAGGCAGAGATTGCACAGGAACGCATCAAAAAAAGTCGCCCTGCACGTAAGAAGAATGAGAAAAAAGCAGTAAATTCACAGCAGTCAAATGAACTGGGCTTGTTTGACGATCTGATTGATAACAATAAAAACAACGAACATGGATTACAGAGAACTGATGCAGAACGCTCCGAAGGAGTGTCAGCCAACGGTAATCGACACGGACAAGGATTATCAAGAGGCACTGAAACAGGTAGCGAAAGCGAACAACAAGCAGGTAGAGGGACTGACAACGAAGGAGAAAGAACAAGCGATGCAGTCAATAGGATTGTGCGACCTCGACTTTCAGATGCCATAACTGAGAAGAAGAATACCCATAACAACCATTCGGAACGTGGTAAAGACCACGCTCCGACATCAGTAGATGCCCGTATCGAAGCCAATATCAAGGCTATCGAACTGGCAAAACAGTTGCTTGAAAGCGGCGAACAGGCTACAGAAAAACAGATGCAGACCCTTCGCAAGTTCAGTGGCTGGGGTGGCTTGGGCAAGGCTTTCAACGAAGGTACATCGTATGCTCCTAATCCCATTGCAAAGAAGCTCCGTGAGTTGCTTGGTGAAAAGGCATATCAAGAGGCCGTAATGAGTGCAAATAGTGCCTATTACACTCCGGCATACGTTGTGGATACGCTTTGGGACATTGCCGAACAAATGGGCTTCAATGGTGGAAACATTCTTGAAGGTTCTGCCGGTATCGGCAATATCTTGGGACAGATGCCTACAAACATCAGTGAGCGTAGTGACATCCATGCCATAGAGATTGACAGAACTTCGGGAGGCATCCTCTCGCTCCTCTATCCTGATGCCAAAGTGGAAATACAGGGCTTTGAACAGACCCGCATACCTAACGGCAGTGTGGATTTGGCTATTACCAATGTTCCTTTCGTTACCGGACTCCGTGTGAATGACACCACCGGTGACAAAGACCTGTCGAAGAAATTCCACAACATACATGATTTCTGTATAGCAAAGAATGTGCGTAAACTGCGCGAGGGCGGTTTGGGCATCTTCATTACGTCCAACGGTACGCTTGACAACAGCAAGAAACTCCGTGACTGGATTGTGAACGAGGGCGGTTCTGACTTCGTGGGTGCTTTCCGTATGCACAACAAGACTTTCGGCGGCACCGGGGTAACCTCCGACATCGTTGTTATCCGCAAGCGTGTGAACGGGCAGAAATCCGCCCATGTCATTGATGTAAGCGATGTGAGCGGAGAGCGTATGGCAGAATATGATACTGGGGAAACACGCAAGGTCAAAGGCAAGGAAACACCGGTCATCAAGCAACTTTCGATGGACTACAACCGCTATTTCATTGAACACCCCGAAAACATGGCTGGTGAAATGCACTTTGCATTTGAGAAAGGCGACACATTCCGCCCGACAAGCAAGGGTTTGTATCCTGCACAGGATAAGAAGCAGGAGCAGATGTTATCTGAATTTGTCCATTCATTCAAGGCAGAGGAATTTGGCGAACGCAATGCCGGACCGGTTACCGATGTAATGCCCGACAAAAAGATTGGTGAGATATTTATCAGAGATGGCAAACTGTTTATCAACTCGACAGCCAGTGCACAACCTCTCGAAGTGAATGCCAATAAGGTAAAAGGGCATACGAAAGTGGAATGCTTCGAGGTGTACACCGCCATCAAGGAAGCTCTTGCGGAAGTTCTTTCCTATCAAACCGAGAACGAAAGCGATGAGGGGCTAAAACCTTTGCTTGACAAACTCAACAAGACATACGATGATTTTGTCGGCACATACGGACACTTCAACAAGAACACCGCCATTGCGTTTCTCCGCAATGATGTGGACTATGCCAATGTATTCGCTCTTGAAAAGTTTGAGGAAACGGCAGATGAAAAAGGAAACCGGATACAGAAATTTGAAAAGACCGATGTATTCAGCAAACGTGTCGTTGAAAAAGATAAAGAACCCACCCCGGCCAATGTCAAGGACGGTATCATTGCAAGTATCTTCAAATTCGGTCGTGTGGACATACCATATATCGCCGAACAACTTGGCACAGGCATCGAAGATGTGAAGAAAGAAATCATCGAGAGCGGCTACGGTTTCGAGGACCCAGTAAGCCGACAGATGGAAGCATCGTATCAGTATTTGAGTGGAAATATCCGTGAAAAACTGCGTCAGGCAGAAGAAAACAACGAGAATGGGGAATTTGACCGCAACATCAAGGCATTGCAGGAAGTCATGCCAATGGAAATCCCCGCACATCTGATAGACTTTACCCTCGGCAGTTCTTGGATTGATCCGAAACTATATGAAGATTTCGTAAAGGAACGAACGGAAGTAGATGTCCGTTTTACAGCAGTAGGCGGTACTTGGTTTATGAAAGAGCCATACTTTACCAACTACGAAAAGAACCGTGCCATGGGCGTGACCAGTGAAATGCTCGGTCGAACCATTATGGGACACACCCTTATAGAAGCCGCCATTCAGAACAGAAGCATCACGGTTTCCACCACCAAGAAACACTATGACGGCACAACAGAAACAATTACCGACAAGGAAGCGACACAGGCTTGTGCCGCCAAGATTGATGAAATCCGTCAAGATTTCAAGGATTGGGCAAGGCAGAAGATGCAGAGCGACCCGGAAATGTCGGAACGTATGGAACGTATCTATAACGATATGTTCAACAACTTTGTGCCTATGAGCATACCGGACGAGTTTGTGCCGGAGTATTTTGGAGGTGCTTCACATAAATTCAAGATGCGTCCTCATCAAGGCAGAGCCATCGTGAGAGGCACACAGCAACCGTTGTTGCTTGCTCATGAGGTAGGAACAGGAAAAACCTTTACCCTTATTTCCACAGCGATGGAAATGCGCCGTTTAGGTACTGCCCGCAAACCGATGATTGTAGTGCAGAATGCCACCGTCGGGCAATTTGTTGCAAGTGCAAAGGAACTGTACCCGAATGCCAAGATACTGACACTCGAAGAGGCAGACCGAAGCGCGGAGGGCAGAAAGAACTTCTATGCCAAGATACGCTACAATGACTGGGATATGATTGTCGTTCCGCAATCGACCTTTGAATTTATTCCCGACAGCGAGGAAAGAGAAATGACTTTCGTGCAGGACAAGATTGAGGAGAAGATGCTCATCCTTGAACAGATGAAAGAGGAAGACCCGGACGGAAAGAACATGATTACCCGGCAAGCCGAACGTGAAATCGAATTGTTGGAGGAACAGCTTGCCGGACTTGCAGACAATGCTTCAAAGAAACGCACCGCCAACGATGAGAAAAAACGTGCCGTAGCCTTGCAGAATGCAGAAGTCAAGGCAATGGAAATGCTTGACCGCCGTACTGACGATGTGGAGAACTTTGACGACATGGGCATTGATGCCCTGCTTGTGGATGAAGCCCACGAATACAAGCACCTTGGATTTGCCACTGCCATGCAGCGTGGAGTGAAAGGTGTGGACCCGTCATACAGCAAAAAATCACAAGGCGTATTCTTGAAAACACAGGCTGTTTTAGAAAAGAACAACGGACGAAACGTAATCTTTGCCACAGGTACGCCTATCAGCAATACCGCTGCAGAGATTTGGACGTTCATGCGCTATCTCATGCCTGCCGATACAATGAAAGAATACGGTATCTATTACTTTGATGACTTTGTACGCAACTTCGGTAACATTCAGCAAATGTTGGAATTCACCACAAGCGGAAAGTTCAAGGAGAACAATCGCTTTGCCGGATACGTGAACCTGCCCGAACTGGTGCGTATATGGTCTGGAGTGTCCGATACTGTCCTTACCAAAGAAGCCGGTGGCGTAAAGGACAAAATACCTGAAATGGAGGGAGGAAAGGCACAAGACCTCTATCTGCCACAGACACGTGCATTGCGTAGTATCATGAAGTTCGTAAAGAGCGAACTTGAACATTATGAGCAGATGAGCGGCAAAGAGAAGAAAGAGAACAGCCATATTCCGCTCACTATGTACGGTATTGCCAAAGCTGCTGCCGTGGATGCCCGATTGGTGCAGTCAGATGCAGAGGACGACCAAAACAGCAAGACCAATGAAGCCGTGCGCCAAACTTTGCGCTCTCTGAAAGAAACAGCCGACTACAAAGGTACGGTTGCCATTTTTGCCGACAATTATCAAAATAAGCAGAGCGGCTTCAATCTTTATGATGACATCAGAAATAAACTGATCGCAGAGGGAGTTCCTGCTGATGAGATTGTAGTAATGAGGTCGGGAATGACTGTCAAGAAGAAACTTGAAATCTTTGAAAAGGTAAACCGTGGTGAGGTTCGCGTGATTCTCGGTTCGACCTTTACGCTCGGTACAGGCGTGAACATTCAGGAACGACTGCACACGCTGATACATTTGGATGCGCCTAACCGTCCTATGGACTATACCCAGCGCAACGGACGCATTTTGCGACAGGGAAATTTGCATAAGGACATGAACAAGCCTGTACGCATCTTGCGTTTCGGAGTTGAGGATAGTTTGGATGTTACCGCCTACCAACGATTGAAAACAAAGGGAGCGATTGCCGACAGTATCATGAACGGCAAGCAGATGATGAACAACAGCATGACCAACCGTGTGCTTGAAGAGGAAGAAGATGTGTTTGGCGATACCGTTGCGCAGCTCTCCGGCAGTGAGTATGCCATGCTGAAAAACAATGCGGAAAAGAACGTGCGTAAATATGCAAGCCGCAAAAAACAATGGGAAACAGACCAAACTTATATCCACAATGCCAAGCCAAGGTTGAAAGCCTTTATCAAGGATGCGGAAAAGCGCATTGAGGATAACGGCAGATACTTGGAGGCTGTACGTTCGTTATTCCCCGATGGACAATTCAAGGAGATTGTAACCGGGAAACATCGTTTTGCTTCTGTTGATACAATGGATGATTTCTTCAAGGAACACAACAAGAGTATTCTTGCAGAAATGAAGCAGATGAAAGACGGTGAGATTTCAGGAGAACAGAAACGGGAACTGATTATACAGATAGGCGATTTTTCATTTGTGGTCACAACAAAACTGACAAGGAAAACCATGAGTGACGGTGCAACACTTTTCAATGATGTTGAGCGTAGAATGACCTACTCTTGCCTTGAACTCGGCATTGAAGATGTGCCGGTACGCCAAAACCTGCTTCGCAATGCCATTGAGGATATTACAGACAATGTGATTACAGGAAAGGATTTTGCCGAGAGATTGAGTGCCGGAGAGCGAAGCAAAAAACATAATGAAGCCGATTTGAAAGAACTCCTGTCAAGAGAGGGCAAGCCATTCGAGTATGAAGAAGAATTGGCACAGGCGAAAGCACAGTTAGAGGAATATGCCGAACTGATGAAGAAAGAGTTGGAGGAAAAGGAAGCCAAATATGCTGAAATGGATGCAAGCGTGGAAACAGTCAACGACATTACAAATACTGATGAGGATGATGTCTTATATCGCAGCGATGATACGATGTATCGCATTCGCGAAGATGCCGCACCCAAAAATACAGGTATTGGATACAAGGTGTTTGTTTTGAAGAACGGCGAATTGTATCCGCCTATGGTTGCCAATCCGAACGGAGAAGCGACACCGGTCGGTGTATGGCTGGATGCTGATGCTGCACCGATAGCCGGACAGAGCAAGACTGGGCGCAATCAAGTCAAGGCCGGAGGAAAAGGCACACAAGGCGGTAGTGGTAAACTTGCCTATCGTCCCGGATGGCATTTAGGGGTCATTCCATACGCATTGCAGTTTAACCGCATTGATGAGAACGGAGATAAAACCCTGTTCCCTGCCAATTTTGTTTGGGCTGAGGTGGAGTATGCCAATGACGTGGACTATCAGGAAGAAGCCATGAGTTATGGTTACAACAAGAACGGCAAGTTCCAACACAGTTATGCCGGACTTCCAAAGATTCCTGAAAATGGTGCGTACACTTACCGTACCAATCCTAATCCAGAAACAGACCCTTGGATAATCACAGGTGCTATGCGTGTCAAACGCTTGCTTACTCCGTCTGAAGTTGATGAAATGGTCAAGGAGGCAGGTCGTGAGCCTCAACGCAGACAGGAAAATGCTGTTACCGATGCAGAGATTGCCGCACTCAATGCAGAGATTGCAAATGACTATCGTAACGGTATTGGTACATATACCGATGATGAAGTCAGTTATGAGAATGACCCAGTAGCAAAACTGCTCGGCCAGTCAAGGAGAACGGCAAAGCAGCGGAGGGAATTTGCACAGCGTGAACGCCAAAGAATGGCAGAACGTGTGGAAAGCCTTGCAGAGAAACTGCATCTTGACAATGTGGAGGTTGTTACTGATGCTTCCGTCTTGGATGGGAAAAAGCAGCGTGCAAAAGGCTTCTACTCGAAGAGTACAGGGAAGATAACCATTGTCATTCCCAACCATACAAGTACGTTTGATGTTGAACAGACACTGCTGCATGAGGCTGTGGCGCACTATGGTTTGCGCCAGTTGTTCGGAGAACATTTTGATACATTCCTTGATAATGTATTCAACAATGCCGATGAGAACATACGCAGACGCATTGTAGATATGGCTGCAAAAAACGGTTGGGATTTCCATAAGGCTACCGAAGAATATCTTGCTTCGCTTGCAGAAGATACTGAATTTGAGAACATCAACGCAAGTTGGTGGCAACAGATAAAGGATTTCTTCTTGAATATGCTTCATAAGATAGGCTTTGAGGATTTCAGAGGGGTTACTCTATCGGACAACGAACTTCGCTACATCTTGTGGCGCAGTTACGAGAACCTTGCGGAACCGGGCAGATACAGAAACATATTGGGAGAAGCCGCTGATGTGGCAAAGCAGTATGAACTGAAAGTCGGAAATTATGCGGTTTCCGACCCACATCATCAGACTGTTGCAGAAAGTGATGATGCACTATACCGTACCGGTGACCCGGAAATACATGAAAGGGAGTTGGCTCGTGACCGTTATGAAAGGCGTGTAAAAAGCGGTATGTTCCAATCACAGGAAGCATTACAGGACAGTATGCTCGGCTTGAAAGAAGCCATGACTGCAATCCTTGGCAAGGAAACAAACATTGAGGATGTGGACGGATTTGAAAACGCATACTTGGGAGAAAACCGTCTGTCAAGTGTGAACAAAGCCGAAGCCGATGCATTTGCCCACACCCTGTTCAAGCCCATGCTTGATGAGGTTGCCAAACTTGCCAGGACTGAGGCAGAGCGTGAGGAATTGACTGATTACATGATGGCGAAACACGGACTTGAACGCAATACATATATGCGTAATGAAGCAATCAATAACGGAGCAACCGATGCAGACCAAACCGACTATGCCGGACTTACAGCCCTTACAGGTATGGATAATGTTACTGATGCCGAAACGGAAGCACAGATAATGGTTAACGATTACGAACAGGCACACGACACTACCGACCTTTGGAAAAAAGTCAATGCCGCGAGCAAAGCAATACTTTCAAAGTCATACGAATGTGGCATGATGAGCAAAGCGACCTTTGACAAGATTTCAGATATGTATGATTTTTACATTCCACTACGTGGTTTTGACGAAAAGACCAGTTCTGAAGCATACGCATATCTGACGCACAAGCAAAGTGCATTCAATGCTCCTATCAAGAAAGCGGAAGGACGCAGGTCGAAAGCGGATGACCCGTTTGCCAACCTGCAATCAATGGCAGAAGGTGCTATCATGCAGGGCAACCGGAACAAATTGGTAAAACAGCGTTTCCTTAATTTCGCCCTCAACCATTCGAGCGACCTTGTCAGTGTGAGCGACATTTGGGTAGAATACGATACGGTGGCCGACGAATGGAAGCCAGTGTTTCCTGACAACATAGACAGTACAGATACTCCCGAAGTGGTGGAACGGAAGATGCTGGACTTTGAAACTAAAATGGAGTCATTGGCGCAGCAATATCCTGACCGGTACAAGCACGGCAAGGATACCGTGAATATTCCTTACCGTATTGTGGAAAGCCGGGATATGAGGCAGCACCAAATTGTAGTGAAACGTGGCGGCAGGGACTATGTGATTACCATTAACGGCAATCCCCGCGCAGCACAGGCACTGAACGGACAGACAAATCCCGACAATGATATGTCGGGGGCAATCGGAGCTATTCTCCGTGCAGGAGAAAATATCAACCGACAGTTGAGTGCGTTCTATACCACACGTAACCCAGACTTCATTGTATCGAACTTCATGCGAGATATGCTATACACCAATACCATGACTTGGATAAGGGAAAGCCCGAACTACGCACTGCGTTTTCATCGGAATTATATGTATGCCAACCCTGTAAGAATAAAGCAACTCTTGGCTAAGCACCGCAAAGGGACACTTGACATGAGTAACAAGACGGAAGCGATGTTTCATCAGTTCATGATGAACGGAGGAGAAACAGGCTATGCCAATATTCGGGACATTGAACAACATAAGAACGACATACGCAGGGAACTGAAAAAATCGAACGGCAAGATTCCTGTAAAAAAAGCATGGGACTTGTTGGGCGAACGTTTCGACGAGTACAACCGAGCCGTTGAGAACTGCGCCCGTTTTGCCGCTTTCATGACATCACGCGAAATGGGCAGGAGCATTGACAGAGCCATCTATGATGCAAAGGAGATAAGTGTAAACTTCAACAAGAAAGGCAGCGGAGCAAAATTCTATGACAGTACAGGGCAGACAAAGGCTGGTAATGCCAGTGCATTGGTATCGGGACTTGGTCGTAGCGGCTATGTGTTTTGGAATGCAGCCATTCAAGGTACGGCAAACTTTGGACGACAGATGAAACGCCATCCTGCCAAAGCTTTTACAGGTATTGCGGCGATGTTCCTTCTTGGTGCCATTGTTGCCTACTTGGGTGGCGATGATGATGACGATGATGACAAGAACGCATACTATAATCTTCCCGAATATGTAAGGCGCAGCAATATTCTTTTCAGGGCAGGAAACAGTTGGGTATCAATTCCTCTTCCGGTAGAATACAGGGCTGTTTACGGCATGGGCGAACTGATGATTTCCGTTCTTAACGGAAAGGAACATCTTACAGGTGAAGAAATTGCCGAAGCCATAACAGGACAGGCTACACAGATATTACCTATTGATTTCTTGGAGGGCGGCGGAGGATTGAATGCCTTTGTACCGAGTGCCTACAAACCCTTGTGGGAAGCCTACGTTGCAGAAAAGAGTTGGACGGGTATGCCACTTTATAAAGACACACCTTACAACAAAGATATGCCCGAATGGACAAAGGCGTATAAGAGCGCCAATAAATACATTGTCGGATTGGCCAATGCCATGAATGAAGCTACGGGTGGAGACCCATATACAAAAGGAACGATTGACTTTAATCCGGCAAAGATTGAATATATGCTGAACGGTTATTTCGGTGGCGTGTTCGGAACAATCGACAAATTGAGCAAGACCGCAGAAACCATTACAGACAACCGAGAGTACGACCCTCGCAGCTTCTTGTTGGTAAACAGACTGGTCAAAGCCGGGGACGAACGCACCGAGTACAGGGCTGTGAACAATGAGTATTTCCGATTGAAAGAGGAGCATGACCGATTGAAATCCAGATTAAAACACTATGAGGAAGATACCGACAACGACATATTTGACTATGCGGAAAAGATTGATTTCCTTTACAATTCACCCGAATACGAGCGGTATGAAATTTTTGAGGATTATCATAGGGATATTGACGACCTCTATAATGAACTGAATGACACAGTTGATGATGAGGAACGTAAGAATATTGAGGCTGAATTGAATGAACTCAAAAAGGAAATGATAGAAGAAATGAACAAAACCCGTAAATAGTTAAACATAGGATGATTGCCCAGAGCAGTATATTTGTTCCGAGCAATCATTAAAATGATAAAAATATGCATGTAAATAAAAGCGAAAGAAAATTGCTGCCAATGAGCCGTATAGCTCCGGGAAGAAATGATGCCGCCGAGATAGATACTGTTGTTTCTGCAAAACGTTATGGTGACCGCAGGGCATTTGACATTCTTATGGAAGCACAATACTATTGGAGCCAGATGGACGACTTTCGGAAAGACCGGGAGCGAAACAAACGCTATACCTATGGTTTCCAATGGGACGATATGATTTGTGTGGACGGAAAATCCATGAGCGAGGAAGAATACATTAAAAGTCAAGGCAACGTGCCTTTGAAAAACAACCTTATCCGTAGGCTTGTGCGAAGCGTGCTTGGCGTGTATCGAAGCCAAAGTAAAGAACCGACCTGTACCGCACGTGATCGGGATGAACAGAAACTTGGTGAAACGATGAGTACGATACTTCAATGCAACATGCAGCTTAACCGAATGAACGATGTATACGCCCGAACTATGGAAGAGTTCCTGATAAGCGGTTTTATCGTTCACCGTAAATCGTACGGTTGGCGTAATGGAAAAGAGGATTGTTGGACGGACTATGTACAACCCAATAATTTCTTTATCGACAACAACATGAGAGATTTCAGAGGTTGGGATGTTTCCGTGCTTGGAGAAGTTCACGACATTTCTTTCGGACAGTTGTGTGAACAGTTCGCATCAAGTCCGCAGGAATACAGACAATTGCGCGACATTTACAAGTGGGCGGCAAGGAAAGATTACATAGCCACATACGCGGAGCGTTTCGGGTATAGCCGCTTGGAGAACTACGATTTTCTATTCACAAGCGAGCCGGGACGATGCCGTGTGATAGAGATATGGCGCAAGGAGCAAAAACCGAGATACCGTTGCCATGACTACCAAAACGGCGATATTTTCAAAATAGACGAAGAAGATTACGCACAAGTGGTGCTTACTGAAAATGAAGAACGTATGCGTATGGCCAAGGAAGCCGGTATGCCGGAAGATGAGGTTCCGTTGATAAAAGCTACTTGGTTTGTGGACGATTATTGGTATTTCTATTACCTTTCTCCTTTTGGCGACATATTGAGGGAGGGGGAAACGCCTTACGAGCATGGAAGCCATCCATATGTTTTCAAGGCATATCCGTTCATTGATGGTGAAATCCATTCATTCGTTGCTGATGTAATTGACCAACAGCGATATACCAACCGATTGATAACCCTCTATGACTGGATAATGCGGGCGAGTGCCAAAGGCGTGCTGATGATGCCCGAAGATTGCTTGCCTGATGGTGTGAGCATTGACGATATTGCAGAGAGCTGGACGGAATTTAACGGTGTCATCGTATACAAGCCGAGCAAAAGCGGAAAAGTGCCGGAACAGGTGGCCAATAACTCCACAAATATAGGCATTGCGGAACTGCTTAATATGCAACTCAAATTTTTTGAAGATATATCGGGAGTTACGGGCGCATTACAAGGAAAGCCCGGGTATTCCGGTGAAAGTGCATCGCACTATAACCAACAGACAGAAAACGCCACGAAGTCATTGCTCGACCTGCTTGAATGCTTCAGTTGTTTTGTAGTGGACGGAGCATATAAGGATGTGAAGAATATGCAGCAGTTTTATGATAGCAAACGTGTATTCAATATTGCAGGTAAGAGTGGTGCACAAATCGAATATGACCCGAAGAAAATACGTGATGTAGAATTTGATTTAAGCATTACCGAAAGCACTTCAACACCGGCATACAGGCATCTTGCTAACGATATGCTTATGCAGTTGTACCAGTCTCAGGCAATCAGTGTAGAGCAGCTGCTTGAGCATGGAGATTTCCCGTTTGCAGATGAATTGTTGCAAAGTATCAAATCACAGAAGGAACAGTTGGAGCAGGGCAAAGTGCCCGATGGTCTTTCTCCTCAATTGCTTCAACAGGTCGAACAAGATGCAAATATAGATGCAGTAAATCAGTTACATAATGCAATGAGAACTTAAACCAAAGGGGCACATCATCACAGATATGCCCCTTTCTTTATTCTTTGGATAATTGGTCGCATTCAATCCATGTTTCTTCAGTATCATCAAAACGAACGGTACAACCGTATTTATCAGTATCTATATCTAATACAGTACCGCTTTTCCCATTATCATTGCACATCACCCGGTCTCCGATGTTAAACTTGTTGATATTGTCAAGTGCGAGCGGGTCATTGGTAAGTGTGGCAATGCCATCAATATTTCCGTACTTTCCCATTCTTTTTGGTATTTGAAAATGAATCAAGCCATGAGAAATACTGTTTTCGTTTCAATGCAATAACAGCAGAAGGAAGCATAGCTGAACCGTTTCCATAAGTCGTGCAGTAGAAGCATTCGCGTTCAAGGTCGCCCACAAACGTATTATGATTGATGTAGCCTTTCTGTTTCAACTTACGGAAATTCTTTCTATCCATAATGATAAGTTGACCTTTTTTCCCACCGGCAGGCATAACATAGTAACGTTCTCCAGTTTCTTTGTGTTTTTCGTCTGCCTGTCTGACTGCTTCACGTAAACGAAGCGAAGCTCTGATTTTTCTGAAAATGTTCATTGTTCCTTGTTTTTATAGTTAAACTTATATTGTAGCTGCTGAAACAGCTTTTTTCTTTTTGACAACAAATCGTCCGATACGAAGCACAATCTTTGGAATTTCCATTTCAAAGAAACATATATGCAAGCCTATGGCTCTTGTCATTAGCAAGTCATCATGTTTACCGGTAATCGCTCCGAAAGCTCCGTTCGGTTTTTTCTCGTAACACAAATATTCGTCCAGACAACGTTCGTCACGTTCTGTGTATAAATTCTCACGAATAACCTTGACTAAGGTTGATATAATCATCGGTTTGGTTGAGACATTGGTATGGAAGCCGTATTTGGTAGGCAATCCCTCGCGTACGGCTTCTTCGGACTGACCACGTGCATAGAGATTAGGGTAAATCTCTTTGATTTGATTAAGGATGAACTGTGACTGGTCGCCATCTACCTGCCGCTCCTTGTCATGCGTTTCCAAGGTGTTGCTTTCTATCACCAAGAGTGAATTGTCATAAAAAGCCGCTATTTGTGCCGCTTTCCACGCAAGCTGGTCGATGTCGCAATGTCCGTACCATTGTGCCACTACGACAGGCTTGCCACCATCAATCATAAACAGACGGTCAAGCACAAGAACAACAGAGAAGTCTGCTTTATTGGAACGTCCACCCACATCGACAATCGTGAGGTAACGATTTGTAACAACTTCCTTTTCATCTGTTTCCGGCAACTCCCAAATATGCAACAATCCCTGTTTGTCTTTCACAAAACGCAAGTTCTGCAAAGCGTTCTTGCCCTCATCCGCATCGGCACAGACTTCACCGACATATTTAGGCTTCTTGCAGGTCTTACGCATTGCATCGACCTTGTATTTGTCGAACACACGTGCTCCCGAATGTACGAAGGCTTCCACATCATCAGACGGAAATTCGGCAGCCATCTGCCCATGGTCATTGTACTTCCTGCGTTCGGCTATGTACCAATGGATAGCTTCGAGCGTAGCACCTTTTTCCCACAGCGACCAAAGATACTTACCGCATTCCTCACGCTCGGAATCTGTATTTTCATTGTCCCGATTCTGATAAAGCCATTCTGCAAAATCCCATTTTTCTTTGTCCGAATCAAAAGCGAGTGTATATTGCTCGATGTCGAACCATGAAACGAACATTGCCTCGAATTGGGATTTCCCTTCTTTTGCGGCAGTATATTCGCGATGAAAGAAGTTCCCGGTGCCATTTGCTGTGCTTTCATAAACAATCATGGTGTAGGGCTTGAGGAGAATACCCGAGCAGGCGGAGCGCACAATGTCTTCCGGTTTCTTTCCCTCCGTAGCCTTCCATATTCCCACTTCGGAGAGATGTACAAGATTGTAATCACCGCCACGACACGAATCCGGGCGTTCAGCCGTACCAATCTTGATTTTGCAGTTACGCTGCGGAATACGCGATATACTTCCCGATTTTCCCACTCCTACAATCTTCGGCTCGTTCTCATTGTAGGCTTCATCAATTTTATAGAGCATTTCGACAGGATAACTTTTAATCATCCGGTCGAACATATCCTTGATTTCATCGGAGCCTGCGCCCTGATGTGCAATGATAAGTGAGTTTAAGCCGGTTTTGTGAAGCAACTGCAACCATGCCATATAAAGCTGTGAAGTGGTGGAACCACCCCATTGCCGTGCTTTAAGCAGGATGATGCGTATCGGTTTCCCTGCAATACGCAATTTCTCAAGCCGATCCACAAAACGCCGTTGAGGTCTTGTCAGACGAAACAGGACATCCTCACCACCGCCTTTGGCCTTGATATAGACAAATGTTGCCGCCCAAAACGGAAAATCCTCGCGGCTGCGTATTCGTACAAACTGCTCTATGACCTTCAAGCGATCATCCTGATTGTCTTCCACGCCCATGTAGTCCGTGAGGAATTTGGAAATAGAACCGGCTTCGATGAGTTGGCGTACAAGCGGTACTTTCATGATACGTTCCGGTAACCACTGGGTATGTATAGGAAAGTCACTGATGGTACACTTTACACGTTTACCGACAGAACCTTCTCCGGTAATTGGATTGAACTTTGCATATACAATCGCATTGCGGCGTTCATTCTCTGTCAATATGTCCTTGATGGTCTTATCTTTCATGGTGCATGATTTTAACAGGCTTGTTTAGCAGAGCCATGATGAGTCCCAATACATAACACCAAAGATGCAATACGGCATTTATGCCCGGAAACAGGAAGCCTGCCACAAGGTAAAACAGCATCCATAACTGATAATACCGTTTACGTAATACCTCAAACGATATTGAACCAAACAGGGCGAAAACCAATCCGGACAATCCTACCGTTGGCGAATCCATTGTCGTGAAATATCCAAGGGTATCAACTGGAACTGTAACGGCAATCATATAGGCTGACAGCAATCTTCCTATCCCAATATCGTAAATGAAAATAATCGATAATAAACACCATGAATTGAGCAAGGCATGAAACATATTCGTATGGAAAAACGGATACAGCAAGCGTCCTGGCATATTACTTCCAGCGTAAATGCCGACAGTTTGCCAATCCCATTCTCCTGAAAATGACAAACACACAATCATGGCAGAAATTAGGAGAGCCGTAATCTTCTCAACTTTTCTTGCATCCATCGTTTTTTAGCCTTGCATATCATCATCTTGGCACTACCCGGTGTGAGATAGAATTTCGGTGCGGGTTGAGCAATCACTTTAGCACACAGCTCAGAAATGGTAAGTTCCGGGTATTCTGATTTGAGAGCGACAACCCTTGTATGAATTTCCTCATACATTTCTTTCTTCAACGGCCGCATACCGCTTAAATCGTTCTCACCCCTCATCATGACGGAAACGACCAATGCTGCACGAATATCGCTGACCCAAAACCTCCGGGACGGCATGTTTACAATTACTTTATACACTTCAGGCATACGGATATAATCACACGATGAAATGTATTCATCGTATGCTCTCATCAAGTCGTTCATACGCTCCATAGAGTATTCCATAACTGCTCCTTTATGCTTCATTTTTCTTCCCGTTATAGTACCAAAGTTACCAATAGAAGCGTAAAAAGATAAACATGACATCCTGCTTTCCCTGCCTATTTTTGTCTTGTAGAATCTGACTATAAATTAAATTTTTGAATTATGCCTAATAATACGGAAGTTAAGAGCAATCGCGAGCGATACACAGAGCGATTGAAAGCAAAGTATCCGGACAGAGAATTTGCCGATGATGAAGCGTTATTCGGTCAAATCAATGACGATTACGATGGTTACGACAAGGAATTGTCCGGTTACAAGGAACGTGAAAAAGCGCTGTCCGACCTGTTTGCAAGCAACCCGCAAAGTGCCGCTTTCCTTACTGACTGGAGAAAAGGCGAAGACCCTATCATCGGTATGGTGCGCAAATTCGGGGATGATTTCAAGGCTGCACTTGAAGACCCCGAAAAGCAGGAGGCACTTGCAGCCGCCAACAAGGAATTTGCGGAACGAATCGCCCAAGAGAAAGAGTACGAGGGAGAGTATCAGAAGAACCTCGACGAAACCCTGACCACCCTTGAAACCATGCAACAGGAAGAAGGACTGCCAGATGAGGACATCGACAGCGCAATGGATTTTCTTGTAGGCATTGTACGTGACGGAATCATGGGTAAGTTTACACGTGAAAGTATAGAAATGGCCATAAAAGCAATCAGGCACGACAGCGATGTGGAAGCTGCCGGACACGAGGGTGAAGTAAAGGGGCGCAACAGCAAGATTGAAGAAAAACTACGCAAAGCAGGCAAAAATGACGGTACAGCCGACCTTGCCGGTAAAAACGGTGGCGGCAGTGGCGGTTCACGACAGATGCCTGACCTCGGTGCAATCGGGCGTTATGATGGTACACAGAACATTTGGGAGCGTGGCGGTGAAAAACGCAAGGCGATAAACAGATAAATATAAACCAATTACATTTTTAACTTTTAAAATTTCGAGCAATGAAGAAAACAATGAGTTTCTTTTGTCGCATTACGTTGATGATATTGGCGTTTGTGACGGGTGCATCAAGCGGTGTCATGATGGCAGAAGCATCGAACCTGCCTGATGCGGGTAAAACAACAGCCGGTGCGGACGGTACGGGTGGAACAGACGGTATTTCCACTGAAACAGGAGGGCGTGAAACCGGCGACCCAAATTTCTATTTGAGTGATGTGGACAAACGCATCGTGAAAATCCGTCCGATGGCTACTCCAATTGACCAAATCAGCCGTTATGCAAAATCAAGCTCCACCAATTCATTTGAAGTGAAGTATTACAGTGTGGGTACACGTGAAATCAAATGCAGTACCAACAAAAAGCTGGAAGCTATGCTCAGCGGTGCGAGCGTGTCGTTGCCGGTAGATGATTTGAATATGTTCACGTTGGATGATACCATTAGGGTAGTCGGTGTCAGTGCCATCACCAAACCGGACGGAACGAAATATACGGAAGATGACAGCAACGTTCCGGACCTCGTGCTTTGTGTGTGCGGAAAGGACAGCTCAACAAATCTTCCTACAGTGTATGCCGTAAATGGCAAAATGGATGATTCAAGCAAACAGCCGATTCTTGTTCCGGAAATTCCACAAGGAACAACGCTTGTACGCATGGGAAAAGCATGTGGGGAATTGGATGTTCAGACAGGACGATTCAATAATATCCCTATGCCTGAAACCCAGTATTGTCAGAACTTCATGATTCAGGTAGAGCAATCAACTTTTGACAAGATTGCCGCCAAAGAAGTGAACTGGAATTTCTCAGACATTGAAGAAGACGGTGTATATGATATGCGCCTCGCAATGGAAAATACTTATCTGTTCGGTGTGAAGCAGGTTATCAAGCACATTGCAAAGGACGGCATGAACACTTGGTTTACAGGTGGTATCTGGTGGATGGCCGGAAAGGACATCGAGGTGGGCGAATGGGATACTGACAAGAAATGCGCCATAATTACCGATGAAAACCTTGTGGATATTACCAAAGACCTTTTTGTTGGTACCGGCATCGGTAACAAGCGTAAGATTTTATTTTGTGGAAGTGATATGCTCTCTGCATTCTCCAAGATAAAGAGCGAAAAATTCCGCTTGAAAGATACCGTGGAGGTATGGAACTTGAAATTTAAATCTTGGGATACTGATTTCGGAGAAGTATTGACCATACATCATGAACTGTTCGATGTAAACGGAATGAGTGATTGTGGCTTTGCAATGGATCCGGAATATCTTTCCAAAAAAACACATGTGTCTTGGGCACGTAACGTACTCGACTTGCAAAAGGCCGGTATCCGCCGTACCGATGCGGTAGTTATCCAAGAGGTGAGCTGCCTGTATCTGCGCTATGCAAAGGCACATGCACGTATGAGACTGGCTAAAGCACCCGCCCAAGATTTAAATGCGGCATAATAAAGAGTTCATAAAGAATTATTAATTACCGGGGATGGGATAAGGTGTCCCGTCCCCTTTTTACTTTTAAGAATATGATTACGAAAACCTACAAGGCGAATACCAATATCAGTATTAATGTGGTACTTCCGAGCAAGAAGAACCTGCATATCGCATTCGTTCCATTGTCAAACGGAAGCAGTGTATTCACTACCGACAACGAGGACATACAGAAGTCTGTAGAGAACCATTACAAGTTTGGCAAACTGTTCAAACTTCATTCTGTGCACGGGCAATCCGAGACAGTAGAAACAGCCGGAAAAGCGTCTAAAAACGGTTCATCTGAAAAACTTCATTCCGAAAGTACGCACAATGGTGAAGACACGCCTGCCAACGAAACCGGCAGACAGGACGAAATGCCGCAAGAAGACGCAGGGGATAACAATACGACATCTCGCAAAGTCAAAGTAAGCGACATTGCAAGTGCAAAAGATTACCTTGCAGACACTTTCGGTATCAGCCGCACTTCCATGCGCTCGACCAAGGCAATCATGGAGCAGGCAGCAGCAAACGGAATTGAGTTTGAAGGTCTGGAATAAAGATAAGGGCTTATGGCTGTATATCAGAAGAACAAAATACAGGAGGATGTACGCACCGCCCTGGACCAAAACATGAACAGCGATACGTTGAAGATTATAGGCGATGTGGACACTCTTGCACTTGACGACATCATTGCATCAAAGATTTTGGAAGCAGTAAAGCGTGTGCACAGCTCTGCACCGTCCTATTTGCTTGACGGCGGACACAACTTCGGTGATGCCATATATTGGAAAGAGCATGAAAGCGGATGGATATTACTGCCGGAAGATTTCATGCGTTTTGTCGTTTTCCAAATGAACGATTGGGAGCGTGCGGTATTTAATCCCATAAACACCGATGACCCTGAATATGAAAAACAGTCTTCCCGATTTAAAGGCATAAGGGGAACATGTCAACGGCCTGTATGCGCCATATCCATACGGCCAGAAGGAAGAGTGATGGAATTTTATTCATGCAAAACGACAGAAGCGAAAGTGAGCCGTGCTGTATATCTGCCTTACCCGAAAATAGACAAATATGGCGCGGTAGAAATCTGTGAAAAATGTTATGATGCTGTGATATATACCATAGCTGCATTAGTATTAACGACATTCGGCGATACGGAAAAAAGTGCCGCATTGAACGAATTGGCTAAATCTGTATTAATATGAGTTACGAATCAAAACATATAGACGGTGATGTCTCCGTTGGTCGCAATACAGCGATAGGTGGTGACGCGACCGTTCAGGGAAAGACCCACTTGAAAGGAAACGTAATGGTGGACGGCTGGCTTGAGGCAAAAAATATCAAGGGAGTGAGCAAAGGACTGTTCACGACCATCGAAAAACTGAAAGCGGCTTATCCTTTACCACATGACGGATGGTGGGCACTTGTGGGTGTTTCCTTACCAGCTCCCATATATGTGGGCGATGGCGGAGAATGGGTTCCGACCGGACAGAGTGGAGGCAACCCGACCATAGACAGCGGTCAGTATAACGAAGCCGTAGAAAAACTGCAAGAGGATATTACCAAACTGCAGGACGACATTACGGATATAGAAGCCCGCAACAAAGCGCAAGACACCAACCTCACCACGCTTGGTGATAGTGTCAACTCGTTGCAAGACCAAGTAAACACGACCAAGGATACCGCAAACAAGGCAAACAACAAGGCGAATGAAGTTGGAAGCCAATTGAACTCTTTCAAAGAATCAAAAGGTGAAAACGGAGGAATCGCCCCTCTTGACGAACAAGGGAAAGTACCGAGCCGACATTTGCCCGGATACATTGATGACGTGGTAGATTTTTATGGCATTTCCGTAGGCATTACTGTAAAAAATGAATCCATAGACAAAAATTCCAACGATGAGGGCTGTAAAGTTGTATATGATAAGGAACATGGTTGCTTTGTGCTTGCATACGTTCCGACAATCGGAGAATCCGAGGCTGCTACTTATTATAACAACTGGTTGAATGCAGATGTTTTCGGTACGGCAAGTACAAACGGGCGAATACCCTCTTCCGGCAAAGTCTTTCTATGTGAAGAAGATGGAAAAAGTTATCGTTGGAGCGGTAAGCAACTGACTTCAATTGGCTCCGACCTTGCTCTCGGACATACAAGCTCTACTGCATTCCCCGGTGATGAAGGTGCGAAGTTACAGGAAGATATGAAGCAGGTCGAAGAAAACAAGAAGGCAATACTTTCACTCAATAAACAAGTCGTATCGCGTAGCGTTGTGAATGTCAACCATCTGTTTGACCTTTCAGATAGGGAGATAACATTTTCCGTAGCACTTGACAGGTGTGCGACTTCTGAATATGCTTCTGCTTTGCAGATTCCGGGTGTTGTCTTGATATTCCTTACAGAAGCCGGATGGGTTTCAAAACAATGGACAAATACCTCTGATTGGAGTAAAGAAAGCAACTGGACGGATTTCGGGACTTCCGGTGGTGGAAACGTAGGCAACACCATCAACGTGAACGACCTTTGCGGAGATGGAGAATATACTTTGGGAACAGCCATAAAAGCTATTGTTGACCTTGAGAAAGAAAGCGGGTTCTCTTATTTGAAAAGCGGTATCGTCCTTACATTCAAGACTGCGGAAAGTGATAAAAATGGCGCACCTGTATGGCTTGCTTATCAGTTCACACGCGATAAGAGTGACATCAGCCCTGATGATCTGAAACCGTGGGTAGCATTCGGCAGTGGCGGAAGCAAGGTGGAAACATCCGACAAACCGGTAGAGGGAGGAAAAGATGCCCTTTCCACAGGCGGGGCATACATAATGCAGGAGAAAGCTATCGGCGGATTTGATGAAGAAAGTGATGAAGACTACATTTACTACAAAGCCACCAACCTGAATGGCGGACAGATAGAGGATATTGTGCTTAAAATACCCAAAAATGGAGGTGGTGGCGGCTCCAGTGAGGATAGTACATTGTCTATCTACTTCGAGGAAGCCGCTCCTATTATGGCATTCGGCTCAGAGATAAAAATCAATGTGGCTTTGCGTAGTGTCAGCTATCCTGACGGTAACGAGGTGCTTGGTGTCATTCGTAACATCACTATTATTGATGCAAGCACCGGACTGATATTATCCAGTGAGGATATGAACACTGTAGGCTCTGCAAGTGCGACTGATTACAAGTTTGAACTTGACTTCACAAGTTATTTCAGCAGTGCCGCCAGCAAAAGCTTCTTTGTGCAAGCTACAGATTCGGATGGAAATACCAAGAAAAAAGCCATTACCATTATGGCTGTGGACATTACCGTAGAACAACCCATGGCTTTGAATTACACAAGTGATACTATCCTTGTTGCAGGTGGTCCGGCAAAAAATATCGGACAATTCTATAAATTCCCTAATAACACTTCATCCATTCTTGCAGTAGTGGAGATGTTCTATAATGGAGAATGGAAGAAACTTGGTGAAGCAACGGTAAGCGACAGTTATACCAAAGGTATCTCTGTCAATCCAACAAATGTATTCGGTGGCGGAGAAAGACTTTCGCATGGCGCATATCCTGTACGAATATACGGTACGGAGAAGAAATCCGGAGTAAAGGGAAACACCATCTATTCCGCTATCATGTGTGTGGACGAAAACAGTAATACTCCCATCGTCGCCATCAGGTTCAATGACAAGAACAACGGCACGTTACGTTTATATGACAACCTTATCGTAGAGGTGGCTGCGTATACTCCCGGCAAGACTGAAACGCATGTAGATGTTTTCTACAGCGAGGAGAAAGTTACAGCTGTGGAAGCTATGATTGCCGAAACGGTTACAGTGAACAAGCAGATAAGCGGATATAGTACGGACGGAAGCCAAAGTATTACCGTACATGCCGAAAGTGGCGGTGTATCCACCAATGAAATCAAGGTTACGATAAAAGGGAGTGCCATTGATATAGCGATCAAGGACGGTGCTTTGTTCGGATATGATTTTTCTACACGTAGCAACAGTGAGAGCGATCATACTATCACACATAACGGAGTGACAATGGATGTACGAGGTGCAAACTGGTCAAGCAACGGATTTATAGACTTTCTTAAGGAGCGTTCTTTGCGTATTGCAGAAAATGTAACAGCTGAAATATTGGATTACCATCCTTTTGGAAACGCATCAGTGGAAACTACGAGTGGATGTGCCATCCAATTTGCCTTTGCCACCAAAAATATCAAGGAAGCTGATTCAAAGCTGATAGAATGCTATGACCCTGATAGCGGAGCCGGTTTCTATGTCTGTGGAAATAAAGCTACGATATACTGCAAGACCGGACAACCGGCTTTGGTGGAACGCTCATTCCGACAAGGTGAAAAAATTACCATGGCCGTAGTTGTAGAACCATCTACCATTTATGTATCACGTGGGGGAAGCAATTATTCCTGTATCAAACTGTATTTGAATGGTGAAGAGGTCGGCTGTATAGGATATATCAGTAATAGCGGTGCTATCCTTAATTCAAAAACCATAACATTTGACGGAACGGAAGGAGACTTGTATTTGTATTATGTACTTGCCTACAACAGTCATTATGAATGGGCGCAAGCTTTTAGAAACTATTTGTGCAAGTTGACTGATACTTCAGCAATGATACAGGAGTATGAAGCGGAGAATGTGCTTGATACACAGAATCGTCCGACAATAGAAGCCCTTTCCGCAAAAGGCATACCTTATTATGTGGTCGTGTCAGACCAGCAAACCTTTGACACGTTTGACGGTGATATTGATACAAGCAAGAAGTTCAAATGTACGTTATTCTATTATCATCCGACTATGCCGTGGAGAAGTTTTAAGGCTATCAATGTGCAATGGCGCAGGCAGGGAACCACTTCGGCAAAACGGCCTATCAAGAACGACCGTTTCTATCTTCAAAAGAATGATGGTTGGGAGGTAACTCCTATTTATCCGGATTATGACAGTGAAGATGCTCAAATATCATATAAACTGATGAAAATAGGTTATGTCCGTGTAGGCGAAGATTCTATTCCGGTAAAAATAATAACGGTGAAAGTGGATTATTCCGACAGCTCCAATGCCAACGACTGCGGTGTGTGCGGTTTGATGAATGCCACATTTCGTGCACTCGGAAGTAATTACCTGACTCCTGCCCAGCGTTCATTCGATGGAACTTGGGCAAAGAGTGACATATCATTAAAGGGATTGGAAATGAATCACTCGACAGCCAATCATCCCATTGCCGCATTCCGTGCTACACAGGAAAGCTTGACAGATGCATGGTTTCATGCAAAAGGAAACTGGAAAGAGGATAAGGGAGAGCAGGTTGCGCTTGGGTTTAAAGATACTCCCGGTTACAATAAAGGCTGCGTGAACTATGGAGATTTTGTGGAATATTTCGGACAAAATGGCGAAAGCCTCGACCAGATAGAAACACGTTTTAAGAATGATATTACCACCGATAAAGAAAAGCTTTATCTTCTTTCCCTATATTGCGGGCAGGACTACCGGTTTATGTCATACGAACGGGGAGAGTGGACGCGACAAGCCGGAGAGATGAAGCAGGAAAACGGCAAGTGGAAGATTACAGGCAAGGTCCTTAATCCGGTAAGCGGTTACGAATTGCTCACATATGATGGAATGAACTGGTGGCAAGGGGTTGGCAGCGTTGAAGACATGATGGAACCTACTACCGCAGAGTCCTCGTGGGTAACGAAACTCAAACTCGGACAGGATACTTATCCGATGTGGACAAGGTACTTTGAATGCATGATAGACGATGACCAGCTACAGATAGACTTGGCTATGGGACGGAAAGTTCCTTATGACCTTTATCAAGTCCTGAAATTCTGTGATAGTTGCGATTATGCCAAGGAAGAACTCGCAGGGAAATGGCAGGAAATTTGGAAGACACAGATGTGGAAATACATCAATCCGTACTCATTGGTTTCCTATTATCTTTTCACCGATTATCTTGCCGCTGTCGACCAACAGGCGAAAAACATGCAACCGATGTTCTTCCTTGAAGACGGCTGCAGCGTCAAGGATGGTGTTTATAGCGGAGCAAACGGTATGGAAGCACGAAGAATGTATCTTAATAAAGTTTATGACTGTGATACCTGTAACGGGAAGGATAATGACGGCGGGCAAACCATTGACCCGGAAGTTGACCCCGGTGACCTGACAAACAGTGCATACGCCGGAAGAGGAAGCGTGCTTTGGAATGATATACGTGGTCAGCAGACTATGGATGTAGACCAAAATGCCAATACAATTACCTTGCCTGCAATAGCAGATACGATGCGTTCGCTTCCTGATACACTTGGAATCGGTGCCGGACCGTTTTCTCCCAAGGGGGCTGACTATTATTTTGTAAAACAGATAATGAAAAAATGGCCTAAAGTTGTTTCAAGTTATGACGGAGAACGGAAGTATATCAAATATACAGGATATAATGACCTCTATTTCTATGCATTGCAAGGGCTGGGACTGACATCTCTTCCCGCTTTTATAGAACAACGCTGGCGCATCCGTGACGGATACTACCGCTGTGGGGATTTCAAGGCGGAAAGCGGTTATATTGGTGGACGTATCGGTGCAAAAGAAGGTGCAGTCATCAGATTTAAAGCGGCCAAGAGTGGGTATTTCGGTATCGGTAACGATAGTGGAAACATTACACAGGGAATCTTTCTGAAGGCAGGGGAAAGCGGTACATTCACAGATTTCCAGCATGGGGAAAACATCATGCTGTACATATATCAGGCAGACCGCATGAGTATGATAGATTTAAGTGAAGTAAGTATTGACCCTCAATTCGGGAATACCCTTTCAAAAATGTCGTTGCTACAGGAACTGTATCTCGGTAGTGAAAATCATAAGGAATGGAACATGTCGCCCGGAAACACCGGATTTCTTACCAATTTGGATTTAGGAGACATGCCGTTTCTCACTACATTGGATATTCGAAACACGGAAATTATAACCGTCAATTGCTCAAAGTGTCCACGAATGGAGACTGTGCATGCCGATAATACTTCTTTGTCTGCAATAACATTTGCTGAAACTTCTCCGATAAGTACGCTTGCCCTGCCCGGTACTATCACTGAACTTGTATTGAACAATCTGCCTAATCTGACTTATCCCGGCGGGCTTTCTCTTGGTGGTGTCAGTAAGGTTACAAAAATATTCGTGAATGAATGTCCGTATATTGATACGATGACTCTGTTGGAACAGGTGGTCAATGCAAGTGAATTGAAAACCGTCCGTATTCCCAACGTAAATGCTACGGCGAGTGTCGAAATGCTTCGTTCCATAAAAAACGGTGGGGCTATAGGATTGGATGCGAATGGTAATGCGTACGATGAAAAAGGACAGTGTAGCGGAATAACCGGACGATGGATATTGGTCGAACTGATAGAGCAGAACGAAATCGAAGAGCTTGTCCGGTATTTTCCCCAACTTGAACTTCATAATTCGCAGTTCTCTATTGTGAAAATCAGCGATACGGTAGACAATGATTCGTGTGAGAAGTATAGCAATCCCGAAAACAAGACGGGGGCGGATTATGGCAACACATATATTCCAAGCGGGCATACCCTTGCCATCAAGAAAGGATGCCATGCCTATAAATGCTCATTCAACACGAAGAAAAACCAGATGGAAGGCGTGCAGTTAAGCGATACGGATTTCAACTACCTGAAAAACGGCAGCAGCTTTGACATAACGGACACCGCCGGAGAGGGCTTTGATATATTCTGGCATGCTCCGCACCATTGGTACAAGGGAGTGAACGACTACAAGAACCAAGTAAAGTATTTTTTCCCTTCTATAACAGAGACCGAACCGCTCTCAACTGCATTGCATAGCAGAAAATCCCTGTTGTCGGAATTGCTATATATGGAAAATACCGGAGTGTATGCGATTGATGCCGTTGTCGGTGAAGTCATAGGCGAGGATGTCATAACCACCGCATCCAATACGAACAGCTACAAGATGGATGTGAGAGGAATGAAGCAGGTAAGATGGCCCGGTCTGAACCATGCCCGGCTTGGAGGCGTGTTCACTGATGAAAACAACCGTGTGCTCAGTACGTTCATCATGTCTGTAAGCCATACCTATTTTGACTTCAACATCGGTGATTATGTGTTCTGTGACATACCTAACGGTGCAAAATGGTTTTATTTCACTTCTTTCCGTGACATTGGCGACATAGAGTGCCTTGTTGTAGACAGCAGCAGTATTGAAGCCATAGAACCCGAATGGACCGAACACACGGTTGGCGACAACGACAGTCTGGTCGGTGTATATCCTATTACCGTTGACGGTTTGAAGATGCCACGCAGCCTTTCCGGTGATATACGTTCGAAGAAAGGCAACGGAACGTCCGTTACATCTAACGAATGGAAATACGACAGTGAGGGTAATCCTATTGAGATGCCTATCGGCGGTTTGAATTACACGGCAAAGGATTTCCAAAACATCTGCCGCTTACGTGGAGTCGGCTATCAGTTGCAGGATTACGAACAGCATAAAGAGATTAGCAATCTATGGTGGGCTTTGAGCGGAACAACCAACGAACAGTCGGTTGTGGGCAATGGCGGACATGACAGCATTTTGAATAAACTGGATTCCATTGGCATGGCTGACAGCAATAATACCGGCAATACGCTCAACTCCATACTTGGATTGAAGCATTATGTGGGTTGTGATTCAGAATGGATGGACTATATCGCTTTTAATGTGCCGAGCTATGAAGCGTTCTACAAGGCAAAATGCACGGAGAACGACAGTTCATATCCAATAGATTATACAGCGCATATTTATGACCCCGTAAACAAAACCGAACGGACTGTTAAAACAGTTGACGCTTCCAATGGAAATTGTGTCGTGCGCATAGTACATGGTGCCAAGTGCGATGTATTGCCCAGCAGAGTACACAAGGGAGATACAAGTATGTATGTAACACATTATGCAGCAGGATTTTGGATAAGTGGAAGCCGAGGCCGTTGTGTTTTGCGGTCCGGCAACAACTCGAATGCGAACAGCGGTCTCGCTTATGCGAACGCGAACAACGCTTCATCGAACTCGAACACGAACTACGGGGCGCGTCTGGCCTTCCGCGGAAAATTCGTTATAATTGAATAGAGCGGACTTCGTGATTTCGAAAAAAGCGTTGGAGGGAGAGCCGTAGGCTGCTCCCTCTTTCTTTTTCTCGCGTAAGCGAGTCGATTTTTGAAACTAATTTTTATGTGGTTGTATTTTTGCCTGCAAAACGTTCCATATATAGAACATTTTCACTATATTTGCATTGTGAATGATATAAGATATGGAATTAAAAACGAGATTCAAAGTAATAATGTCGAGTGAAGCCGATGCATTTCTTGACACTCTGCGCCAAGACGTTAAGGATAAAATTATCTATAATGTAGATAAGGTAGCCAATGGTTATATGGACAAAGATTTATTCAAGAAATTAGATGATACTGACATTTGGGAGTTTCGCACCCTGTATAAAGGTATTCAATATCGTCTGTTGGCTTTTTGGGACACCGACGCGGAAACGTTGGTCATTGCCACGCATGGATTTGTGAAGAAAACACAAAAGACCCCACGCAAAGAGATAAACAAGGCGGAAGCCGTCAGAATATTATATTTCAACTCAAAAAAATAAGTATATGGAAGCAATTAAATTTTATACCCTTGATGAAGTTAAGGATAAACATATAGGTGAGGTCGGTACACCGCACAGAGATAAGTATGAAGCTGAATTGCAATCATTTTTGATTGGGGAAGCCATAAAAAAAGCCCGTAAATCCCAAAACATGACCCAAGAGGAATTGGCACAAAAAATCGGTGTACAGCGTTCACAAGTATCCAAGATAGAAAGCGGACGTAATCTGACCCTTTCCACCATTGCGCGAGTGTTTAAGGCCATGGGTATGAAGGCGTCTTTGAGTATTTCCGGTTTAGGAAGCATAACTCTTTAAAAAAATAAAAGGCGGACAATCCCTCGCGCCGTTGTGTTTTGCGGTCCGGCAACAACTCGAATGCGAACAGCGGTCTCGCTTATGCGAACGCGAACAACGCTTCATCGAACTCGAACACGAACTACGGGGCGCGTCTGAAATTCTGTTGGTTAAATTAATCGGAGACCCTGCACAGGTACGAGATTACCACCGCCATTCTCCGAGGGATTCGAGCCTCGGCAACAGCATGATAATATATATTTATTAATGGAAAGCCGGAACATATCTTTAACCACATGTGGGGAGAGGTTGGACCACTCCCCACGGGACCGGAAGGCGGTCAGCGATATATACGATTTATTCCAACCGGCCGTAGCTGCATCTGCGGTCTGTTATCCGTTATATAATCTCATACCGGAGATTATATCCGATGAGAATTTGGAAAGGTCATTCAAGCGTGTCATGGCAAATCTGAGAAGTGCAGATACCCGAAGCGGGAATCGGCAAAGAGAGATAGCTGTAATAGATGGCATTGAATGTTCACCAAGAATGGCCCGTTATGTAAAAAACAAGCATAAGATACTTGATGTGCTGAAAGAACAGATAGGTAACGGCACATTCCGTATAAAGAACCTCAAGTCGTTTACTGTGGATGACGGACCGAAAGTAAGAATTGTGCAAGCCCCGTCAGTCATAGAGCGTATTGGAAGCAATGCGATTATGGAGCCGTTGGAAAAGCATCTTTCACCCCTATTGATAGAAACAACGGCTGCATCCATACAAGGACGCGGACCGCATGGTTTGTTCCATCAGGTACAGGATACATTGGCAGAGAACCCCAATATACACTATTATTATCAAAGCGATTATAAAGGATATTATGACAGTATCGACCATGATATATTAATCTCCACAATCAGGCGATATGTCGGAGACCCTGTCTTATTGCCTATTCTTGAAAATTTTGTCAAAGCACTATATCCCAACGGGAAGCATGGCATAAGCAAAGGACTGCGTTCCTCACAATTCTTTGGAAACCTTTACCATAATGATATTGATCACCGGATGATTGATGAATATGGTGCAAAACATTACTTCCGTTTTTGTGATGACATCTTTATTCTCGGTGAGAGTAAACGTGATTTGTGGAAATTGCGGGACAAACTACACTATGAAGCAGCTCAAATAGGGCTGACAATAAAACCAAGCGAAAAAGTGGCTCCAATATCCTCCGGTATGGATGCCCTTGGCTTTGTCAACTACGGCGACTATACATTGCTACGAAAACGGACAAAAGTAAATGCAGCCCGAAAACTTTCCAAGATTAAATCACGGAAACGGAGACAGCAAATAATCGGTTCATTCAAGGGTATGGCCTGCCATGCAGATTGCAAACATTTATTTTATATACTTACCAAGAACAACATGAAGAAATTTTCCGAAATGGGTGTTACGTACACTCCAGCAGATGGAAAAAAACGCTTTCCCGGCAAGGTTATGCGTTTGAGCGACATCGTAAATATTCCAATTGAGATACATGATTTTGAAACAGGAATAGACACCAAAGAAGGGGAAGACCGTTATCTGGTATCGTTCCGCAATCCCAGGACTCAAGAATGGGGAAAGTTCTTTACTGCATCGGTTGAGATGAAAGGCATTCTTGACCAAATAAGCGATATTGAGGACGGCTTTCCATTTGAAACAGTTCTCAAATGTGAAATGTTTGACGGAGGCAAACGAAAATACAATTTTACCTGACGGGAAAAAGATAACATACTAATCCGCTCGGTATCCGCTACTTTTGTCGTAAATCAAAATTCATGCAATGGAAAAGATTTACGGCACAAAGAAGCGGCAGGATTGTCTTGTACGTACAGGACGCTCCAAGTGGATACTGTTTTATGGCTTCGGGAAAGATGATGAGAATAGTGAGAATGGCTGGGAGTACCGGCATACATTCGACCATAAACCCACACTTTCCGAAGTCAAGGAACTTGTTGTGTCCGCTATAAACACGGCTACGGAGGAAAAGATTATAAACGGCTTTGTCTGGAACGGGAAAGCGGTATATCTTTCACCCGAAAACCAATTAAACTTTTCCGCTATAGAACGTAGTGAAAAGATTCCTTATCCGCTTATTCTAAAAATCAATGAACAGGAAGATGGTACGCCCATCTATCATACTTTCGAGAATGCAGATGATTTTATTGCGTTCTCCCAAGCAGCGTGCGCCTATGTGATAAAGACTGTTCAGGAAGGGTGGAAAGAAAAGGATGAAGTGGATTGGACGGTATTTAATTTAAAAAGTAATAACGATGAAAAAGTTGATTGAATGGCTCGGAATGAGTAACAGGTGGAAACACCTCATAGGAGGACTGATTATCGGCATTTTTGCATTTGGTTGGTTTACCGCAATGTATGCCGGAGTTTTGACAGCAGGTGCTTTGGAATATAAAGACAAGGTGCATGGCGGTAGATGGGATTGGATTGACTTTGGTCTTACAGTAGCCGGAGCAATGATAGGACAACTAATAGGAGGAACTTTAATATGGAACAACTAAGCACAATTATCCAAGTTGTCGGTTCGCTCATCACATTAGTTATATTGCCCTTGCTATTGCTTAGAAGCAAAAAGAAAAAGGCAGATGCCGAGGCTGAAAAAACCGAAGCAGATAACATCACAGCTTATGCTGCTGAATGGAAAGAATTGTACGAGAAGAAGGAAAAGCGAGTTGTCGAACTGGACGCCAAAATTGACCACCTTTACGCCGAGATAACCAAGTATCGTGACGCTATCCGCGAGCTAAGCGAAAAGAACAGCGAGCTTGCCGTTCAGAATCAAGCACTGGAATTCCGGAAATGCAATAAACATGGTTGTGCAGACCGCGTCCCACCAAGTGAATATTAACCAAATAAATAAGTATGAAGATATTGATTGATAACGGGCATGGTGAAAACACTCCCGGAAAACGTAGTCCTGACGGTTCGTTGCGTGAATATGCTTATGCACGTGAAATTGCAGATAGAATAGCACATGAACTTTCCGCAAGAGGTTATGATGCCGAACGCATTGTTCGGGAAGCAGTAGATGTTCCACTATCAGAACGTGCAAGGCGTGTAAACGAAGTTTGCGGACGATATGGAACAGCCAATGTGGTTCTTGTTTCTATCCACTGCAATGCTGCCGGAAACGGTGCAGAATGGATGAACGCAAGAGGATGGAGCGCTTATACATCGAAAGGCAAGACAAAGGCTGATAAACTGGCAACTTTCTTGTATGAAGAAGCTGAAAAAAACTTTATCAGTCAAAGAATACGCAAAGATAATTCTGACGACGATCCTGACTGGGAAGAAAACTTCTATATTTTGAGCAAGACAAAATGCCCGGCTGTACTTACGGAAAACTTTTTTCAGGATAACAAGGATGATGTCCTGTACCTTTGTTCCGAAGAAGGCAAACAAGCTATTGTCAAAACCCATGTAGAGGCAATAACCAGATATATTCAGAAGTATGGTAAAATGGTTTAAAGATATTGTAGCAATATTGTTTGTGGTATTATTTTTCACATCACTGTTTTTTAATGTGCGTTTTTGCATATCGAATAAAAAGTTACCTATAAATGATACCACAAGAATAACTGTTTTCGATACCATACCCTATTACAAGCCTGTACCCAAGGATAGTACCGTTATTAAATACATCACGCAGGTTCTTCCTACTGCAAAACCGGATAGTACGAAACAGACTCCGGACGTAGCAGATACGACTAAACCTCCAAATAAAGACAAAGACAGTGTTGAGGTTGAAATCCCCATTACGCAGAAGATGTATGAAACAGACACATATCGGGCTTATGTAAGTGGCTTTCATCCACAACTTGACAGCCTGATACTTTTTGCCGGGCGTGATATAATGACCGTAACAGGTAATTATCCCAAACCCAAGAAGAAAAAGTTCAGTATCAGTCTGCAGGTAGGATATGGAATAACATTGAGAGAAACGCCGCAATTTTCTCCATGTCTTAGTGTAGGTTTATCGTACAATTTGTTTGATTTCTGATTATGATAGATATTATATTAACGGTCAATAAGGAAAAAGTATATGAAGAGGTAGCAAAGACCACATCGTACACCGGTGCGAAAATGGATGATGAGCTTGCCTACGATCGTATATTTACGACGGATGAGGATAAAAGCATGCTTGAACGTTTTTGGTGCGAGAGTAAGAATACCATATGCAACAGTTTAAAGAAAATGCTTCTTGACGAAACGGAAGCTGACAGTGAATACAGGCTTTCGTTGGGGCTGTCGAATTCATTCGATGAAGCTCTAAAAGAAAGTATGCAGCGTAGCTTGTTTTCATTCTTCGTGATGAATGTCACTGCAAAGTGGTATACGTTTACCAATAAGGAAGAAGCTGCCGGATATGCAACGGAAGCTGCTACCTATATGGAGGATATAATGCGTAAGGCATTTTTCAAAAGAAAGCCCATGCGCCCGACATACGAATAATCATTAATTCAAAATATTATGGCAGAAAATAAGAAAACATTAACCGTGACACAACAGGTCAAAGAACTTGTCTATGATATTCAGAACAAAGCGTATTTGACGGGACAGGCACGAGAAGCGGCCGGCAAGAGCTATCAAGTCGCATCCAATATGCAAGCAAGTGATGACGATGAAAACAGCTATCAGATACGTCGTTCGTTGGCCAATGCCTTTTCCTCTTTAAAAAGTCTGCTTGGAGAGTATCTCAATGAGGATAATACAACAAGCGATAACCTGATGGATGAAGAGATAGATAATAACGGTAAACTTTCATTGGAGTTTTTGCTTCCGTCTAACTATAACAACGCTTCGGCAGACGCACTGGGAAATGGCATACATTCATATCTTGTAGATATGGCACTTGGAGAATGGTTTGCCATAACCAGTCCGGAAGATGCCAATGCGTATATACAACACTCCGGGGTGAGTCTTGAAAACGTGAAGCGTGCACTCTACAAACGCAGCCGTCCGGAAAGACCGACTTATGATTAATTGATGTTCAAGCCTATGGTATATTGTCAAAACAGCCAGTCTAAAACAAAAGCGGTAACACTTGTATTTAAAAGGGAAGAACTGCTTTACGATGCGGAGAATTATTCTTTTGTAGAGGGCGACATTATGCAAGCGGAAGATGAACACGCCAGACATCAAGTATTCGACATCGGTCAGGACGGTAATGTGGACAGAGTTACGAGAATACTTAACCTCGTACATTCTGAATGCGTGGAAATGTTGTTTCCTTATACGAAAGAAGAAATTTCCGATAAGCAGGAACCCCTTGATAATGTTATGACCGTGCCGGAAGAATACCTCATAACCCTTGTTTTGCCTGTGGAATTTTCATTGTCTACCGTGAAGTTGCTGAAACATCTGATACACGAATATATGGTCTGCAAGGTCCTTGCCGACTGGATGAGCATAACAAATCCCGGCAGCCAAGCCAACTGGGAAGATAAAGCCCGAAATATCCGAATCAAGATACAGACTTCCCTTGTTTCACGGAAAGGCAAGATAAGGCGAAAACTAAAACCGTTTTAAGAATAGACAAGAGCCGGAGTGCATCACGCATACCGGCTCTTTCTCCTTATAAACAATCTGATAACCTTAAAAATAACTGACCTATATGTTTCATTTATCGTAGTCTGTTGAGCATACGTGGATTGAACTGGACGCTAAATCCTAACAGGCTTTCGGATTTGTCAAGTGTACAAATGAGTGCAATTCTAAATGCTTTGTACGGTGTTCCTCTGAAACCACGCATATATTTGTCTGCACTGCTCCATACAGTATGCCAATTAAACAAATCATTCGAACCGTACAGTACTTGTACTACATGTCCCGATTTAAAATATCCACGTTGAATGATGGTATCTATTGTCTTGAACACATCTGGCTCATCCATTTTGAAAGGGCGGGTAACCACTAATGCCGTTATGTTTTCAGCAGATGATGTAGAAAAATCCACAAGTCTGTTTCCGTCAGCCATTGCTAATGCTTCCGGATACGAATTGACATTGTTCACTATGTCTGACAGCATCATTCCCCAAAGCTTTGACTTCAACGAAAACACATAAGCATAGCGTACAGCCGGGTTATACACAATGATATGCTGATTGGTATAATCATATATCATCCGGCAAGCGGCAAGAAAATCAAAAAACGGAATCATAGCAATATCGTCAAGAGCCGTTCGTTCATTTTCGCTTGCTTTTCCATTATAAACTGATAGAAGTTTATCCGATCTTGGCAAATCAGAAATAGAAAACAAATCTTCCGCATTTAAACTTTCTGATATGCACTGCACAGTAGAACCACTTATCAGCATAATACCTCTATTGGTGGCAAACAGCACTGCATTATCAATTTGTGTGATACTGTTCGTATTTATACAAACCTCCCGTGTTACAGGTTGCCGTGCTGAGTATGATCCCGTATTTGATACTTCTAAGGCCCATACACCTTCTGATGTAAAAGCATAAAGTGGAAACTGACCGAACTGTCCCTCTGATAAAGCTTTTACAGCCGAAGATATACCAAGAATAGTGCCAGTACCTATTGTATTGATACCGAGAACCGGAAAGTGAAATGGATTATTGATTTCTGATGTGTATATTTTGTTCGGTAAATCAATTATTCGCTGTTCACGGGGACTTGCTGTAGGATAATCACTAAGTCCTGTCGGAGGATTTTCCCAACCGGCAAAATAAAAAGCTCCGTTAAGGAATTTGTGCTGTTCAAGTGGCACTTCATAATATTGTGGTAATCCATAATGCGTCACAATAACTGCTTTGTATGCGTTTATATTAGGGTAGAACAAAAACAGCAATGGCGGATCCAATATTGACGCTTGATAAGATTCTCCATTGACCACTATGTCCCGACCATCCTGCTTGATATAGAAGTATACAGAAACAGGCATTGTTCCATCAAAATAAGTAGGGGACATTCCATCAAAATTAGCAACATATCCGTTGGTATATGTAATCATCGCTCCTGTGTTATACAAGTTATACAATTCTTTTTGAATGTTTGCGATGTTAAGTCTTGAATTATAAACAAACGAATAATGTGGAAGCAATTTATCATGACTGTCATAATCATCTGTCATAACTTCTCGTGTTACCAATGACTGTAGATAATCTTCTTCGATTACCAGTTTTGTACGTGTAGTGGAAAGTTGTTCAATACGGAGACTTTCAAGCAAGTAGAATTGCGATGTTGAACGAATATCCTCTTTTACATCATCAATACTTCTACGAGGAATCATCAAACGTCCACTTGGATAAGTCAGTCCGTTGGGGTCAAATGTAAAGGCATATAGTTTATTGAATGTATGATGTTGATAACGAATTGGAAATTTGGAGGTAGAAGCTGCTTGATTTATATGTTTGCATACACAATAAGAATTATAGTTTTCCGATTGTGCAAATCTTGTACATTTTCCGTTTTGGTCATAAGTATAAATAGGTTTTGAAACAAACACATCAACAGATCGAACTATATCTTTCCAATTTTTAAGCATATCAAGGCGAGACTGAAGAACAACGGCACAATCAAGGTCGTGTATCATCCCACATATTCGAAGTTGCGCATCTGTATACTTTCCCTTTCCCGTCAGGTGTGTCCAAAAAACTTGCGGTGCAAGGTCTGATGAAGCAATCATCAGAATCGGAGCCGAGTGCATTGTCAATGTTCCATCGTATAGCCGATAGGCGTATCTTACAAAGAAAGGAAAAATGAATTTGCCCTTATTTGTAGACCTTTCAGCAATAAATTTATTGATATGGGCAAGTACTTGGTCTGTAATTCGCGTTTTATTGTTATCAGAGAATTCATTCCAAATGCTGCCTTCACTAATAGCATCAAATGATATTGAAAATTCATCTGTCCGAACCATTTCACCCTGCAACCCAAATGAAAGTGGGCATTCAGGTATTTTTGTACCAAGATATAAATATCCGTCATTATTTCCTTTCCAGAGAAAATAATGCATACCGTCAGTTGACAAGATGAGAAGCGTATTGCCAATAGCTGTTACCTGATATACCTCATTAAATGAACGAAGAAAAACAGGCTGATGTGCGTCAGAACCATTCCACCAACTGATAGAATTGTTGTTAAAGATGATATAGTGCTTGAAGTTAGCCGATTTATGAATATACATAACCGAATCACCATCTTTGAATTGTAATACTTCGGATGGCGGCAATATGGGTTTAAGTGCACCGTTTTCAGGAATAACACCTATCGATGTTGCCAAGTCCCCATCGGCGCACTCATAGTCCGATGGGTTGGCAGAATACCCGTTGTATTTTATTTCTTTAATCATATCTTTCTTACAAAAGGAGTTTGGTAATGATTGGTAGCAATGTGCCATGATATTGGCTTTCCTTAGGCTCTCCAACGCATAATCTCGCCTTGTCTGTTACGCCCGACACATCAAGTATGGCGGAGCACAGCCTTTTAGATGAGGCTCTGAAATGTTTCCCTTGCCTATTGGATGGAAACACACATGCTTCATGCCGACCGCCGGTTGGTGAGCGGTATCTGACATAAAGATATAATTCTCCGTTCTCACTCATAATATCCAAGACATCACCTCGCGAGAGATGAAGTTGCTTGGCTATATGAGATGTAATGTCTATTCTTCCCGAAGAATAGAATACTATATCAGCCTTTCTTGTATTTCCTAATATACTTTCCATTGGGCTTTTCAATTTGATAATAGATGAGACCTTTGCTTGTATGATGTATAGACACAGACAGTTTGACTATACTATCACCGGGTAACCCATGCTCATAAAGCATAAGACCGACCGACGGGCACAGACTTTCAAAGCCTATGCACTTATACTTGTCATTATATTGAATATCGCATAGTTGAGTCGGTTGTCCGATATTTGGATTGACGGTGAAGCCGAAAGAATCTTGTCCGGCAATTCTGAAAACAAACACTTGGGCTGCATCGCCCTTTTTCGCCTTACCTTTGATATGGAGAAACAAGCGTTTGGATAGCGTGATTGAATTGTCGTTACCATCGGCAATCACATAGTAGTTACGTGACTGCCACCATGTTTTTAGTTTTTTGATAATCATAATACGAAAATAGAATGATTCACAGATTATTATGGTTTAACTTTTTACAGACGAATCGAAATATATCCGGCGTGAACGGAAAGAAACTGTTTCGACAAATCGGAATGACAGAGTTGTTTCGATTTCCAGTCGATGCCGATTGGCGGCTTCTTTTGTTGCAAAAATGTAAGAACAGATTTCTTGCTTTGTTGTTCCTTTTGTTGCTACAATGTTGGCATAATATTTGCGTCCGAAAAGGAATGCCATGATTTCTTTTAATACAGTTGAGTTCATATTGTATGATTTAATCAGTGAATAAATTTGTCTGTCGGGGTTCTTTGGAAACGGAAGAAACTCCGGTAATACTATTTACACGTTCAATTTCTCCGTCAATTTCCGTTTCAAGTGCCTTGCATTTCCGCAAGTTTTGTTGGGTGCGACACTTGAAATAGTCTTTCTGTGCTTTGCGCATCAGAACTACCTTGGTAAAGAATGTTTTTGCATCCATATGATAAATACATTAAAATTCTTTATGGGTTGCTAATTGATAATCTTTCTTTTCTTCTTCTGATAGTTCGTTGTAGCAGCTTTCGCAAACAACAGGGTAACCGTGTTCTTCTTCAAAGTACACACCACAAAGTTGGCAACACCAACCGTCTATAATATCTTCTGCAATGCTCATGATTATTTCATTAATTCAAATTCATACGCCCAAACATAGGGATTGCTTTCCCAAGTGCCTTTACCGGAGACTTTATCTATGAGGGCGGCAAAGGCTTCACGTGGAGTATCAAATCCATCGTCTTTGTTTCCCTCAAACTCATAAAATATAGATGGCGGAAACTCATCATCACCCGAATCTTCATATATCCCTTCTTTCAAGCAATCTTCATCGCTAATGTCCTGTAAGCGTTCAACCTTACGATCTGTAAATTCAATATGGTGGGGCATTAGGCCGGCTTTCACAAACATCTTATTTCCCCAACCAGGATATAATTTCAGTTCAGGCAATATAGAATCCAAGTGTTCTAAGTAAGCTGCATTTTTCCCTTTTCTATGAAATCGGTCAACATCCATATAACTTTGCGCAATGGCAACAACTTCTCCAAGTTCATATTTCGGCAATATCTCGCCCATATCAAACTCTCTTTCGTCAGCATCGTACATACAAGGCCAATCAACAATCTTTTTGTCAGAATGGCGTCTGTGTATATTGAATCCTGCGACCCATTCTCCCCTAAAAGTTCTTGGACATTTGATTATTCTTCTCGTCATAGTCTTCCGCCCTTCCAATACAGCTTGAGTTAAGCCAAATTTATCATTGAACATTATTTTCTTCATTGTAGTATTCTTTATTAAAGTGTCCGTTGGCAATCAGCCAATCAATAGCCAATACACAAGATTCGACAGGTGATGCGGTTTCAAAGGATTTCACATAGGGATAAGAGAGTAACCAAGCATCGCTTGTTTCGTGATGTAAGCCAAAAACATTCTCACTGGTTCCTATTCTGATTTCGGTCGGAAGTAACTCCAACAGCCTACACAAACTCCATGCTGGAACATCCTTGCCCCACAATCTATCAAATACTTCTTCTCCGGCCATTGGCGATCCGTCAGGATGCTTGTGAAAAGGAAATGCAAGTTTGGCTATTCTTTGAGGAGTCCAAAACTTACCTCTCAATGTAGGCGGCTTGGTTTGTAACTCCCACTCTAAAGCTGGTACCTTACTCTTTGTATGATGATATACCATATCAGCCGTTTCTGGCTTTAGTCCCAAAGCGAGCAATCTTTTTGACTGCTCATGGGTAGTACATATTTGCGATTTAAATTCCATTGCTCTTATTTTTGTTATTAGTTAAAACTGATTGCCACATACCTATAGAACCGTATGTATCCGAAACAATAAGAGGGATTCTCTGTATTATCACCTATCTCAATTCGCACGTTATAGCCTTTCATCCGTAAAAAGCGTGCAGCTATTTCATAGGCGGTGTATCTTTTTCCATGAATATCCCAATAGCTGGATTTCCATACTGTTTGAGGAATACCTTTTTTCAGAATCTTCTTAAAGGCTTTGGCGGTTCGTATAACTTCTTTTTTATTCATATTTGTTCAATTTTGATTCAACTTTCTGCCATCCAAATTTAAAAATGTCTGCTTTAAGACGGGATTCAACATCTATCTTGTTTAAGATATAGCCTTTAGAGTCTACATACTCTCCATCTATGATATATAGATATTGAGTACCCATTGCTGGAAGATATTTATGGGTTAATTTAGCACCACTTTGCATGGCTTTTATTGCTTCTCCTATATTCATATCTAATTTGTTTTACGCTAATTGTTTATCGAAAATCTTAATACATTCAAATAAATATTTTGCCACTGTTGGATTTACCGCATTGCCGATACTTCCAACTCTGTGTGACCAATCGGGAAACCCATCATCATTTCTAACAGTGCTATGCGCTGGGATTTCAAGAATCCTTTTTGCGCAAGTATATCCGACACTCGTATCTGATGTCCACTGTTTAAATATCGAGTTAATGCTTCCACATTTGCAAACGTCGCCTTGTAATCCGATTTTGTTGGAGTAGGCAATAAGATAAAGTCTTTCCCTTTTGTGTGGGTATCCAAAAGCGTAGTTTGATATACATTGCCATTCCGCATTATACCCGATTTTGGAAAGGTCGCATAGGACTTGTTCGAGACCGGAAATAGTGAGAGCTGGCGAATTTTCAATGATGACGTATTTAGGTCTAACTTCCCATATAATTCGGTACATCTCACTCCACAACCCGGAGCGCTTTCCCTTAATACCTTCACGTTTTCCGGCAACACTGATGTCTTGACACGGAAATCCTCCACTAATGATGTCCACATATCGGAGTCCGGTTGTTTTTGTAATATCTGTGAATCTTTCTGCATGAGGAAATTTGTTTTTTAATATTTCACCTTGAAATTTTTCTATCTCACAATTCCACAAAGTGTCAATTCCTGCCATTTCGGCACCTAATTCAAAACCGCCAATACCACTAAACAAGGAGCCGTGAGTCAATTTACTTTGCTTCATTTCTGTTCAGTTTTGAATTTATAAACCTTATTGTTCCCATATCCATTTTAGAAGAAAAACTACAGCGGAAATCCCAATTACAGCCATTGTGATAGCACCTCCTATTACTGTAATTTTTTCAATCCTCTTATTTTTTTTAGTTTCTTCATCCCAATTATATACAATGGATAATCCTAACTGAATAAATAGTACCACTATATTAATGGTGAAGATTATTTTTGTTAGTTCACTCATATCTATATCGTTTTACGTTAAACGATATCCTCAATAACCGTCAAATCAACATACCAATCTCCTATGATGGGGATTGTATAATGTATCTGATTCTTATATCTCCTTTCCGGACGTGTCAAGTCAATGCTATCCATATGTCCTGTTTCGTAAAAAGTAAAGTGTGACAACTCTTCAAGAAATTGCTCCATTAGATAGGTAGGAGATTCGTAATTCTCATTCCATCTAATTGCAATCAAATCGAGGTCAGATGCACAAGTTCCATGAACGGCAAGTGTATAACCACATTTGAATGCAATCTTTCTCAAGCCTTCCAATACACAAGCGTAAAACATGGGCTTGGGATTGGTCTTTATGTCTTTTAGTAATTTACTCATATCTGTTCTGATTTGAATTTCTTGTTTATTTCTTTTTCTGCTGCTTTAGCCCCCTTCTTAAAGCCTTCCACAAAACTATCAAAGCAAATTCTGTTTATTTCTGGATCACATCTTTGCATAAGTGGACAAATCGAACATCTTTGACTAAGTCCGGCTGATTTCTTGGCGAGTTTCGTTACATTTTTCATTGGTCTTATTCTAATCATTATAAAAATATTCTTTACACTTAAATCCTTTCCTTGGCATGAAGTCTTTAAATTCACAGCTTCTAAACACCCACTTCTTGTCAACCCATCCTGCCAAATCTTTTTGCCATTGTGGAATGATTTGATGTGGATTGATTAAGTCTCTATATGGTTGTGCATGAGGCAAGAATCTACTCCCTCTATTTCGCCAATGATTGACGCGCTCGAATGATTCTTTAAAGTCATGAAGTAGGATGCAGTAAAAGAAGTATTCACCTTTATAGCCGTACTTATCAATTAATGCTGTAGCACGCTCACATTCTGCAATCTGTCCAGGTGTATCGCAACCAAACCTTATACGCTTCATCCACTTTACCTTTGCAAGCAACTTGGCAATATCATCCGTTACCAGCCGGGCATCTAATCCCTGATTAAAGTCAACCCGCACGCCCATGGAGATTATTTTTTCAATCTGCTGCAAACCGTAGTCGGATGCAAGTATGTTGTTATCCATAAGAATCACATTTTTTCGTCCAGCAGATACTTCTGCAATATCCATGTAAGGAGTGATGTTTCCTTCTTTGGCAGGTACAACACACCATTTACAACGATTAGGGCAACCCCTTGTCAAAAAGCCATAAGCCAAATTCTTATCAACATTATACAGATCGTAATCAGGGATCATTCTATCAATTTCCGGTAGAAGAACTTTGCTTATGTCATATCCTGTACCGCCTTTCTCGACTTGATCAGCATTGATATAGTAGCCGTAATCCGGTGTAAAACTGAAGACTTTTGCCATGTAAACCTTATCATAAGAACAAAGGGGATTATACCATTCTACATTGTCGCCTCTTGCCTTGTGCCATGCACTTATCTTCATCAATGCGAGATTAGGGTAATTGCTGTCAACTGCTAATATTCCGATGTTCATTACTTTTTTGTTTTGAATTATTCATCTTGAAAATCGTCAATCTCAAACTCCCAATCCAGTACATCCTTGTTGGCTTCGAGTATCTCATCGAAAGAGGGGATGGGCATCCAAGCTACAACATTATAGGTCTGCAATCCATACAAGAAGGAATTAGTATCTTTTGCGTAGTCTTTTTCTGTCCTATGAGATATATATACTTGTTTCCCATTATAAACTATTACTTTTTGGTTTAAAGAAGGCAGTTTATCTTCAACGCTTATCCACGGGGATTGCTTTGCCTGCCATTCTGCACCTTTTCGAAACATATTAATCATTGCTTCTTGGCTGAAAAAGAACGATTCACATTTTTCTATTCTCGCAGATTCTCCGTATGTGCTAATAATTACGGTAGAAGATGAATAGCTATGCATTAATTCTTCTTGGGCAGCAATTTCTAGTTCTTTCATTCTTTTTTATTAAAATGGTAAATCACTTCCGTTAGGTCTACAATCCTCAATTTTGTACTGAGTATCTTCAACTGATTTTATTGTACATAAAACGTATGCTTTCTTCTTAAGAAGAGTAGCAAGTCTTTTCGCTTCATTTTCGGCGCTTTCCAAATTCTCATGTTTGTAGGTAGGAGTGGCGCATCCTTCTACAAATACCATATAAAATTTATCCATAGCTCTATTTAGTTATTTATAAATAGCCCGCATTTCCCGTTAATTTGGTTTTCCTCTGCTACTGTTTCGACCTTGTAACTCGTACTGCCAACGCAAGCAAGACTAACGAGGATAGATGGTATCTTGATGTTTGTCGATGTTGGCTATCTGTTCCATTCCAAACTTACTGATTACTACAAGGTGTTTACGGGCTATTTTATTTTAGTTCTATTCTTTTCTGTTAAGAATTAATTGGCAATTTCATAAAGCACATCCAATGAGTTTTAGATGCTTTTCCGGACTTATGCCCGAATAGCGGCCGCTCATTGATTATCTCCAATATTCGTCTTACAGGAATACGAGTTTCGTTCCATTTGAAAATCAGCACTCCGTTCGGTTCAAGCACTCGCATACATTCGCTGAATCCTTTCTTTATATCTTCCTGCCACTTAAACCGTCGAAGCGTTCCATACTTTTGAGCCATATATGCACCCTCGTTCGCATTATCAAGGTGTGGAGGATCAAAGACTACAAGTTTAAAAGAACTGTCCGGATACGGCATTGCTGTAAAGTCGGCAACCACATCAGGATGGACTTCCAGCTTACGACCATCGCATAAAACATATTCGACATCACGAATATCTTGGAAGAGAACGTTTGGATTCTTCTTATCAAACCAAAACATCCGGCTTCCACAGCAAGCGTCAAGTATTATTTTTTTGCTCATTACTTTATTGATAGAATACAAAATTATCTTCACATTCTCCGTTCTGATGCGTTATATATTCATTGGTGATGATTTCGGGGTGTTTTGGCAATCGGTAAACTAATCCTCCATACACCCATTCATCGTTTTTTGAGCGTTTCCCTCTGAATTTTATCATTCTCATCCTTTACCTCCTTTCTTCAATTCTGCAATAAGAGCATCAGCACCGCTAATGCTCCACTGGGCTAACGTTTCGCTACTTGCATCCACACACTGATTATGTGAATTGGCTGAAAATCCTTTCATTAGCTCTTTCGCAATCTCGTATCTGCGTTGTTCCCAGTCTATGGCTTTTTCAAATTCAAGTGCTGTTCCGGGTATTTTTCTACCGTCTTTTGTTATGAATGAACCGCATGAAACCAGCATAGTACCTGAAGGTTCAACATCTATGACCTCGCCGGTAGCCTTTACTTTAGCTTTAAGTTTTTCAGCAGCTCTCATTTGTCTCGTGTGTTCTGCTACACAAGTTTTACACCTGTTAGGATATGATTTACTGAACTCTGAAATATGTTTAGTCTTTCCACATACTTCACACTTCTTTACTTCTAAATAATCCATATTTATTTTTTATTTGAATTAATGGTTGTTGGCTCATAGTACTTGCATTTGTCTGTTTCCGGATTGTATGCTGGCCATACCCATTGCAAACGTGTATCGGGTGGATCGGGTAAATAGCGTTTGCAACTCTTGCGGATTGAGCAGGTAACGCCCGAACAATAACTATAATCTGTATTCATCGTCATAATGTTTTTAATTAGTTTACTGTTTTCTGAATGACTGCTCATTGCCGAAATTGATGATTAGCATCATTTCACGGAAACGGTCTGCAATGCGTTCATCGTAATATTCTGAAATCCCTTTTGCCGTAAGATTGGATGAAACCAGCGTGCAGAATTGCTCTTCATACCGGAAAGACAATATATCCATTGCTGCTGTTACGTAATCGCCATAATGAATGCTTTCTTTCGGCTCTGAACCGAGGTCGTCTATTGCGAGTATTTCAACTTCACGCAACCTTTTGTACCGTGCCACATCAGATATATTGTCACGTGTAGGGTTGTTGTATGCTTTTGCCAACAAAACGAGCTCCTTTGCCGGTACTATCATGTATCCGCGTACTGGATATGTATTCACATTACTGCTATATCCTTCATCTGAGCGCAAGTAGTTTATAAGGTTTTGCAACGCACGTAGAATGGTGGTTTTTCCATTACCGGCACCGCCGCATAGAAACAATCCGAAAGTGGAGGCTTCCGATGTAATCCAATTGGAAATGTCCCAAAGGTGCTTTTTGTATTGTTCGGTGGCATTAAATTCCCTATGCCTATGAGCAACTTCTACCCGGCACGCTTCATATAGCATAGCGTAAACTTGCTTGGCGGTATATGGCAATCTAAAACGAGTTACCATATGTTTTCTCTTCATCAGATTTGAGAAGATTACCTCTGCGTTGATTTCTGCTTTCGGGTCTAACTTTATCATCTTTTCTTTTACTTTTATCATTTACAATTCTCAACCATGCGTTGAAGTGCTGTTTGGCATCCTGTAAGGAAGAATGCCGGTCTTTCCCGTCTGCCAGGCATTGCACCCGGAAGTCATCAAGACTGCTGCGCAATAATGATATATCCATGTGATGAAGTACTTGTAGCTGGTCAAGCCAACACTCATCTTTTTTCAGTTCGGCAATTTCTTCATCAAGTGTAAGGGAATAGATTTCACTTGGAGGCGGATTGTCTGGTTTTTGGCAAGCACCTTTGGAAGTCGGAACCGGATCGGGAGCTCTTTCTTCCTGAATGAGTCTATAAGATTCAGGTATAGATACAGACTTTCTTTTGGCGCGGGTACACATTTCCGTATATCGTCGCTGGATTGATGCCGATGTGATAATCCCACGTGATAGTAGTTCTTTATCGAAAAGCCCCACCGAACCGCAGTATTTCACAACTTCCTGCACCGTGTTTTCTTCCAGCCCGAAGTACTCAGCCACGTCAAAGGCAGTATTTGCATCCCACACAAGGAAACAGCCTTGTACTCGGTAAATCTCACACAGAATATAGTCGTACACAGCAATGCCCCGGCATTTAAAATCTTTTTTCAGCCGTTTTATCCGACGGTCTTGGTATCTATCGGTATCGACAGTATAATAATTAAGACCTGTTTTGATGTTTGCCATATTAGACATAGTTTTAAAATTCATTTCTCAAATAATCATCCACTTCACGAATGAAATCATCCAGCGAAAAGCACAGAACATATTTGTATTCTCCGTTTTCACATATTATCTTTTGCCATTCTTTTTGTGATGGAGATTGATAGCCGCCTTTCTTTTTCATTTCAATGAGCAGCGCACCATAATCACGATTGCTTTTCAACAGAATCAAATCGGATACACCGGCTGTTACGCCCTCAGCTTTCAATTTGCCACCTGTAACAGTATCACGTCTTCCTCCGTTCGGCACAGCAAACAACCGGCCTTTTAACTTCGGATACTTCAAATTGAACCACTTTACGCAAGAGCATTGTATGCGATGTTCCTCATCGTCATATTTTTGCTTCTTTTTTCGTTTCCTTTCCATTTGAAGCATTTCCTCAAGTGTCATTGTCGCTTTGCTTTTCGGGTGTAACAATGGTGTCTTTTCCGGTCTTGTCTACTACAACTTTTTTCCCACCAACGGTTATCGTTGTCCTGCAACCTTCGGGGAGAGATTGTATGAAATTTCGTACAACAGGCGAATTGGCATTTTCACTGATGGTATCCGTAATGGACTCATCTGCGGCATATGGATAGACATCCATAATGGCAGTTTCCGCTACCGATGCAATTTGATAGTCGGCCATTGTGCCTTTCATACCCTCATCCAGTTTATTTACTGCATCACGCAAGTCGGCTGCTTGTACCAGTACGTTGGTAGCTGTCTTTTTTTCTGCTCCACTTTTTTCATCTAAGGTAATGAAATACAGCTTGCACTTGAACCAGCGGTCAGCACTGTCTTCCTCACAGGGAAAGAGCTCGCTATAGTTGGCACGTTTAATGTCGGAAACTGTAAACTCACCGGAAATAAAGGGTGTCATTTCTTCAATGATGCGTGCTTCCGCTTCCGTGAAGCTGAGCGCGTCAACCAGATAGGGTTCCGTTACTTTCTTGTTCATTCCGTTATCCATTGTCTTTTCATAACGGATTTTACATTCAAACCACGTGTGCATCATGAGTTCATTTTTTCTTTGAGTTGTTTACTGACTACAAGTTTTACTGTTCGTCTAGCCGGAATGACTACCGTTGTTCTCTTGTAGATATTACGGGCTTTCCTTTCTTTTGTGATATAAGTCTTGATAGTGCCAAAACCACGTATATAGACACTTTCACCTTTACAAAGTGCTTTCTCAATAGCATCAAAAGCACAATCTACGGCTTGAATAGCCTGTGAGCGACTAATAGTCGTATTGTTGATAACATGTTCAACGATCTCAATTTTTCTCATTGTTTTTATTTTTATTAAAATGATAGATCACTATTGTTTGGCCTACAAATCTCAGTTTTGTATTGAGTATTTTCAACTGATTTTTTCATTATGATTCTTGATTTAAATCCGCAGATAGAAGTAGGATGATGGCTGCAATGGCAAAACTCATTCCTAAAATGGCATACGTATATGCTTTAGAGGATTTGGATTCTAAAGCAAAATGAAAGTTAACAGCAAAAATGATGATATTCAAAACAATAAATATTATATCAAAATAGATTCTCATATTACTTTATTTACTGGTTACTATTATTTTTCCTCATAATCACAAATGCTAATAGGGATTCTTGTTAAATGTTAACGAAAGCCCATTTGTAGCGGCTGTTATTTCTATCTCTGGATATAATCTTTCTATTCCATGGATAAACTCCGTAGCATTGCTGTTATTGTCGGACAGATGCAGGAGTAGAATGTTGCATACTTGAGACAGGTCATTGGCTTGCAATGTGAGGAGACAGTTATCATAGGACATGTGCGACTTAATGGTGCGTTCGTAGCGTTTCTTGTCAATGCGCCCGGCAGTGAAATTTGCATCAAGAATTTCCTTGCTATAATTGCACTCCAACATTACATTGTTAAGACCGGGAAATTTGTATTTTAGGAAATAGGTGTCTGTGGCAAACAGCACTGTTCCGCACTCTTCATGACGGATGAGGTATCCGTAAGGTTCCGCAGCATCATGTTGTACAGGGAACGGTATCACTCTAAATCCATTTATCACAACTTGTTCGAATGGCAACAGCCCTTTTGCCCAATAGCTGGAAGAGAAACCAAGCGCATGTTTTGTGCCTTGACTCATATAGCAAGGTATGCAGGCGTTTATAAAATCGCCCACACATTTGGCATGGTCGCCATGCTCATGGCTGACGATACAACCAACAATGCTGTTTAGATTGAAGTCAAGAACCTTTTTTACTTTGTTGAACTTAACTCCGGCTTCCACTGCAAGTACCTCACCAGTCTTTTCAGACTGGAAGAGGTAACAATTGCCTGATGATGAAGAACCTAACACATGAAGTTTCATTTCAAATAGGATTAATAGCCCGGTCCATCATCCTCGGTTGAGGCTTGGTTTTCGGTACTTGTTTCACCTTGGGTCTCTTTAATTTCTCCTGTTTCAGGGTCAACACCTGCCGGAACTTCATTGGAAACCGGAGCTACTGCATCATCAAAACTGATAGTGCCTTTGTTGGCTTGCGTGGAAATTTCTTTCGCAACCTGTTCTGTAACATCGACATAATCGGCGTCCTCTACATTTTCTTCAACGGTACGCATACCCATTGACAGTTCCGGTGAGTATGTAGAGCACCAGAACGAGGCGGCACGGTAACGTAACATCTGTTCGGGCATAGTACGCCACTTGCTGCCGTTTTTGCTATACCAACCCTCATCAATCGCCATTTGTATGGTAACGGCTGTACCACGTAAGGCAAGTGGTGATTTTGATGTAACCGGTTTTCCGTTCTCATCATGCGTAACGCCTTTAGGAGTAGTCCATGCCACACACTTGACATTTGCCACACCGTTATTGCAAACTCCATTTGATGTCAATTCAAACTTCAGTGGTTCAAAGCGTCCACAAGTATTGATAGTGGCAATTAGGAACTTGGACGACCAAGATGGGCGACCATATACAATGTACAAGTTCTGCATTACCATAAGAGGGGATGCTCCAATGCGTGTGGCCACATCGAATGCGATTACGCAGTTGGCTACTGCTTCGGCTTCAGAGACCGTTTTTTTAGGTCCTTCTCCGGTCTTACCGCCAACAACACCGCCAATGCGGTAACTTTCGGGTACAAGACTGGAATTGGCAAACATGGTGGAGAAACGGTTGAGCGTTTCAATGGTTGTCGGGTCAAAGAAGTTGATGCCAGCAGGAACGTTACTTTGATGTGTAACCGGTGCGATTTGTCTTTCGTTCATAATTCTAATAATTAAAGATTTAACTATTTATTTTACTGTTAGTTGACTGTCTGTTGTAACCTGCAAGAATATCATTTGTGCGTTGGAAGCAATGAATGTATTCACGCTTTCGGCACGGTCAATGAACATTGGAGCATAGACTTCGTAATGCCTTGCCAATGTGTTGGTGATGTCAATACCTGCGTTCACTTGCTTTGCTGTATTGCACGTACCATAGGACACACCATCAATTATAGGAATACATACTTCGTATTCGTTTCCGTCAAGAGTGGTATCGAAAAGTTTCCAGTGTACCATGCCAAACAGCGAGTTCAAACGGCTCTCACAATCATCAATGCGAGCTTTGGCAAACTTAGCAGCTATATATTCACGTTTCTCTATGTCGGCTATCTTCTGTGCGAGTTCACGACCTTCCTTTTCAAGACGCTCTATTTCTTTATCATAGTTGGCGATAATGGTACGGTTGTTTAGTTGGATTTCCAAGTTCTTGATAGCAGATTTCACCAACTCGGCACGTTCGGACAGTTCGGTATCTGTCTGAGTATATGTGATATTTGCTATTTCTTTTTCTATCTCATCCAAACGTTTCAGGTTTGCAGCATACGCAGGCAGCTCGTTTTCGTTGATGGCGGACGGTGCTGCTTTCGGGGTGGATTTCAGACGATCATACAGCCCTGCAATACATTCGTCAATGGCAGTAATCTTTTTGGAATGCTCTACAAGTTCTTCATTACGCCTGTTTAATTCCTCTCGGTATGATTCGACTTGTGTCGACAGGGATTTTCCACGTGATCGATTCTCTTTGAGCCTGTTTTGTTTATATTCTTCAAACTTTTGGAGAGCGTCTTGTATCATATTGTCGGGTAAAGGCTGACCGCAATGAGGACAGATATTATCACCGGTGTACTGTGTGGCACGAATGGATGCCCATTCGGAACGTAATTCTTCAAGTCTGTTTGTTGTTCCAGTTATTTCTTCGTTCAAATACTTGATGCGTTCTTTTGCACGGGTAATGTCTATATTGCAATCCGATCGTTCGGAATGAATATTCTTCAACTCTTTCTCGATTTCATTACGTGTTTCGTTCTGCTTATCGGCTTCCTCCTGACGACTTCTCCTTTCTGCAGCAAGAATATCCTTCTGTTGCTGTTCGATTTGCCGTTTTTCACGGTTCAGCGCAGCTTTTTTATCGATGGCAGATTGCTTGCGAGCATCTTCAGAATGCAGAAGTTCGTTTATTTCTTCCAGCTCTTTCTTTTTGTCGGTGAGCATTTCTTCCAATGAGTTCCAATCCTCGGCTTCTGGTTTCATCTTGTCCGTTTGGTCGATACGTGGCTTGATTTCATCCGCTTGCATTTTTAGACGTTTTTTCTCTGCGGCAATCTGCCGACGATAATCCGCCAATGATTTGCCACTCAACATGTCTACGAGAGCGGTAAATTCTGCATTTCCCTGCGCCAATTCGTTGTCTGTTTTGGCTCCGGCAATGGACATTAACACTTCACGTTGAACATCTTGTTTTAACGATAGGAAATACTCGGTATTGGTTAGCATCTTGAAAAGGTTCTCATCAATGATTTCGGCATTTATCCGTTCCTTATACTCATTGACACGAACAGGTACGCCGTCCCATGTGCATTCGGTGACATTCCCCTTGAACACTTCCTCTACTTGTCCACGAGGTTTGACCCATTGCTCCTTATACTCTCGTTTGATGGTAATTTCCGTTCCATCAACGACTAATGTTCCCTCTACGGAGCATTCACAATGCTGTAGGGGATTGCCCTTTTCGTCTGTGGTGCGCAAGTTGAAGTCTTTACGGTCTTTGCTGTCCTTGCCGAAAAGCAGCCAACAGAACGCATCCATGTGCCTGGACTTGCCGAGACCGTTACGACCACAGATACGTGTAACAGTGCCATCTGTATGGAACTGTGTTGTCCTTTCTTTTTCTCCACGCCAGTTGCGAAGCGTGATTGATTTTAGCTGAATTGCTTTCATCTACTTTGATTTTTAATAGTGAAAAAATAGTGGGAGGAACAGGATTTGAACCTGTGTCCTGCTGCATCTTGGCCATTTGGGTACGTACCGCCGCTCTATCCGCTGAGCTATCCTCCCTTATCATTTGAAATAGTCTTGTTGTAACCTTTGTAGTGTACGCAGTTCGATTGTGCGGTATTCAACTTTGCCCGGACGCTTGCAGGGGGTTATTTTACCCTGCTTGCGCCATCTATCCACATTGCCACGCCCAAACATAGCGTATGCTTTTCGCTGGCTGACCATTTCGGGGTCATTGTGTGTATCGGCAAGCATACGGACTACAGAGGACGCTACATCGCGGACGAAAGTGTCATAAGTAACGGATTTATCGGGAAAATCAATAGTGAGCATAGGATTACGGATTAAAGTGAATACTCTGCACGATAATTTTCATCGGTTTTAATGAAATATGTAAGCACTTTTATTAGGGAACGTTTAGAACCGGGCTTGGCAATAGAGTCAACCAGACTTTCTCTCTTTTGCTTGTCTGTAGCAATAAAGATGTAGCCCACGTGTCTTGCTTCCGGTTTAAGAGGCTTGATTTGAGAATTTAATTTTTTGAAATTGATAGACATGATATTGTAAGTTAAGAGGTTATTTGTTTTCATTTTGAAACTCCATCCATGATATACGTACCAGTTTCCATGTGAGAAAGATGAATACAGCTGATACAAGATAGCCAATGAACGATGCGATGTTTCCAAGTATGATATGTGCCACAATGCTGACAACCACCGCAAAAAGCATGATGCAGGATAGTATCAGTTGTGAAATATTTACAAATTTGTTCATGATGGTTACAAATTACGATATTCTGATTACTGTTATGATACGCTTTTCTCGGTCCGTTTCTGTCTGGTACTTACGATTCAGGATAAGTCCGAGGTCGGAAGCCTGAGCACGGACGCTCTTAGTCTTTTCAATGGGGAAAGTAACCGCTTTACCTACTTCCAAATCCGTTAAAGTTGGACGTACTTTTACTTGATTTTCTGCCATTTTATTTGTTTTTTATGGGTTATTGTTTAACTTTATAGTGCAAAACTAATATATTTATTCGTGGCGAACAAATATTTTCGTCATAAAATTTAGTGTATGCGAAATTAAATATTAGTCGACTAATTCAAGTTCCTGTAAATCATGAATTTAGAAATTGTTAGAAAATTGAGCGAAAACAGAGGTGGTGGATTAAAGAAACTTGCTGCTGATGTTGGAATGAGCGAACAAAATCTACATAGATGCATTAGAAACAATAAGATTCAAGCGGCAGACTTAGAGAAGATTGCTTTTCTATTAAAAGCTGACATACGAATTTTTTTTGATGATGAAGTATCAAGACTATCAAATAATACAGTTGAAACAAACGGCGATTTTAGTCCTGCTTCGATGATGGGCAACGTGTCTGTAGGCACAGATGCTATTCTTGTAGAACGAGTGAAGCATTTGGAAGAATTGTTGGCTGAAAAGGAGAGGTTGATTAAGGTTTATGAAAAGTTAGTAGAGGGGAAAAAATGAGATATATAGTTGGAATAATATGTCTTATTACTTCTTTACTGTTATGTGCTTGCAGTGAAGATGACGAGAAAGGCGCTGAACGCTATTCGGGTGTATTTTTGAGTATGGAGGCTATAGATGCTATTACTCCGGAAGATTCTTTTTCTGATGTCATATTGCATAATGTTGAGTTTGAAAAAGTGGAAGTAGGAAAAGGAGAGCCTATAGAAGCTGGTGATTACACTGTGAAGACAGAAACTACTTACGACTTAATCATGCGAGAATCCGAAGCTGATCTGTATATAAAAACAGAAAAAAGAACAGATAAAATGTTTGAGGCAACTTGTGTATATAAATATGTTTTTAAGCAGGGAACTTACGGAGTGATTGAAGTATCAGAAAATGCTATTACGGTCAACGGATATCCATATTGTAAACTTCAAAAATTTACACTAATACGTACTGAGCCAATTGGAGAAAAATATTCCAAACAAGATACAGAGACAGAAAATTACAAGGGAGTATTCTCCTGCAAAAGCAATGGTAGAAGCATAACTTTGTCAAATAGTGATTATATGTTTGAAGCCGCGCTTGATGGTAACGAATGTAGGTTAACAGAATTATCTCCTGAACATAAAAATATTGGCACATTAGAAAAGCAATGAACGGAGAGTACCCATATTGTAAAACAGAGCCTTTTATGGATGAATTGAAAAAAGCCGCATTCAATGCTATCTACAAAGATGGTTGTGATAATTGTGGAGATTGGATAGATACATTGGTAAACTGTTATTCCGAAGAAGTGGTGGACGCTCTTGGGAATAATCCCAATGAGGTTTATGCAGAATTGGAAGATATATGGGAAACCATGGATTATGAAGACCCTCGAACCGGTATTTGCCTAACTTATCAGAATTGGGCAGAATATTTCACAGGGGAGTTTGCCCATACAATCTACAATGAATTGATTAAATCAAAGCAGGTGAACGAACGTAAATAATCCGTTTTAAAGCGTTCAAACCTTTAAGATGATAAAAGTATCGTTTTTCGTATTTGTGTTGATTGTGGCTCATCTATTTGCCTTAAATGGGTAATATATCAAGACTGGTAGCGGCGAGTTCTTCGATAAATGGACGAAAACATTAATCATAATAGGCAGATACGAAGAAATTGAATAAACGAATATTGTTGAGAAGTATTATATAACTCATTGAAAAGTATCTTATTTTGGCAGCGGCGCAGGCTGTGATTGAAGAAAGTTTGTAAGCCTTAACGGCTTGTTGATATAGTACTCAGGCTGTAGCTTTCCCGCGAGGAGCGGGGAGTTACAGCCTGAACTTGTACTTGAATTATAAAACGTATAAAAACGGAGGGAACGTTATACTTTTTTCATGTGTATTGAATAACAATAATGAAAGAAACTTCTATAAATAAAAACAGAATTCAGAGATAAGAAGAGACTTACAACTGAATCCTGTTTCCATTTACACAAAATTTTGGACAGTGTTAAGGACTGTATCATTCATGCTTTCATAGATTGAGTGTCTTATATAAATCAAATAGCTTTTTGCTAAGTCGTGTTGTGTATCTTATATTGATGGGTAATAAACTGCCTTCAAAAATTTTTGATTGATGTTTAGAGTCTTCACATTTTACCATTCCTATATATTTACATAATTTTTCACCAATAGGAGATACTGCATCTGCTATAACTTTGGAGAAATATATTTCTCTTTTAAACAGTTCTATAATGAGTAGTATTAATGCATCGTATAAGAGTTTAAAAGCACCAGAATTATGATATTTAGGATGCAGGGCTACAGAACTTATATATAGATTATATGTATCAGGTAAATCGTAAGTCTCTATATTTTCATCATTTATGGTTACATCTATGATTTCTCCCTTTTTAATAATTTCGTAAAGGGTATTGTTAATGGGCATAGCATTGATATACCCTATAATTTTCTTGGTTTTTATATCCTCTAACATTACATAAATGTACTTGTTTTTTTTCCACCATTTTACGCAATTATCATAATTCCCTATATAAGAATCATTGTATACCAATTTATCTATTTCTACTGCTTCAAATATCATTTGGGGGGTTATCTCTTTTCCGCAATGAACTTTATATGTCGATTCATCTAATATTAGTTTAGTCTCATCGTTCGGTTCAGCTTCTTTCCCAATATTGATTATAATACTTTTTAAAAGAATATCATATTGTTCTTTTTCTCCTTTGAAATCTATCCAGTTTATATTACTGAGGTAAAACTTTTTTATTCCCCTTAATTCCGCAACATAATTGATAATTATTTTTATAAGTTCCTGAGCAACATT
>OGHA01000005.1_pt1 | contig 209736 bp, 174 predicted proteins | sample 1571361 | NCBI WGS metagenome assembly OGHA01 (sample SAMEA2581970, study PRJEB24529) | metagenome | biome: Human gut stool | place: China | collected 2011 | reverse complement strand
ATAAGTCCATTTATTTATACCTCCCCGGTGTCCGTGACGGCTGTCGGGGATTTTTTATTCATTATCTTCTTCGAAGTCGAAATCAAAATCGAAGTCATCCATAAATTCGGGAGTGGTAAATTCCTCAATGCTCCGGCGATCTTTTTTAGTTGGACGTCCGGTACCTCGTGCCCGATCAATAAAACCGCTGATTTTACTCATCTCCAGAAGTTCGTATTGATCAGGGGTTGTCACATTTTCCATCATTTCAGATACAAGTTTTGCACCCACCCGTTTTTCAATGGCTTGCAGGACTTTAAAGGAATATGTTATCGGAGGTTTTTTCACTTGGATTACGTCTCCGGGTTTTATCATACGAGCTGCTTTTACAAACGACCCATTGATGCTGATTCGTCCTTTCTTACAGGCTTCTGCAGCGATTGTGCGAGTTTTGAAGATGCGGACTGCCCACATCCATTTATCTATTCTTGCTTCAGGCATTTGATTATGAATTGAAAAATGAATAATTATTTTTTGTTGAACTGATTCATCGTGATGTCGATACCTGCCAAACAGAAGCTTTTGGCGATTTCTCCGGCTGTTTCCAAACGTTCATCCATTGTTTTCCAGTCTTCGTCCGTGAAATGCCCCAATACAAAGTCTATTTGTCCGCCTCTTGGAAAATCATTACCGATACCAAATCTCAAGCGCGCATAGTTTTGGGTGCCCAAGATAGTTGCGATGTGTTTTAATCCGTTATGACCGGCATCACTGCCTTTGCTTTTCAGGCGTAAGGTACCAAAGGGAAGTGCTAAGTCATCTACAATGATTAATACGTTTTCTAATGGAATGTTTTCTTTTTGCATCCAATAACGTACGGCGTTGCCGCTTAGATTCATGAATGTCGAGGGTTTTAACAAGATCATTTGTCTTCCTTTGACAGATAGGGTAGTGGTAAAGCCATAACGACCATCTGTGAATGATAGGTTGTTTGCTCTGGCTAAAGCATCCAATACCATAAAACCTATATTATGGCGGGTTTCATGATATTCCGGACCAATATTGCCTAACCCGACAATTAAGTATTTCATATCTTTTCAATCTGTTTGTTTTAAATAAGAACGCAGATTAACACAGATCGTAAAATCTGCATTAATCTGCGTTTGAATGATATCTTTGTTAAAGGGATAACCGATATTATTTTCCGGCTGCAGCAGCTGCACCTCTTGCTGCACGAGTCAACTTAACAGCACATACAACAGCTTCTTTTGCATTCAGCAATTCTAAACCTTCATAGCTTAGTTCGCCAACTTTTACTGTCTTACCGAGACCCAGGTGAGATACATTAATAGTCAGTTTCTCCGGAATGATATTATACAAAGCTTTCACTTTCAGTTTACGCATCTGCAATGCCAATTTACCACCGGCTTTCACACCTTCAGCAAGACCTTCAAGCTGTACAGGTACTTCCATTACAATAGGTTTAGCTTCGTCAATCTGATAGAAGTCTACGTGCAGGATAGTATCTTTTACCGGGTGGAATTGGATATCTTTCAGAATGGCATTTACTTTTTTGCCATCAATAACCAAATCAACTACATAAATATGCGGAGTGTAAACCAAATTACGAAGTCCTTCGTTGGTCACTGTGAAGTGAACTACTTCTTCACCACCGTAAAGTACGCAAGGTACACCACCGTTGTTACGAATTTCTTTCAAAGCTCTTGCCTGTTCAGAAGAGCGTTCTGCAATTGTTCTTGCAGTTCCTTTTACTTCAATTGATCTCATTTCTTGAAATTTTTTGTGTTACTCTAAATTAAGTTATTTTGCTTGCTTAATTCACCATCACACGATGTGGTTATCACACGATGTGCAAAAAGCGGTGCAAAATTACACTTTCTTTCTGAAATATCAAAGAATTGATGCCTTTAATTATTCAAAATCAATGTCAATTTTGATTTCGCTATCCAAAACTGTAGTCTCCGGTTCACTTTCAGGTTCGACTTTTTCCTCCGATTCGGAATCTTCTGTATATTCTTGATTCTGATTGATGAAGTTGATAGCTTGTTCGAGTCCGGCCATGAATTTACCAAAATCCTCTTTATACAAGAAAATTTTGTGCTTTTCAAAGCTTACTTGAGAGTCATCTCCTTCGCCCATCACAACTTTCTTGCTTTCGGTAATGGCAAGAAACATTTCATCTTTGCGGTTCTTTTTAACGTCCAGGTAATATATACGTTTACCGGCCTTTATTGATTTTGAGAATACGATCTCTTTATCATTCATGTCTGTTCCTATTTTCTTTTTAAAATCTTCCATATTGTTAGGTCTGTTTATAATTGGCTTCAAAATTGGATATTTTTTTTAAACTGTCAAAAGAAAAAGGAAAGAGAATGAAATACTGCATTAAAAAATGTGATTTATTTGTGTAAACTCATTAAAAATGTCTACTTTTGCAATTCGTTAATAACAGTATTAATTAAGATTATGATTAACAGAGTTCTTATTCGTCTAAAGATCATACAGATAGTGTATGCTTACTATCAAAACGGCAGCAAAAATTTAGACTCAGCGGAGAAAGAGTTGTTCTTTAGCCTCTCAAAGGCTTATGATCTGTACAACTATTTGCTGATGCTTATGATTGCTTTGACGGAATATGCACAAAAACGCATCGACACAGCGAAAGCTAAACTAGCGCCGACTAAAGAAGAGTTGTATCCTAACATGAAGTTTGTGGAAAATAAATTTGTTGCACAACTCGAAGTGAATAAACAATTGAGCGAATTTATAGCTAATCAGAAAAGGACCTGGGCTAATGATCAGGACTTCATTAAAGAATTATACGAAAAGATTATTGCATCCGATATATACAAGGAGTATATGGCTTCTTCTGACAAATCTTATGAAGCAGATCGTGAATTATGGAGAAAACTCTATAAAACTTTCGTTTTTAATAATGATTCGTTAGATCAGGTGTTGGAAGATCAGAGTTTATATTGGAATGATGATAAGGAGATTGTCGATACATTTGTATTGAAGACCATTAAGCGTTTTGAAGAAAAACAGGGAGCTAACCAACCATTGTTACCCGAGTTCAAAGATGACGAAGACCAGGAGTTTGCACGCCGTTTGTTCCGTCGGGCCATTTTAAATGCCGACTATTACCGGCACTTGATCAGTGAAAATACAAAGAACTGGGATTTGGATCGTGTAGCTTTCATGGATGTAATTATTATGCAATGTGCATTAGCAGAAATTCTTAGTTTTCCGAACATTCCGGTCAGCGTTTCGTTAAATGAGTATGTAGAGATTGCTAAACTCTATAGTACAGTGAAAAGCGGTAGCTTTATCAATGGTACATTGGACGGAATAGTTAATCAATTAAAAAAAGAAGGTAAGTTGACAAAAAACTAATACCTTTGTCTAAATAGATTAAAAAACTAATAAAACTGATTATTTTATGAACCTATTAACTGTATTTTTTCAAGCTCCTGCTGCTGGCCCTGACGGTAGTTTGATGTGGATCATGCTGATAGCAATGTTTGTTATCATGTATTTCTTCATGATTCGTCCGCAGAACAAGAAGCAGAAAGAGATCGCTAATTTCCGCAAATCTCTCCAGGTTAACCAGAATGTGATTACTGCTGGTGGCATTCATGGTGTGATTAAGGAAATCAATGATGATTACATTGTTCTTGAAATCGCTTCTAATGTAAAAATTAAGATAGATAAGAACTCTATTTTTGCAGATGCTTCTGCTGCCAACAGTCAGTCTGCTACGAAATAAGGAACTAAAAATAAATAAAGCCTATGTTCGAACGTAGGAACATAAAGTATATTTATTTAAAATTATCAAGAAAGATTAAGGACTTTCTGCTTAGTGATAAGAGCAGAGAGTTCTTAATTTTTTTATTTTTCTTTTTTATTGCAGGCGGATTTTGGTTGCTTCAAACGTTAAACAATGATTATGAAGCAGAATTTTCTATTCCTGTCCGTTTGAAAGGAGTGCCCAATCATGTGGTTTTAACTTCTGAACCTCCTTCTGAACTCCGCATTAAAGTAAAAGATAAAGGAACGGTGTTGCTGAACTATATGTTGGGTAAAAGCTTTTTTCCCGTTAATATCGATTTTTCCGAGTCGAAAGTACCTGATAATCATGTGAAGATTTATGCGTCGGAACTTGAGAAAAAAATAGCAGGACAACTTAATGTATCGACCCGTTTGCTGTCTGTAAAGCCTGATACTCTGGAGTATATCTATTCTACCGGAAAGTCTAAACTAGTGCCTGTCAAATTGGAAGGTAAAGTCGTTGCAGGGCGCCAATATTATATTTCCGATACGATCTATTCTCCGGATTCTGTTTTGGTATATGCCCCTGTGGCTATATTGGATACAATAACGGCAGCTTATACGCAAAAAGTTAATTTTGAAAATGTAATGGATACATTGAAGCAGCGAATAGCGCTTGCCGGAGTAAAGGGGGCCAAATTTGTTCCCGGGGCTATTGATTTGACTTTACCCGTGGATATATATACGGAGAAAACAGTTGAAGTCTTATTACGTGGTATCAATTTTCCTGCAGATAAGGTATTGAGGGCATTTCCATCTAAAGTTCAGGTTACGTTTCAAGTTGGATTAAGTCGTTTTCGCGAAGTTAACGCAAGTGACTTTGTTGTGAATGTTTCTTATGAAGAACTTTTGAAATTGGGTACTGATAAATATACTGTAAAATTGAAATCTCTTCCACGTGGAGTAAGTCATGTGCGAATCCATCCGGAACAGGTTGATTTTTTGATAGAACAACTCTCTTCTGATGGCAATTAAAATTGGAATAACCGGCGGAATCGGTAGTGGTAAAAGTGTCGTTTCACATTTACTTGAAGTGATGGGAGTTCCTGTCTATATCTCGGATGAAGAGTCAAAGAAAGTAGTGGCCACTGATCCTGTTATTCGTAAAGAGTTGTGTGATTTAGTAGGAGAGGAGGTTTTTTCTGGCGGCAAATTAAATAAGACTTTACTGGCCACATATCTTTTCGCTTCTTCGACGCATGCTTCTCAGGTTAATGGAATCATACATCCGAGGGTTAAGGAGCATTTCAGGCAATGGAGTTCACACAAAGAGTGTCTGGATATAATAGGTATGGAATCGGCAATTCTGATAGAATCGGGCTTTGCGGATGAAGTTGATTGTATAGTGATGGTCTACGCGCCTTTGGAACTCAGGGTAGAACGTGCGGTGCGGCGTGACAATGCTTCATGCGAGCAGATTATGCAGCGTATCCGGAGCCAAATGAGTGATGAAGAAAAATGTGAGAGGGCTTCTTTCGTCATAATAAACGATGGTGAAAAGCCGTTGATACCACAGATTTTAGAGCTAATTGCTTTTCTATATCAAAAGATTCATTACCTTTGCTCCGCAAAAAATAACTAATATAAAAGTAATATACTATGTTAAAGACTATTTTGTCTATCTCCGGCAAACCGGGGTTGTATAAGCTTATTTCGCAGGGTAAAAATATGTTGATTGTAGAAACAATTGATACAGCTAAGAAACGTTTCCCTGCTTATGGTAACGAAAAAATTATCTCTCTGGCAGATATAGCAATGTACACAAACGATTCAGAAGTGCCTTTACGTGACGTGTTGCGTTCAATAAAAGAAAAAGAAAATGCAGCTATCGCTTCTATAGATGTGAAGAAAGCTACTTCTGAGCAATTACGTGAATATTTGGCTGAGGTTTTGCCTGACTTTGATCGTGACAGAGTATATACCAATGATATCAAGAAATTGATTTTGTGGTATAATATCTTAGTCTCTAACGGAATTACAGACTTTGGTGAAGAGACTGCCGTTGAAGCAGAATAAATCTACCACACTTTTAGTTAAAAGCACAATGTCCTTTATTAAAGGGTATTGTGCTTTTATTTTTTTATTATATCTCTATAAACAAAAGTTTTTTTAAGCTGTTCTTGCAGGACTATATGAAATTTGCATAGAATATTTTAGAGAACTTATTTGTCGTATTCAGGGCTTTTTAATTATCTTTGTTGCAATCCGTCGGAACCTGAAGAGTCAGTGTTACGAGGAATATTACACAAAAAGAACAAAAGCGTTTTTAAGATATTATTCTGTACTTGAAATCTGGACAATTTCACTATTCAGGAATAATGTAACGAACGCTCATGCTCTGCTGTATATGCAAATATATAGTATCGAGCGTGGGTTGTTGTACATTATTTGAATAGTGGCAGTCCAGAGCCTCAGGTACGATAATTACAACGTTCCCACGCTTTTTTATATACGAAAGATTCTTTCGAGGGAACCGGGAGGGATAGAAGGAAGGAAAAGAGCATGAAAGCAGCAAGAAATAGCGGAATTTGTATGAAACTGGATGATTTTACCGGAGTTTTATCGTTAGAGCATCTGGATGTTAATACAATGGTATATCTGTATAGTGAGCAGGGTGAGTTAATAGGGAAAATTCACTCAACAAAATCTTCTGCTACTTTTACATTACCTCAAAAAGGTATGTATGTGCTTGTAATTCACTGTTTATCCTATCCGGTGGAAGTTAGGAGAGTCATTTATTGAACTTTAAAAAAAAGAAAAGCCGGTATACCATAAGGCATACCGGCAAATCGCTGTTGTTTATTACTTTTTAATTCTTTAGTTACGGAAAACTAACCCGTCTCCTTGTGCATCTACAATGATTGCTTTACTACGGTCTACTTCCTGTGCCAATAATTTTTTCGATAGATCGTTGAGTAAATATCTCTGAATAGCCCTTTTTACAGGACGTGCACCGAATTCCGGATCATAGCCGACCTGTGAGAGGAAATCCAAAGCCGCATCTGTCAGTTCTAGTTCTACTCCATTACCGGCAAGCATCTTTTGTACGCTCTTAATCTGTAACAAGACAATCTGTTTTATGTCTTTTTCTGTTAATGGCAGGAACATGATAGTCTCATCGATACGGTTTAGGAATTCCGGACGGATGGTTTTCTTTAACATGTTCATTACCTCTTTCTTGGTTTCTTCCACTACTTCCTCGTTGTTGGCGCCGTTCAGTTTTTCCATCTGGCTCTGTATGTAGCTGCTGCCCATATTGGAGGTCATAATGATGATTGTATTTTTAAAGTTTACCACACGGCCTTTGTTATCTGTCAACCGTCCGTCATCGAGTACCTGCAACAAGATATTAAATACATCCGGATGTGCTTTCTCGATTTCATCAAACAATACTACAGAATAGGGTTTGCGACGGATCGCCTCTGTCAATTGTCCGCCTTCGTCATATCCTACATATCCCGGAGGCGCTCCAACTAAACGCGAAACGCTGTGCTTCTCCTGGTATTCGCTCATGTCGATACGGGTCATCATCGTTTCATCGTCAAACAGAAATTCGGCAAGCGCTTTGGCAAGTTCGGTTTTACCAACTCCTGTAGTGCCCAGGAAGATGAAGGAACCAATAGGTCGTTTGGGATCCTGTAAGCCTGCACGGCTGCGGCGTACAGCATCAGACACAGCTGCAATAGCCTCGTCTTGTCCGATAACACGCTGATGTAATTCTTCTTCAAGGTGGAGCAATTTGTCCTTTTCACTCTGCATCATTTTGCTTACAGGTATTCCGGTCCAGCGGGATACTACGTCAGCGATGTCTTCAGCATCCACCTCTTCTTTTATCATGGCTGTATCCCCTTGCATTTCGTGCAATTTTTTCTGGGTATCTTCAATTTCCTTATGCAGTTCCTGCAATTTGCCATAGCGAATCTCTGCAACTTTGCCATAGTTTCCCTCACGTTCTGCCTTGTCAGCTTCGAATTTAAGATTTTCTATTTCAACTTTGTTCTGCTGGATTATATCCATCAGGCTTTTCTCGCTTTGCCATTTTGCTTTATATGATTTTTCCTGTTCTTTCAATTCAGCCAATTCTTTGCCGATTGTCTGTAATTTCGGTTCATCATTTTCCCGTTTTATAGCTTCTCGCTCAATCTCCAGCTGTTTAATCTTTCGTGAGATTTCATCTAATCCTTCAGGGACAGAATCCACCTCCATGCGAAGTTTTGCGGCAGCTTCGTCCATCAGGTCAATTGCTTTATCGGGTAAAAAACGGTCAGTGATGTACCGGCTGCTTAATTCTACGGCAGCAATGATTGCATCATCTTTGATACGTACGTGATGGTGATTTTCATACCGTTCTTTTAATCCACGTAAGATAGATATTGTGCTCAGATTGTCCGGTTCATCTACCTGTACTATTTGGAAACGACGTTCCAAAGCTTTATCTTTTTCAAAATATTTCTGATATTCGTCGAGAGTGGTAGCACCGATAGAGCGTAGTTCTCCACGGGCAAGTGCAGGTTTCAGAATATTAGCTGCGTCCATAGCACCTTCTCCTTTTCCTGCCCCTACCAAAGTATGGATTTCATCAATGAATAATATGATATTACCTTCTGATTTCTTCACCTCATTCACTACCGATTTCAGTCGTTCCTCAAATTCTCCTTTATATTTAGCTCCTGCAACGAGTGCGCCCATATCAAGTGAGTATACCTGTTTATTTTTCAGGTTTTCAGGAACATCACCCCGAAGAATACGGTGTGCCAATCCCTCAACAATAGCTGTTTTACCGGTACCCGGTTCACCTATTAATATAGGATTGTTTTTTGTACGTCGACTTAAAATCTGAAGTACCCGTCGGATTTCTTCATCACGTCCGATCACAGGGTCGAGTTTACCGCTACGGGCTGCTTCATTTAAATTAATGGCATATTTTTCCAGTGACTGGTAATTATCTTCACTGGACTGAGAGGTCACCTTTTCTCCTTTTCTCAATTCACTGATGGCACCACGCAATTCTTTTTCGGTCATTCCTGCATCTTTCAGGATGGTAGACACCGTGCTCTTTACTGTCAGTAAAGCCAGCAAAAGATGTTCCAATGAAACAAACTCATCGCCCATTTCCTTGGAGTACTGTGTTGCTTTTTGAAAGACTTCGTTCGCTTCCCTACTCAAGTAAGGTTCTCCGCCGGAAACTTTTGGGAAAGAGTCGATCTGCTTATCGAGTACGAGGGAGATTTGTTGTCCGTTCAGTCCTAACTTCTGAAAGATAAAGTTAGTCACATTTTCGCCTACCTTCATCACTCCGTACAGGATATGAGCCGTTTCGATGGCTTGTTGCCCCCGACTTTGTGCCAGGTTAATAGCCTCTTGTACAGCTTCCTGAGATTTAATGGTAAAATTGTTAAAGTTCATATCGTTTGTTCTCCTTTCTTATTCTTGTTTTCAATAACACTATTAGAGGCGCAAAAGATTTGCCATGGGGTAAAAACTGACTTTTTTTCAGCTTTTTAAGAAAAATAAAAGCCAAAATGTCATATATTTTCTTTCGTAGAGGAAATTGTGTCCGAATGTAAGAGCATTTTAGAAGTATGTTGTATCTTTATGCCCTCAATATAATTATTAAGGAATTACGATATGGACGAAAAAATAAAGTTTCCTTCGAATGTGCTACTGATTGATGCAGCGTTTCTGAATCTAGTTGTGACGGATCTGAAGAAGTACTTTGAGAAAACCTTGATGCGTGAACTGCAAGAGATTGATCTCTCGGAACTGGTAACTTATATAGTACTTGATGCAGGTATGGTAGTAGGCGATAATCAAATTCAAATATTAATGGTATATGATAAAGATTCGGCTCAGTTGTCTAATTGCCGACCTTCCGATTTATCGGCAGAATTGAATGGGGTGGCATTTAAGAGTCAGTTCGGAGAATTTTCTTTTGCCAGTGTACCTTGTGAGGAAATGGTATCTCGTGAAGAATTATATTTGGATCTGCTGAGTATCGTTTTAGATTCTGCCGATGTGGAACGGCTGATTTTGGTTTCTTTCAATGAAGAATATGGTGATAAGGTAATGGAACGGTTAAAAGGTGTCAAGAATAAGGAAACCATTCAATTCCGTATGAATGAACCGGAGGAGAGTATTGAAGGATATCAATGGGAAATGTTGGCATATCCCGTGATGCAAGCATTGGGAATCAGGGGAGAAGAGTTGTAATATTGACAATAAGCCTTTATATTTATGTCTGATTTTCGTCTGAAAGTATTTTTAAGCGTTGCTAAGAACCTCAGTTTCACTAAGGCTTCACAAGAGCTGTTTGTCAGTCAGCCTGCCATAACTAAACATATTCAGGAATTAGAGACTTGTTATCAGGTTCGGTTATTCGATCGGCAGGGAAATAAGATTTCTTTGACAGAAGCGGGTAAGCTTTTGCAGGAGCATAGTGAAAAGATATTGGAGGACTATAAGCGGTTGGAATACGAAATGCATTTGCTGCATAACGAATATATAGGCGATTTGAAATTGGGTGCCAGTACTACCATTTCTCAATATGTGCTTCCTCCTTTGCTTGCTAATTTTATAGCCAAGTTCCCTCAAGTAAATCTTTCATTATTGAATGGGAATTCCAGAGAGATAGAGGCTGCTTTGCAGGAGCATCGCATTGATTTAGGGCTGGTAGAGGGCATTTGTCGCTTGCCCAATCTTAGATATACTACATTTTTACAGGATGAATTAGTGGCAGTTGTTCATACAGGTAGCAAGCTTTCATTGCCTGATGAGATAACTCCGGAGGATCTATCCAGAATTCCGCTTGTACTCAGGGAGAGAGGTTCGGGCACACTGGATGTTTTTGAGAGAGCTTTGTCCGAACATAATATGAAATTATCATCCTTGAATGTACTTTTATATTTAGGCAGTACAGAGAGTATCAAGTTGTTTTTAGAACATACAGATTGTATCGGAATTGTTTCTATCCGTTCTATCAGTCGTGAATTACTTTCAGGTACTTTTCGTGTTATTGAGATTAAAGGTATGCCAATGCTACGTGAGTTCTGTTTTGCACAACCGCAAGGACAGGAGAGTGGGTTATCACAAGTTTTGATGCAGTTTGCTATGCATCATAACAAAAAGTTATAGAGTATAATTAGATGCAATTGGCATATACCGACAAGTAGCCGTATCTTTGCACCCGAAAAATAAATAAAGATAATAAGATATGGTATCAGCTATTACGAAAACGTTGAGGACAAACAACAAAACGGTCTATGTTTCTTTGCTTTCTATTTTGACTTTCTTTTTAATGTTGGATTATATTCCCGGTTTGCAAGCATTTTCTACATGGGTTACTCCGCCATTGGCTCTTTTTCTAGGATTAGCTTTTGCGTTGACTTGTGGACAGGCCCATCCGAAATTTAACAAAAAGACATCTAAATATCTATTACAATATTCTGTTGTAGGATTAGGGTTTGGTATGAATTTACATTCAGCTCTTGCTTCCGGTAAAGAAGGAATGGAGTTTACGATTGTTTCAGTAATTGGCACTCTGATTTTAGGATGGTTCATTGGGCGTAAGTTTTTAAAGGTAGATCGTAACACCTCTTATCTCATCAGTTCAGGAACTGCTATCTGTGGTGGTAGCGCTATTGCTGCTGTAGGGCCTGTAGTAAAGGCTAATGATAGTGAAATGTCTGTGGCATTGGCGACTATATTTATATTGAATGCTCTTGCGCTTTTTATATTTCCGGTGATCGGACACGCTTTAAATATGAGTCAGCATGAATTTGGAACATGGGCCGCAATTGCCATTCATGATACAAGCTCTGTGGTGGGGGCCGGTGCAGCATACGGTGAAGAAGCTTTGAAAGTTGCTACTACCATCAAATTGACACGTGCTCTTTGGATTATTCCGATGGCATTTGCTACTTCGTTCATATTTAAGAGCAAAGGGCAGAAGATTAGTATTCCTTGGTTTATCTTCTTCTTTGTATTGGCTATGATTGTGAATACTTATTTGTTGGGTAGTGTACCTGAATTGGGGGCCGCTATCAATGGGTTGGCTCGCAAAACATTGACTATCACTATGTTCTTTATTGGAGCTTCTCTCTCATTGGATGTTGTGAAGTCCGTAGGCATCAAACCTTTGATACAAGGAGTGCTTCTGTGGGTAGTGATTAGTTTGAGCACTCTGGCCTATATTTATTGGTTCTAATTTCAGGATAAATAGTTATTATACAAAATAAGGTACGATGTATTTGGGCATCGTACCTTATTTTGTATAATAACTATTTTATGATTTTCTACTTTATATTTATGTTTTTGAGCCCTTGTTCAATTCTTTTTAATTTGTCGTTTAAGGTACTTAGTTCTTCTTTATAATTCATATCTATCGAATTTAAATTATAGGTTCCACTTAACTCTGCCATGTCTTTTTGATTGTCCGAATTTTCTTTTTTTAAGTAAGTAACCGGTTTATTATTTGCATAAAACAGATCTCCTGATATTATAAAGTTTTGACTGGTGCTTTGGTATAACATTAACTTCTTGATATCATCCGTAGTCATGTCCCCTTCCATATATACAAATTTTAGAGAAGATGCTCCGTTCATTACCATAATCAGTTCTTTCACTTTACTTCCTTTGCGATTTACATAAACTTCCGAACCGGAAACCGTACTTTTTTGTTTCATCAATAATTCGTATTTGGATGATTGCACCAATGAACGGATATCTTTGGCCATTTCTTCACGTACCTTATTATCATGTGTAGAGAGCACTTGGACAGAGTTCAAATGTTCTGCTACTTTACCTATATAAAGGTCCTTCATAAATAGATTCGGATTTAATTCCATCATTGCTTTAGAGATATAAACAGAGGATACCCCTTTCATGTCATTGTACTTGTTGAATAAGTTTTTTTGTGCCTGGCAAAGCAGAGGAGACAATAGCAGTACGCATGCCAAAATAAATTTCATTGTTTTCATAATTGTTTATTTTTTAATTTCATTTCTTACTTCTTGATGTATTTTTCTCATATCTATCTGGCTTTCTTTCACCTCATTGAGTCCATAGTTGAGGTTGGCAGAAATCTCCAGTAAAGTTGCTTGTAACATCCGGTAGGCTTCTTCCGGATCGGAGAATGTATCTTGTGGGGTGGGTGGGCATACATTTTTGCTTAAATTGTCAATCCCGTATCCAATGCCTATAAGCAATAATATGGTAGCTGCAACCCCTCCAATCCAGTGCCAGCTGTTTTTGGAGTTATTGGGGCGGAAAAAGTGTTGTTCTTTCTCGGCCATTTCGTCAATCAGCAGATTTAGTTTGTCTTCCAGATGTGCAGGAACTTCTATATCTTGGTCGGCATCCGGGCAAAGATTGAGAAAAATTTCTTTGTCCTTCAGCAGATGTCCGGGCACTTCCGTTGTTCTGAAATAATTTCTCAGCACCTCTTCTTGGCTCTCGGTAGTGGTTCCCTCATAAAATTCGGCGAGCAGCCTTTCAATTTCTTCGACTTTCATAATTATTCCATTTATTAAATTCTTCACGTATCTTTTTTCTTGCCCGTGACAGTAGCACACGGACGTTTATAGAGTTTAATCCAGTGACTTGTTCTATTTCTTCGTATGAACAACCTTTAATATCGCGCATATTTATGATTCGTTGCTGTTGTTCGGGTAAGTGGGCAATAATATCTTTTATTTGTCGTACCCCTTCACGTGCTTCCAGATTGTCCGGTTGAAAAACATCTTGGGCGGCTGATAGCTCCACGCTTTGTCGGGACAGAACATACTTTCCTGAACGAAGCAAATCAAAACACATATTTTTTACTAAAGTGACACTGAATGCTTCAGGATTACTGATAACCGACAGTCCTTCCCGTTTATCCCACAGCTTCAGATAGGCTTCTTGCACTAAGTCTTCCGCATCAGCAGCATTCTCCAATAGCCGATAGGCCACGCAGTACAGCTTGCGATGATAGGGTAGAAACTCTCTTTTAAAACTTTCGGTATCCATGTGTTCGTTCTTGTCAATGTTTATATCCTTAAGACGTAACGGGAGGAATTATGTTACAAAGAAAGCGAAAAAAGAATAAGTAAGATGAAGATCTTTGGCGAAAAAGATGTACTTTTAATGACTGAATTAAAAATAGATACTATGAGTCAAAATGAAACAACAAAATTGGACATTATTGTAGAAGTATTAGGTGAGAGAGAGCCGGAGATACGACGTTTGGTTATCTTGGACGACCGGTTAAGGATGTTTGCCGAATCTAACGATGAAAATGGTCCGGGCATACCTATCGAGTTGGTAGCGGAGTGGGCTATGCTGCTGAATAAATATTATCCGTTGGCATTGGAAAAACGGAATATGATGAATTAAGATATATAATAAACGATCGGCGGTTGTTCGATAGAACACTGCCGATCGTTGTTTATTGATTACACTTACTTGTGCTCTCTCAACTTTTCAAAGATCAGTCCTTCCAGTTCTTCGGCAAGTTCTGGATTGTCGGCGATACATTGTTTTGCTGCATCACGACCTTGGCCCAATTTGGTGTCGTTGTAGCTATACCATGAACCGCTTTTCTTGATAATTCCCAAATCCGCTCCCAGGTCAATGATTTCTCCCGAATGTGATATGCCTTCACCAAACATAATATCGAATTCTGCCTTGCGGAAAGGAGGAGCTACCTTATTTTTCACAACTTTGACTTTCGTCTGCTTACCAATCACTTCTTCACCGTCTTTGATCTGCTGTGAACCGCGGATATCCAAACGTACGGAAGCATAGAATTTTAATGCATTACCACCGGTTGTTGTTTCCGGATTACCGAACATTACACCGATTTTCTCACGCAACTGGTTGATGAAGATACAGGTTGTACGAGTCTTGCTTACAGCTGATGTTAACTTACGTAATGCCTGTGACATTAGGCGGGCTTGCAAGCCCACTTTGTTGTCACCCATATCCCCTTCAATTTCAGCTTTCGGAGTCAAGGCGGCTACAGAGTCCACTACGATGATGTCAATAGCTGAAGAGCGTATCAATTGTTCTGCAATTTCCAACGCCTGTTCTCCGTTATCGGGTTGCGAGATGAACAGGTTATCCACATCTACTCCCAGTTTAGCCGCATAGAAGCGGTCAAAAGCATGTTCCGCATCAATGAAAGCGGCAATTCCACCGGCTTTTTGTGCTTCTGCAATGGCGTGGATGGCCAGTGTCGTTTTACCGGATGATTCCGGACCATAAATTTCAATGATTCTTCCACGGGGATAACCGCCTACGCCTAATGCAGCATTCAGTGCTATCGAACCTGTTGGAATTACTTCTACTTGTTCTACCACTTCTTCACCCATTTTCATGATAGAACCTTTACCGAAGCTTTTCTCTATCTTGTCCATGGCAGCCTGTAAGGCTTTTAATTTTTCGCTTGATGCCATTTTATTATTATCTGTTTCAAAGTTTAATTCGTCTTCTTTCTTTGCCATAATGATCGATTTATAAAATTTGTGAAGCGTGTTCTTTGGTCTTTACTTCTTTGGGTCCGATGATCCGTTCGATAACTCCCTCTTCATTGATAAGGAAAGTTGTGCGTAAAGTACCCATATAAGCACGGCCATATAGCTTTTTTTCTCCCCATACTCCAAATTGCTCTACCAATTTTTTATCAGTATCAGCAATCAGGGTGAATGGCAGATTGTTTTTCTCAATAAATTTCTGGTGTGACTTTTCATTGTCTACACTTACACCGATCACTTCATATCCGGCTTTACGTAGCTCTGCGTAATTATCCCGAAGGCTACAGGCTTGGGCCGTACAGCCGGAAGTGTTATCTTTAGGGTAGAAATAAAGGACGATTTTTCTTCCTTTATAGTTGTTGAGGCGTACCTCTTCACCCTTTTCATTGATACCCAGCAGTTCTGGGGCTTTATCTCCTACGTTCATTTTTGATGATTCTTCCAATAATAAATATGCCGATTGACTTACTTAGGGTTAGGCATAGCCAATAGGCATATTGTTATGTTGATTACAGTTCCAAATTTCCATCGAATACTTCGTGCCAAGGCAAGCCTTGTTTATTCAATTGTTCCATAAACGGATCCGGATTAAACTCTTCCACGTTGTTTACACCCGGACGTTTCCATTCGCCTTTAAAGAACATCATGGCACCGATCATAGCCGGTACGCCTGTGGTATAACTTACTCCTTGCATACCTGTTTCTTTATATGCCTCTTCGTGACTACAGTTATTATATACATAGTAAGTGCGTTCTTTGCCATCTTTCAGACCACGAATGCGGCAACCGATAGAAGTTTCACCTTCGTAATTTTCACCCAAATCTTGAGGATTAGGTAACACGGCTTTCAGGAATTGCAGCGGAACGATCTTTTGTCCATTGTAATCTATTTCGTCAATACGCGCCATTCCGATATTCTGAATCACACGCAAATGAGTCAGATATTCCTGACCGAATGTCATCCAGAAACGTGCTCGTTTGATGGTCGGGAAGTTTTTGACTAATGATTCCAATTCTTCGTGATACAACAGATATGAATCACGGGGACCGATGTTTGGATATGTCAGATCTTTATGAATTTCCAGTGGACCTGTGGTCACCCATTGGCCATTTTCATAATAACGTCCGTTCTGGGTGATCTCGCGGATATTGATTTCCGGATTGAAGTTTGTTGCAAAAGCTTTATGATGATTTCCGGCATTGCAGTCTACTATATCCAGATATTGAATCTCATCAAAATAATGTTTGGCGGCATATGCCGTATAAATACCACTTACTCCCGGATCGAATCCACAACCTAAAATGGCGGTGAGGCCGGCTTCTTTGAAACGTTCATGATAGGCCCATTGCCAACTGTACTCAAAGTGAGCTTCATCTTTAGGCTCATAATTAGCGGTATCCAGGTAGTTGACTCCTGCTTTCAGGCAGGCTTCCATGATGGTCAGGTCCTGATAAGGCAATGCAACGTTAATGACCATTTCCGGTTTAAAATCGTTGAAGAGTGCTACCAGTTCGTCCACATTATCAGCATCCACTTGGGCTGTTTTTATGTTGGGATTGCCGATGGCTTTCACGATGTCGTCACATTTTGACTTCGTGCGGCTGGCGATCATGATATCAGTAAATACATCGGCATTTTGTGCCACTTTGTGTGCTACAACGGTACCTACACCGCCTGCACCGATAATAAGAACTCTACCCATTTCTTTAATTAAGAATTTTAAATTAAGAATTTAAGAATTGTTGATGGAACAAATATACGGCATTATTTCAGAATATTCGACAATTTAAGTTTCTTTATTTAGCCCGGAGCAAGATGCCATTTTCAAATTCCAATATCTTTCCTCTATATAACCAGGTTTCAAAGCGAGAGTCTGTCCGAACTCTGATTTCTATCGGTTCTCCTATTGCTAATTTGCATTCTTCGGTTGTCATGCCCGGTTTTACTTCTCCTTTGGCAAGCATAAGCCAGTTGGAATCACTAATGTTTGGATATTTCTTTCGTATGTCGGAGAATCCGAAAAGGTCCTCTATGAAATCTTCATTTTTAAGGATCGGATCATATTTCAAATCTACTGTGACTTGATATGTGTTTCCTTGAATATCTGTCAGAAGGAGTGTAGCTGATGTTCCTGCCTTTTCAGGTTGTACATCTTTGATATGTAATGGGGTATAACGTAATAACTCTGTTTGCTTGACTCGAATTGTCTTTTGAGGATAAACAGACTGTCCGATGTATTTGGACTGGATAGACTCTCTGGTTTTGACATCCGGATTGGTGAAAGAAAATGCATTTGGAAAATAGTTTATTCTTTTTTCCGCTTGAAAATCTGCAGGTTCCATACCGGAGTTGGTCCTGGACATGGCTACATCAATATAATAAGAAACTCCCTTGCGGTCAATAAAAGTGATTTTTACCGGGAAGGACTTGTTACCGACATCTATTGTTGTAATTTTGACAGGTTCACCTTTCGCGATATTGACTTCTCTATATCCTGAATAGCTGTTGGCATCGTCTGTTTTTGCTATGGTAGTACGCGTATAGAGCGTTTTCCCAATTAATAATTCCTTGGCCTTGTTTACATCTTGCAGATAGACGAGGGCAGGGATGCTGGCATACGGATTTTGATCACACAAATCGTTCAGTTTGACATCTTTCATCTCATAATAGTATTTATGAGCTTCACACTGGAATATGAATCGGGAAGTATAAATCTTGCCGATATACGTTTCATGTACAGTTTCTTCCGAACCGGTATATTCCAGCGTTTTACTTTTGAGCAAATCGTTGTCGACTTCTTTCCCATCTTCATATTTGCATAATATGGGGACGAATTCATCACTACTATCGGGGATGAACATAAACTTCATTCCGGGTGTCCATTTACATAACTGCTTTAAGGGGAAATGTGTTGTTATGAAATCCGTTTCTTCATCGGGTGATAGGGAGTCGGGGGAGGAGGAACTTGCAAAATGGCTGTTTTGTGCAAGTAATGTTCTGGTGGCTATCAAAAGAAGGAGTAATAAGGTTCTGAGGCGTCTTTTCATGATTATATTTTGTTAAATTGAACTATTCGTTTGTTTGTTCTGTTTATCTTAATTCGGCAAATGTATCAACTTTATGTTATTTTTTTATATATTTGCGCCGATATTTAACTTAAACAGTATGACAATGAAAAAAGTATTACTTTCAATTTGTATGGTGAGTGCAGTATTCGCTATGTCATCTTGCGGTTCGACAAAAGAAGCCGCTTCTTTATCATCTTTAAATGGTGAATGGAATATCATTGAAGTGAATGGCTCGGCCATTGTGCCGGCAGAAAATCAGGAATTGCCGTTTATTGGTTTTGATACAGCTACGGGTAAAGTATATGGTAATAGTGGTTGTAACCGGATGATGGGATCTATAGATCTCAATTCAAAACCCGGTACTATCGATATGAGCCGATTGGGGAGTACCCGTATGGCTTGTCCGGATATGACGACAGAACAAAATGTGCTGAATGCATTGGGACAGGTGAAGAGTTATAAAAAACTGGGTAAACATAATATGGCTCTTTGCAACGCTTCCAATCGTCCGGTAGTCGTTCTTCAGAAGAAAGCTTCGGATGTAAAGTTGTCTGCTTTGAATGGTGAATGGAAAATCGAAGAAGTGAATGGAGAAGCTATCCCTTCGGGCATGGAAAAACAACCGTTTATCAATTTTGACGTGAAGAAGAAGTCCATTCATGGCAATGCGGGATGTAATTTGATTAATGGAGGATTTGAAACAGATAAGGAGAATCCCCGTTCCATTTCTTTCCCTAATGTTATTTCTACTATGATGGCTTGTCCTGATATGGAAGTGGAAGGCAAAGTGATGAAAGCTATCAACGAGGTGAAGTCATTCGATGTGTTATCCGGAGGAGGTATCGGATTTTATAGTGCAGACGGAACACTGGTAATGGTACTTGTGAAAAAATAAAAAAACGCTTGATGGAGGGACCTGCTCTCTTATTAGTGATATATTCAAACGCAAAGAGGATGCTTGTAAGCATCCTCTTTGCGTTTGAATATAGTAGGCTGATGCAGAAAGTATCTTTGTAAATGGAATACTAGACAGTCACATTAGTTCATTAAGTAGTCTTGTACTCCAGTGAAAATAGTCTATTCGTGTACTTTTATTTATTGATATATGAATTCCGTAGTATGATCCATACGATAATAGGGGATCCAAACAAGGCAGTAACCGCGTTGATAGGTAGGGTACCTTGCATTCCGGGTAGTTGGGAAATTAAATCGCAGACTAACAGTGTGATGGCACCACAGAGCATGGAGGTTGGAAGAATGATGCGGTGGTTGGGGCTGCCGAATAAGCCACGGGCTACGTGAGGCATCGTGATGCCGATAAAGGCTATGGGACCGGTAAAAGCAGTGGAGGTTCCTGCCAGGAGTGCTGTAGCCAGGATAATCCAAAGCCGCAGCCGGGGAACAGAGACCCCTAATCCGTTGGCGTAGTTTTTTCCCAGCAGCAAGATGTTGAGTTGTTTTTGTAATAGTAATGCAGTCAGAATTCCACAGGCAATGACAGGTGCCATCACGCTCATCTGTTCCCAGCCTACTGAAGAAAGACTTCCAAAGGTCCAGGTGATGAATAGTTTCAGGGTATCCGGATTACTCATACTTTGCAGGATACTCACGATGGCACCGGCAAAGTTACCAAACATCATACCTATAATCAGTAACGAGATGGTTTGAGGAATTTTGATAGAGACAATAATAACCAATAATAAAACCCCTATAGCTCCAATAATAGCAGCAGTCACTTGTCCCCAACCTGTAATGAGCCACAACGGAAGAGAAGAGGTGCCGAGAGTCAGTAAGGCTACTCCTAAGCTGGCACCGGAAGTTACTCCCAACACATCGGGACCAGCCAGTGGGTTGTGAAACAGAGTTTGCATTAACACTCCGGCAACGGAGAGTGAGGCTCCTGCCAAAATGGCTGTCAGTGCTTTAGGGAGTCGGTGGTTCAAGATGATTTCCCGGTAGATAAGGTTATCGTTGCTACCGATAAAAGTATTCCATACGTCACGTATAGACAAGCTAACGCTTCCGATGGCGATATCTGCCAGAAAGGCCAAAACTAACAATCCTATTAATAGTAAAAACAGTCGGTAGTGTTTCATTTACTCTTTAATTTATCCATGTAGGTCAATTCGTACTCTGGTAATAGGCTCGGATGAATGATTTTAATCATATCATTCAATAACAGATCCGGGCGGGCTACTCCACTTTCCCAATAATCGTTTCCTCCGGTAATGTTTGTCCGTTTGTTTATATGATATACATTACCATTTTTATAGGATTTAAATAGTTTGTATTTGGAATCCATCTTTCCCAAATCTTCGAGTGTGTTGGCTTGTACACCTACCCAGATATCAGCTTGGTTGAAGTGTATCAAAGCTTCTTCGATACTACTGGATATACTTCCGGAAACTGTGGTGTCATTGGCATAATAGTAGTTGGCACCTGCATCGCGAAAGAGTTGCGCATTGTAGCTTCTTCCACTTGGCATGGACCAAGTTCCCCTATAATCTTGTCCGGAAAGAATGGAAGGGGCGTATGATAATTTTTCAGCCTTCTTTTTGATTTCATTGTATTGTTCTGCTATCTGACTAAAGATACTGTCAGCAAGCTTTTCTTTATCGAAAAAAGCTCCTATGAACTTAATCCACTCTGCACGTCCCAAGATGGACTTTTCCTGCCATTCGATATTATACAAAATGGGTAATCCTGTTTGTTTCATACGCCGGCTGTTTTCATCCTCGGCATTGTAGGCAGAAGTCATTACGGCCTGCGGATGTAGTAGAAGTAGGTTTTCTATGTCCAGATTGAAAGCGTCACCTAAATCCTTTATTGTTCCATCTTTTACACCTTGAAGGATAGTAGGGTTATAAATGTAATTTGAGTTGCAGACTCCCGTGACTTTGTCCAATTCTCCAAGAAGTTCGAGGAATCCCAGATGAGTGGCTGAGTTGGTCATTATACTCTTTAGAGGAATTACTACTTTTAGTCCGTCAGTAGGAACTGCCTGGCCTTCGTTTTTCACCAGATAGTAGGTATCATAAATTTCTCCTGGTTTCCAGGGATTGTATACTGTAATTGTGGTGTATCCGGAGGAATGTGTTATACCAAATCCTTGGGCGTATGAAAGTGGCACGGAAGTCCCGTTTTCGGTGTTGGAAACTACTTTCTGCTTATCTTGGCAAGCGGTTAGCAGAAGTGAGATTAATGCGAAAAGGACAAAAGAAAATCGGGTCATCATATCTGAATTTTGAATAGTCGTGGCGCAAAAATACAAGATTATTCCGGATTATAAGTCTGCTAAGTTGGGAAAATGCTATAAAATCGGGGATGAAAGAAAGTAAGTGGAATGTGTTTTTAGACGTACGTTTATTTGTTCACAAAGATAGGGCTAATATTTAAATATACAAAGTGTTTAATAAAAAGACTTGTTTTTTACTTCTATTTTAATTGAAATAACCTCATTTTCAAATAGGTGATAGTTGTTAGGGTTTATATTTTCTCTTTTCATTTTTATGTATCCTTTTTCGTAATAAATCACTCGTTTTTGATGTGTTTTTAAACGTACGTTTAAAAACACATCTTTTGGACTATAATGTGCTGATAATAAGAATGTTTTATTGAGAATTTATAAATAGTTAACTGCTATGGTTTTATTAGGATGTATTCTTGGAAGTGTGATATTGGGACTACTCGCTTGTCTGATATGGATACTTTATGATTTTCGGAGATTCAAGAAGAAAAATAATTTTATAGAATGAGTTAGAAAGATGGGCAAGAAAGTATTAGTCTTTTTACTGTTGCTATCATTTATCGGATGGACAAAGGCTCAACAGGAAGAGTTACAAAATGGTACGGAGCAGAGTAAACAACTCCAGGTTTTTGGACGCAATATATTTGCCAGCTGGAATTTGTCATTTGAGCCAAATTTAAATATTCCTACTCCGGAAAATTATAGGTTGGGGCCGGGGGATGAAGTGATTATCGATGTATGGGGAACTTCGGAAAATACGGTACGAGAGACTATTTCTCCGGAAGGTAGTATCATGGTGGAGAATATCGGTCCTATCTACCTGAGTGGTATGAATATGGAGGAGGCTGAACGGTATTTGCGGCATGAATTTAGTAAGATTTATGCAGCTATCTCCGGAGAATCGGCACATATCAAGGTGACGTTAGGAAAAATACGTTCCATTATGGTCAATGTGATGGGAGAGGTCGAAGTTCCCGGTACGTATCGGTTATCGGCTTTTGCATCGGTGTTTCATGCTTTGTATCGTGCCGGAGGAGTTAATCGTATAGGCAGTTTACGAACCATTCAAGTCGTACGAAGTGGTATGAAAGTAGCTGATGTGGATGTGTATGAGTATATTATGAAAGGAAAACTTACAGATGATATACGTTTGTCGGAAGGAGATGTGATTTTGGTATCCCCTTATGAAAATTTGGTTGGTATATCGGGAAAGGTGAAGAGACCGATGATCTATGAAATGAAACATGGAGAAAGTTTAGCTACTTTGATTGGTTATACGGGTGGATTTACCGGAGATGCTTATCGGAATACGGTCCGTCTGGTGCGTCGTAGCGGAAGGGAGAAGCAAATATATAATGTGGACCAACAGGATTACGATAACTTTATTCTGACTGATAACGATGAAGTGTCCGTTGAGGCGGTATTGGGACGTTTTTCAAATAAAGTAGAAATTCATGGAGCGGTTTATCGTGCAGGCATGTATCAGTTGGATAGTGTGACGGGGACTATAAAGCGGCTGATACAACAGGCGGAAGGTCTTCGTGGAGATGCTTTTCTTAATAGAGCCTTGTTGAGGCGGGAGCGTGAAGATCTGTCTCATGAAATGATTCCTGTTGATCTGAAAAAACTTATGGAAGGAACTGCACCCGATTTACCTCTGCAAAAGAATGATGTACTCTATATCTCAAGTATAAAGGAATTGGAAAAAGAAGGAGTTCTCTTCATTTATGGTGACGTGGCAAAACCGGGCTATTTTCCCTTTGCGCGGAATATGAGTGTTCAGGACTTGATTTTAAAAGCTGGCGGATTATTGGAATCGGCTTCGACTGTTCGTATCGATGTGTCACGACGAATTAAAGATCCTAAAAGTGTTTCTTCTTCTACTGTGATAGGGAAAAGCTTTACAGTAGAATTGAAAAATGGACTGTTGATAGGAGAGAGCAATACACTGAAATTGGAACCTTATGATATGGTGTTTGTACGTAGAAGTCCAGGGTATCAAAAGCAGGCAAATGTGACGGTCAATGGGGAAGTTACATTTACAGGAAACTATGCGCTGACTAAAAAGAATGAACGGCTGAGTGACTTGATAGCAAAAGCCGGAGGGTTATCGAAGAGCGCCTATGCGAAAGGTGCGCGTCTGATGCGCAGGATGACAGCGGATGAAATCCGGCAAAAGCAAGATGCAGTTCGGTTTACAACAAAGGGAACCGGAAAAGATTCGGTCTCTTTATCTTCTTTGGAAGTGGATCAGACTTACTCTGTCGGTATTGAACTTGAAAAAGCTCTGGCAAAGCCGAAATCGGATGAAGATCTGGTATTACGGGAGGGCGACGTACTTTTTGTTCCTAAATATGTCAGTACCGTGACTGTTAACGGTGCTGTGATGTACCCCAATACTGTGCTTTATCAGAAAGGAAGTGGAATTGATTATTATATAGGACAAGCCGGTGGTTTTGGAAACCGGGCCTTGAAACGGCGTGCTTATGTTGTATATATGAATGGTACAGTCTCCCGATTGAGAAGAAATACGGCAAATGCCATTGAACCCGGGTGTGAAATAATTGTGCCCAGCAAAGGAGAACGGAAGAAAATGACTACAGCAGGAGCTGTTGGCATGAGTAGCTCCATTGCTTCTATAGCTGCGATGGTTGCTTCGATGGTGAGTTTAACAAAATAAGAAATAGATGAATACAAACGAAAGGCCCGAAATGACAGAAAAACAGTCATGTCATTGGTATCTTGCTTTTACTGCTTCTCGGGCAGAGCAACGCGTGAAGCAAGAACTGGATCAGCGGAAAATCCGAAACTATCTTCCACTACGTAAAATTACTTATCAATGGCAGGGACGTTCCAGGGAGGCATTATGTCCACAAATAGCTCGTTGCGTCCTTATTTGGACGTCATTGTCCGACATTCGGCAGTTATCCGGAATATCAGGATTGATTATTCCTCAAAACATCTGGGATTATCGTGTTCCGGAATGGCAGGTGGAAAGTTATCAACTATTGTTTTCTCAAATGGATACCGCCGTGGAATGGATACCCGATTGCTTGGAATCCGCCACAATGGTTCGTGTTACAGGAGGTCCTTTGACTGGGTTAGTGGGCGAACTGGATACTTCGGACACAGGGTTTCGGATAAGGATCCGTTTTCATTCTATGGGATGTTTTCGTGTTGCTGTACCTGAAGAATGGATTGAAAAATTTTAAGAACCTGTTTGAATCTACAAGTTTGTATGAACAAAGATTGAATGCTTTTCTAAGTCCATCCTTAGGTTTGTTGCTGTCAGAGACATATCGATGGGTGTAGAGAAATAAGAGATGTTCGAAAACAGGATCTAACTATTACTTTTTCTTTTTTTCATCTCAACGATAATTCCTCGTCTGTTACAGGGCGGGGAATTATTATTTTATTTTCCCTGTAACTTTGACTCTTTTTCATCTTTCAAGTGACAATAGAATGTCAAAATCTGACTTTCTGTCAGAGTCCTGTCATTTTCGATCTTACTCAACCTTTTGGCACAAGGTTTGTTTTTTTATAGTCGTCCGCTTAAGACAAACTCCTGAAGGGGGTGCGGGAACAACCGGACAAAAGAAACTGAAATAATAATAAATAAAAGAATAACGATCATGGGAAAAATTATTGGTATTGACTTAGGAACTACAAACTCTTGTGTTTCTGTATTTGAAGGAAACGAACCTGTAGTAATTGCAAATAGTGAAGGTAAACGTACGACTCCTTCTATTGTGGCATTTGTAGATGGCGGAGAACGTAAAGTCGGTGATCCTGCAAAACGTCAGGCTATCACGAATCCTACCCGTACAATTTTCTCTATCAAACGTTTCATGGGTGAGAATTGGGATCAGGTACAAAAAGAAATAGCACGCGTTCCTTATAAAGTAGTGAAAGGTGATAACAACACTCCACGTGTGGATATTGACGGACGCCTGTATACTCCACAGGAAATTTCAGCAATGATTCTGCAGAAGATGAAGAAAACAGCTGAGGATTATCTGGGACAAGAAGTAACAGAAGCTGTGATTACCGTTCCTGCATATTTCTCTGATTCGCAGCGTCAGGCAACTAAAGAAGCCGGACAGATTGCCGGTTTGGAGGTTAAACGTATTGTAAACGAACCGACAGCGGCTGCGTTGGCTTATGGTCTTGATAAGGCTCATAAAGATATGAAGATTGCCGTATTCGACTTAGGTGGAGGTACATTCGATATTTCTATCTTGGAGTTCGGTGGCGGCGTATTCGAGGTGCTTTCTACAAATGGTGACACCCATTTGGGTGGTGATGACTTTGACCAGGTTATTATCGATTGGCTGGTTCAGGAATTTAAGAACGATGAGGGTGCCGACCTGACTCAGGATCCGATGGCTATGCAGCGTTTGAAAGAAGCTGCTGAAAAAGCAAAGATTGAATTGTCTTCTTCTACAAGCACTGAAATCAACTTGCCGTATATTATGCCGGTAGGTGGTGTACCTAAGCACTTGGTTAAGACGCTGACTCGTGCTAAATTTGAATCTTTGGCTCACAACTTGATTCAGGCTTGTCTTGAACCCTGTAAAAAAGCAATGCAGGATGCAGGTTTGAGTAACTCGGATATTGATGAAGTAATCCTCGTAGGTGGTTCTTCTCGTATTCCGGCTGTACAGAAGCTGGTTGAAGATTTCTTTGGTAAAACTCCTTCAAAGGGGGTTAATCCGGATGAAGTTGTAGCTGTAGGTGCTGCTGTTCAGGGTGCTGTGCTGACTGATGAAATCAAAGGTGTGGTATTATTGGATGTTACTCCGTTGTCAATGGGTATCGAAACACTGGGTGGTGTGATGACTAAATTGATTGACGCTAATACTACAATCCCTGCACGTAAGAGCGAAACATTCTCTACTGCTGCCGACAATCAGACAGAAGTTACCATTCACGTTCTGCAAGGTGAACGTCCGATGGCTGCACAAAATAAATCAATCGGTCAGTTCAATCTGACTGGAATTGCTCCGGCACGTCGTGGCGTTCCTCAAATTGAGGTAACTTTCGATATTGATGCCAACGGTATTCTGAAAGTATCTGCAAAGGATAAGGCTACTGGTAAAGAACAGGCTATCCGTATCGAGGCTTCCAGCGGTTTGAGCAAAGAGGAAATCGAAAAAATGAAGGCTGAAGCTGAGGCTAATGCAGAGGCTGATAAGAAAGAACGTGAGAAGATTGATAAACTGAATCAGGCTGACAGTTTGATCTTCCAGACTGAGACTCAGTTGAAGGAATTGGGTGATAAGTTACCGGCAGATAAGAAAGCTCCGATCGAGGCTGCTCTCCAGAAGCTGAAAGATGCTCACAAAGCTCAGGATATGACAACTATCGATAGCGCTATGGCTGAACTGAATACTGCATTCCAGGCTGCAAGTGCCGAAATGTATGCTCAGAGCGGTGCACAAGGTGGTGCACAGGCCGGTCCGGATATGAACGCAGGTCAGTCAAATGCCGGACAAAATAATGGCAAACAAGACGATAATGTTCAGGATGCTGATTTTGAAGAAGTGAAGTAAGTCCGGTTATCAATAGGTCTACATACAAAAGGCCGTTACAAGACAAGTGCTTGTGACGGCCTTTTTTCGTTTGAACCAATTTTAACTCTTCGTTTGAAACCAAGCTATCTCTTAGTTGTTGTACACTGCAACGGTATAACGGACAGAGATATGTTTGGGAAATCAGATGATTTAAAGGATATGAGGAAATGGCGGGTATGGAAGCTGAAGCTGATAGATGCTCGTCTTTATTTTGTCAGTATATTCGTAGGACTGTTGACAGGACTGGTTGCTGTTCCTTATCATTATCTGCTACAATTGTTTTTCAATACCCGTAGAGATTTTTTTGATTCACATCCACATTGGTATTGGCATATTCCTATTTTCTTGTCCTTATGGGGAATACTTTTGTTTGTTATGTGGCTGGTGAAAAAAATGCCTTTAATCACCGGTGGGGGTATCCCTCAAACCCGTGGGGTTATTAATGGACGTATCTCTTACAAACATCCTTTTATTGAATTGGTGTCTAAATTTGTGGGAGGAGTGCTGGCTTTGAGTGCGGGATTGTCTTTAGGGCGTGAAGGACCTTCCGTCCAGATAGGTTCTTATGTGGGATGTCTTGTATCGAAGTGGGGAAGAGTATTGGCCGGTGAACGAAAACAACTGCTGGCAGCCGGTGCCGGTGCCGGATTGGCTGCCGCTTTTGCCGCTCCTTTGGCTTCATCTTTACTGGTTATTGAGTCTATCGAACGTTTTGATGCCCCCAAGACTGCTATAACTACTTTGCTTGCGGGAGTGGTGGCCGGCGGTGTGGCAAGTATGATTTTTCCTATCAATCCTTATTTTCAGATTGATGCCATTTCTCCCGGACTGACTTTTTTTTCACAAGTTAAACTGTTCTTATTATTGGCTGCAGTGATTTCCGTATCCGGTAAGATTTATTCGGTTATTACTGTTTGGTTTAAGCGACTTTATCCCGCAATCAAGCATCCGGCCTATGTTAAGATGCTCTACCTCTTGTTTATAGCTTACTTAATATCGCTTACTGAGGTGAATTTAACCGGTGGAGGTGAGCAATTCTTGTTGGGACAGGCGATGCATGCCGATACTCATATTATGTGGATTGTGGGGATGATGATTCTGCACTTTGTTTTTAGCGTACTTTCATTTTCATCCGGATTGCCGGGAGGAAGTTTCATTCCCACTTTGGTTACCGGAGGGTTGATCGGGCAGATAGTTGCTTTGATTCTGGTACGTCAGGGGATCATCGGATACGAAAATATCAGTTATGTTATGTTGATATGTATGTCTGCCTTTCTAGTTGCTGTGATCAGGACTCCTCTGACAGCCATTGTCTTGATTACGGAAATCACCGGACATTTGGAAGTTTTCTATCCTTCTATCGTCGTGGGTGGACTGACCTATTACTTTACGGAAATGTTGCAGATACAACCGTTTAATGTGACACTTTATGATGATATGATTAATTCTCCTGAATTTCAGGAAGAGAAACGTTATACACTCTCTGTGGAAGTGATGAGTGGTTCGTATTTTGATGGGAAAACAGTCAATGAAATACAGTTGCCGGAACGTTGTGAAATTATCAATATACACCGGGACAGGAAAGATATACCCCCGGCAAAGCAGAAACTTGTTCCGGGGGATCAGGTGCAGATCGAGATGGATGCACAAGATATTGAAAAATTATACGAGCCTTTGGTAAGTATGGCCAATATTTATTGAGTTTGTTCTCTCAGCCAGGCTATTTCTTCGGGCCACAGTGTTTCGTCGATAGTCTCCAGAATCAACGGCATGTTGTCGAAACGGGGATCTTTCATTAGCTTCTCAAAGAAAGCGAAACCGATTAATCCCTTACCGATGCTGTCGTGACGGTCTACACGACTTCCCAATTCTTTTTTTGAATCGTTGAGATGCATTCCCCGCAGATATTCAAATCCGACCACTTCACCGAATTCTCCGAATACGTCATCATAATCATTCAGAAAGTCATAACCGGCTGTAAAGGTGTGGCAGGTGTCCAGGCACACTCCTACACGGCTTTTATCTTCCACGCGGTCGATGATGTATTTCAACTGCCAGAATTCATTTCCCAGGTTACTTCCCTGTCCTGCCGTGTTTTCAATAACAGCGGTTACTCCTTTGGTCTTTTCCAAAGCCAGATTGATACTTTCTGCAATTCGGTCCAGACATTCCTCTACCGATATCTTGTTGAGATGGCTTCCCGGATGGAAGTTCAGTAATTTTAATCCCAGTTGTTCGCAGCGTTGCATTTCGTCAAGGAAAGCAGCCCTACTTTTAGTTAATCCTTCTTCCTCAGGATGTCCCAGATTGATCAGATAACTGTCATGTGGGAGAATGTATTCGGGGGCAAAACCGAACTTCTCACAATTTTCTTTGAATAGACGAATACTATCTTCAGTTAGAGGCTTACTGACCCACTGGCGTTGATTTTTTGTGAAGAGGGCGAACGCATTGGCCCCGATCTCATGTGCATTAACAGGAGCAAACTCTACTCCTCCCGATGCACTGACATGTGCTCCGATATATTTCATAATTCTTTTCTTTGATTTGTCTGCAAAGATAACATTTCCATAACAATATATGTTTTGCCCCATAACAATATATGTAATCACTCATTACATATATTGTTATGGGGCAAAAGCTCAGATGGTCTTAATGATTAAGCTAAGTTTCCTATTTCGTCCAGATTCTTTTGGATATCATCGTCTGTAAGCGAATAGTTTACCAAGTCGCCGGACAGATATTTGTCATATGAAGCCATATCGATCAGTCCGTGGCCGGACAGATTGAACAGTATTACTTTCTCTTCTCCGCTTTCTTTGCACTTATTGGCTTCACGGATGGTGGCTGCAATGGCGTGACATGATTCAGGAGCAGGGATGATTCCCTCAACTTGTGCGAACAGGCATCCTGCTTCGAATGATTCCAACTGACTGATATCTACTGCTTCCATCAGTTTGTCTTTCAGGAGTTGCGAAACGATTACTCCGGCACCGTGATAACGAAGTCCGCCTGCATGGATATTGGCCGGGGCAAAGTTATGTCCTAATGTGAACATAGGCAACAGTGGAGTATATCCGGCTTCATCACCGAAGTCGTACTGGAACTTGCCTCGGGTAAGTTTCGGGCAAGATGCCGGTTCGGCAGCGATGAAACGTGTCTTTTTACCTTCAAGTATGTTGTGACGCATGAAAGGGAATGCGATACCACCGAAGTTGGAGCCGCCACCAAAGCAGGCAATCACCATATCAGGATATTCGCCAGCCATTGCCATCTGCTTTTCGGCTTCCAGACCGATCACTGTCTGGTGAAGGGTGACATGGCTCAAAACGGAACCTAATGTATATTTGCAGTTAGGAGTGGTTTGTGCCAGTTCGATTGCCTCGGAGATGGCAGTCCCTAATGATCCCTGATGATTGGGGTGTGCAGTCAAGATATCTTTTCCTGCACGGGTTGACATTGAAGGGGATGGGGTCACCTGGGCACCGTAAGTCTGCATGATACTGCGGCGGTAAGGTTTCTGTTCATAGCTGATCTTTACCTGATAGACGGCTGCTTCCAGACCGAAGAGTTTAGCGGCATAGGCCAAAGAGGCTCCCCATTGTCCTGCTCCGGTTTCAGTTGTTACGTTTTGTACGCCTTCTTTTTTGCAATAATAAGCTTGAGGGATGGCGGAATTTAATTTGTGTGAACCCATCGGGCTGACACTTTCATTCTTGAAATAGATATGTGCCGGCGTACCCAATGCTTTTTCCAAACCATAGGCACGAACCAATGGAGTACTACGGTAATATTTATACATTTCACGAACTTCTTCCGGTATTTCGATCCATTGGTCAGTCTGGTTCAGCTCCTGACGGCAAAGTTCTTCTGCGAAGATCGGATACAGGTCTTCTGCCTTTAATGGCTGTTTGGTTCCCGGATGCAACGGAGGCATCGGTTTGTTCACCATGTCGGCTTGTATGTTGTACCAATAGTGTGGAATTTCTTCTTCAGGCAGCATGTACCTTTTTTTCTTGTCGCTCATAATATTGTAGTTATTTGATTATTCTGATGCCAAAAGTAAGTATAATTTTTAAGAATTATATGATTTCAGCAACAAAGAATCGGATATGTTTGTTATTTTAGTTAAGTTTGTGCGACTCAATTAATATGCAATCCGATGAAGATTTATCATAAATTCTTTTTATATCAGAATAAATTATTGCAGCCTTACGTACGACTTTTGTTACGATTAATGGCAATCATCACCTATCTGGCCTCCATTATGCTGATAGTGGGAGTGATCTATGAACATGGCTTTACGCTCTCTGCACATGAAGTTACGAAAATACATCTTCTCTATAAGACGGTCTGGATTATATTCTTGATTGACGTCACCCTGCATATATTACTTGAATACAGGGATACGAAAAAGAATTTCCGGAAACTTGCCTGGATACTGAGTTGGTTGTTATATCTGACTCTGATACCGGTCATTTTTCATCGTCCCGAAGAAGGAGGGGCTATCTTGCATTTGTGGGAGTTCCTACACGGCTACTTTTATCACATTGTCCTGCTGTTACTTTTTTCTCTTTTGAATTTATCGAACGGATTGGTACGCCTTTTAGGAAGGCGGACGAATCCTTCTCTGATTTTGGCTGCCAGCTTTCTGGTGATTATTTTAATCGGAGCGGGATTGTTGATGTTGCCTCGTTGTACAGTAGACGGTGTTACATTATCGTGGGTCGATGCACTGTTTACTTCTACCAGTGCCGTATGTGTAACAGGGCTGGTACCTGTTGATGTGTCTGCCACCTTTACTCCGGCGGGATTGACAGTGATCATATTGCTGATTCAGATCGGCGGTTTGGGAGTCATGACTCTGACCAGTTTCTTTGCTATGTTCTTCATGGGAAATACTTCTCTGTACAATCAGTTAGTGGTACGTGATATGGTAAGTTCCAATTCGTTGGGGTCATTACTTTCTACCTTATTATATATTTTAGGTTTCACTCTGGTGATTGAGGGAGTCGGTATGCTTTCTATCTGGTTCAGTATTCATGGTACACTGGGGATGGATGTACAGGATGAACTGGCTTTTTCTGCCTTCCACTCTATTTCAGCTTTCTGTAATGCCGGATTTTCTACATTGCCGGGTAATTTGGGTAATCCGATGGTAATGACTAATCATAATTGGCTTTATATAACCGTGTCGCTCCTGATCATTTTTGGGGGAATCGGTTTCCCGATTCTTGTTAATTTCAAAGATATTATTGTTTACCATGCCCGTCGCTTCTGGCGTTTGATTCGTACCCGTCAATGGGACAATCACCGGGTGCACCATTTATTTAACCTGAATACCAAGATTGTTCTGATAATGACTGTCTTATTGCTTGTTTTCGGCACGGTGGCCATTGCAATTTTTGAGTGGAATCATTCGTTTGCCGGTATGTCGATTGCTGATAAGTGGACACAGGCTTTCTTTAATGCCACTTGTCCCCGAACGGCCGGATTCAGCAGTGTCGATTTGACTTCACTCAGTATACAGACCATTATGCTTTATATTGTTCTGATGTGGATTGGTGGTGCGGCACAGTCTACGGCCGGTGGTGTGAAAGTAAATGCGTTTGCCGTGGCCTCACTCAACTTGATTGCGGTTTTGAGAGGAACAGAGAGAGTAGAGGTTTTCGGTCGTGAATTGTCGCACGATTCTATTCGTCGCTCCAATGCGGCTGTGGTTGTTTCATTAGGAATCTTGTTTGTATTTATATTTATTTTAAGTATACTGGAGCCTAAGATGTCTATCATGACTCTGACCTTTGAATGTGTGTCGGCTCTCAGTACGGTTGGTTCCAGTCTGAATGCGACTCCTTTGCTGTGTGATGAAAGTAAATTGCTGGTATCATTGCTTATGTTTATCGGCCGTGTGGGATTTATTACACTGGTACTGGGCATTGTGAAACAGAAAAAGAATACGAAATACCGTTATCCGAGCGATAACATTATCATAAACTAATCAGTTGAATTCATTATGAAATACATTATTATTGGTCTTGGAAATTACGGTCATGTGTTGGCCGAAGAACTTTCTACCTTAGGGCACGAGGTGATAGGGGCTGATTTGGATGAAGGGCGGGTAGATAGCATAAAAGATAAGATTGCCACCGCCTTTGTGATCGATGCGACGGACGAGCAGTCTCTTTCCGTCCTGCCTCTCAACAGTGTTGATATGGTGATTGTCGCTATCGGTGAAAATTTCGGAGCTTCAATTCGTGTGGTGGCTATGTTGAAGCAAAAGCAGGTAAAGCATATTTATGCACGTGCCATTGATGGGGTTCACAAAGCGGTACTTGAGGCTTTTGGGTTGGAGAAGATTTTGACTCCGGAGGAAGATGCGGCTCGGAGTTTGGTGCAGCTATTGGATTTTGGTACAAAGATGGAAACCTTTCGGGTAGACTCGGAATATTATGTGGTTAAGTTCAATGTTCCCGAGAAGTTTGTCGGCTATTTTGTTAACGAGCTGAATTTAGATGAAGAATTCAATTTGAAGTTGATCGGATTGAAGCGTTCCAATACGATCAAGAATTGCCTGGGCATTTCTTTGGTGGAGCACAAGGTTGTAAACGAATTGCCGGAGGATGCCAAGATACGTCCGGATGACGTATTGGTGTGCTATGGTAAATATAGTGATTTTCAGAAATTGTGGAAGGCGTTGTGATAAGGATAAATTATAGTGAGATTGTGTTCTTTCTTTATGTAAATGCGCCTCAAATGTAACGGAATCACATTTGAGGCGCATATCGAAGAAGTTAGATTATTCTTTCAAGGCTTCTTCCAGATCAATACCTAATGCTTGAGCTACTCCTGTGCCATAAGCCGGATCAGCTTTGTAGCAGTTGCGTACATGCCGTTGTTTGATGAACAATTCTGCGTCACCCATGGCGCGTGCGGTATTTTCAAACAATAATTGTTGTTCATCCGCAGGCATCAGTCGGAACAAATCACCCGGCTGACTGTAGTAATCGTCATCATATTCACGTTCGTTATAGTTGAATACATCTCCGTGAACTTTTAAAGGCGGTTCTTTTTTCTCAGGCGAGTCTTGCCATTCGCCATAACTATTCGGTTCATAACCTTTGGCTGAACCATAGTTTCCGTCCACTCGCATTGCTCCGTCACGATGGAAGGCGTGGAACGGACAACGTGGCTTGTTTACCGGTATCTGCTCTGAGTTTACACCCAATCGGTAGCGTTGTGCATCACCATAAGAAAATAATCGTCCTTGCAACATCTTGTCGGGAGAGAAGCCGATACCTTCAACAATATTCATCGGATTGAAAGCCGATTGTTCTACCTCTGCAAAATAGTTTTCCGGATTACGGTTCAATTCAAGAATACCTACATCTTGCAATGGGAAATCTTTGTGTGGCCAAACCTTGGTAAGATCGAACGGATTGATACGATAGTTATCTGCTTCTTCTTCAGTCATCAACTGAATCTGGAACTTCCATTTTGGGAAATCACCCCGTTCGATGCTTTCGTATAGGTCACGTTGATGCGATTCACGATCTTTGGCGATGATTGCTTCAGCTTCCTGATCAGTCAGGTTTTTAATGCCCTGCATAGTCTTTAGATGAAACTTAACCCAAATTCGTTTGTTTTCTGCGTTTAGGAAACTGTAAGTATGGCTGCCGAATCCGTGCATGTGGCGATAGGAAGCCGGAATGCCACGCGGACTCATGGTGATAGTTACCTGATGAAGAGCCTCGGGTAACAGGGTCCAGAAATCCCAATTATTGTTAGCGCTACGCATGTTGTTGCGTGGATCGCGTTTTACAGCATGATTTAAATCAGGAAATTTTAGCGGGTCGCGTAAGAAGAAGACGGGAGTATTGTTACCTACCAAATCCCAGTTTCCTTCTTCTGTATAAAACTTCATGGCAAATCCCCGGATATCGCGTTCTGCATCAGCAGCTCCGCGTTCTCCTGCTACAGTGGAGAAACGTACAAAACATTCTGTTTGCTTGCCTACTTGACTGAAAATAGCTGCTCGTGTGTACTTGGTGATATCATGTGTGACGGTAAATGTACCGTAAGCTCCGGAGCCTTTGGCATGCATACGGCGTTCAGGGATAACTTCACGGTCGAAATGAGCAAGTTTTTCAATCAACCATGGGTCTTGTAACATAATAGGCCCGCGAGGTCCTGCTGTCTGGCTGTTTTGGTTGTCGGCGATAGGACGACCATTAGCTGCTGTGAGTTTTTTATTTTCCATATAATTTTGATTTTATCGGAAACAAAGCTTTCAATGATGTGGAGTCTTTTACAGCCCTTCTTCCGTGTTATTACCCGACAAATGTAGAGCTAAATCATTTACCTGTCAAATAGATAATTTCAATCCGTAAATAGGTAATATCTATTTCTATCAAAGATATTGATATTACTTGAATATAATAGGTTCTATAAATGTTTTTTTGAAAAGAATTTGATCTTTTATCCGAATTCATCCGGTAAATTAGCCGTTTGGGAAAGAAATAGCCCCAATGTGATTTACCACAAGGGGGATGGAGAGTGGAAATAATAGGTAAACTTACCGGAAATTTTGTGTTTTTCTGTGATGAATTGGTTTTAAGGTATACATTATGATGTGAATTATAGGCAGTGCGTAAAGTGCAGTCTGGTGAAACATGTAATTTGTATATATCGTCGACAGAAATACATCCTGCCGACGATATTGGTGATATTATTATTTCTTCCAGCCGATTGCCTTCATAAACCATTGGCTATTGGCTTCGTTCAGTTTCTGTTCTTTGAGCATCTCCGGCATTTGACTGTAGTTTCTTTTAAACGTTTCTATCAGTTCGTTAAAACGTTCCGGCGAGTAGGTTAATGCAATGCTGGTAGCTTCGGTTGCTCCCATAGCAGGCGTCAATACAATTCCGGCGTCCCGGTATTTTAAAGCAGTGATTGCTTTGCTGAATCGTTTGAACTGTGAAACGATACCGTCGTTTAATTCCGGAATGGAGGTCGGGTATTGGATTTCTATTGTTTTTTCCTGATCACATGTTGTTTGAGGGATGGTGATCAATAAGGCTAATTCATCGCCGATGTACTCATATTCAGCTTTATTACCATTAATAGTGATTGTCTCCGGAATGGCAGAACCCAAAACCTTGATTTTAAATTGGCGGTCGGTTGGCATATTGCGATACTTACCTTGACGAGGACCTACCGTTACAGTTAAGTGGTTCTCTTTCCGTTCAGTGTACATCCGGGTACGAGCATATTCATTGGCATAATATTTATCATTACCATTATCTTCATAAAAGGTAAATGAACCATTTTCTCCAGGGAATATGTTTACGATAATCTCTTCGCTATTACTATTAAGATTCTTCACACGGTTGTAAAGTGGCAGTACGGAACCGGCTTTTACGTAAACCGGATATTCGGTTAGGGTAAACGAACGTTCTATTATCTGTCCGCCTTTCAATAGGGTTCCGGTGGTCCATTCAAACCAGTCGTTTCCTTCGGGTAACCATACCTTTACAGTAGAAAGTCCGTTCTGCATGGGGGTGGTGATAGGTGCTACCAGAATTTGATCGCCAAACATGTATTCACTCTTGAAATCGTATGCCTCTTTGGCTTCCGGATAATCATAGTACATTGGACGACAGATAGAAATACCGTTGTCATAAGTTTCACGCGCCATTGTATAGATATAAGGAGCCAGTTGATAACGGAATAGAATGGAGTTGCGTAATGCTTCGAAATAATCTCCCTTGAAATTCCATAATTCTTTATTTAGAACAGAATTCTTTGTAGAGTGTGTGCGCATTACAGGTGTTAAGGCACCATATTGCATCCAACGGGTAAAGAGTTCCGGGTCGAGTATTTCTTTGTCTCCTCCCTTGAACATGTGGCCTCCGATGTCATGACTCCAGTAGCCGTATAGCACATTGGAAGCGCAGTTGGTAAAGTAAGGTTGGAATTCGAGTGATTTCCAAGAGATGACGGCATCTCCCGAGAAGCCAATCTGATAGCGGTGATTGCCCAGTCCTCCCCAGCGGTGGTAGAGCATCGGGCGAGTGTCACGGTTGCGTTCCATGTCTGAGAAGAAAACATAATTGATCCACCAGGTATTGCTGAGGCTGTCTACTTTTTTATCATACATCCATTGTTGCCAATCGAGCCACCAGAAGTCCACTCCCTGTTTTTCCATTGGGCGGAGTACCTTGTTGAACATACCGTTTATAAAGCGTTTGTCCGAAACCACCCAGGGAATACGTTCCTGTTTAGCTGTATCTACTCCCATCCATTGTGCCATTTCCGGATATTTTTCTTCATATGGAGCTACACCATCGGCAGGATGCAGGTTTAGTGTGATTTTCAGGTCATTGCTTTTCAGATAACCCAGAAATTTGGCGGGATTGGGAAATAGCCTGCGGTTCCAAGTCCAGCCTGTCCATCCGCCGAAGCCCGGATCGGTATAATGCCAGTCCATGTCTACTACCAATACATCCAAGGGGATATTATAAGTGTGGAAATTATCTACTAATTGGCGCATTTCTTTGTCTGAGTAGCTCCAATATCTTGACCACCAATAACCGAATGCATAACGGGGTGGAAGAGGTACTTTACCGGCAAATACAGTAAAATCTTTTAAGGCAGCTTTGTAATCATGCCCGTAAGCCATAAAATACCAGTCTTGTCCGTCTTTGTGTTCACGTTCTTTTACCCAGGCCCATTCCGAATTGTCAAATAAGAAATTCTTTGAATCATCAATCAAGGTCCATCCGTCTGTCGATAGAAGACCGTCTTCCAGCTTCATATCTTGGTGGCTGTATATATTGTGGTCTCCTTCAAAACCATCCAATGTACGGTCTGTCCCTTTCAAATTTCCTTTTTGTATTGTTCCGGGTGTCCATTGAAAGGGGAACATCCCTTTAGCTGATGTGATCGTTAAATTATCTTTCGTAAAGGGGCCTTGACCTTTCTTATATTTTAGTTTCATTCGGGCGGTACTGATCACTACCGTAGCATTTTTATTTTGTACTGTGTACTTGGGAACAGGTAGATTGCGGTGGATTGCTACAAAAGAGGGATCGTCGGTAAACGAACCCGAAGGACTCCACTCCATACGGATTACCCCATCTGTAAGGACGCTAAAACGCACGTTACCATCATGATAGGCTATTGCATTTTGGGGAGTTGCGGCCGAAAGCGAAAAACTGAACAGAACTCCTTGCAATGCCAATAAAAAATAGACTGTTAAATGTTTCATGTTGTATTTATGTTAGTTTTTCACAAAGATAAGAGTAATATTCATAAATTAGTAATAATGAATTTTAAATCTTTTTATATCTTTGCAACCTGTGTAATAAATATCGCTTCTTTAGCTTACAACAGGATAATAGTATGAAAAAAGACGGTTTCTCTGAAATTTATGATATTTATTTTCCGAAGTTGCTGCGTTTTACCAGGACGTATCTGATTTCGGAAGATGAATCGGAGAATATTGTCCAAGAAATCTTTATTTATTTGTGGGAACACAGAGATATCATTGAGACTCTTCAGAATCTGAATGCCTATCTGTTTACGTTAGCAAAAAATCGTTGTATAGACTATTTTCGTAAGGAGATGGTCCGTGAAGTTCGTAAAGGTTCGCTTTCGGAAATAGAGAACAGAGAACTTCAATTGAAACTGTACTCATTGGAAGCATTTGATAATGATCGTCTTTCGGATGCCGATATTGAAGAAATACTGAATAATGCCATCAATCGTTTACCGGAGAGGTGCCGTGAAATATTTATTATGAGCCGTTTGCAAAATCTCCGTTATAAAGAGATAGCTGAAAAGTTGAATGTTTCTCCAAATACGGTTGAAAATCAGATTGTCATAGCGTTGCGTAAATTAAAAGAAGACTTGAAAGACTACTTTCCCCTCTTTGTTTTCATTATCTGAGAAATATTCCCTATTTTTGTCAAATCATTATTTATTTTTATATTCAAAACACAACAATGAAACACTTAGTTATTTGCATCGCTCTGTTGACAGTCGGTGCTTGCTGCTTTGCTCAGCAAAAGAAAGTGGCTTCTCATAAAGCCACAAGTGGGAACCCTGTATTTCAAGGATGGTATGCTGATCCGGAAGGCATCATTTATGATGATACTTATTGGATTTTTCCAACTTGGAGTGATCTTTACGAAAATCAGACTTTTTTCGATTGTTTCTCTTCCAAAGATCTTGTGAATTGGACGAAACATGCTTCAGTTTTGGACACTACTGCCGTAAAATGGGCTAAGAAAGCGATGTGGGCTCCTTCGGTAATCAGAAAGAATGGGAAATATTATATCTTCTTTGGAGCGAATGACGTTCATGAAGGAGAGATTGGCGGTATTGGCGTAGCGGTTAGCGATCGTCCTGAAGGACCTTATAAAGATTTATTGGGTAAGCCGTTGATTAATGAAATAGTGAATGGAGCGCAACCGATCGATCAGTTTGTATACAATGATAATGGACATTATTATATGTATTATGGTGGTTGGGGGCATTGCAATGTTGTACAGTTGAACGATGATTTTACAGGGCTCGTTCCTTTTGAAGATGGCACTGTCTATAAAGAAGTGACTCCGGAGAACTATGTTGAAGGTCCGTTTATGTTCAAGAAAGACGGTAAATATTATTTTATGTGGAGTGAAGGTGGTTGGGGAGGTCCCGATTACTCTGTAGCTTATGCTATTTCCGATTCTCCGTTCGGACCTTTTAAACGGGTAGCTAAGATTCTGCAACAAGATCCTTCGGTAGCTACCAGTGCCGGTCATCATTCATTACTGCATGCTCCCGGAACAGATGATTATTATATAGTCTATCATCGTCGTCCACTGAATGATAATGCACGCGATCATCGTGTGACATGCATTGATAAAATGACGTTTGATAAGGATGGATTTATTAATCCTGTAAAGATGACTTTCGAAGGAGTGCCTGCACAAAAGATTAAGAAGTCTAAAAAGAAATAGGACCAATGCTTTGAGGATGTGTAGAAACAAAAGGTTGCACAAACAAAGCTGATTTTACAAACTGGCTACAGATACTGGATTTTTCAAGTCACCGATAGTGATAGTGAACGGTTGTATCTGTAGCCGGTTTGGTTATCGGGCATCGATATTGTAAACGGAGGTGTATTCTTTGATATCTTTGCGTTAATCTATCTGTTGCGTTACGTATTCGTAAACGATGCGCGAAATTTCTGCGATAATCTCACTGTTTTCTCTGTTATCTGCTTCGGAATCTTTCACGAAGACGGCTATACTATAGGCATGTCCGTCGGGAAGAAGAATAAACCCGATGTCATTGCAACCGATCTGTTGTCCTTTCGCATTACGGTCGCCTGTTCCGGTTTTATGCCCCATTGTTACTTTTTTATCGAGCAGTGGAGCAATCAGGCGGTCTTGTCCTGTCTGACATTCCACCATTGTTTGATAAATGAAATTCTTGTATTCTTTGTCAAAAAGGTTTTCATTGCGAAATATTTCCAGTAATTTGGCGGCTGCTAATGGAGTAGTCCAGTTTTGGTAACAGAACTCCAGATTTTTATGCATATCGTTTTCTGTATGGATGACAGCACATTCACGAATTCCCAATGAATGAAGATACTTATTCACGGCATCCGGACCACCTTGATAATTAAAAAGAATATCGCAGGCATTATTGTCACTTTGCTGAAGCGTATATTTCAGTAGATCGGCAATGCTCATTTCGATTCCTCCCTGCGGGTATGTTTCTCGAAGCGGACTATAGGTGTCCGGCTTTAAATCCGACTTTTTAATCAATAATCGGGTTTCCAAAGGTTGCTTTTGATGATGCATGTAATCGGCCAATGCCAATGCCTGATGAAATTTGAAAACACTCATCATGGGATAATGAATATCATTATTGACTGTTATCGTATCTTGCCCGTCGATAATGACTGCAATTCCTATTTCGGCTTTTTTCCCTTCTATGGCTTTCTTGAGTTGAGTTTCAAGAGGACTGTTCTGCGCAACTACCAGGGCAGGACATAGCAGAAAGAAGATAATGGATAAATGTATAAGTCTTTTTTGCATATATGATTGGGTCCTTTGTAATACGGTCCACAAAGGTATGAATAATAATTTTAGTGGAATTCAATATCACCAAGTATTCTGATTATTCAGTATCCGGCGCAGGAACTGTTTTCTTTTCAAACGAGCCTTGCCGTCTCTCATACGAAAAATGCATTTCGATCTTCCATCTTTCACCTTCATCTTTCATCTTCCACCCTCGATTTGGCAAGTCCGATTCAGAGTATATTCTTGATATGCAGATAGATGTATCTGTTATTCTATCTGTTTATACCATTTAAAGCAGTTTGTTTTTCTTAGTATCTTTAGTGAAAATGGTCAGTTTCTTATCTCGTCCCGCATACCCGGGCTGAGATAAAGATACTTTAGAATGATGTAAGGTGCTTATTTACAATGTGCTATGTTTGCTATGGAGTTAGCTTGCTCTCTTGGTAATTTCTGTGCCGGTCGTTCTGAACTTCTGTTGATACGGAGTCGGTTATGTAGAATAACTCACATTAATTCTATAGGTAGATTCTAAAGTACTTTCATCGGTATATGGAGATTATATTCGATTTTAACTTCATTGTAAGTTAGGTTATGGATGGATTTTATTTCAATCAAAGTATGAACAATCGGAGCCGGGAGGATTCGAGAACTCATTTGTTCTTTGGTTTTTTCTTATTATTTTAGAAACGGAAAGATATAAGTGTTTAATCTTTAGTATTGATTGATAGGAATTTACCATGATAGGGAAAAATTTTCGTAAAAAAAGTCTCTTTTCTTTTAGTGGATTTTAAAAGCTATTACGCCTTATTAATAGAATATCCTAAAAATGAGTGAACTGATAGATAAATATTTTGCAGGAGAGATGACCTGTGAAGAGAAAAAAGATCTCTTCGACCGGATAGAAAGTGATGAGGCTCTGAAGAAAGAATTTCTTCGGATGCAAAATGTAGTGGCGTTGACCCAAATACTCTCCCGCCAGGATGATTCGGAGACCAGCCGTAAAGGGAAACAGCATTTTATGCAACTTCTTTTCCGTAAAAGATTAAAGCGCGCGATAACGGTTTCTTTGAAATATGCTGCTGTTTTCGCGGTATTAGTGGTAGGAACTTTCTATACTGCGAAGTTGTATTTATCTGAGGAATTCGGAAAAAGTTATACCATAGTTACGGCTCCCAAGGGACAGCGTGTAAAAATAGAATTACCTGATGGAACCATTGCCTGGCTAAGCCCCTGTAGTCGTCTTCGTTTTGCGGCCTCTTTCAATGAAACGGACCGTAAAATAGAGTTGGACGGTGCTACCTATTTTGATGTGGCAAAGAATCCCGAGAAGCCATTTGTTGTTTCGGCTAAAGGTTACCGTATCCGAGTACTTGGAACTAAATTCAATATATCGGCTTATAAAAATAGTAAAGAGTTTGAGACCGATCTTGTGGAAGGTTGCGTACATATCTATGATCCGGCGGATATAAGGAACGAAGTGTTTCTACAGCCTAAAGAAAAGGCAGTGTTGTGGGGAGACCGGTTGATGAAGCGGGAGTCTGACTTTGATAATGAAGAATATCTGAAGAACGGAGTTGTCAGTTTTCTGTCCGAGCCGTTCGGGAGAGTACTGAATAGTGTCGCTTTATGGAATGATGTGAATATTAAAATAGAACGGTCAGTCAACGCGACGCAGCGGATCTCCGGAAAATTCAGGCAAAGCGATTCTTTGGAGAGTATATTAAAAGCCTTGCAAGGCGCTATGCCTTTCAAGTATAAAATAGTTAGTGAAGAAGAAATAATTATTTATTGATAAATATAATGATATACTTAACTAAAAGCAGATGCCTATGATATAAAAAACAGTTTGAAATGAAAAAAGGAGGAAATGGTCTGGTACACCTTTCCCTCCCGATAAAGTCAACACATTTGGCAGAGCCAAATAAAAAAACAACAAAGTATTAACCTTATTACATTGCAAAAGTATGAAAAAAAACTTATTGCTGTTATCTTATGCAATTAAACAACGTGAAATTATTCAAATCTTGCGAATTATGAAATGCACAGTCTTGCTGTTATTTTTGCTTATTCTTCAGGCACATGCCAGCGTAAGCTCACAAAATGCAAGGGTAAACATGTCTCGAAATCAACTTCCGTTAAAGGAGTTTATGGCGGAGATTGAAAAACAAACCGATTATCTGTTTATCTATAGTGATGCAGAAATCAATGCCTCTCGCCAGGTAACTGTAAAGAAGGGAACACATAGAGTGGCCGATTTACTAAGAGAGGTACTCTCTAAAAATAATATTTCTTATAATTTTGCAGATAATTATATTTCTCTTCATGTACGCAAAGAGGCTGACGTACAGTCTTTGGCGGTATCTCCCCAACAAAAAAAGAATACGGTTTTGGTTTCGGGAACTATCGTAGATACCGCAGGCGAGCCTATAATAGGTGCTAACATCAAATTGAAAGGTGCTCAGGGAACCGGAACGATTACGGATGTGGAAGGTAACTTTAAATTGGAAGTGCCTACCAATGGTGTACTGATCGTCTCTTTTATCGGATATCAGCAGCAGGAAGTGGCGGTGAACGGAAAAACCATGTTGAAAATTAAGATGGCGGAAGATGCTGAAATGATAGACGAAGTGGTTGTAACTGCTTTGGGAATCAAGCGGGAAGAAAAGGCATTGGGATATGCCGTTCAGAAAGTGGGCGGAAGTAAGCTGTCTACTGTGAAGCCCGTTAATATTGCTACTTCACTGACTGGTAAAGTTGCCGGTTTGAATGTAACCAACAGTACGGAGTTCAATACAGCCCCAACTCTCAAATTGCGTGGTGAAACTCCATTGCTGGTAGTAGATGGTGTGCCATATAGCAATATCTCTCTGAATGACATTGCAGCAGACGATATCGAATCTGTTGACGTGTTGAAGGGGGCTACCGCATCGGCCCTGTATGGTGCCCGCGGAGGTTCGGGAGCTATTATGGTGACTACGAAGAAAGGTAGTCAGGAGGGACTTAATATTTCGGTAAACAGCAGTACGATGTTCAATGCCGGTTATCTGGTATTGCCGGAAGTACAACATGGATACAGTACCGGTCAGGGAGGTAAATATACCGCTGCCGACTTCGTTTGGGGTGATAAACTGGACATCGGCCGTACAGCTGTACAGTATGACCCGTATACTTATGAATGGAAAGAGATGCCATTGGTATCGAAAGGTAAAGACAACTTTAAGAATTTCTTGGAGACAGGTTTCATTACCAATAATAACATCAGCATCAGCCAGACCGGTAAATATGGAAGCTTCCGTTCTTCTCTGTCGCATGTTTATAATAAAGGACAGTATCCCAATCAGAGATTGAATAAGATTACTTACTCGGTAGGTGGGGATATGAAGTTCGGCAAACTGAGTTTTGAAGGTGGTGCCATTTATAACAAGCGTTTCTATCCGAATGGAGAAGGAGCCGGCTATGGTGGCGGTGGATACATCTACAACCTGTTGGTATGGACGGGTACCGATTATGATGTACGCGACTATAAAAACTATTGGAGAAAGAAAGACGAAGAGCAGAACTGGATGAACGATGTGTGGTATGATAATCCTTATTATCTGGCTCATGAAATGACTTCATCCAATGACTACGATAAAGTAAACACTTACTTGTCCGGTAAATATGACATCATGCCTTGGTTGAACTTTTCGATGAGAGCCGGTGCCGATGCTTATGCCAGCCGTACGGAAAAGAAAAACGCAATGAGCGCCCGCGGCGGATGGGACAAGAACGGATACTTCTATACATCCAAATCCACCGGATTCAGTTTCAATGGTGACGCTTTGCTGTCTGCCAATCACAGCTTCGGTGATTTTGCTATCGACGGTTTTGTCGGAGGTACGATCTACTATTATTATGATGACGCTATTTCATCGAATACCCGTAACGGATTGAGTATTCCGGGATATTATTCATTGAAAGCATCGGTTGACCCAATTGCCTCTTCAAGTTCATACAAGCAGAAACAGGTAAACTCTATTTATGGAAAATTCTCAGCTTCATGGAAGAGCACTGTGTTTGTGGATGTAACGGCACGTAATGACTGGTCGTCTACTTTGCCTTCGGAGACTCGTTCTTACTTTTATCCGGCTGTATCGGGAAGTATCATTATGTCGCAGTTGCTAAAGATGCCTGAATGGCTGAACTTCTGGAAACTCAGGGGTGCCTGGACAGTAACGAAGAGCGACTTGGGTATTTATGATACGAACCAGGCTTACAGTGTAAGCACGAATGTGTGGGATGGAATGAATACAGCCGTGTACCCGGAAATGATCCGCAGTACAACGCTTGAACCGACCGCTGCACGTTCTTATGAAATCGGTACTGCCTTCAATGTATGGGACAACCGTTTGCGTTTTGATATCTCTTACTACAATAAACTGAAATACAATCTGACACGTGAAGCCACTATCAGCGGTTCGTCCGGTTTTACTAAAACATTGGTGAACTATGATGAAGAGCAGGTTCGTAGAGGAGTGGAGGTTTCTTTGACTGCTTCTCTGATTCAGACGAAAGACTGGAATTGGGAAGTGAATGCCAATTGGGCCCGTGACCGCTATTTCTATGCGAAAGTCGATCCTGTATATTCTACACAGAAACCTTGGGTAGCTGCCGGCAAGCGTTGGGACTGGTATGGTATCTACGATTGGGAACGTGACCCTCAGGGAAACATTATCCATGAAAACGGATATCCGGTACAAAGTAAATATCAGTCAGTGATGGGTAATGAATATCCGGACTGGATCTGGGGACTCAGTACTACCTTGCGTTATAAAGACTGGACATTGGGAATTTCGTTGGACGGACGTGTAGGCGGTATGGCTTACTCTCGTACGGAACAGACTATGTGGAATACCGGTGTACACCCCGATAGTGATAACAAATGGCGTTATGACGAAGTAGTGAACGGTAAAAAGAATTATGTAGGCCAGGGTGTGAAAGTAGTATCGGGTAAAGTTGAATACGACACAACCGGAAAGATTGTGAGCGATACACGTGTGTTTGCACCGAATGACACTCAGGTATCCTATGAAAGTTATATCAAGAATTACAATCCATGGTCAGGTGGTAAGGTTTACCAGAACGTGCATGACTGTACATTCCTGAAATTGCGTGAACTTTCATTGTTGTACACAATGCCTAAGTCAGTTTGTGAAAAGATTCACATGAAAGGCGTTACACTCGGTTTGATCGGACAGAACTTATTGATTTGGATGAAAGAGTTTAAGTATGCTGACCCGGATGTGGATTCGGATGACCTGAATTCACCTTCTATGAGATATGTCGGATTTAATGTTAAGTTTGATTTGTAAAAAAGGAAATTATGAAACTAATAAATAAAACGTTGCTTTTACTTACAGCAAGTGCTACGATTCTGGCATCTTGTAACAAGTTTGATGATTTGAATACGAACCCCGATGCTGCAACCAAGGTGACAGCACCTATGTTGGCTACAAAACTTATCCTGAACATTACACAACAGGGCTCTGCTAAGAACTTTGTGTACCACAGCATGCTGAGCAAACAGATTGCATGGTCGGAGAATGCTTCGGATGAACAATACAATTTGTTTGGCAGGACAGATTTTGACGGCTATACCATTCTTACAAACTGTCAGAAGATGGTCGATGCAGCCAATGAGGGAGATAAAGATTCGTATGCAGCTCTGGCTAAGTTTATGAAAGCCTATAAACTGTTCTATAAATCGCTGGAAGTGGGTGATATTCCTTACAGTGATGCATTGAAAGGTGAAGAGGGCGTTCAGAAACCCAAATACGATACACAGAAAGAGGTGATGCGCCAAGTCTTGGAAGATTTGGAAGAAGCGTATACTTTATTCTCATCGGGCAGTGACTTTGACGGTGATCCTATTTTTGGCGGTGACACCGAAAACTGGAAAAAGACTGTAGTCGCCTTCGAACTGAAAGTGCTGACTCACTTGTGTAAGAAAGATACGGATGCGGATCTGAAAGTGAAAGAACGCTTTGCCCGTCTGGTATCTTCGGGCTCACTGATGACTTCGAATGCGGACAACTTCCAGTTGGTATACTCTAATAAGGCCGGACAGCTTTATCCGTTCTATTACACTCAGAACAAACATTCTGATTATCTGATGATGTCGAGTGTGATTATCGATAACCTGAAGAAGTTCAACGATTATCGTATGTTCTATTATGCTTCTCCCGCCAAAGCCCAGACAGATAAAGGTATAAAGGATTCCGAGTGGGATGCTTATCTTTCGATTGATCCCTCGGACAGCTATTCAAATATCTCCGTGCTGTACGGAAAAGGTGAGTTCTGCCTGGCAAACCTCCGCTATACCCGTGTTCCGGAAGGTGAGCCTTTGATGCGGCTGAGTTATGCAGAACAGAATTTTATTCTGGCAGAAGGAGCTGTACGTGGCTGGATTTCGGAAGATGCTTCTACTTATTATAAGAAAGGTATAGAAGCCAGCATGAATTTCATAGCAGACAATACCCCCGATAAAGAAGAATATACTCACGGACGTACCATAACGCAAGAATATATCCAGGAGTATCTGGCACAACCGGTTATACAGTTGTCCGGCGACAAGGAGAAAGATCTGGAAATGATTTTGCTGCAACGTTATCTCGCCTCGTTCCTGCAGCATCCGTATGATGCTTATTATGATTATCGCCGTACCGGATATCCGGTATTGCCTATCAACCCGAATACCAACCTGAATACGGAAAAAAATAAGATTCCTACAAGATGGATGTATCCGGAAGCTGAGTTCAGTTACAATCCTGATAATGCCAACGAAGCTGTTCAGCGTCAGTACAACGGTTCGGACGATGTGAACAAGTTAATGTGGATTCTCCAGTAAACATTACTCTTTTGAAGACAAGAGGATGTGTCATCTATGGTAAATTTTGACACATCCTCCCTTCTTTATACCTAAATAATCAAACCCATGAAACGAATTTATTTATTGTTGGCTATCCTGTTGGGAAGCCTTCAGCTGGCAAATGCACAGCAACAGACTCTTCAGTTTAACAAAGACGGTAAGTTTAAGATTGTCCAGTTTACCGATGTTCATTATATCTATAATGATCCTCGTTCGGATGTATCGATCGAACGTATCAATCAGGTATTGGATATGGAAAAGCCCGACCTTGTTCTTTTTACGGGAGATGTGATTTATGGTAAACCGGCGGAAGAAGGAATGCGTACAGTGCTGAATCTGGTATCTAAAAGAAAAATCCCTTTTGCGGTGACTTTCGGTAACCATGATAACGAACAGGGACTGAGCCGTGAAGAATTGTTGAAGATCATCCAATCTGTTCCTTTTAACCTGACACAGACTACTCCGGGTATTTCGGGAGTGACAAATTTTATCTTACCGGTGAAGGCTTCCGACGGCAAGCGCAATGCAACGGTTCTTTATTGTATCGACTCTCATTCTTATTCACAGATCAAGGGAGTGAATGGATACGATTACATCAAATTTGACCAAATACAGTGGTATCGTGAGAACAGTAAGAAGTTTACTGAAGAAAATAATGGCGTTCCGGTTTCGTCGTATGCGTTTTTTCATATAGCTTTGCCGGAGTATAATCAGGCTGCCTCTTCCGAGAGTGCAATACTTTATGGCATTCGTAAAGAAAAAGCATGCGCTCCCCAGTTAAATTCGGGCTTGTTTGCCGCCATGAAAGAGATGGGAGATGTGAGAGGTGTATTTGTGGGACACGACCACGATGATGATTATGCCGTGTCATGGAAGGGAATCTTGCTGGCATACGGACGCTATACGGGTGGCAACACAGTATATAATCACCTTACAAATGGTGCGAGAGTGATTGAGTTGGATGAAAATGCAAATAGTTTCCGTACGTGGATACGCCTGAAGGAAGGGGTCGTACAACAGGTAACCTATCCTGCCGATTTCATTAAAGAATAGAAGATACACAAAAGACAAAACTTAAATATAGATAGAATACCATGAAAAAGTTATTTGTTTTAGTATGTTTGCTTGCGATCGGATTCTGCAATGTGGCTTGGGCGGCTAAACGGCAGGCAAAACATGTAGTATTGATTGCGTTGGACGGCTGGGGTGCGTATAGTGTGCCCAAGGCAGACATACCCAACATTAAAAGCCTGATGGACGAAGGATGTTACACACTTCATAAACGTAGCGTATTTCCATCATCGAGCGCTATTAACTGGGCTTCCATGTTTATGGGAGTGGGTACTGAACTTCACGGATATACAGAATGGGGTTCGCGTACGCCCGAGATACCATCGCGGGTTGTCAATGAACATGGTATTTCTCCTACTATCTTTTCGGTTATGCGTCAACAGTATCCGGAGGCTGAGACCGGTTGCCTGTACGAGTGGGAAGGAATTAAATACCTGGTCGATACACTGGCACTGAGTTACCATGCACAAGCTCCTGATTATGATAAATGCCCGACTGCTCTCTGCGAGATGGCTGAGAAGTATATCAAAGATAAAAAGCCTGCCATGCTTGCAGTTTGCTTCGATCAGTTGGATCATACCGGTCATGCTGTCGGGCACGACACTCCGGGCTATTATGAAAAGCTGAAAGAACTGGACGGTTATGTGGGACGTATCATTGCTGCCATTAAAGAGGCCGGAATATATGATGATACGATTATCATGATGACAGCCGATCACGGTGGCATTAAAAAAGGGCATGGGGGGATTACACTCCAGGAGGTAGAGATACCTTTTATCATTGCCGGTAAGAATGTCAGAAAAGGGGGAGAGTTCCAGGAAAGCATGATGCAGTTTGATACTGCTGCCACCATGGGATACGTTTTTGGAGTGAAGCAACCTCAAGTCTGGATAGGACGTCCCATGATACAGGTTTTCAAATAAACACTACTGTCACAACCTGAAGAAAAACAATGCACATAATATAAATTTGATAAAATGAAAAAGATTATTTTTATGACGCTTTTCCTGCTTGTCGCCATGACGGGACAAAGTAAAGGAAAGGGTGAGTTTACGGTTCTGCAATGGAATGTATGGCAGGAAGGTACAATGGTTCCGGGAGGATATGATGCAATCGTTAATGAGATAGTGCGCTTGCAACCCGACTTTGTGACATTCAGCGAGGTGCGTAATTATCATAACACTCGTTTTAACGAGCGTATTGTGGCTTCTCTGAAAGAGAAAGGACTGGATTATTATTCTTTCTATACGTATGACACAGGTTTGCTGAGTAAGCATCCGATCACAGACTCGCTCACTGTATTCCCCGAAAACGGAGACCACGGAAGTATCTACAGGCTGACAAGTTCCGTAAACGGACACAAGGTGGCAGTCTACACCAGCCATTTGGATTACCTGGATTGTGCTTACTACAACGTACGGGGTTATGACGGTTCCAGCTGGAAAGAGATACCTATTCCGACTACTGTAGAAGAAGTTTTGAAGGTGAATGTGGCTTCTCAGCGTGACGATGCCATCAAGATGTTCATTGCACAGGCTCAAAAGGATATTGCAAATGGTTATAGCGTGATTATAGGCGGTGACTTCAATGAACCGTCACATCTGGATTGGATTGAGGCTAATAAGAATCTGTACGATCACAATGGCCTGGTAATTCCCTGGACAGTAACTACATTGCTGGAGCAAAACGGGTTTGTGGATACATATCGTCACATTTATCCGAATCCACTGACTCATCCGGGATTTACATATCCGGCAGATAATCCGTTGAAAGAACCCGGTAAACTGACATGGGCACCGAAAGCAGACGAACGTGACCGTATCGACTTTATTTTCTACAAAGGAAAGAATCTTGAAGCAAAGAAAGCGATTGTCTTTGGCCCGAAAGGCTCTATCGTACGTAATAAGAGAGTGCAGGAGACATCAAAAGATAATTTCCTGTTACCGTTGGATGTATGGCCAACCGACCATAAAGGACTGCTGGTGACATTTAAGATTAAGTAATGTTTCACCACAGAGTAACACAGAATAACACGAAGTAACGCAGAATAACCCAGAGTATTCATGTCGACAATCCGTGACTTAATACTCACTCTGTGGAACTCTGTGTTACCCTGTGGTGAATAAATGCCCCCTTGATATTATCCTATCGTTTAAATTTCTCCTCGCATCCGATCCTCGAATGCGGCTAATGCGGCTTTGGCGCCTTCTCCCATTGCGATGATAATCTGTTTGTAGGGGACGGTGGAAACGTCTCCGGCAGCATAAATTCCCGGCACGTTGGTACGGCAATGTGCATCGATCACGATCTCGCCCGGACGATTTACCTCAACCACATCGCGGAAAATACCACTATTGGCTACCAAACCTATCTGTACAAAGATGCCATCCAGGCTGATCACCCGTTCTTCTTCTGTTTTGCGGTCTTTGACACGGATGCCGGTCACCTTATCTCCATTGCCTACCACTTCGGTTGTCTGCGAGTGAACAAGAACTTCTACATTCGGCAGGCTTTTCAGTTTTTCCTGTAAAACCTGATCCGCTTTCAGTTCGTCCATAAACTCGAGCACCGTAACTTTGGAGCAGATACCTGCCAAGTCGATGGCTGCTTCGATTCCGGAATTTCCTCCTCCCACGACAGCCACCTGCTTCCCTTTGTAGAAAGGTCCGTCGCAGTGTGGACAGAAAGCCACCCCACGGCCGATATATTCCGCTTCGCCCGGTACGTTCAGTTTGCGCCAGCTTGCACCGGTGGCAACGATTACCGCCGGAGCTGAGAAACGTTCTCCTCCTTTGGCTGTCAGAACCTTATCCTTTCCATCAAGCTCTATCTTTTCGATCTGGCGATGTTCGAGCAAATCGATGGGATATTGTGACATGTGGGTTTTCAGATTATCGGCCAACTGGCTTCCGGTTGTCGAAGGTACGGAGATCAGGTTCTCTATGCCTACTGTTTCTTTTACTTGTCCGCCGATCCGTTCGGCAATGACCGCTACATTCAAGCCTTTACGGGCCGAATAGATGGCAGCAGCCGAACCGGCCGGACCTCCGCCGGCTACAATCACATCATATTTTTTGATGGAAGTTTCCGCACTGTTCGTCTCCGTTCCATATTGTTCTTCCAGTTTGGCCAACAGTTCGCCAAAGTCACCACGCCCCACGTGGATCAGTTTACCGTCTGCGAAGACAGAAGGAACCCCCTGTATTTTCAGTGCCTCTACTTCCGCCTGGTTGATGGCTCCGTCCACAGTCTGGTGCTGAATCTGTCCGTTCAGCGTGGTCATGGCGTTGAGTGCCTGCACCACGTCGGGGCAGTTGGTACAGGTCAGTGACACGTAAGTTGTCAGGCGGACAGGTCCTTTCAATGATTTTACCCGGTTGCAGATGCCTTCGTCCGGAAAGTTCTTTCCTTTTCCGTCCGTATTCAGGATGGCAAGCAGTAGGGAACTGAATTCATGCCCATTGGGAACGGCCCGGAAGGTGATACCTGTCCTGTGTTCTCCTTTGAGAAGTGTAAATTCCAGTCCTTTGCCTTCATTGATCCGGCAAGAGAGTTTCTCGGAGCAGGATGCCACATCGTTCAGGAGTTCCAGAAGTTCGGTGCGGCTTTCGTGTTGCGGTGAGACGGTGATGTCGAATGTATAGTTCGCCTCCAATGCGGCGAAGATGGTACGTAATTGTTCTTTTATAGCTGAGTCTAACATTATATCGAAGATTGATTAGAGATGAATGATTTAGAAAGATTTATCGTCAAGAGCTAAAAAAGACCGATATGGGGGATACCGGTCTTCATAGGATTGCTGTTTAGATCTTACCGACCAGGTCGATGCTCGGTTTCAGGGTTGCTTCGCCTTTTTTCCATTTAGCGGGGCAAACTTCTCCGTCGTGAGTAGCTACAAACTGTGCGGCCTCTACTTTGCGGAGCAACTCGTCGGCATTACGTCCGATGTTGTTATCCTGTATCTCGGCAATCTTGATTTTTCCTTCCGGATTGACGAGGAACGTTCCGCGGTAAGCCATTCCGTCTTCTTCGATCATCACGCCGAATCCACGGCTCAATACACCTGTCGGGTCTGCCAACATCGGATATTTGATCTTACGGATGCTTTCCGAAGCATCGTGCCATGCTTTGTGTACGAAGTGTGAGTCGGTGCTTACCGAGTATACTTCTACACCCATAGCCTGAAACTGTTCGTATTTCTCGGCAACGTCTACCAGTTCGGTCGGGCACACAAAGGTGAAGTCCGCCGGGTAGAAGAAGAAAATAGCCCATTTTCCCTTTACGTCTTCGCTGCTTACTGTTTTAAAACTTCCGTTCTGAAAAGCCTGTACTTTGAATTCAGGCATCTGTGAGTTGATAATTGGTTCCATAATTGTTTCTTATTTAGATTCATTCTTATTTGTTTCCGATGCAAAAATAGGGCGAATTTTCCCGTTTCAGCAAAAAATCCAATTGATAATATTTATCGGCTGATAGATGAAATCTTATAGGCTGCCTTGTTTCGTATGTCCGGTGCCCGATAAATGGGGAGTGGCTTTCGTTTTGATACCTTTTTCTTCTTTTAGCTGTCAGAAAGAGAAGAATATCCCTTGGGGAGTAACCGGGTCTTTTGCGGTTCAAGTCAAACGGGAGGAGCGGAGGTGCCAAAACAGGGCGTTTTTTCTTCAGAAAGCAGGCTTTTGATGTCCGAAAGCCGGTGTTTGGGTCGGGAAGTGCCGGTGTTTTCCGAAAAAGAAGTAAGCATTTGCTCCGAAAGACGTAAGCAAGTTGAGAAAATGCTTACTTCTTTTTGGAATATCTCTATATGTTTTCCCTCATTACATATATTGTAATTGTTCCGAAGAGGAAAAAAGAAGGATTTCTTTCTGGTTGCCCTCCGGAAATGAACATGCTGAAAAAGATAAAAGGGAAGCATCAGGATTGAATACTGTCCTTTTTGTTCTTTTCTTTCTTGAAGAACCGCTTCTTTGCATAGAAACAGGAACTTAAAGTGATAAAACGGAAATTGCTGACAGGAAAAGGAGACGAAAAAATCGCTTCACCCTACCTTTGCCCGGAAAAAAGCCAATCTGGAACCATTCGATTATCAATATGACAGAATGTAGTTTTACCCCCCTTCCTTATCCGCCATCCAGTACCTAAGAGTCGTTAGTGTGTGAACTCGAGTTATCTAATCAAAATAGAAAGAAGTTTGCGTTTTGTTAAAGTTGCCCTCACCTTTAAACTTCCCTCTTACTTTTTAGTCATATAGACAGTTGCAACAAAAAAGACAGATGATTATTTGATAACTTAAAAAAGGAAAGAACAATGAAAAGAATAAGTTTTTTATTAGCAGCCCTATTAATGATGGGAGGAATGGTGATGGCACAAGGTCCGCGCAGAGGCGGTCAGGATATGGACCCGAAAACACGTGCCGAACGCATGACCGAGCGTATGGCGAAAGAATACTCTTTGAATGAAACTCAGAAGAAAGAGTTGCTTGAGGTCAATATGGCTTTCGTACAAAAGATGGGAGAGCGTCCCGGAAGAATGAAGCCGGAAATGAGACAAGGTAAGAAGGGGCAGAGTCAGGCTACCGACAGCTGCACTTGTAAACAGGATAGGAGAAAAGCTCCTCGCATGTCCAAAGAGGACAGAGAAAAGATGCGTCAGGAGATGAAAGCTTCGCGTGAGTCCTACGAGGCTGGTCTGAAGAAAATTATGACGAAAGACCAGTATGCTGCTTATACCAAGAAGCAGGCCGAGCGGGAGCAGAGAAGAGGAGGCGGAAGATAAGCTTCAGCGTTGATGATTAGTGATGGGGCGGACATCGACATGGTGGCCGGTCCATCACTAATCATCAATTACTAATTACCAAAATACTTGTATATTTCCCCCGCTTTTTGTTCCTTTGCCGTACGATTTAATAAACTGATAATTCGAATATGAAAAAGCTTATTTATCTGCTTGGGTTGGCAATGCTTATGGCTGTCGCAGCTTGTTCCGGTTCGGCTGAAAAGAAAAAGAGCGATATCCGTGTTTTGATGCAGGATAGCACCGATGCACATGGAGTGCAGCGCATGACGGCCCGTAAGAGCGAGGTAGATATTAAATATAAAGGCAAAGAGTACCATTCGTTTATTTCCCGTACGCCCAATGATTCGCTTCCCCGGGTGGTAAGCCAGATGGGGAATACGTATGTCGACAATCAGATAGTGCTTAGGCTGACGCGTGGAAACGAACGTGTTTTCAGCCGTACTTTTACCAAAAAGCAGTTCGAGTCTCTGATAGGCGATGATTTTATGGCGAAATCTATCCTGGAAGGGATTGTTTATGATAAAACGACTCCTGAGGGAATAGTCTATGCTGCCAGTATCTGCTATCCGCAGACAGACCTGTATGTACCTATCTCCATCACGATCTCACCCGATGGAAAAATAAGTATGAAGAAAGAAGAGCTTCTGGAAGAGGTGTACGATGAAGATACATCCGCCCGTTAAAAAATACAAAAAGAACCCTTCTCTTTATTTATTCCCAAATCTTTCCCGTTTCTATCTCGTTATTTGCAGTGTGAAATAGTTCCGAAACTTATTATTGACACTAAAAAAATAACGATTATGAAGAAGATTTTGTCTATTCTTGTATTGGCCATTGCAGCCGTCCAATTTGCATTTGCAGGTGATATCATCACGAAAGATGCGATGAAATTGCCTCTTCCGGCACGTAATTTTATTAATCGGCACTTTTCCAATCCGCAGATTTCGCATATTAAGATAGAAAATGAGATTTTGCAAACAAAGAAGTACGATGTGTTGTTGACTAATGCAACCGAGATCGACTTTGATAACCGGGGCAACTGGATTGAAGTGGATTGTAAAAAAGCGGCTGTTCCTGCAACAATTGTTCCTGACTTCGTGAAGGAATATATGAAAGCCAATGGGTATCACTCTGAGTTTGTGACTCAGATAGAGCGCGACCGCAAGGGGTATGAAGTCGAGTTGAATACGGATTTGAGCCTGAAGTTTACCAAAGACGGTAAGTTTCGTAAAGCGGAGCATTGATAAATTGGAATAAACCTATTAAAAAAAGACCTTGATTATGAAATTTTTGAAATTTAGTTTGTTGACAGCCGTGTTGCTGTCGGTCGTGTTTGCTTTCAGTTCGTGTGGCGATGATGACGATACGGGATATCTTCCGCCGAGCCAGGCCATTCAGGATGCACTGAAGAAGCTTTATCCCAATGCCACTGCCATTAAATGGGAGCAAAAGGGCGTCTATTACGTAGCCGACTGTCAGGCGGACGGCAGAGAGAAGGAAGTTTGGTTCGATGCCAATGCCAACTGGCTGATGACGGAAACAGAGTTGAACAGTATCAATAACCTGCCGCCGGCAGTGTTGACGGCTTTTATGGAGTCGAGTTACAACAATTGGGTAGTGGATGATGTGGTGATATTGGAATATCCGAATGAACCTTCTACGGAATTTGTGGTAACTGTGGAACAGGGTAAAAAGGTAGACTTGTATTTTTCGGAAGGCGGTGGTTTGCTGCACGAAAAAGATGTTACCAACGGCGACGACACACATTGGCCCAGGGTTTAAAGGTTGAATGTGCCACCCGAGGCATGTGAATAGTAAAAACAAGAGGATATGCAATCTGTGGTGAGTTTTGCACATCCTCTTGCGCTTTATGGGGAATTGCTTTTTACATCGGCTTATAATCCTTTGCCAGTCCGCCTTCACTTGTTTCTTTATAAAGTGAGGGTAGGTCGTGGCCGGTTTGTTTCATCACTTGTATTACTTTGTCGAAAGAGACACGGTGCATTCCATCGGTAAATGAAGAGTATAGATTGGCGTCCAATGCGCGGGCGGCCGCATAAGCATTACGCTCGATACAAGGAATCTGTACCAATCCGCATACCGGATCACAAGTCATGCCCAAGTGATGTTCCAGTCCCATTTCGGCAGCATATTCAATTTGAGCCGGACTTCCTCCGAATAGCTGGTTGGCGGCAGCCGATGCCATGGCACATGCCACGCCTACTTCTCCTTGGCAGCCTACTTCTGCTCCGGAGATGGAAGCATTTTGCTTGACGATGTTACCTATCAATCCGGCTGTTGCCAATGCACGAAGGATACGCATCTCACTGAATTCACGGCTTTTGGCAAGATGATAAAGAACGGCAGGCATCACTCCGCACGATCCGCATGTGGGCGCTGTTACGATTTTGCCTCCCGAGGCATTCTCTTCACTTACGGCAAGCGCGTAGGCAAATACCAATCCGCGTGACTGCAAAGAAGCCTTGTATCCGGTAGCGCGGATATAATATGTGGAAGCTTTACGTCTCAGGTTCAATGGGCCGGGCAGCACTCCTTCTTGTTCGAGACCACGCTGGACAGACTCCTTCATCGTATCCCATACTTCTTTCAGATAGTCCCATATATCAGGATCTTCGCATTCTTTCACGTATTCCCAGTAACTTTTTCCGGTATGTTCGCACCAATCCAGAATTTCGGTCATGCTGTTCATGGAGTATACTTCCGGGCTTTCAATAGACGGCTGTTTGTTGTCTTCGGCCAATGCACCTCCCCCTACACTGTAGACAGTCCAGTTTTCCAGTTCATTGCCGCCGGCATCAAGTGCCACGAAGTTCATTCCGTTCGGATGGAAAGGAAGAAAGATTTTGGGTTGCCATATAATATCTACCGGTGCAGTAGGTTTCAGTGTGTCAATGATGGCTACATCCGTCATGTGTCCTTTTCCTGTCGCCGCCAGGCTTCCGTAGAGGGTCACTTTGAACGATGCTGCTTCAGGATGTCGTGTGAGGAACATTTCTGCTGCCTTGCGAGGTCCCATGGTGTGACTGCTCGAAGGTCCGGTTCCAATGCGATAGAGTTCTTTTATTGATTTCATATTAGCTAATTAGGTTGTTGCGCAAAGGTAATTGTTTTTTCAAAATTTTTGGTAACTTAATACCATTTCTTCTTTCGGAAAAACCAGTATACGGCTCCGCCCACCAGGAGCATCAATATCCAGGCATATACATATCCATATCGCCAGTCTAATTCGGGCATAATCTTGAAGTTCATTCCCCACACTCCGACAAGAAAAGTCAACGGAATAAAGATGGTGGAAACAATGGTGAGGCGCTTCATGATATCATTCATCCGCAAGTCATTGTTGGATATGTAAAGATCAACCAGGGACGATAGGGTTTCCCGGCATATTTCGATGGTTTGCAATACGAATTGCAGATGGTCGTTGACATCATTGAAGAAAGCACGGTTCACTTTGTGCATCAGGGAGTTTTCCGCCCTCAGGAGTTTCACGTATTGTTCCTTTAATGGAAGAATGGCTTTCTTCATCAGCATGTACTGCCGGCGGAGTGCCTGTATCTGGATGCCGATATCGTTACCGTCACTGATGGTGAGCAATTCTTCTTCCAGGTCTTCCAGGGAGTCGTCGATAGTAGATACGGTGGCGATGTAATTCCCCATTATGCTGTTTAGTAAGACACTGAGCAGGTAGTCGCTTTGTCTGCCCCGTATTTTTAGTACATCATTGTGAAGGGCGGAGGTGACATCGTCAAAGAAGTCGGTTTCGTTTTCCAGGAAGGTGAGTACAAAGTTGCTTCCTTGGATGATGCATACTTGTTGCTGTTCCAGTTCATCCAGTTCATCTTCCGGGCTTTTCTCTTCTTTGTTGTTGAAGCGGAATAGCTTCATGATAAGCACCGTGTACTTGTCATGCTCCTCTATTTTAGTGGGATGCTCGGCATTCAGAATATCCTGAAGGATAAGAAAGTCTATTTCAAAGTGACTGCATATTTCCCGGATGACTTCGGTGTTCTGAAGTCCGTGCACCTGCAGCCAGTTGATCTGCTCGCGGTTGAGAGAATTGGCGACAGTCTGGAAATTGACACCTGAAACCTCCTGCATCACAAGAGCGTTGTAAGTACATAAATGCAGGTGGGTGGGAGTCTGGCTCTCACCGTTATAAACTAATCTTTCACTTAACAGGTTATTCTTCATATTCTTCTTTTTTTATGCCAAATCGACTACCGTGATACCTGCACCTCCCAATTGGATATGTTCGTCGGCAAAATGGCGGACTCCCGGTATGGTTTGCAAATATTGGCGGATAAGGGTACGCAGGATACCCGTACCGGTCCCATGTAGGATGCGTACCCGGCTCATACCGACCAGGATGGCGTCGTCTACAAAGTAGGTTACAGCTTGTAGAGCTTCGTCTCCCCGCATTCCCCGTACATCGATATCTTGCTTGAAGTTCAGCTTTTTTTCGTACATGCTGTCCTGAGTCTGGTTGCTGACAAAAGAACTTTTGGCAGACTCTTGTTTTTGGGGGACTGCGTTGCTGCGTTCCAGCCGCTCCGTCTTTACAGTTGTCTTGATGCTGCCGAAGGCTACCACGGCATTCTTCCCGTTGATTTCAAGTACTTCTCCGACCGAACTTTGTCCTTTGATACGTACCGGACACCCTTCGGTGATGGGAGTTGCTTTGGGAGTTTGTTGAACTGCCGGCTGTTCTTTGGTGCCGTTTTGCTTTTTCTCCTTCTTGCGGTTTTGCTTCTCTTTCAGCTTCTCCATCTTTCGGGCTATCTTATCTTCCTGTTCCTTGGAAGTCAGGTTGTCTATCGATTCACGGAAGTCCGCCAGTTCCTGGCGTACCAGACGTGTTTTTTCTTTTTCAGCCTGTGCCTCTTTTATGGTACGGATGGTGTTCTCGATACGTGCATTTGATTCTTGCAACAACCGCTCCGCCTCCTCTTTTGCCTGACGGATGATCTCTTTTCTCGACTTTTGTAATTCTTCCATCTCAGCCTGATAGCGGGCAATGGTTTCTTCCATATGCTTTTCGCGCTGGCGGATAGTCTGACGCTTTCCTTCCCAATAACGTTTGTCACGTACGATATCCTGCAAATACTTGTCGGCATTGATATATTCACTTCCCACAATCTCAGAAGCATCTGCGATCACATCTTCCGGTAATCCGATTTTACGAGCGATTTCTACAGCGAATGAACTGCCCGGATTACCGATCTGAAGTTGGAAAAGTGCCTGCATCAGATGACGGTCATATAGCATGGCACCGTTTACTACACCTTCGTGATCCTTTGCAAAATGTTTTAGATTCTGGTAGTGTGTAGTTATAACACCGAAAGTACCCTTTATGTTGAATCGTTTCAGTACAGCTTCGGCAATAGCTCCGCCGATCTGGGGTTCTGTACCTCCACCGAATTCGTCAATTAAAATCAGACTTCGTTCGTTGCAGTTCTTCATCATGATTTTCATATTGGTCAAGTGTGAAGAATAGGTACTCAAATCGTCTTCAATGGATTGTTCATCACCGATGTCGATGAAGATACTGCCAAACAGGCCTACATGACTTCGTTCGTGCATGGGTACGAGCATGCCGCATTGCAGCATATATTGTAGTAACCCGACTGTTTTCAGACATACGGATTTACCTCCTGCGTTGGGACCGGATATAATAAGGATACGCCGTTTGAGGTTCAGTTCTATGTCCAATGGCACTACTTTCTTTCCATGTTTGGCAAGAGAAAGTTGTAATAGTGGGTGGACGGCCATTGTCCAGTCCAATAATTGCTCGTTCTCCAGGCTGGGTTTGATACTGTTTGTTTGGATGGCGAAGTGACTTTTGGCACGAATGAAGTCTATCTCGGCAAGAAATTCATACGATTGCAGTATTTCCGGGATAGAAGGACGCAGGGTGTTAGAGAACTCAGTCAGGATACGGATGATCTCCCGGCGTTCATCCCCTTCCAGTTCACGGATACGGTTGTTGGCTTCCACTACTTCCGCTGGTTCGATAAATACAGTTTTTCCGCTGGCCGATTCATCGTGGACGATTCCTTTGATTTTACGTTTTAATCCCGGAGCCACCGGAATAACCAATCGACCGTCGCGCATGGTTGGTGCCACGTCTTTGTCCACATAGCCTTCGGATTGTGCGTTTCGGAGTATGCTGTTAAGCGAACGTGAGATACTTCCCATCGTGTTAGCCAGTTCCCGTCGGATGCGTGACAGTTCGGTCGAAGCATTATCCTTGATTTTGCCATATTTATTTAAAATGCCATCAATCTTGGTGATAAGTTGTGGAAAGACAGTTATGTCACCGGCCAGTTTTTTCAGGCTGGGGTAGGGACAATCCGATTCTTCTTCATCATTGCGCTGCAGGAAACGGACGATGTCCCGGATGGTCTCCAACGAACGTCGTAGATCAAACAATTCTTGTTCGTCCATGTACATTCCTTCTATTCGGATTCGTTTCAAAGAGGGACGGACATCGAAAAAAAATTGGTCGGGAAAGTTATCTTCCTCTTGTATGATGCGAACAAACTCTGCAACCTGATTCAGCAGTTCATCAACTTCTTCAAAGTGATCGGAAAAATTCATTTCATTCACTCTCTCTTCTCCTAATGTGCTGAGACATTTGTCTTTTAATAATTGTCTGATTTGGTCGAATCCTATTTTCTGCTCAAAATTCTGGGGATATATCATGGATTATCTAATTTATCTATATAACAGTTTCAATTGAATTGTTCCGCAAAAATACGATTATTCCACGAAAAAAATGGCAAAATGTTTGTGGATTTAAAAATGATTCGTACCTTTGCATCGCTTTAAGAGAAAAGCACTACTTAACCGTAGTTTTGGAGAGGTGGCAGAGTGGTCGATTGCGGCGGTCTTGAAAACCGTTGTACTGCGAGGTACCCGGGGTTCGAATCCCTGTCTCTCCGCTGAGCGTCAAAGATAAATGACGGAAAAGTAAAAGTAAGTCCCGTAAAATCAAGATTTTACGGGACTTTTTATATTTATGCTTGGACAAGTGAAAAACATGATTAGCCTGTCATCGCAGCCAAGAACATAACAATAATCAAATAACGTTTGCAGGCTGTACAGACGGGCAAAAAGACTATACACTAATTTTGTATTATGAAATCAATAGAATTGTTTGTTGCATGTTGTTTGTCATAAGTTGTTTAGGTAAGTCTCAACCAAAGCAACAATCTGCCGATTTATATAGGTTGCCCTTATGTAATGAATGTGTGAAAAATGAAATTTATTGTGCTTTGACACTAATGGGATCTGTTGAAGTTGATGATTTAAATGAAAATACAAATAAATAGAGATTTGATTAGGCTAATAGAAGAATACGCAGGAAGTTTGAATACGTATTCTGATGTGACATTCATGAGAAGAAAACAAGAATATCAACGATTAACGATACGGGATTTACAGGAAGGAGTTATTAATAAGAAAATCTATTGATTTGCCGACACTGCCCTACCCTAAAAAAAAGATATACAATGAAAGTAAAATTATTGTTTTTGGTCTTCGTTCTGTATGCGTGTGGAACTAAAACGGTTTCGGAAGAGAAATCTTATGATCGAATAACCATGACGACTTATGAAAACAAGTATGATGAAAATAATCGTTTGTCAGAGGTACAATTGACCAGAACATCTCATCATAGGTATGAAGAAGATTCTGAAACAATTGATTTAATTGATGATAAAAGCACGTATTATTATACGTATATCAACAACGAAGAGTTTACGGTAAGAAGAAAGTCAAAGAGGTCGGGAAATATCAAGATTATGAGATATGCTCCCCAAAGGGAGGAGGTGTTAACATTAAATGCTCAAGGGGATACCATTGATTATTTATTGCAGAAATATTACGATAAAAGTAAACTCAAATTAGTGTATGTTAGAAATATAAACAATGACTATGTACTGCATGAAGACAACGACTATGAGGAAAAAAATGAATACGACGGGAATGGTAATCTAACAAAAAGAGTGCAATACTATTTTGACATAGGGAAAAAAAGAACCACTTACTTCTTTCGGGGACTATCTTATGAGGAAGCTAAAAAAAGGATTCCCCGTACAGACGAGGACTATGACATCGTGTGCGATATAGAGAAAATGGCAGGAGATACCCTTATCAGGAAATGTATAAAGAATGGTATTGTCAGTTCTATTAACAAGACGATTGTTGACGAAAAAGGGAAAAAGGAATTTATATTCGACGCTGACATGAAGTTCACAGGTAGTTTCACGGAATTTAAGTCGGATGGTTTTGATATTCACGTTGATCGTATTGTACTGGACGATTGCACGGATGTTGATAGCACTTATTATAAGAATGGGAAAGAGGTAAGATGCGTTTATCTTTCGGATACGTCTAAACGTATTGTACTTTCTAAATATGATAAATGGGGAAATATGGTTGAGAGGGTGGAAAAGACAAAGTATTTTTATTCGCAAGACGGAGAGGAATTGATCAATGAAATGCTGCAAGTAGTGAGAGAGAATGAGAAGAAGAAAGAAAGTAGAAAGCGATTGAAAATATCAAAATAAAAAGGTTGTGAGAAATAAACATTTAATCGGGGTATGAAGGGGGGAGACAGATTCTTAGAAAGAATGACCGTTATTGTGACGATGATTTTCACGATATTCATGATTATCAGAATCGGCTACTTGCGGATCGGTCTCCTGACCCTCGTCATGTGCGCATGATCGGACTTTTCTCGTTTGTCCCCCATAGATATATTGTATCGCTGAATACAGGAAGGTGCTGGAAGGCGACAGAGATATGCTAATCAGATACCCTCTCTTTCCTTCTAATGACTTTTCATTACGCTTTTAATAAAGATATTGGTAGAAGACAATTGTCTGAGACTAATTGTGAGTTCTATTCCTCAATGTGGCTTAATGATTTTCTGTTCTGTGATTCTCTTCGACTTTTTTTGTTGATCGGCTAATATTACAATGATAACAGACATTAGTATCAGTAATAAACCGATTAATGATTGTAATGTGAAATGTTCCGAAAATACCAATACGCCTACAACCACTGCGACCAAAGGTTCCATTGAACCAAGGATGGCTGTTGTTGTCGAACCGGCATATTTTACCGCTAAAATCAACGTAAGGTCGGAGATGACAGTAGATAGAAATGCCAATGCCAAAATATAAAATCCGGCTTTTGTGCTGGGGATGGAGGATATACCTGCTGTAAATAGACTGTAGATGAAAAAGATTACGCAACCGCCTAAAAGCACATAGAACGTAAGCACTTCAGCAGGTAATTTACCTATATCCAATTGATTCAGAGCAACAATATATATCCCATAGGTTAATATCGTAAGAGCTGCGAGTCCGATACCCATCAATCGGATACTGCCTCCTCCCGACCAACACATAAGTGCAACACCGATTAGTGAGAGTGAGGCTGCTAAGAATAGAGATTTGGATTTTTGTTCTTTAAAGAATACTACCATTAAGAAGCTGACACAGATTGGATAGAGAAAGTGAATGGTTGTAGCCACTCCACTAGTTATATAATGGTAGGAATAAATAAGAAATAGCGCTGTAAGAGCATACAAGGCACCTAAACCGATGATAGAGATCAGATGTTTCATATTTATTTTTAAAGTACTTTTGTGCAAAAGACATACTGCTCCCATCATAAGGGTAGAAAATAGAAATCGATAAAAAAGAATGTTGGATTCATTCATTTCCATATTTCCCATTAATGGAATTGTAAATAATGGAATGAGCCCAAATGTACCTGATGAAATCATTGCATAAATAATACCTTTTAAACTTTTCATATCATACAGAATTAAAATTTGAGCGCAAAGGTAGGTTACAGGGAAGAATGAAAAGTTACCAAAAGGTAATTAATGCATATCGGCCCTGATTCTACTTAAGGATTGTGGAGTTATGTCCAGCCATGCGGAGAGGTCTCTCATTGATAATCTTTGTATCAGTTTGGGCATTTCTTTAAGTAGATATTGATATTGTTCTTTCTTGCTCATCCAGTGGATAGATGAAAAATAGAAAGAAGATGAAGTAAGCCATTCCTGAAGAATCATTCTTCCCCAATTGGATAAATTAAGAGAGTCTTTGAATGAGGTGGCTAAGTCTTTACGGGAGATTCTCCATAAAATACAAGTATCTACTGCCTCTAAAGTATATAGTGATTGTCTGCTCTCTGTCAGGTTGGGTGAACTGAGTGGGACATCATTTTCTAATGCAAAAAATATGATAAATTCTCTGCCCTCTCTTAGAATCGTACTTTTTACAATCCCTTTCTCAACAAAATAGATATAGTGATCTGTTTGCCTTTCTTGAAGGATAATCTCTCTCTTGGGCACAGAAAATCTTGTGAACTTTTCAAGCAATATTTCTATATCTTTTTCAAAAAGTCCATATTTATCTCTTAATATTTTTTTAATCCCGTTCTCCATACTTTAAAGAAAACAAAAAGACACGATGCAATGTTGGCGTAATTCTGATAAAAATGTACGGCATACCACTTGTAAAAGTATACTTAATTATAGAAAGAAACGGGGAAACAGGCCGATATTGAAGTGGCAATGCTCCTGGGAAGGGTACACAGAAAACATACTCTATCCGGTGAAGTGATGCTATCCATGAGTCAGAAACAGATATTAAAGTATATGTTTTACCGATGAAATCACTATTTTTGCTGCATATATGGATATATTGATTAATCAGGAGGAGATATAATGCTTGCATATACATATGTCGAACATGGGAAGTTTGAACTTTTGGAGAAGTTGAGGCCACAAATAAAAGATGCCCGGGATGCAATCGTACGTGTAACACTTGGCAGTATCTGCACCAGTGATCTTCATATTAAACATGGCAGTGTTCCGCGTGCAGTTCCTGGTATTACAGTCGGCCACGAGATGGTGGGCATTGTGGAGGAAGTAGGCTCCGGCGTCATTTCCGTCAGACCCGGTGATAGAGTGACAGTCAATGTCGAAACCTTTTGTGGAGAATGTTTCTTTTGTCGGCACGGATATGTGAACAACTGTACTGACCCCGACGGAGGATGGGCATTAGGTTGCCGTATTGATGGCGGACAGGCGGAATATGTCAGGGTTCCGTATGCCGAGCAGGGATTGAATCGTATTCCCGATAATGTCAGTGATGAACAAGCTCTGTTTGTAGGTGATGTGCTTGCGACGGGGTTCTGGGCTACCCGCATTTCGGAGATATCCGAAGATGATACGGTTTTGATTATAGGTGCCGGCCCTACCGGAATCTGTACTTTGCTCTGTGTGATGTTAAAGAAGCCACGGCGCATTATTGTTTGTGAACGGTCTGCTGAGAGAATCCGGTTTGTTCGTGAACATTATCCTGACGTGCTGGTGACAGAACCTGAAAACTGTAGGGATTTTGTACTCTGCAACAGCGATCATGGTGGAGCGGATGTCGTGTTGGAAGTGGCGGGTTCCGAAGAAACTTTCCGTCTGGCGTGGGAGTGTGCCCGCCCCAATGCCATCGTTACCATCGTAGCCCTTTATGACAAACCTCAGTTTTTACCTTTGCCCGATATGTATGGCAAGAACTTGATCTTCAAAACAGGTGGGGTAGATGGTTGCGATTGTGCCGAGATTCTCAGTCTGATTGAGCAAGGCAGGATAGACACTACTCCTCTTATTACGCATAGGTTTCCGTTGAACGAAATAGAGGAAGCTTATCGTATCTTTGAAAACAAGCTGGAGGGAGTTATCAAGATAGCTATAACGGGAGGCAGGTAGGGGAGTGTTTGTATTGACACTTTCTGCACATATTACAATTGAAAAAGGAAAAATCATAGAGTTAATCAAATCAAAGAGAATGCCTATCATAGAAATATCATCCTTGTCTCATCCCGGAGTAGAGATATTCAGTACCCTTACTGAAGCCCAGTTGCGTAATCGCATCGATTCCGACCGGGGAATTTTTATAGCAGAAAGCCCCAAGGTTATTCAAGTTGCTTTAGACGCCGGTTATGAACCTTTGGCTATTTTATGTGAGCAAAAACATATCATCGGTGACGCTGCCGTTATCATTGAGCGTTGTGGTGATATTCCTGTCTATACAGGCAAGCGTGATATACTTGCTTTACTCACCGGATATACACTTACCCGCGGAGTGCTTTGTGCCATGCGGCGTCCTGAATTAAGAAGTGTGGAGGAAGTATGCCGCGAAGCCAAACGTATCGTGGTAATAGATGGAGTTGTTGACACCACTAACATCGGAGCTATTTTTCGTTCGGCTGCTGCCCTCGGCATAGATGCTGTTTTGCTGACGCGGAACTCTTGTGATCCGCTCAATCGCCGTGCGGTCAGGGTATCTATGGGGTCAATATTTCTTGTATCATGGACTTGGATAGATGGTTCTCTCAGCAGGCTTGGCGATTTGGGATTTCGTACGGCTGCTATGGCACTTACTGATGATTCCATCTCTATCGATGATCCGGTTTTGAAGACTGAGCCCAAGTTGGCTATCATAATGGGTACCGAAGGAGACGGACTGCCGTACGAGACAATTTCCGAAGCCGATTATGTGGTTCGCATCCCTATGTCGCATAGTGTAGATTCACTTAATGTGGCGGCTGCTGCTTCTGTGGCTTTTTGGGAACTTCGTGCTCCAACTTTCAAGGAGTGATATGCCGAAGTCATACTTACAGTTATCCGGTTCTTTTCAAATTAAAGAAAAACATTTTCCCATGGCTTAGATTTAAATTCTTTAGGTCGCTATAGCTTAAATAAATGTTATATCACAAACTTTTCTCTTTGGGCATTGTTTCGGAGTGCAGTAAGTTATTTAAAAACATACCGATATGGAAGAGAAAAAAGAAGCCCGTCAAAAACGGAACAGGGAAAAATTAGCAACTGCTGATTGGGTAATGGCAGAATTTTATGCTACGTGGTGTCCTCATTGCGAACGTATGCAGCCCGTTGTAGAAGAATTCAAGAAACTTATGGAAGGGACTCTCGAGGTAGTACAGATCGATATCGATCAGGAAGATGCTTTGGCTAATTTCTATACGATCGAATCGGTTCCGACATTTATTTTAATGAGAAAGGGAGAACAGCTTTGGAGGCAATCCGGAGAACTGGATTTAGAAAGGCTGAAGAAAGCAGTGAAAGACTTTAAATCCTGAAAAGGCAATACGAATTACACGGATTATCAAGACAAGCACTGCTTTATTTGCTTTCAGTCTGTGATAATCCGTGTAACCCGTGTTGCAAAGATTGTTGCAAGATCCCTGTCTTGGGGATTATTCGGCAACAAATATCGGACTCAATACGTTTTTATCGGCATCTACCGGATAGAGGGCTTGTTCTTTTTCCAGTCTTTGAACCATTAGACGGAAGAGTTCTTTCGCTTTTTGTTGGTTTGTTTTTGACAGATCATTTTTTTCGTAAGGATCTTCTGAGAGGTTAAACAGTTTATAGGTAGGCGCCTCCGGAGTCTGTGGGTTATAATAATAGATGAATTTCCAGTCTCCCTTACGATAAGAGGTGAAATAGCTGCCGCGATGCTCATGTGGGAAATGCATTAAGAAATCATCACGATGCTTTTTATCTCTCTTTCCCTTTAACAGTTTTCTTAAATCGGCTCCGTCTAAGATATGGTTGGGAGCAGGTTTGACACCCGCAACAGAAAGTACGGTTGGATATATATCCATAACCGTTCCCATTTGGGTTTGTATGGCATTCCGGGCTATAGGATATGCCTTTTGGAATTTATTGTTTGGGTTGGGATGTGCCCAGCTGACAATGAAAGGAACACGGACTCCCCCCTCATATTCCGATCCTTTTTTTCCCTTGAATGGGGCAGATGAACCATAATCGGCAGCATCCCCGAGTGGTGCATCACCACCATTATCTCCCAAAAAGATGATCAGAGTATTTTCCGCTATCCCCATATCTTCGAGTTTATCCAGAATGTCTCCCAGCGATTTATCCATACCTTCGATCAGGGTGGCAAAAGCGCGTGCTTGTTGAGATTTGTTTGGATCGGTATAGTGGCTGATGAAGCGTTCATCGGTTTCGAATGGAGAGTGAACGGCATAGTGTGCCATGTTTAGATAGAAAGGCTTTTTTTCTGCAACGGCTTTTTCTATCTCTTTACCGGCTTCTAATGTGAGTGCATCACTTAAGAAGGTGTGAGTTTTGTGATATTGTTCCAAGTCGGGCACGGCTCTTGCTCTTTGACCCTTGATCCAGCCGTATCCGTTTTCTCCATGATAACTACCCGGATGACCGATTGCCGAACCGGCTATGTTGACATCAAAGCCCAGATTCGTAGGGTTTTCTCCTTCGCTTTTCAAACATCCGAAGTGTGCTTTACCCACATGGATCGTTTTGTATCCGGCTTGTTGTAATAAATAGGGATAGATCATATCCTGATGAGTAAGCCCTTTCCAATTCCAATGGAATGGTCCGTATGGAGTGCGGTTGTTGCTTTCCGCATTGATCCAGTTCGTAGTGCGGTGACGGGCCGCATTTTGCCCGGTCATGATGGATGCTCTGGAAGGGGAACTCACGCTTTGTGCATAAAAAGTAGAAAAGCGGATTCCCTGGTTTGCCAGGCGCTCCATATTGGGAGTACGATACCAATCGTTTAACGGTTGTCTCTGTGCATTTCCATTTTCGTCCGTAACAAAGGGAACGGAGGTGTCCATTAATCCCATGTCGTCGACTAAAAAAACAATGATATTGGGTCGTTCTTGTGCACTTGCTGTTGTGAAACATGCGCTACAGAGGGCTCCCATCAAACTTCGGCTAACTATTCTATTGCTCATTGTGGTTAGTTAAAAAGGTTATTGAGTAGATTGGAACAGGATAATCATAGATATATTAATGATCCGGGATAAAGATATTAAAAAGATATCGGGTTTACAAGAAAAAAGCTAAGAAATAGGATTGGGAAAAGTCTAGATACTGATAAGAATAAAAGATGGAATACAATTGCCATTTTCTACTCAGATATTGTTTTATTAATTAAATTTATGTTACTTTTGCCTGGATAGAGAATTAACTATGGAATTCATAAATCCTAAATTTAAGTATATTTTTGCCTCCATTCTTTTGTTGGGGGGCTTTTTATGTGGGTATAATTTCAAACAATGGTATGTAACCAACCATCGAAACGAAAAACATATTTCTCTTATCTATTCTTGTTCAAAAAAAGAGGCTGACCGGGGACAATTTGAAGAACTGCTGAAGAAAGAATTTAGGTCGAAGGGTGTAGAACCTATATTTGATAAATACTATCTTGATTGTAACCGTTTCGGCCAAAAAGTCGAAATAGAACACATCAGTAATTATCTTGAAGCTCTGAAAAGTAAGCCGATAGACCTTGTTATGGCAATGGGAGATCAGGCTACCCATTCTTTATTATCGACTCGACATCCTTTGCTCTATTCTGTTCCGGTGGTAGCTTGTAATGTGCATTTTCCTGATGAAGACCTTTTGAAAAAATATGAGTCCAGGAAAGTATATGCTCTAAGAGATACCCCCGACTTTAAGCATAATATGGAATTTATAAGGTCTTTGCAGCCACATGTTGGTCTGGAAATCGTTTATAACATTGACTTGACGCCTCTCGGTCATAAATCTTTTGACTTATTAAATCAGGTGGTTGATAGAAAAGATGTACAGATTCTGGGACATAAATCAGCATTCTCCATGGAGTATGAATATAAAGAAATGAGAGAAATGATTGAGTTTTATAATCTGATGCCTGCCGTAGCAAATAACCGGATAAAAAAGAATGAGCTGACAATAAGCCTTTGCCCCTTCCGGTATATTAAAGGTGCTTCTTTGCTTGTAATGATGGAAAATTCAAAAAGTGAGCAGGGGAAGAAAGCATTTCTGCTTGATAAATTCGATATGGTATCGTTTCCGATAGTGAATGCCTTAAGCATACCTTCATTTAGTTGTGTACATGCCGGATTCGGAGAAGGAAATAAAATTGTTGGCGGCTATATGGCCACCAAAGAGATTTCTGTGCAGGCTGCAGCCGATCTGTCTACCCGGTTGATGAATAAAGAAAAAATAGGTATGCCTAAAATAAGGGATTTGAGAAAAGAATATGTTCTCGATTGGAGCGTTTTTTCTACTTATAATGGTTATGATATTAAAAACGTGGGCAAGAATGTGCGTATTATTAATTATCCTATTTATGATCATTATCGTGAGGAATTTTATTTATTGGGTGTATTATTTGTCTTTGCATTCATTTTTATTTCTGTCAGTTTGTTGCATACTCGGCGGCGTTCGCTGATTGAACGCAAAAACTTGAAAATACTGGAAGAGGCACACAAGCGTTTGACTCTTTCTGCGGATGGAGGACAGATTTCGCTTTGGAATATGCAGGGAAGTGATATTGAGTTTGATGATAATTATGCGCGTCTGACAGGAGTAGAAAAAAGGAAGTTTAAGAGAACTGATTTTTTGGAGTATGTACATCCTGATGACTCGCAGTTATTAAGTTCTTTTTATGAAGCATTGTGCAAATCTCCGGGTGTAGAAATACAACGGGTACGTTTCCGTTTTGATGAAAAGAAAGGTTATCAATGGTATGAATTACGATGCCGCAGTCTGAAGGATATTAAAGGAGAGATGATGCTGGCGGGGATCATGCAGAATATTCAAGAGTCGGTAGAACGTGAGCATCAGTTGATTGTGGCGAAACAAATGGCTGAGAAAGCTGAATTGAAACAATCTTTCCTTAATAATATGAGTCATGAAATCCGTACTCCACTCAATGCCATTGTGGGGTTTACAAATGTATTGTTGGGTGAGGGCTCCGAGGAGATTGATCCGGATGAAAAGGCGAGTATGCTTGAGATTATCAATCATAATAATGAATTGCTCTTGAAGCTCATTAATGATGTATTGGAAATTTCCCGCTTGGATTCCGGAAGTCTGGATTTTGACATGAAGGAATGGAATATGACAGATATTGTCAAAGAGATTTATAAGACGTACCAACCCTTAATCCGGTCTTCTTTACAGTTTCGTCTCGAATTGGATGATACTGTTCCTGTGCCTGTTCATACAGATCGTCTCCGTTTTGCTCAGGTTATTTCAAACTTTTTGAATAATGCTAACAAGTTTACCCAAAATGGATATATCGCTTTGGGGTGTAAAGTAGACAAGAAGCATAGGGAGGTTCGTATATATGTGGAAGATAGTGGTAAGGGAATTGATGAAAAGGAACTTATGATGATTTTTGAGCGTTTCTATAAAACTGACGAGTTTGAACAGGGAAGCGGTCTTGGTCTTGCCATCTCTAAAGTTATTATCGAGCGGTTGTCGGGACGTATAAAAGTACACTCTGAAAAAGGTAAAGGAAGTTGTTTTACAGTGATTTTATCATTGGCGGATGCACCGGAGAATCACATGTTGATTTGAATAGTGTGGTTGTTGTTTCAAGATACCGGTTGTTCTTGCTGTCTTTTTCAGTGGATGTGAATAACCATAGGTTATAAGGGATAAAAAAATTAAGTGTTTGTCTCTCAATTTAAAATGCTTCCTTTGTAGTGTACTAATTAAAGACACTATAAATAAATTCATTTATGTTGAGCGAGAAAAGAAACAGTATGCTTCACGGGGTTTTGTTGATAGCCCTGTTTTCATGTGCGGCCTTTTATATAGGTGACATGGAGTTCATAAAGAAACTCTCTTTCAGTCCGATGATTGTCGGAATTATTTTGGGCATGTTGTATGCTAACAGTCTCCGAAACAATCTTCCTGAGACGTGGGTACCGGGTATACAGTTCTGTTCAAAACGTATTTTACGGATAGGCATTATCCTCTATGGGTTTAAGTTGACTTTTCAGGATGTATTGGCGGTGGGGCTGCCCGCGATATTGATTGATACTATTGTAGTAACCATAACGATTCTTGGAGGTATCTTAATCGGTCGTATGCTTAAAATGGATCGTGGAGTGGCGTTACTTACTTCTATCGGTAGTGGAATTTGTGGTGCAGCGGCTATTTTAGGGGCCGAATCGACCATTCAGACAAAACCATATAAAACGGCGGTTGCTGTTTCTACTGTAGTTATTTTCGGAACTTTGTCCATGTTTATCTATCCTATATTATATAGAAATGGAACTTTTGTGCTTTCACCCAACGAGATGGGGATATTTACCGGTGCTACGTTGCATGAAGTGGCGCACACTGTTGGTGCGGGAAATGCGATGGGGAAGGAGGTTTCGGATGTTGCTATTATCGTGAAGATGATTCGTGTGATGATGTTGGTACCTGTTTTGTTGATAACCAGTTTTATGGTATCCAGGGCTGCCGTGAAAGCTGGTGGACAAGGAGGTAGTATGAAGGACATATCTATTCCGTGGTTTGCTATCGGTTTTTTAGCGGTTATCGGTTTTAATTCCTTTGATCTATTGCCACAAAGTTTAATAGCTTTTATCAATAATCTGGATACTTTCTTGCTGACTATGGCAATGACTGCATTAGGTGCGGAAACCAGTATCGACAAATTTAAGAAAGCTGGTGCCAAGCCATTTGTACTTGCTTCTTTGCTGTATTTATGGCTAATTGTCGGAGGATATTTTTTGGTAAAACTCCTTGCTCCTGTCTTAATGTAAGAAGATGTTTCTTTCGGTCTCTGAATATCCTTGATTCTTTTCCCGATAGAATTTTTGCAACTTTGTTGCACTTGAAAACTACTACCTTTGCATCATAAACCTAATAGTAGATTGGATTATGGGACATTGTAAATGTGAAATGAATGCAAATGTGCGAGTAGAAAGCTGTCAGGAAGCGAATGGCTTCATAAAGGAATATTGGAAGGTAATACTTTCATTATTAATGTTGATAGCGGGTGCAATAATGAATCAGTTGGATGTTGCTTTTTTCAGAGATAATACGATATCTTTGGTTTGGTATATATTGGCTTATCTGCCTGTAGGTTTACCTGTGATAAAAGAAGCATGGGAGAGTATTCTTCAGAAAGACTTCTTTAGTGAGTTTATGTTGATGTCGGTTGCAACGTTAGGTGCTTTTTATATTGGTGAATATCCGGAGGGAGTTGCCGTTATGTTATTTTATTCGGTTGGTGAATTATTTCAGGATAAAGCGATAGACAAGGCTAAGCGTAATATCAGCGCTTTGCTGGATGTTCGACCTGAAAAGGCTGTGGTTGTGAGAAGTAATGAGATTGTTACGGTGGATCCGAGATCGGTTCTTATAAATGAAATTATTGAGATAAAAGCCGGTGAGCGTGTACCGTTGGATGGAGTAATGTTGGATGAAGTGGCGGCATTCAATACGGCAGCTCTTACCGGAGAGAGTGTTCCCCGGGATATTAGTAGGGGAGAAGAGGTACTTGCAGGTATGATTGTCACAGACAAAGTAATTCGGATGAAAGTGACAAAGCCTTTTGATAAAAGTGCATTGGCTCGTATTCTGGAACTTGTAGAGGATGCTTCCGAACGTAAGGCACCTGCAGAATTGTTTATTAGAAAATTTGCACGTGTTTATACTCCTATTGTTATCGGCTTTGCATTTCTGATTGTGTTGATTCCATATATTTATTCATTTATAAATCCGTTGTTTGGGTTTGTTTTTAATGATTGGCTGTATAAAGCATTGGTTTTTCTGGTGATTTCTTGCCCGTGTGCATTGGTTATCAGTATTCCATTAGGGTATTTTGGGGGAATTGGGGCAGCATCCCGATTGGGTATTCTGTTTAAAGGTGGAAATTATCTGGATGCCATAACTCGTGTGAATACAGTTGTATTCGATAAAACAGGTACTCTGACTAAAGGAGTTTTCGAAGTAGAATCTTGTCGGGTTGTTCCCGGGACTTCAGAAGAAGATTTATTGCGTGTAGTGGCTTCCATTGAGAAAAACAGTAACCATCCGATAGCCAGGGCTATTGTAGCTTATGCTCAAGATAAAGGGATTGATCTGATTGTCACTAAGAATATAGAAGAGATTGCAGGTTATGGGTTGATGACTGAGATTGATGGAAAAAGGGTGCTGGTAGGTAATACCAGATTGTTATCGAAATATTCCATTGAGTTTCCGAAGGCTGTGTTTTCAATAACAGAAACAACGGTTGTATGTGCTGTCGGGGATAAATATATAGGTTGTATCATCTTATCGGATGTGTTAAAAGACGATGCGTCAGATACTGTCAAGGCACTTAAAGAGTTAAATATTAAGAATATTCAGATATTGTCGGGCGATAAACAGAGTATTGTTACCATTTTTGCAAATAAGTTGGGAATAACTCAAGCTTATGGTGATCTCCTGCCGGAGGGAAAGGTGGAGCATATTGAGAGATTGAAGGAGGAGAAGGGCAATCAGATTGCTTTTGTTGGTGATGGGATGAATGATGCTCCAGTACTTGCTCTAAGTGATGTGGGTATTGCTATGGGAGGACTGGGTAGCGATGCCGCCATTGAAACGGCGGATGTAGTCATCCAGACCGATCAGCCTTCGAAAGTGGCAACAGCTATTAAGGTTGGGCGTTGTACGCGTCGGATTATCTGGCAAAATGTATTGTTGGCATTTGGTGTGAAGTTGTTGGTGCTGATTTTAGGGGCAAGCGGTATAGCTACTTTGTGGGAAGCTGTCTTTGCGGATGTTGGTGTTACATTGATTGCAATAATGAATGCTGTTCGTATACAGAAAATGATTAAATGATAATGGAAGATTTGTGTTTGAAGATATTGGAGCAGAGAGGCATAAAACCTACAGCCATACGGATGTTGGTTTTAAAGGCCATGATGGAGACGGAGCAGGCTGTTTCACTTCTTGATTTGGAAAATAAACTGGATACAGTTGATAAGTCGACCATATTTCGTACGATTACTTTGTTTGTCTCTCATCATTTGGCACATAGTGTAGATGATGGTACAGGGTCTTTGAAATATGCGGTTTGTGATAGTGAATGTACTTGTGCGGTAAAGGATCTACATACACATTTTTATTGTGAATATTGTCATAAGACTTTTTGCCTCGAGAATATCCACGTTCCTGTGGTCGATTTACCTGAGGGATTTGCTGTACGAAGTATAAATTATGTCTTGAAAGGCTGTTGTGCTGAATGTGCGGCAGAGCTGAAAAAAGATCATTAAAATAAAAGCGCATTGATATTCTCAATCAATGCGCTTTTTTGAAGGTAATATAATTGTTATTACTTGATCAGCTCTACCACTACTGCGCGGTTCCAGTCATCATTTTCAAACTTAGTGCTGGTACCTTTGAACTCTGTAGTGATACGGTCTTTTGCAATTCCGTATTTGTTGACAAACACTTCAGTTACTGCATTGGCACGTCTTTCAGAAACAATTCTGTTAGCTTGTTCTGAGCCACGTTTGTCAGCATAACCTGTCAGACGAACACGGATTTCTGGATTTGCTTTCAGGAATTCAGCAATATTGAAGATACTAACTTCCTGTGAAAGCTCGATTTTGCTGCTGTTGAATGGGAAAGTAATTGTACTCGGAAGAGCCTTGATTTCAGAATTGTCGATTACTGTTTCTTCTTTGACAATTTCCGGTTTACGTGCTTTCAGTTCTGCTATTTCAGCTTGTTGTGCAGCATTTTCTTTTTTCAAAGTTGCGTAGTTTGCTTCCAGATCAGAGTAGTTGCTCTTGATAGCGTTGTACTGACGTGAAGAGTAGCCTTTCTTGAAACCTGTTTTGCCGAAACGGAAAGTAACACCGGCTGTCAGACCGCTGATTCCATCATTCGGAAAACCACCGCGAACCACCATATCGTCATCCAGGATAGCTCCTTGGTATTCAACGTTAATATCGAAACGTTTTGAGATACGGTAACGTGCCTGGATACCTGCATTGATTGTAAACGACTGGTCGCCTTTACGAATAAATGCTCCACCAATACCTGCAAAAGGAACGATGTCAAAACGACGGTTTTCTTTATAAGGAGCAAAGAAGTTGATCAGTCCGAACATAAAGTCTGCGTGAACAGCACCATATTGATAGTGCAACATTGAGTTAGCGCCAGAAGTAAATCCGTGCAGTGAACCGCCTGTACCTTGTAAACGAACTCCCCAGTAAGGATTAAACCATTTACCTACAGAAAGTGTCGGCATGAAAGTGATTGTGTTTCTGAATTTAGCGTCTTTTGAATTTTCTGCGAACAGAGATTGTGCACCAAAGTTTGCTGACATGAACCAGTTGTTCCAAAATCCATTGCCTTCAAAGGTTGTTTTATATCCCGGAAGACGTTTTGCATCATTGTCTTGAGCAAATACACTTGCGCTCATCAATGTTGCCAATGCAAACATAAAAATACTTTTTTTCATTTCTCTAAATTTTAAATTGGTTTGGTTAAACATTAATTGTTATTATTCGCCAATAATTGTTTTTAATAATCCGGCGTTTGATACGCCTAATTCGCAAAACGGTCGCAAAAATATAAATAGTTTTTGTTGGTTGCAAATATTTCTTCATTTATTTTAAGATTGTCTGATTTTGTAAAGATGCAAAGCTTTGTGAAATAGAAGATTATATGCTTATGAATGAAATCCGGACAATTCGTCTGTGGAATCACTTTTCCATTTGTTTGTTTCTCAGTATATTGTCTTTATTAAATAGGTATTCATTATTATGATCTCTTTGTAGCACTAGTAAGGGGTATGTTAAACAGGAATGTTCTATATTTCATCTTTTGTAACTTCCGTTATGAGAAATAAAGGAGGTCGTTTAATCGATTATGTCTGTAACTTTCGTGAAAAGCCTTTTGTGCCCGTTTGAGGGTGTTTTTTAAATAAACCTTTTCGGTTTTTATGGGTTATTTTATTAAAATAGGATTAGGTATGACTGAAATAAAAATAAAACGTGTATATGAGGATCCTTCTGATACAGATGGGTATCGTGTTTTAGTAGATCGCCTTTGGCCGCGCGGAATGAAAAAAGAACATTTAAAGTATGACTATTGGGCAAAGGAACTGACTCCTTCATCTGATTTAAGAAAATGGTTTCATGACGATGTTCCGGGACACTGGAAAGAGTTTGCAGAGATGTATCGAAAAGAACTTGAAACTTCTGATAAAACGTCCGAGTTTTTATCCCGGATACGATCCTGTGAATCAGTGACTCTTTTGTATGCTTCGAAGGAGCCGGTTTATAATCATGCCCGTATTTTACAAGCTTTTCTGGAGGAACGTTTGAAAAAGTGATTTCTAGGAGAAACCTATGCCAACACGAATCTTTTTTGTACTTTTGCGCCATCTTTTTAAAAACAACATCAAAAAAGAATCATATGGGAGGTTTTTTCGGAACAGTCTCGAAAACGAGCTGTGTGACCGATTTATTCTACGGCACAGACTATAACTCACACCTGGGAACAAAACGGGGAGGACTTGCGACATATAGTGAAGAAAAGGGATTTATCCGCTCGATTCATAACCTGCAGAGTTCATATTTTCGTACCAAATTTGAGGAAGAACTGGATAAATTTAAAGGAAATGCCGGTATCGGTATTATCAGTGATACAGACGCCCAACCTATTATTATTAACTCACATCTCGGTAGATTTGCCATTGTTACGGTTGCTAAGGTCACAAACCTTAAAGAACTCGAAGAGGAACTACTTTCACAAAACATGCATTTCGCCGAACTTAGTTCGGGTAGTACCAATCAAACGGAACTTATCGCTTTATTGATTATTCAGGGTAAAAATTTTGTAGAAGGAATAGAGAATGTATATAACCATATAAAAGGTTCGTGCTCTATGCTTCTGTTGACAGAAGATGGAGTGATTGCCGCACGAGATAAATGGGGACGTACTCCTATTGTTATCGGGAAAAAGGAGGGCGCTTATGCAGCCACGAGTGAATCTAACAGTTTTCCGAATCTTGATTTTGAAATAGAACGCTATTTAGGACCCGGTGAAATAGTCCGTATGCAGGCTGACCGTCTTGAACAACTTCGCAAGCCTGATGACAAAATGCAAATCTGTTCATTTTTGTGGGTGTATTACGGTTTTCCCAATTCATGTTATGAAGGCCGGAATGTAGAAGAGGTACGCTTTACGAGCGGGTTGAAAATGGGTGAACAAGATGACTGCGATGCTGATTGTGTTTGTGGAATTCCGGATTCGGGTATCGGGCAGGCATTGGGTTATGCAGAAGGGAAAGGCATTCCTTATCATCGTGCTATTACCAAGTATACTCCTACCTGGCCCCGTAGTTTTACTCCGAGCAAGCAGGAATTACGTTCTTTGGTGGCAAAGATGAAGTTGATTCCTAACCGTGCTATGCTCCAAGATAAGCGTATTATTTTTTGTGATGACTCCATTGTGCGTGGTACGCAGTTGCATGATAATGTGAAGATTCTTTTTGATTATGGTGCAAAAGAGGTACATATGCGTATCGGATGCCCACCGCTTATTTATGGCTGTCCGTTTATTGGTTTTACAGCTTCAAAGTCGGATATGGAACTTATCACCAGGCAGATAATAAAAGAACTGGAGGGAGATGAAAATAAGAATCTGGATAAATATGCTACTACAGGTTCGCCGGAATATGAGAAGATGGTAGGCATCATCGCCAAGCGTTTCGGACTTTCGTCTCTCAAATTCAACACGATTGAAACACTGATTGAAGCCATCGGATTGCCAAAGTGTAAAGTTTGTACCCATTGTTTTGACGGATCCAGTTGTTTCTAAGTGGCTATTAGTGACTGAATATAAGATTATGTATAAAAAAAGAGCCGTGAATTGCTTGGCAGTTCACGGCTCTTTTTTTACCTTTACAGGCGTGAAAAATAAGATTTTAGCAAATTATTAAATTTTAAAGATATGAATTTAGTAGAACGTTTTTTGAAGTACGTAAGCTTTGATACACAGTCGGATGAACTGACAAGACTTACCCCCAGCACTCCGGGCCAAATGGTATTTGCGGAATATCTAAAGTCTGAGTTGGAGTCGTTGGGGCTAGAAGATATAACATTGGACGAGAACGGTTATCTTTTTGCTACTTTACCTGCCAATACAGAGAAAGAATTGCCTGTCATCGGCTTTATAGCACATATGGATACGAGTCCCGATATGAGTGGAAAAAATGTCACTCCACGTATTGTAGAAAAATACGATGGTTCGGATATTGTGCTTTGTGTCGAAGAGAATATCGTACTTTCACCGAGTCAGTTTCCTGAGTTGCTCGATCATAAGGGTGAGGATCTGATTGTTACCAATGGTAAAACTCTGTTAGGGGCAGATGATAAGGCAGGTATTGCCGAAATAGTATCAGCTGTTGTCTATCTGCAGGAGCATCCTGAAATTAAGCATGGTAAAATTCGGATCGGTTTCAATCCGGATGAAGAAATAGGTGAGGGTGCTCATAAGTTTGATGTTCAGAAGTTCGGTTGTGAGTGGGCTTATACGATGGACGGAGGAGAAGTTGGAGAGTTGGAATTTGAAAATTTCAATGCTGCCGCTGCCAAGATCACTTTTAAAGGACGTAATGTGCATCCGGGATATGCTAAACATAAAATGATCAATTCGATCCGTATAGCCAATCAGTTTATTACTATGCTTCCCCGGCACGAGACTCCGGAACATACTTCCGGATATGAGGGTTTCTACCACTTAATCGGTATCCAAGGAGATGTGGAACAGAGCACTGTATCCTACATTATTCGTGACCATGACCGTAATAAATTTGAGGATCGTAAAAAAGAGATAGAACATTTGGTGAATAAGATCAATGCAGAGTTTGGTGAAGGCACTGCTACGCTCGAATTGCGTGACCAGTACTATAACATGCGTGAAAAGATAGAACCCGTAATGCATATTATCGACACTGCTTTTGCTGCAATGGAAGCCGTAGGGGTGAAACCGAATGTGAAACCTATTCGTGGAGGAACGGATGGCGCACAATTATCATTCAAGGGGTTACCTTGTCCCAACATCTTTGCCGGTGGCTTGAATTTTCACGGTCGCTATGAATTTGTTCCCATCCAGAATATGGAAAAGGCAATGAAGGTCATTGTGAAGATCGCTGAACTGGTAGCTTCGAAGTAATCATTATTTATATAATTCTTAAATTCTCATTTCATGAAAACCACTCCATTTACCGAGAAACATATTGCACTTGGTGCTAAGATGCACGAGTTTGCAGGATATAACATGCCTATTGAGTATTCGGGTATCATCGACGAACACCTTACAGTTTGTAACAGTGTCGGTGTTTTTGATGTGTCACACATGGGCGAATTTTGGGTGAAAGGTCCTCATGCGTTGGATTTTTTGCAGAAAGTGACTTCAAATAATGTGGCAGCTTTGGTGCCGGGTAAAATTCAATATACTTGTTTTCCAAATGAAGACGGGGGTATCGTTGATGACTTACTGGTCTATCAATATGAACCGGAAAAATATCTTTTGGTTGTTAATGCTTCGAATATAGAGAAGGACTGGAACTGGTGCATTTCTCACAATACGGAAGGTGCTGAGTTGGAAAACTCTTCAGATAATATGGCACAACTTGCCGTACAAGGTCCGAAAGCCATTCAAGCTCTGCAAAAATTGACGGATATTAATCTTGCCGATATTCCTTATTATACGTTTAAAGTCGGTGAGTTTGCCGGTGAGAAGAATGTGATTATTTCCAATACGGGATATACCGGAGCAGGTGGATTTGAACTATATTTTTATCCGGATGCTGCCATGAAGATTTGGGATGCAGTTTTTGAAGCCGGAGCTGAGTTTGGCATAAAACCGATAGGGCTTGGTGCGCGTGATACTCTTCGTCTTGAAATGGGATTCTGTCTGTACGGTAATGACTTGGACGATACTACGTCTCCTATTGAAGCCGGACTGGGATGGATCACTAAATTTGTGGACGGCAAGAACTTTACAAATCGTTCGATGCTTGAAAAACAAAAAGCTGAAGGCACCGTTCGCAAATTAGTGGGCTTTGAAATGATTGACCGGGGGATTCCTCGTCATGGTTACGAGTTGACAACAGCGGAAGGTGATAAAATCGGGGTAGTAACATCAGGTACAATGTCTCCTATTCGTAAGATTGGTATTGGTATGGGATACGTGAAACCTGAATATAGTAAGATCGGTACAGAAATATGTATTGATATGCGTGGACGTAAGTTGAAAGCTGTAGTAGTAAAACCGCCTTTCCGTAAATAGAATATTGACGAATAAAGCGTTGAAATCCCTCTCTGTCTTTAAAGGCAGAGGGGGATTTTTGTTTAAATGGAAAGTTTACGTTCTTTCGGATATGTTTGGAATATTAGAGGTCTCATTTAACAGATATAAAAGTCTTCCTTAGTCAATTTGTCTCTATACTCAAACATATTATTTCCTTTCTAATATTATTCTTGGTAATGTCTATGAAATATTTTTATTTCAGAATAATCTCTATTTCTGCCTATATAGGCTATTATATTTGCATTATATTCTGATTTCTACTTTTTTTGATTTCTTGGAATTAATATTTATTTGTATTTTTGATCTATATATATAATGCAATAGAAAGAATAATTAGATCAATTAAATGATTGTATTTTGTTTCCTATGAACTGAATGTGTAATATAAAAGTGATAGGCGTATCACTGTTTTCAGTGACAAATGTGTATTAAATATCGTTGTATGATGGTAAATAGTGAGTCTTATAACATGAATTTAGTAAATATTGGAATAATTTTTTTCTTAATCATTGGAAATAATAAATCTAAGCACTATATTTGCTGCAACACTAAAAGATATTAAATAGAAAATTTAAGATATTGAAAGAATGTTAATCGATTGTTCAATGATTATCATTTCTTTCTTAGAAAAGATCTACTAAGTGAAAATTAGGATCTTTGATAATAAGATTTGATAGAGGTATTACACTTACATAACAAATATTTTATTGGTATTAGAAAATCGGATATTAGAAAATGGATTTTGTCGTTGCTTTCTTAATAAAGGTAGTGTAATTCTGGTGATAACGGAAACTACCGACAATGACGAATCTTATCGGTAACCGTAATGTTCTGTTTGCGGAGATGCGGAATATCAGAAGATTTTCATATTTTTCTTTTGTCAGAAGGTTTACTGAATTTGTATGTGTGTTGAAGAACAGCTTTTGTTCTTTGAACTGCATACTAACTTACTATAATTTACATTGTTAATCTTACGGGCTTTTATATGAAAAAGACATCTTTGTTTTTGTCGTTTTTTATTGCTCTCTTTTTGTTTTCGGCTTGTACTGACGATACTGAGCAATGTCTATATTCCCCTAAAGTTTTTGATACGGGTGATCTATTGAGCAATAGAGTGAAAGAAGAATTTCTTAATTTTGATTATCCTGCCGGGATTGTTCCAATTCTTTTTGCCGTAGATAGTATCGAGCCCATCCAAATGGGGGCTTATGCTGATGAATGTTTTAATGATCTTGTAGATTCGATATCCGAGTCAAGAGATTTTAAGCATAGAGGGATGTTGGTGCTTGTTTCGAAAAATCCGAAACTCATTCAAATACGTTTGGGTAATCGATATCGGGTTTATTGCAATATGACAGGAGCAACTTCCGGACTGAATTATTTAGATTTGCAAAAGCAAATACAGGAGAGAGGTGTAGAAGAAACTCTTCCATTGTTTCTGCAAAACACTTCAGTTCGTATTCAGGAGTTGAATGAATTACCTTCATATAAAAAATATCGAATCAACTCTGCAATATCAGTAATTTCTACCTGTTTGGAATACATAGGAACTCCTTCGGAGAACTTTTACGGAAAGTGTGTTTTAACCCCCATTTTAAAAATAACATCATTTGGGTATTATATTTTTAAATCATGGTTGTTGACCTTCATGTTTGTATGTTTGATAATGCTTTTATGCCGTTGGATGATATTTCTGCTAGTGAAGCGTTTATTGGGAGAGAATGTTATAGCCCTTATGTGGACTCAAAAGATCATTAATTGGGGACTTGGTTTATTGTTTTCAATTTCTGCAGCAGCTTCGGCTATTATTTTGTCCAGTGGACGAATGGAAGATGCGATAGCGTTGCAGGCTATTGGAATTCCTTTTATGGAGAATTTTCAGATTGCCGCTGCAGATTATGTTTTGAAAACATCGTTTGTTGCCGCTTTCTTTTTTGTTTTAATGTATGCATTGAAACGAAATATCATATCAGATATCTTTTTAATGAGTCTTTTGGAACCAGCCAAGCAGCAGGAAGTTTATCGTAGTTTGAGCGATGCTCAAAAGACTGCTTTGGTTATAGGACACGAAGCGGATCTCAATGAAGTTGAAACAAGTTCCGAACCATATTCCGAATTGTTCACTTCGCGTGTATCTAAACAGGAAACCGTGACTATTGTTTCATTGGCAATAGCGGCTTTATTTTTGATTCCGCGGCCTTTGATTATAATGGGTATTGCTTTAACCATTTACCCGCTGGTCGGGCAATGTGTGAAGATTTATCATGTGGTGAGTAATCATACGCTTCCGGCACAAATAAAGGGAGATAGAAGAAGGGCATTAATAACCAATTTACTTATCATTTTTGCAATAGCTTTTATAACTGTTCTGATAGGACTGTTTTTTAATCCCATGCCGGATAAAAAAGAAATTGATCGGAATGAAATAAAGATGGAATTGATTGCTCCGGATAGACTGGAAGGAAATTATACTGTTAGTAAATCTATTGTGGGGCAGATCCAAGTATCCAGTGGTATTATAAAAAAGGTGAAAGATGGAACGTTTCAACTTTTGATAACCGGTAAATCTTCTCCTAAAGTGTATAAGTTGGATTTTAATTCTGATAAAATGATATTTGTTTCAGGAGAACTGGGTAATGGAGCAATCCACTATGATAAAGATTTGGATAAAATTAAAATAGTATTTAATATAAATGAACAAACGACATGGACAATTTCAAAGTGATTTATTCGATTCCATTTTTGTTTTTTATTATCGTGTCCTGCAGCAACTCATCAACTGAGATGGTTGCTAAAAGTAAGTATGATGCTAAGATTGCCGAGTATAAGGAGTTGAACGAACAGCAAGCGGCTGTTATTGAAGATAATTTAGAGAAAAGTAAAATTATTAATAATGTGGTGACGGAATTAAATCAGATAGCCGGCAATACACATTCTTTGCGTGTGAATGTAGAGCATGGAGTGGGGGAATTGAGTCAAGCAGAAGAGATCAATCAGAAACTTCAGACTCTGAAAAAGCGCTTAAGTGCAGTTGAGGGTAAGCGTAGTGACAGCAGTAAGAACCTGTTGGCAACGATGGATAAATTGAAAAGTATTATTGAGCAAAAAGAGATTGAAATCAACAATCTCAAACAGGAGATTGCGAACCAACAACAAACAATAGCTAATCAGAAAAATACAATTGCGAGCCAACAGGTGACGATCGATGCTCAGAGTCAGGAGTTAATGAATAAACAACAGGAAATGTGGTATAAATTAGGTACTGAGCTACACTCTGTCGTAGAAGAATTACCAAAAGTAAAAGGAAGAAAAGATAAGCGGAATATTAAAAATACCAGATACTATATTCTGAACAAAGCAAAAGAATGTTTTGAACATGCTGCACAACTGGGACATTCACTTGCCGGTTCGAAAGCCCGACAGGTGGAAGGGGAGATGAGTAGATTATAAAGTGTGATTTTATAGTTTTTCTGTTGTTAGTTAACAGAAAACACTAATTTTGCATTCGATTTAAATTCTATTCGAATGTCACAACTTCCAACATTAATAGCCGACCTCGCCCTGATTCTGATTTGTGCCGGTATAATGACTCTGTTATTCAAGAAGTTGAAGCAACCGCTTGTGCTGGGCTATGTGGTTGCCGGATTTCTTGCCAGTCCACATATGCCCTATACACCTTCGGTGATGGATGTAGCCAATATTAAAACCTGGGCTGATATTGGAGTCATCTTCTTGCTTTTTGCTCTTGGATTGGAATTTAGTTTTAAGAAGATAGTCAAGGTGGGAGGTACGGCTGTTATTGCCGCCTGTACCATTATCTTCTGTATGATTCTTCTTGGGATTGCCGTCGGGATGGGGTTCGGCTGGCAACGTATGGATAGCCTGTTCTTGGGAGGTATGATCGCCATGTCTTCTACTACAATTATTTATAAGGCATTTGATGACTTAGGATTGCGGAAGAAACAGTTTACCGGTTTAGTACTCAGTATTCTTATCCTTGAAGATATACTTGCCATTGTTTTAATGGTCATGCTTTCGACGATGGCAGTCAGCAATAACTTTGAAGGGACAGAAATGCTGGGCAGTATCGGTAAGTTACTTTTTTTCCTTATTCTTTGGTTTGTCGTTGGCATTTATGCCATACCCGAGTTCCTGAAGCGCTGTCGGAAACTGATGAGTGAAGAAACGCTGTTAATCGTATCTTTGGCTCTTTGTTTCGGTATGGTGGCTATTGCTGCCAATACCGGTTTCTCGGCTGCTTTTGGTGCTTTCATTATGGGGTCTATCCTGGCCGAGACAATTGAGGCGGAATCTATCGATCGATTGGTAAAGCCTGTGAAAGACTTATTTGGTGCTATCTTTTTTGTATCGGTCGGGATGATGGTAGATCCTGCGATGATTATTGAATATGCGGTTCCTATCATAGTCATTACGTTGGCAGTGATTCTGGGACAGGCCTTTTTCGGAACAATGGGGGTTATGTTGGCAGGACAGCCTTTAAAGACCGCCATGCAGTGTGGCTTTAGCCTGACGCAGATAGGGGAGTTTGCTTTTATTATTGCTTCTCTGGGCTTATCACTGCATGTGACAAGTGATTTCCTATATCCGATTGTAGTAGCTGTTTCCGTGATCACGACATTTCTGACTCCTTATATGATTCGTGTTGCCGAGCCTGCCTCAAACTTCGTCGATCGTAAGTTACCCGAATCCTGGAGACGTTTCCTGATGCGATATACTACCGGTACGCGGACTGTCAATCACGAAAGTTTGTGGCGGAAGCTATTGTTTGCCTTAGCACGTATTCTGGTGGTGTATTCCATTGTCAGTATTTCGGTAATTACCCTTTCGTTCCGTTTTGTAGTACCTTTGCTACGCGAACATTTGCCGGGTATCTGGGGCCCATTGGCAGGAGCTGTTTTTACTATCTTGTGCATATCCCCTTTTTTGCGGGCCATTATGGTGAAGAAGAATCACTCGGTCGAATTTATAACTTTGTGGAATGATAATCGTGTCAATCGCGGACCGCTGGTTTCCACGGTTGTATTTCGTGTCGCAGTGTCAGTTCTGTTTGTTATGTTTGTCATTACCCGTTTGTTTAAAGCTTCGGTAGGACTGATGTTCGGAGTGGCTTTGTTACTGGTGATTCTGATGATACTTTCGAGGCAGTTAAAAAAACAATCCATTTTGATAGAACGTAAATTTTTTCAGAATCTTCGTTCACGTGATATGCGCGCTGAGTATTTGGGAGAGAAAAAACCGGCTTATGCCGGACGTTTGCTTTCAAGAGATCTGCATCTGACTGATTTTGAAATACCGGGAGAGTCGGCTTGGGCCGGAAAAACCTTGCTTGAACTGAATCTGGGTAAGAAGTATGGAGTGCATGTAGTCTCCATTCTTCGGGGAAAACGTAGGATTAACATTCCGGGTGGTTCTATCCGTCTGTTTCCGATGGACAAAATACAAGTGATCGGTACTGATGACCAGCTGAATACCTTCGCAGAAGAGATGTCGCATGTTGCTGTGATCGATTCGGGAGTGTTTGAGAAGAGTGAAATGACTTTGAAGCAATTGTTGATCGATACAGACTCTGCTTTTCTGGGCAAAACGCTGCGTGAATCGGGCATTCGTGATAAATACCATTGCCTGATTGCCGGCGTGGAGCGGGGAGGAGAAGCTTTGATGACGCCTGACGTGAATGTTCCTTTTGAAGAAGGAGATGTAGTGTGGGTGGTAGGTGAGAATGAAGATGTGTACCGGTTAATAGGACAAAATTGTGATAGAAAACGTTAACAAGATACTGGCATATCATAAAAAAATGCGATATTTGCGGAATGATTCAGATAGAGACTATACTTGATATACTGGTTAAAGGATTCGTTATCGGCATTGTGGTTTCTGCGCCGCTGGGGCCTGTAGGTGTCCTTTGTATTCAGCGTACTTTGAACAAAGGGCGTTGGTATGGATTTGTCACCGGACTGGGGGCTTCGTTGAGTGATATTGCTTATGCTCTTTTGACGGGATATGGCATGAGCTTTGTATTCGATTATATCAATAAAAATATTTTTTATCTGCAACTCCTCGGAAGTATCATGCTATTGGCTTTTGGTATTTATACATTCCGCAGCAATCCTGTGCAATCCATTCGGCCTGTATCGGCCAATAAAGGTTCTTATTTCCACAACTTCATTACCGCCTTTGCAGTTACACTTTCCAATCCGCTTATTATTTTTCTTTTCATCGGTCTGTTTGCCCGTTTTGCTTTTGTGCAACCCGGAGTATTGGTCTTTGAAGAGATTACGGGCTATCTGGCCATTGCCCTCGGAGCGCTGGCGTGGTGGTTTGGAATAACTTTCTTTGTTAATAAAGTGCGGACGCGATTCAATTTGCGGGGTATCTGGATTTTGAACCGGGTGATTGGCAGTATCGTGATGGCAGTATCCGTGTTCGGACTCATATTCACTTTGCTGGGAGAATCTATTTATTGATAGGAGAAAAGACAGAAGATGAAAATAGCGCAACAACTCAAGGAGAAGAACATTGCCGAATACCTTATTTATATGTGGCAGATAGAGGATTTGATCCGTGCCAATGATTGTGATGTCGACCGGATTGAGGAGAATATCGTTTCCCGTTATCAAGTGAGCGATGAAGAGCGTCGTGAACTGACAGAATGGTATGCCAATCTGGCTTCGATGATGCGGGAAGAGGGAGTTCGTGAGAAAGGACATCTCCAGATTAACCGGAACGTAATCATTAACCTGACCGAATTGCACGCTGCCCTGTTGGCATCACCTAAATTTCCTTTCTATAGTTCGGCTTATTTCAAAGCATTACCCTTTATTGTAGAATTACGAAATAAAAACGGTCAGAAGGAAGAACCGGAGCTGGAAACCTGTTTCGAAGCTTTGTATGGCATGATGCTGTTGCGCTTGCAAAAGAAGCCGGTCAGTCCGGAGACTGCGAAGGCAATGGAAGCTATCAGTAGCTTTTTGTCTATGTTGGCCAACTATTATGATAAGGATAGAAAAGGAGAGTTAAAACTGGAATAAAACGAATCAGACTCACCATAGAGTAGTACAGGGCTCCATAGAGATGGTTTTCTCTTAATATCCTATAAACAAGAGATTAAAACTCTGTGAGACTCCGTGTTACTCTGTGGTGAATCCAACTAAAAAAATACCGAAATGAATATATTGGTCACCGGAGCCAACGGGCAACTTGGCAATGAAATGCAGGTACTTGCCAGAGAAAACCTGCAGCATACGTATTTTTTTACGGATGTACAGGAGTTGGACATTTGTGATGAACAGGCTGTTTATGCCTATGTGAGTGAACATAAGATTGACATCATCGTGAACTGCGCTGCTTATACAGCGGTAGACAAGGCTGAGGATAATGTCGAACTTTGCGACAAACTGAATAATATAGCACCGGGATATCTGGCACGGGCGGCTCAGGCTAATGGCGCTGCAATGATTCAAGTTTCTACCGATTATGTGTTTGACGGTACAGCGCATATTCCTTATACGGAAGAGGAACCTACTTGTCCGGCTTCGGTTTATGGCTCTACCAAGCTGGCGGGCGAACAGAACGTGATGGATCATTGCGAGAAAGCTATGGTAATTCGTACGGCATGGTTGTACTCCATCTATGGCAATAATTTTGTAAAGACAATGATTCGTCTCGGGCAGGAGCGTGATTCTTTGGGAGTCATTTTCGATCAGATCGGTACACCGACTTACGCTAATGATTTGGCCCAGGCTATTTTTGCAGCGATCAATAAAGGCGTTGTCCGCGGCATTTACCATTTCAGTGACGAAGGTGTTTGTTCCTGGTATGACTTTACCATAGCCATCCATCGCCTGGCGGGCATTGCTTCGTGTAAGGTAAAACCATTGCATACCGCCGATTATCCGGCAAAGGCACCCCGTCCACACTATTCCGTACTCGATAAAACAAAGATAAAAGATACATTTGGCATTGAGATCCCGCATTGGGAGGAGAGCCTGAAACGTTGCATTAATCAATTAAGAATGGAGACACTTTGATTCTTCATCCTCAATTCTCGAAATATGGCAGATAATACAGAAATACTAAGACGGCGCACTTTCGCCATTATTGCACACCCGGATGCCGGTAAAACTTCGTTGACTGAGAAGTTACTGTTGTTCGGCGGACAGATTCAGGTGGCAGGAGCAGTAAAAAGTAACAAGATCAAAAAGACGGCAACTTCCGACTGGATGGAGATCGAGAAACAACGTGGTATCTCGGTGACAACTTCGGTGATGGAGTTTGACTATCGGGACTATAAGATTAATATTCTGGATACTCCGGGGCACCAGGACTTTGCCGAAGATACCTATCGTACCTTGACGGCGGTAGACAGTGTCATCATCGTGGTAGATGGAGCGAAGGGTGTGGAAACCCAGACCCGCAAGCTAATGGAAGTCTGCCGGATGCGGAATACCCCGGTAATCATCTTTGTGAACAAAATGGACCGTGAAGGTAAAGATCCGTTTGACTTGCTGGATGAATTGGAAGAAGAACTGATGATTCAGGTACGTCCTCTGTCTTGGCCTATCGAACAGGGACCCCGTTTCAAGGGAGTTTATAATATCTACGAACAGAAACTGGACCTCTATCAACCTTCCAAACAGGTGGTGACGGAGAAAGTGGAAATAGATATTCATTCTGACGAGTTGGATCGGCAGATCGGCGATACGCTGGCAGATAAGTTACGCGGTGATTTGGAATTGATAGAAGGTGTATATCCCGAATTTGATGTAGAAACATATCTGCAGGGAGAGTGTGCACCGGTCTTTTTCGGTTCGGCTTTAAATAATTTTGGTGTGCAGGAACTGCTCAACTGTTTTGTTGAGATTGCTCCCGCCCCCCGTCCCGTACATGCAGAAGAACGTGAGGTGATCCCCGAGGAGCCTAAATTTACCGGTTTTATTTTCAAGATTACGGCTAACATCGACCCCAATCACCGTTCGTGCGTGGCCTTCTGCAAAATCTGTTCAGGTAAGTTTGTACGAAACGCCCCTTATCTGCATGTACGTCATGGTAAGACTATGCGTTTCTCCTCACCCACCCAGTTTATGGCACAACGTAAGACGACTATTGACGAGGCTTGGGCCGGAGATATTATCGGTTTGCCGGATAACGGAACATTTAAGATTGGCGATACGCTTACCGAAGGAGAACAACTTCATTTCCGTGGTTTGCCGAGCTTCTCACCGGAGATGTTCAAGTACATAGAGAATGCCGATCCGATGAAGCAGAAACAGCTTGCCAAGGGCATCGACCAGTTGATGGACGAAGGTGTGGCCCAGTTGTTTGTCAATCAGTTCAACGGTCGCAAGATTATCGGTACGGTAGGTCAGTTGCAGTTTGAGGTTATTCAATATCGTTTGCTGAACGAATACAATGCTTCTTGCCGTTGGGAGCCGTTGAGTTTGTACAAAGCATGCTGGATTGAAAGCGATGACCTGGAAGAGTTGGAAGCATTCAAGAAACGTAAATATCAGTATATGGCCAAGGATCGTGAAGGACGCGATGTTTTCCTGGCCGATTCGAACTATGTGCTTCAGATGGCACAGATGGATTTCAAAAATATCCGGTTCCACTTTACAAGCGAATTCTGATTCGCTTCATAAAAAAGACCGGATCAAGACGGTGGACGAGTTGCAGTGCAGTGCTATTTGTCCACCGTTTGTCGTATATGGCATTGGGTCGGCGAGCTTTCCCCCGATACATTCCACCCTAACCCTTTTATCCTTTAAACCAACGTTGTCCGACACCCCCATGTCGGGCATGCTGACACCCCCATGTCGGATGTGTCGACACCCCCATGTCGGATATCCTTTCTTTAAGGCTTAGTTCCGGTTGGTAGGTAAGAGAGGGCATCGATCTTTCTGTCCATACAAAAACACCTTCTTAATGAAAATTTCGGCTTGGCAGTCGTTGCGAAAGGCTGGATGTACTGACCGGACTTTTATCCTTAAGAGTAACAGCCCGGTACGTTTGTTTACAGACCTGAAGCGTGGTGCTTTCATTCTGTCCGGTTGTCGGGTGAAACGATGATTCCCGCATCTTCTGTGAGTCCGGACGCAGGTTTCTTTCTGTACCTTATGGTATAATTTTCCCTAAAGAAACAGGGATGTTGCCTTAAATATTTTACCTTTGTAATCTAAACAAAAAACTCGAGGTCATGAAGTATAAACTGTTAGTCCTTGATGTAGACGGGACATTGCTCAATGATGAGAAGGAGATTACTCCTCGTACCCTTGCCACTTTGTTAAAAGTACAGCAGATGGGAGTACATATTGTTTTGGCCTCCGGTCGGCCCACTTATGGGATTCTGCCTTTGGCAAAGAAACTGGAGCTGGGTAACTATGGCGGATACATCCTGTCCTATAACGGCGCACAGGTCATTAATGCCAAAAATGGGGAAGTATTGCTCGAACGGCGTATTAACCCCGAAATGTTGCCTTATCTGGAGAAGAAAGCCCGTAAAAACGGATTTGCAATCTTTACTTACACCGAAGACCGAATGATTGCTGATCAGGCAGATAATGAACACATTCTTCAGGAAGCATTCCTCAATCGGATGGAGTTGATTGAAGAACCCGAATTTTCGGTTGCCGTTGATTTTGCTCCTTCCAAATGTATGTTGGTCAGTGATGACGAAGAGGCGCTTATCGGATTGGAAGAACATTGGAAAAAACGTTTGAACGGAGCGCTCGATGTATTCCGGTCGGAACCCTATTTCCTGGAAGTCCTGCCATGTGGCATTGACAAATCAACTTCGTTGGGAGCCTTGCTTTCCCATTTGGATATCACTCCGGAAGAAATCATTGTTATCGGTGATGGCGTTTGCGATGTTTCCATGATCCAGTTTGCCGGATTGGGTATCGCCATGGGCAATGCTCAGGATTCGGTAAAGGTATGTGCCGATGTGGTGACGGCTTCGAATGAAGAAGACGGAGTTGCTCTTGCCGTAGAAAAAGCGATTCTTTCTGAGATTCGTCCGGCAGAGATTCCTCTCGACCAATTGAACGAGCGTGCACGTCATGCCTTGATGGGAAATCTGGGCATTCAATATACCTATGCTTCCGAAGACCGGGTAGAGGCTACTATGCCGGTAGACGAGCGGACCCGTCAGCCTTTCGGCATTCTGCATGGAGGTGCCACGTTGGCACTGGCCGAGACTGTTGCCGGACTGGGTTCGATGATTCTCTGCCAGCCCGACGAGATTGTGGTTGGTATGCAGGTCAGCGGTAACCACATGTCATCTGCCCACGAGGGAGATACCGTACGTGCCGTCGGTACCATTATCCACAAAGGACGTTCATCACATGTCTGGAATGTAGACGTATTTACGTCGACGGACAAGTTGGTGTCTTCCATACGGGTAGTGAATAGTATATTAAAGAAAAGATGACGTTAGAAGAAACAAATAATTGTGAGATTATAGATGAATTGATCCGTCAGGGAAGGAGCTTCGCAATGTATCGTAATCCGGGCGAAGAGGAACCTCACTTTCTGATGCAGACTTGCGGAGAAGTACACCTTATCCGGAAAATGGAAGATTTGAATGGTCGGACAGGCTTTGTCATCGCCCCTTTCCGGGTCACTCCGCAATGTCCTATCATATTGATCCGGCCGGATTGTCACGAGATTCCTTCCTGCGCCGGAAACTTGCATACCCCTGCACAGGGGGACGATGCGGCATCGTACGGGCAACAGTTCCGAAGCGACCGGTCACTCGGGGCGAAGAAAGCCTATAAGGCTTGTTTCGATGTCTTTATCAGGGCTTTGAGGGAACGTACTTTTGATAAGTTGGTACTATCCCGCAGAATGACGGTGAGGAGAGAGCCGGGATTCTCTCCCGCAGCGGCTTTCTACCGGGCTTGCAGGCGTTACATCTATTCGTATGTCTATCTTTGCTATACTCCGCAAACCGGGGTGTGGATGGGCAGTACTCCGGAAATCATTTTATCGGGTGAGAAAGGAGAATGGAATACGGTAGCGTTGGCAGGAACCCAATCTTTACAGAATGGTGAGCTTCCGCAACAATGGGATGAAAAGAACCGGGAGGAGCAGGAGTATGTGGCGGCATATATTCGTAAACAACTCCGCTCGTTGGGGATTTCTCCGACGGAGAAAGGACCTTATCCGGCTTTTGCCGGGGCATTGTCTCACCTGAAAACGGATTTCCACTTCTCGCTGAACGACAGTCAGAGGTTGGGAGATTTATTGAAGCTGTTGCATCCCACTCCCGCCGTATGCGGATTGCCAAAAGAAGAAGCTTACCGGTTTATCCTTGACAATGAAGGCTATGACCGCAGCTATTATTCCGGATTTATAGGCTGGTTGAGGCCGGAAGGGAGAACGGACCTGTATGTCAACTTACGCTGTATGAATGTGAAAGAAGATTCGTTGACATTGTATGCCGGAGGCGGCCTGCTGGCCTCTTCCGAGTTGGATGATGAGTTTCAGGAGACGGAAAAGAAGATGCAGACCATGCAGAACTTGAACTCCTAAATAAAATAATATATAAAGCGATGTATTCAGATAAGAAAAACATATTGCAGTTGGTAGCGTTGCTCCGTGCACATGGGGTGACGAAAGTCGTTTTATGTCCCGGAAGCCGGAATGCACCGATTGTACATACACTTGCCGGACATCCCGACTTCACTTGTTACTCGGTAACAGACGAGCGGAGTGCCGGCTTTTTTGCTATCGGGCTTGCTTTACAGGGCGGAACTCCTGCCGCTGTTTGTTGCACATCGGGCACGGCTTTGTTGAATTTGCATCCTGCCATAGCAGAGGCATACTACCAGAAAGTATCTTTAGTAGTTATTTCCGCCGATCGTCCTGCCGCCTGGATCAACCAGATGGACGGACAGACTTTACCTCAGCCGGGTGTTTTCCGGTCATTGGTGAAGAAGTCTGTCGATCTGCCCGAAATACATACGGACGAGGATGAATGGTACTGCAACCGCTTGCTGAACGAAGCATTGCTTGAACTGAATCATCATGGTAAAGGTCCTGTGCACATCAACGTGCCGGTTTCCGAACCCCTGTTCCAGTTTACGGCAGAGTCACTTCCCGAAGTACGTGTCATCACACGTTATCAAGGACTGAATGTTTATGATCGCGACTATGACGGCTTGATCGACCGCCTCAATAAATACAACCGCCGTATGATGATCGTCGGCCAAATGAACCTGATTTATCTGTTCGAAAAGAAATATTCAAAGATGCTCTACAAGCAGTTTGCCTGGTTCACGGAGCATTTAGGCAATCAGACCGTTCCGGGCATCCCGATCCGGAACTTCGATGCAGCCCTCTATGCCATGTCACCCGAGATGCAAGAGAAGATGATTCCCGAATTGGTGATCACTTACGGGGGGCATATCGTCTCTAAACGAATGAAAAAGTATCTTCGCCAGCATCCGCCCAAAGAGCATTGGCATGTGTCGCCGGATGGTGAAGTGATCGATCTGTTCCAAGGGGCATTGACTACGATTATCGAGATGGACCCATTTGAATTTATGGAGAAGATAGCTTTTCTGCTGGATAACCGTACACCGGAATATCCCCGGCAATGGGAGAACTTCTGCAAGGAGCTTCCCCGACCGGAGTTGCCTTATTCCGAAATGTCTGTTATCGGATCACTCATTCAGGCGTTGCCTGCTTCGTGTGCTTTGCATCTGGCCAATAGTTCCGCCGTGCGTTATGCCCAGCTTTATTCGCTTCCCGATACGGTAGAGGTTTGTTGCAACCGGGGTACGAGCGGCATTGAAGGTTCCCTTTCCACAGCGATCGGTTATGCTGCCGCTTCGAAGAAGTTGAACTTTGTGGTCATTGGTGATCTGAGCTTTTTCTATGATATGAATGCCCTGTGGAACAATCATTTTGGAAGTAACCTCCGTATTCTGCTTTTGAATAATGGGGGAGGGGAGATTTTTCATACTTTGCCGGGACTTGAAATGTCCGGTACTTCCCATCGCTTTGTGACTGCCGTGCATAAGACGTCTGCCAAGGGATGGGCCGAAGAACGGGGATTCCTCTATCAGGAAGTGCAGGATGAAAAACAGTTGGACGAAGCCATGAAAACTTTCACTCAACCCGAGTTACTGACTCAACCTGTCATTATGGAGGTTTTCACCAATAAAAATAAAGATGCACGGATATTGAAAGACTACTATCACCAACTAAAAAACTAATATGATGACTAAGCACAAGATGAACCTATTTTGTGGGATGCTACTTTTGTCAGCTTCCCTGTTTGTGGAGAAAGCTCAAGCCATGTTTCCCGAGAGATACGTATCGGAGGAATCGGCAGCCAGGGCAGATACAATCAATTTTCGGTTGGCTTCTGCCGGAGAAGCAAAACGCCTGATAGCGGCCAAAGATTCTTATACGGCTAATTGGAGTCCGTTTGACATCGCTGCCCGACTTGAAAATCCTGAAGGCAAAAGAGAAGACCTCGTCAGCCTGGCCGTTCGTGAAGTGCGTGAATGGACAGCGGAAGAAGCGCAGCAGATCGAGCAGATCAGGAAGAACCTGAATGATACGATTCGTAAATACGGCTATCGGATTCCATTTCCGAAAGAGATTGTGCTGGTAAAGACAACAATGAAAGACGAAGGAGGGGCGGGAGGATACACACGCAGTAACTGGATCGCATTGACGGACGCTACTTTTCAGCGGGGGACCGAAGCTTCTCACACACGCCTGCTGGTGCATGAAACTTTCCATATCCTGACACGTCTCAATCCCGGATTCAAAAAGAAACTGTACAGAGCTATCGACTTCAACATCCTGTCCAAAGAGATTGAGTTCCCCGAAGATATACGGAAAAGCCGTATCTCCAATCCCGATGTCAGTCGTTGCGATAGTTATGCGACTTTTACCATTGACGGTAAGCCACAGAACTGCACTATGATTATCTATACCAACAGACCCTATACCACGGGTAAGTTCTATCAGTATATCAATGTGGGGCTGATTCCGTTGGACGAGTCGTTCAAGCCTCTCCGGGAGAGTGGGAAGACAGTTATTTATCCATTACAGAAAGCGACCGACTTCTTTGATAAAGTAGGGCGGAACACCGGATATGTCATAGATCCGGAAGAGGTGCTGGCGGATAATTTTGCAATTGCTTTATTGAACACGCCCAATGTACATACACCCGAACTGCAAAAGAAAGTACAGGAATTACTGAAATAATAATCATCAAAATAAATAGAAATGGAAACTAAAAGAGAATGGACTCCTATTAAAGAATACGAAGATATTCTGTTTGATTACTATAACGGCATTGCCCGTATTACGATCAATCGCGAACGTTACCGGAATGCTTTCACCCCTACTACAACAGGCGAAATGAGCGATGCGCTGCGCATCTGTCGTGAAGAGCCCGATATCAATGTTGTGGTATTGACCGGTGCAGGCGATAAGGCCTTCTGTTCGGGAGGCGACCAGAACGTAAAGGGCCGTGGCGGATACATCGGTAAAGACGGAGTGCCCCGCCTGAGTGTACTGGATGTGCAAAAACAAATCCGTTCGATTCCGAAACCGGTTATTGCTGCCGTTAACGGATTTGCCATCGGAGGCGGACACGTGTTGCATGTCGTATGCGATCTCTCTATTGCTTCCGAAAATGCGATCTTCGGACAGACAGGTCCTCGTGTAGGTAGTTTCGATGCCGGCTTCGGATCATCTTATCTTGCCCGTGTTGTGGGACAGAAGAAGGCCCGTGAGATCTGGTTCCTTTGTCGCAAGTATAATGCGCAGGAGGCTCTGGATATGGGGCTGGTCAATAAAGTGGTACCGCTGGATAAACTGGAAGACGAGTATGTTCAGTGGGCGGAGGAGATGATGCAGCTTAGTCCGTTGGCACTCCGCATGATTAAAGCGGGTCTGAATGCCGAACTCGACGGTCAAGCCGGTATTCAGGAACTGGCAGGTGATGCCACTCTGCTTTATTACCTTACCGATGAAGCACAGGAAGGCAAGAATGCTTTTCTGGAGAAGCGTAAACCGGACTTTAAACAATATCCTAAATTTCCATAAGCAGACAGAGGCCTTCTTGATGGGAGGCCTTTTCTTTATATCATTTTTATGTATACAATCAACATTATTCCACGCGTTCTTCATTTCAAGCAACCTGCGGGAACTTCGCGTGGTTCTTATACTACCCGGAATGTCTGGTATATCCATCTTTCTTCCATAGAGTGTCCGGGACGTGTCGGAGTAGGAGAGTGCGCTCCGTTACCCAAACTGAGTTGTGATGACTTGCCGGATTATGAACAGGTGCTTCGGAGTGCCTGTCAGCGACTGGAACAAACGGGAGAACTGGATATAGAATCTTTACGTGGGTATCCTTCTATTCTGTTCGGACTCGAGACAGCACTGCGCCATTACGAAACACAGAGCTGGGCATTATGGGATACTCCTTTTTCGCGCGGAGAAGCCGGTATACCTATTAACGGACTTATCTGGATGGGGAGTTTTGACAGAATGCTGCAACAGATCGAAGTCAAGATGCAGGCGGGATATCGCTGTATCAAACTAAAAATCGGTGCGATAAACTTTGAAGAAGAATTAGCCCTGTTGAGACATATCCGTGCTCACTATTCCGCCAGAGAAATAGAGTTGAGAGTGGATGCCAATGGAGCTTTCTCACCTGCCGATGCTATGGATAAACTGAATCGGTTGGCCGAATTGGACCTACATTCCATAGAGCAGCCTATCCGGGCCGGGCAGTGGGAGGAAATGGCCCGTCTGGCGGCTGAGTCCCCGCTTCCTATTGCTTTGGACGAAGAACTGATAGGTTGCAATGCCCTTGAAAGAAAACGGGAATTGCTGGCGGCTATCCACCCCCGGTATATCATACTGAAACCATCTCTGCATGGCGGGATCAGTGGTGGCAACGAATGGATTGCAGAAGCGGAAAAGCAACATATCGGTTGGTGGATCACATCTGCGCTGGAGTCGAATATCGGTCTGAATGCCATAGCCCAATGGTGTGCGACTTTCCGGAATCCGTTGCCACAAGGATTAGGTACCGGGCTACTGTTTACGGACAATGTCGAGATGCCCCTCGAGATTCGAAAAGATTGTTTATGGTTTTGCAAATAAGAGGAGTCGGCACATGATATTTAATAGAGAAGAACAACACCTAATGTTGGAAGGCAGTGTGCTTTCCAAGGAGGACGTGAAAAGGCTGGTGGCTTGTCACACGGAGGAGGCATCGGGATTTTTGTACGAACTTTACCGGTTTCTGGAAGAGTGGTTCAGTGATTCTCCTTATCTGACAGTGAAAACTTCCGGTTCTACCGGGACTCCCAAACTGCTGAAGGTCCGTAAGGAGCAGATGATGCAAAGTGCCCGGCTGACTTGTGAGTTTTTGGGACTTCGACAAGGAGATAGCGTATTGTTGTGTATGCCTTTGCAATATATTGCCGGGAAGATGGTGGTGGTCCGGGCATTGGTGGCAGGGTTGAATCTGGTTATCCGGACTCCTTCCGGGCATCCGATGGCGGACGTGGACATACCGCTTCGCTTTGCCGCTATGGTGCCGTTGCAGGTTTACAACACACTGCAGGTATCGGCAGAAAAAGAGAAGCTCTGCCGGACCGATATTCTTATTATAGGCGGAGGGGCAATAGATGCAGGGTTGGAAGCTGAGATACGGCAATTACCGGTTAAGGTTTATTCTACGTATGGCATGACAGAAACCCTTTCACATATTGCTTTAAGACAGTTGAACGGACCGGATGCGAGTATGTTGTACCGGCCTTTTCCTTCGGTGCGGCTTTCTCTTTCGTCCGAACATACATTGGTGATCGATGCTCCATTGGTTTGTGATACCACTTTGGTGACAAATGATGTTGCGGAGATCTATCCCGATGGCAGCTTCTCTATTTTGGGCAGGAAGGATAATACCATCAATACCGGAGGTATCAAAGTACAGGCAGAGCAGATAGAAGAGATACTTCGTCCCTGGATGAGAGTTCCTTTTGCAATCACTTCTGTTCCCGATGCCAGATTAGGAGAGGCGGTTGTGCTTTTGGTAGAGAAGGGGGCAGATGCAGAGTTACCGGAAACAAAGATGAAGGAGCTTCTGTCTAAATATCAGTTACCCAAGATGATTTTGTCAGTCGGGGCTATACCCTTGACGGAAACGGGAAAAATCAATCGTGCCGCTTGCCGGCAACTTGCCCTTACTTATCGGACAGATCGCTAAGTGTTTTTTCTTCTTTAGTTGTATCATATACGAAATAGCTTTAAATTTAATAACCAACACATATAAACTAATGAATAAGATTTGCTTTTTTATCGGAGTTTTTATTACCCTGCTTCTGGCGGGTTGCAGTTCTAATCCGATTTCCCATGTTCGTGTGGCGACCTTTAATATCCGCTATGATAATCCGGGCGACAGTTTGAATTCCTGGAAGTATCGTAAAGAGAAGGTCTGTGAATTTATCCGTGAGAAACATCCCGATGTGCTGGGAATGCAGGAAGTACTGAATCATCAGTTGAAAGACCTGTTGTCCGGCCTGCCCGATTATGCCTATGTAGGTGTGGGACGCGAGGATGGAAAGACTCAGGGGGAATATGCTCCTGTATTCTATCGAAAAGATAAATATGATTTGTTAGACAGTAATACATTCTGGCTTTCCGAACATCCGGATAGTATCGGCAAACTTGGTTGGGATGCCGCATGTACCCGCGTGGCTACTTGGGCTAAATTAAAGGATAAAACTACCGGAAAAGAGTTTCTGATGTTAAACACCCATTTTGACCACGTTGGTACGGAAGCTCGTCGTAACAGTGCCCTGCTTATTATTGATAAGATAAAAGAAATAGCCGGTACGCATCCTGCTATGATGACCGGAGACTTTAATGTTTCTGAAGAGTGGGAAGCTTACAAAACGATCACATCCAATGAGTTTGTCTTGAAAGATGCATGGAAGATAGCCGGGAAACAGTCCGGTGAGAACTATACTTTCCATGATTTCGGAAGAGTACCTGTGGCCGAACGGGAAAAGATCGATTTCATTTTCGTAACTCCGCAAATCAAGGTGGCAGATGCAGAGATTATTTCTTCTGCGATTACAGATTCCGCCTATTTGTCCGATCATAATGCACATCTGGCTGATTTGGAATTCTAAACCGTATAAACGAATTGTAACCATGAAACAGATTTTGCATATATTACTCATCGCCTTGATGCTGATGGGCTTTTATAGTTGTGTTCCGAAGACGGAATTAGCCTCTCCGGACGGACATATCAAAGTGGCTTTTACTGCGGATACCGATGGAAAGATGATGTATCGGGTGACTGTCAACGATACCCTTTTATTGGATAACTCTCCGCTCGGTTTCGAAGCGAAAGACGGAATCGATCTTAATCGGGGGTTTCGTGTGGTGAGCACTGTCTTTACCGATAAAGACGAGATCTGGACGCAGCCTTGGGGAGAGAATAAAACGAACCGGAATCATTATAATGAAATGGCGGTTCTTCTGAAAAATGCCGCTAATGTGGAATTGACTCTTCGTTTTCGTGCATTTGATGATGGTGTAGCCTTTCGTTACGAGTATGAGGTGCCCGGTGTCGACTCTTTGTTGATCACCGATGAACTGACTGCTTTCCGCTTTCATGAAGACGGGACCTCTTGGTCTATTCCTGCCAGTTTCGAGACTTATGAATTGCTGTACTCGAAACAGAAGATCAGTGAAGTGGAGAATGCCAATACTCCTTTCACTTTCAAAACATCCGGAGGGGTGTATGGCAGCATTCATGAAGCTGCTCTTTATGATTTTCCGGAAATGACTTTGAAGAAGGATGGTGAAAATACTCTGAAATCCGAACTTGCCTCATGGCCCGATGGAATTAAAGCTCGTAAAGAGAATCGTTTTACCACTGCATGGCGTACCATTCAGATTGCTCCACAAGCTGTCGGACTGATTAATTCGTCGTTGATCCTTAACCTGAATGAACCTTGTAAACTGGATACCACCGACTGGATCAAGCCGATGAAATATGTCGGTGTCTGGTGGGGGATGCATCTGGGAGTGGAAACCTGGAAGATGGACGATCGGCATGGCGCTACAACCGCCAATGCCAAGAAATACATTGATTTTGCTCATGCCAATAACATCGAAGGTGTGTTGTTTGAGGGGTGGAATGAAGGATGGGAAAGTTGGGGAGGTATGCAGAGTTTTGACTTTACTAAACCTTATGCCGACTTTGATATGGATGAAATAACTCGTTATGCACGTGAAAAGAATGTTCAGATCATCGGACATCATGAAACCGGTGGAAACATTCCCAACTACGAGCGCCAGATGGAGAAGGCAATCAAGTGGTATACCGATAAGGGCATTCATATTCTGAAAACAGGTTATGCCGGTGCTTTTCCTGACGGACATTCACATCATGGACAATATGGAGTGAACCATTATCAAAAAGTGGTTGAGACGGCTGCCCGTTATCGTATGACTCTTGATGCGCACGAACCTATCAAAGATACCGGTATACGACGTACCTGGCCCAATATGATGACACGTGAAGGCGCCCGCGGTATGGAGTGGAATGCCTGGAGCGAGGGTAATCCTCCTTCACATCATGAAATGTTGCCGTTTACCCGCTTATTGGGTGGTCCGATGGACTATACTCCGGGTACTTTTGATATTTTGTTTACACAGACGAAAGATTCTCCTAAACGTCAGAAGTGGAATGATCAGGATAAGGGCAATAGTCGCGTCAATACAACATTGGCCAAGCAGTTGGCTAATTGGGTGATTTTATATTCTCCGTTACAAATGGCATCTGATATGATCGAGCACTATGAAGGGCATCCTGCCTTCCGGTTCTTCCGTGATTTCGATCCTGATTGTGACGAATCGAGGGCATTGGCCGGTGAGCCGGGAGAGTTTGTAGCAGTGGTACGGAAGGCTAAACAGAATTATTTCCTGGGTGCCTCTACGAACGAAGAACCGCGGGTCTTGCCTGTCAGTCTTGATTTTTTAGAGAAGGGGAAGATTTATAAAGCAATCATCTATGCTGATGGTGAGAAAGCTGATTGGAAAACCAATCCGACAGAGTATCAGATTACGGAACAGGAGGTGACTGCAGACGATACGTTGAATATCCGTATGGCAGCCGGTGGCGGACAAGCTATTTCATTTATGCCCTTGCAGAAATAAAAACAACATGATCAGCGGGAGATAATCCTTTAGTTCGGACCGTAATATTTTCAGGGCTTGCCCTATGCGATAATTGATTGTTTGCGGAGAGACGTTCAGTTTCTCCGCAATTTCTTTATGAGTCATTTGAAGACTTCGATTCATTTCGTATGCCTGGCGAAATTCGGCCGGTAGTTTTCTTAAAGCCTCTTCGTACAATCTGAATAGTTCGTTTTCCAGGTAAAAGTCAGGTGAAGAGAACTCCGTTTCATATTTTTCCGCAATTTCCTGATGCACCTTGCGTTTTATTTCAAAATGAGAGATTTTATTAAGCGCTTTGTTCTTGACGATAGTAAAGAGAAGAGTCTTTAAAGTAAGTTCCGGTATAAGGGTTTTTCTGTTTTCCCATAGCCACATCATAGTATCCTGCACGATTTCTTCCGATTCGCTCAGAGTGACATATTGAGAGCAAAAGGCGCATAATCCACGAAAATAGTAACGGTAGATATGATCAAACACCTCTTCATCCCCTTCTCGCAGGGCTGATATAACGGCATTATTATCATTTATGTTTAGGTTAGTCAGAGTCTGTGCCATTCTTCTCTCCATTGTTATTAGCGAACAAACGTAGCTAAATTTTTGCTACCTACAAAATGATTTTCTGAAGAAAAAAAAGTTTGTGTTTTATTTAGTAACTTTGTTTTCTGAACTGTATTATACATAACAGTGTATGATATAGGTATTAAAGATTTGGTTAAAACAATGGATGAAACAAAACTACTGAACTATCTGAAAGGAGAATCAGATGCCGAAGAGTGTCTGGAAGTGGAGGCATGGTATCATGCTTCTGCAGAACACAAAAAACAACTGGACCAACTTTATTATATGCTTTTTGTCGGTGAACGTAAGGTGGCGATGGATGGTGTGGACACCGATAATTCGCTAAGCGTTTTGAAGGACCGGATAAAGCAAAAAGAGTCAGAGAAAAAATCAGTGCATAGAATACGTGTATCAAAATGGAAACGTTACGCGATGCCTTTGGCAGCTTTCCTGTGCGGTGTGTTGGTGTCTGCCGGTGCCCTATACTGGATTTCCTCCGGAAAGTCGGCAGGATATATTTTTGCTACCGAATCAGGGCAGCGGGCACAGGCAGTTTTACCGGATGGAACGAAAGTATGGTTGAATGCTTCAACACAGATCGTCTATAAGCCTTCTTTCTGGAAGCGGGAAAGACAGGTCGACTTGAGTGGTGAGGCTTATTTTGAGGTATCACGTAATAAGACAAAACCCTTTGTTGTTAATAGTAATGATGTCAGGACTTGCGTGCTCGGTACAAAATTCAATGTCCGGGCACGTCCGTCCGAAGAAAAGGTGGTGACCACTTTATTGAAGGGATCAGTAAAAGTCCAATTGCCGGGGCAGTCTGAAGAGGAAGGTATTTTGTTGAAGCCGGGACAGATGCTGAGTGTGGATACCCGTACGATGCAACCCATGCTTACAGAAGCCAACCGTCCGGGAGATGTATTGCTATGGATTAACGGAAAACTGAAATTCGAACAGGCCACACTTCAGGAAATAGTGCAGTGTCTTGAAAAACATTTTGATGTTCATTTCATTATTTCGGATGCACAACTGCAAAAAGACCGTTTTACCTGTACTTTTAGTACGGACGATGATATAAGACAAATTCTTTCTATACTCGCTCTTACCAAACGTTTCGATTATAAATGTGAGGATAACAATATAATATTGACTCCTAAGACGAATAGATAACAAAAATATTTTATAACCTAAATCACGAAGAGGGGGGCTGTTTCTGTAAAGAAATAGTTCCCTTTTTTTATCTTCTGATCTGTATTCTTATTCTTTTTTTATTCTTTTTTCGAAAAAATCCGCTTCTTGATTTAGTATGTTTATAAGTTGAAATGTACTATTAACAGAAAAGAGATATAGTTAACCTAAAAATCTGTAGTGATGAATAATGACCCTTAATTTAAAACCAACCTTAACATGTATTAGCGATCCTTTATGCTAAACCTTTCAATTTTACCTAAAAACATTTTCTAATTAAAAAAAAGAACAAGATGAAGAAATCAGTGAAACACAAGTTTCAGTACTTGCTATTTTTTCTATTGTCGATGCCTGCTTTTATCTTTGCTTCAGCGCAAGATATACGGGTGAATATCGACTTTACCAAAGCCTCTTTGGGCAGTGTCCTGAATGAAATAGGACGTCAAACCTCATTATCTATTGTGTATAACACCGGGGATGTTAACCCCACTCAACCTGTTTCCATCAAGGCTTCTAACGAAAATATCACGACGGTCATGAACCGTCTGCTTCGTGGGACGGGACTTTCCTATTCTATTATGAACAAACATCTTATTCTTTCGACCACTGATAAGAACCATTCGATTCAACAGGAGAAAGTTACGGTCACGGGAAATATTTCGGATGCCAAAGGCGAACCACTGATCGGAGTGAGTATTTTGGTGAAAGGAACATCGAACGGGACAATTACCGATATGAACGGGCACTTCTCCTTGCCGGTTGCGAAAGGAGATGTTATTGAGATCTCCTATATCGGTTATGCTCCGCAGGCCATTACGGTGACAGACTCCAAGCCTTTGAAGATTGTTATGAAAGAAGACGCAGAAGTGCTTGACGAAGTGGTAGTGACTGCCTTAGGTATCAAGCGGGCGCAAAAGGCGTTGAGTTACAACGTACAGCAAGTAGGTGGCGATGCTATCAATACAGTGAAGGATGCCAATTTTATCAACTCTTTGCAAGGTAAAGTTGCCGGAGTAACAATCAATAACTCAGCCGGTGGAGTTGGTTCTGCTTCGAGAGTCGTGATGCGCGGTACCAAGTCCATTACGAAAGATAATAATGCTCTTTATGTAATTGACGGTATTCCGATGTTCAATGTAAGCTTTGGTAAGAGTGAAGGTTCTTTTGCCACCCAAAGCGGTTCGGACGGAGTAGCGGATCTTAACCCGGATGATATTGAAAGTATCAATATGCTGACCGGTCCTTCTGCGGCAGCTTTGTATGGTAATGCGGCTGCCAATGGAGTCGTATTGATCAATACCAAGAAAGGATCTGCCGAAAAGACAACTCTGACTGTCAGCAATAATACGATGTTCTCTGACGCATACATGATGCCGGAGATGCAAAACCGGTATGGAAACAATCCGGGAGAATTTGCAAGCTGGGGCAATAAAACCAAGCAAAGCTATGATCCTTCCCGTTTCTTTAATACCGGAGTGAATGTAATTAACGCTATTTCTTTTTCGACCGGAACAAAGAAAAACCAGACCTATGCGTCGGCTTCAACAACCAATGCGACAGGTATTTTGCCTAATAACAGTTATAGCCGCTACAATTTCTCTATCCGGAATACGGCCACTTTCCTGAAAGATAGGCTGACTCTGGATGTAGGTGCCAGCTATATCATTCAGAATGACAAGAATATAACGGCACAGGGACAATACTTCAACCCGCTGCCGGCACTCTACCTCTTTCCCCGTAACGACAATTTTGAGGAGATCCGTATGTTCGAACGATATAGCGAAAGCCGTGGAGTGAACGTACAGTTTTGGCCTTACGGACATCAGGGATTAAGTTTGCAAAATCCATATTGGATTATGAAACGCATGAACCGCAAGACAGAAAAGAAGCGCTACATGATTAATGCAAGCTTAACTTATAAGCTCACGGATTGGCTCAATGTAGCCGGACGTGTCAAGGTGGATAATTCCGATATTCGCATGACTCAGGAACGTTATGCATCTACTCTGACTACCTTTGCCGGTGCCAATGGTTTCTATTCCGATCAAAATCGTACGGACCGCAATACGTATGCCGATATGATGGTAAACATTGATAAGAGAATAGGGGACTTCTCGCTGAATGCCAATATCGGTGCGTCTATCAAGGATTTGGTTTACGAACAAATGGGGAATGAAGGTGATTTGGCAGGGATACCTAACTTCTTTACAGTGAGAAACATCAATTATGAAAGCAATTATAAACCTAAACAGTTCGGATATCATGACCAATCTCAGGGTGTATTTGCCAATATAGAATTGGGATGGCGGAGCATGGCATATCTGACCCTGACCGGACGAAATGACTGGGAGTCCCAACTTGCATTTACCAAGCATTCTTCATTCTTTTATCCTTCCATCGGAGGTTCTGTCGTTTTATCCGAGATGTTCCGGTTGCCCGAGTTTATTTCTTATGCAAAGCTACGTGGCTCATACAGTTCTGTGGCTTCATCTTTTGAACGTTATTTATCGAATCCGGGTTTTGAGTTCAATGAACAATCCCATCAGTGGGGATCTTCAACCACTCTGCCTGCCACCAACTTGAAGCCGGAAGATACCCGTTCGTGGGAGATCGGTTTGAATGCCAGACTGTGGAATCATTTCAGTATAGATGCCACTTACTATCATTCGAATACCTATAACCAGACCTTTAATATCACTCTGGCATCGTCGAGCGGTTATTCTTCGGCCATTGTACAAACGGGTAATATTCAGAACTACGGTTTGGAGTTGGCGTTAGGATACAATAATACATGGGGAGACTTTAGCTGGAACAGTAGTCTGACTTATACGATGAATCGTAATAAAGTGAAACGTCTTGCCAGCGGTGCTACGAATCCGATAACCGGTGAAATTATCGATATGCCCGAACTGCGTATGGCTGTGCTGGGTGCCGACGGATATGGCCCCAGAGTTATATTGAGAGAGGGCGGAACAATGGGAGACCTCTATGTGGATAAAGGGTTGCGTACAGACGGTAACGGTAATATCTGGGTAGATTCTCAGACAGGCAAAGTTGGAGTGCAGGATTATGCCGAACCGAAGAAAATTGGTACGATGAATCCTGATTTCAACATGGGATTCAGCAATACATTCTCTTATAAGGGCATCAATCTGGGAGTGGTTCTGACTGCTCGTGTCGGTGGATTGTGCGTCTCGAACACTCAGGGTATACTTGATTATTATGGTGTGTCCAAAGCTACAGCCGACGCTCGCGATGCCGGAGGAGTGTGGATCAATAACGGATTTGTAGATGCCAAATCTTATTATCAGACCATCGGTGGTTCTACCGGAGGGTTGGGACAGTACTATACTTATAGTGCAACGAACATACGATTGTCCGAACTGAACCTAAGCTACACGTTACCTCGTAAATGGTTTAATAATAAAGTAGGCATAACGGCAGGTATCGTAGGGAAGAATCTTTGGATGATTTATTGTAAAGCACCGTTCGATCCCGAAATGACACCTTCCACTACCAGTAACTTTTATCAGGGAGTAGATTACTTTATGCAACCGAGTACACGTAATATTGGCTTCAATGTCAAGTTTCAATTTTAAAACCAGTCGATCATGAAAAAGAAAATATTAAATATAGTTTTGGCCGCAGCTGTCACACCTTTCCTGTGCTGCTGTACCGATAATTTTGAGGAGTATAATACCAATCCCTATGAACCCCATTCACTCAATCCGCCCATGCTGTTTGCAACCATGATTACTACCGGAATCAATGTACAGCAGAATGACAATCAGATGATCGATCAAATGGTAGCCGGACCTTTCAGTGGTTATCTTACGATGGCCAACTCATGGGGTGGGTCCAACTTCAATACTTTTAATCAGACGGAATCCTGGAATCAGATTCCTTTCAACACACCCTTTGAAAAATTCTATTCCAATTACTTCAAGTTGGAGACTGCGACAGGTGGAAAAGGCCACTATTGGGCGATGGCAAAACTCCTTCGTGTGAATACAATGTTGCGTGTAACCGATTGTTACGGTCCCATTCCCTACAGCCAGGTGGCCAATGGTAAAACGGCTGTTGCCTACGATAGCCAGGAAGATGTGTATAAACATATGTTTGAAGATCTGGATTATGCAATACAGATGTTGGGTGAATTTGTAGATGAAGTGGGGGGACTGAAACCGTTGGAGGGTTATGATCCGGTCTATAATGGTGATTATAATAAATGGATGCGTTTTGCTAATTCACTTAAACTGCGTTTGGCTGTCCGCATCAGTAATGTGTCCCCCGAACTTGCCCGTACGAAAGCCGAAGAAGCGGTAAAGAGCACCCGCGGACTGATAGATACGAACGATAATAACGCGTATGTCGGTGTAGGTGCCGAGCCTAATCCTCTTTGGCTGGTGGCCTCCAGTTGGGGAGAGATCCGTATCAATGCCACTATAGCCAGTTATATGAAAGGATATTCCGATCCTCGCAGTGCAGTCTATTTCACCACCTCCAAGTTGGGAGGCGATAGCCCGTATATGGGTATGCGGTCAGGGTTGGAAGGAGTGAAGCCGGCAACTTATTCGGGATATTCCATGCCCAACTACGAACAGAAAGACGACATGTTGATGTTTTGTGCGGCTGAAACCGCCTTTTTGCGTGCTGAAGGCGCCCTGCGTGGTTGGGATATGGGAGGTAGTGCCCGTGACTTCTACGAGCAAGGCGTTAAGCTATCATTCGACCAACGGAAAGTGAGCGGGGCAGACGAATATCTGGCCAATGCAGTGGCTGTGCCTGAACCTTTTGTCGATCCGGTAAACCCGGCTAAATGCAATTATACACCGAAAACCAAGATTACGATTGCCTGGAACGAAGGTGCTTCGACGGAAGAGAAACTGGAGCGGATCATTACTCAGAAATGGATTGCTAACTTCCCTCTGGGCTTTGAGGGTTGGGCCGACTATCGGCGCACAGGTTATCCGGAAGTGTTTCCATCTGTCAGCAATTTGAGTAATGGAGTGATCGACACCAATCGGCAATTGCGGCGTTTACCTTTTCCCTTGTCCGAAAAACAGGGAAATTCAGCCAATGTTTCGGCTGCCGTTTCAATGTTGGGTGGTCCGGATACCGGAGCTACCGATCTTTGGTGGGCTAAAAAGAATTGATGTTTAAGCTAATAAAGAGAAAAGAAAATGAAAAAGAGATATTTAAATATAGTAGTTTTTGCATTGTTCGTCAGCATGCTTTGGGGTTGCAGTGACTGGACCAAACCTGAAGCGGAAGACTTTTTTGAAATGCCGGGAAATGATTATTACGAGAATCTGAGAGCATATAAACGTTCGGAGCATTCGGTTGCATTCGGTTGGTTTGGAGGCTGGACGGGTGTCGGGGCTTCGATGGTGGGCAGTCTGATGGGGCTTCCCGATAGTGTGGACTTCGTTTCGATTTGGGGTAACTGGAAAAATCTTGATGAGGCCCGGATGTTGGACAAAAAGAAGGTGAAAGAACAGAAGGGTACACGCGCCTTAATGTGTTTTATCGTGGCTAATGTAGGCGATCAGTTGACTCCGGAAGAGCATAAAGAGAATTATAAGGAGTACTGGGGCTGGAAGGATGGTGATCAGGAAGCTATCGACGGTGCTATCAGAAAATATGCGAATGCTATTTGTGACTCCATTGATAAGTATGGATACGATGGTTTCGACATCGATTATGAACCTAATTATGGTTCTCCCGGAAACTTGGCAAGTTATCCCGAGAATATGCTCACTTTCGTGAAAGCACTGGGAGAAAGAATCGGACCTAAATCAGGTACGGGACGGTTACTTGTGATTGATGGCGAGCCTCAAAGTATTCATCCGGAAACCGGGCCTTACTTTGACTATTTCATTGTGCAGGCATACTCTAACCTTGCGGGTAATTCCGACGCTAATCTTGACAGACGTCTGGCTGGTACGATTGCCAACTTTAAAGGAATACTTCCTCCGGAGAAAGTGGCTAATATGTACATCGTTACGGAGAATTTCGAATCTTATGCTCCGACAGGAGGAGGTGATTATGTAGATCGTTACGGAAACAAAATGAGAGCACTTGCCGGCATGGCACGCTGGACTCCGACTATTGACGGAAAACAGGTACGGAAGGGTGGAGTAGGCACCTATCACATGGAATATGACTATCCGGGCGACATCGAATATAAGTACCTGCGTGAAGCAATCAGAATAATGAATCCTGCTGTAAAATGACTTTAAAGAATTTGATTATGAAAAGAATAACAATAAAACAATGTTTGCTTGCCTGTTTCGTTCTGCCGATGATCCTGGCAGGATGCAACGATGCCGATTACCAGGTTATCGACAATGCGATTTATTTGAATGAAGCATCCGAGAATGGTTCGGCAAAGGTTACCGTTGATCCTGAAAATGTAACAACAACTACTCTGACCGTACGTGTGGGACAGCCTGTAACCGAAAATGTGACTGCTGTCCTGACGGTAGATCCTTCTATTCTTAAAGAGTACAATGAAGCTAATGAAACTTCGTACGAAGTCCTTCCCGAGCAGTATTTTACTTATGACAAAGAGATAAAGATAGCGGCAGGCGATGTTAGCGCAATCCCCAGTGAGTTTAGAGTGAAACCTTATTCAAACGAAAACGGAGAATTGTATGCTATTCCGGTATCTCTCACAGAAATTCAGGGACCGGTGTCTACAATCGGGCTTTCGTCGAAGTTTATCATTTTGCTGGATAAGCCGCTGATACAGTCTGTACCGTTTATGAATACGACCAATGCCGTGAAGCCCGCCAAGGACGAATTGTGGGGAGTGACAACCAATGAATGGTCACTCGAGGCTTGGGTACAGATGGACGGATTCGATATTAATAATCAGGCTATATTTAATTCGGGCAGCAGCGACCACGAGGTTTATATCCGTTTCGGTGACGCTATGATCCCTTATAATTCATTACAGGTGAAGACACTTGGAAGTCAGGTCAATACGGTGACTTTGTTTGAGAAGAATAAGTGGTATCATCTGGCCTTCGTTTATAATTCTTCCGGGTTATTGTCGATTTATATCAACGGAGTGCTCGACGTGACTCTGCAGACAAAGGGTGGCCCGGTAAGATTCGACAAGATGAACATGGTTTCGAGCGGTAGCTACTTCCGCAACAATTGTCAGATGGCCCAGGTGCGTCTTTGGAAGAGCGCAATCAGCCAGACGCAAATTCAGTCCAACATGTATTTTGCCGTGAAACCCGCCGATCCGAACCTGATAGGCTATTGGAAAATGGATGAAGGTAAAGGAAATGCCTTTGCCGACTGTACCGGACACGGATACGATTTGGTGGCAGGAGGAACTCTTGTCTGGAAAGAGCATGTTCGTTTTGATAAGCAATAACTATGTAAAAAGAAGATAAGATATGAATAGACATTTGAATTTTGTGACCTTAATCTGCCTGATAACAGGCTTTGTATCGTTGGCTTCGTGCAGCAACGATGATGATGAAATGGACAAATATCAAAAGATATATATCAGAACGGGAGTTGCACCGGGGGCCGAAATGGGTGCTGCGGTAGTGGTGGATTGTGTGAGCAATTCCTCTACTGCCGACCGTTCTGATTTTGAAATACAATTGTGTGCCGTACAGCCGGTTACGCGGGATGTCACTGCCGCTTTGGGAGTAGATACGCTGAAAGTGGATACTTACAATTCTGCCAATAAGACGAAATGTAAGTTGTTGCCCCAAGATAATTATACCATTGAAACAAGTGAAGTTGTCTTAAAAACGGGACAGACAGTGGCCGATTCATCTTTTCAGGTCGTTTTGAAGAATATAGAAAAGTTGACTAATCCTGACGGATATGTGCTTCCCGTGACGCTTAAAGGAGTTACGGGCATGGACGAACAGGCTGTCAGTACATCTATGAAGACGGTTTATATCCGGATTTATACCAGCGTGCTTTATACCAGTTATACGAAACCCGGGAATTGGTCCGCTGTAGATCGAAGTGCGTGGAGTGTAAGTTGCAGCAATGTTTATGCCGATGATGATGCTAAATATGGTGCACATCTGGCTATTGACGGTGAGATAAATACTACTTGGTTTACATGGGGAGTGGCTAATGCCGGAGAGTGTTGGTGGAATACGGTACTGGACCGGCCTGTTACCTTAACCGGATTTTCGGTCACTAAACAGAGTGCCTACGGATCGGGTTATAACCTGAGAAGTGCTGAGATTAAGGTTCGGAAAGAGGGTGAAACCGAGTGGGTTACTTACCCGAGAGTCTTGACTTTCAGAAATTTTAAAGGGGCTGATCCGCAATATGCGGCCATCGAACCACCTATCCCGAATGTAAAGGAATTCAGAATAAACTGTCTGACTCCGGATAATTATACCGGGTTTGCTGAGATAAATTTATATGTGAAGCAATAGAGGTGTTTAGATTGTAGATAAGGGGGCGAGAGGCATCGGGGATGAAAGTCTTCGGTGCTTCTTTGCGTGTATTGTATTAATAAAGTTTAATAAAAAAAGGGTGATAGAGGTTAGTAGTTTTCCCGGGTGAGTTGTATTATTAAATAATGAAAGCAACTTCTTGTCGTAATCTTGGGTTATGTTTTTAATATCCCCTATCTTTGCTTACTGGAATTGTTAACCGATGGAATTATTATAAAAAACTAACTGATGAATAAAAAGCCGATAAGCCCTGTATGTTGGGTGCCTACTGTTTACTTTGCTATGGGATTGCCGTTTGTGGCCCTTTCGATGGTTTCTGTCCTTATGTTTTCCGATATGGAAGTGTCGAATGCACAGATTGCTTTCTGGACTTCTCTCATTATGCTTCCCTGGACATTGAAGCCTTTATGGAGTCCGTTTCTGGAAATGTTTAAAACGAAGAAATACTTTGTTGTCGCTACGGAAATCATTACCGGACTGGCATTTGCATTGGTAGCACTTTCGCTGCCGCTGCCCGACTTTTTTCGTTATGCCATCGCTCTGATGGGGATCATTGCTCTCAGTGGTGCGACTCATGACATTGCGGGTGACGGAGTATACCTGACTGAACTGACTGCTACCCAGCAAGCCAAGTATATCGGTTGGCAGGGAGCTTTTTATAATCTGGCCAAGATACTTGCCAACGGAGGCTTGGTTTGGCTGGCAGGTATGCTGAAGGATGAATTTGGAGTGGTACATGCCTGGATGATTGTCATGTTGATGTGTGCGGGTATTATGATTCTGATCGGTCTTTACCACATCCGGATTTTGCCTTCGGGAGGAGGCGCTTCCGGTGAAGTGAATACGATGAGTGACGCATTGAATATGCTTTGGGAAGTCATCCGCTCTTTTTTCCAAAAAAAACATATTGCTTTCTACATTGTCTTTATCATTTTGTACCGGTTTGCCGAAGGATATGCCATCAAGATTGTACCGTTGTTCCTGAAAGCGTCGGTTGCGGATGGTGGATTGGGACTCAGCACTCAGGATATCGGACTGGTATATGGTACGTTCGGAGCGGGAGCTTTTATTCTCGGTTCGCTTTTGGCCGGTTATTACATTTCGGCTTTCGGACTTCGGAAGACTTTGTTTTCTTTATGTTGCGCTTTTAATATTCCGTTCTTGGTATATTTCCTGTTAGCCCTTTACCAGCCTTCCGATCTATGGATTATTGGTATGGCCATTGTGTCTGAATACTTGGGTTACGGGTTTGGTTTTGTCGGATTGATGCTCTTTATGATGCAGCAAGTGGCTCCCGGCAAACATCAGATGGCACATTATGCTTTTGCTACCGGTATTATGAATCTGGGGGTGATGCTTCCCGGAATGATGAGCGGATACCTGAGCGATTGGCTGGGTTATCGCGATTTCTTTATCTGGGTACTTATCGCTACCATACCGGCTTTTATCGTGACTTGGCTGGTACCTTTCACATATCCGGACGGAAAGAAGAAATAAAAAGAGATTTTCAATATAAACAAGATATATACATAATATTAATTTAATCGAATCATGGAAGAAATTAAAATTGCAGGTGCTGCTTTGCCAGCTATGCCTTGGGAAGAACGTCCGGCAGGATGTAAAGATGTAGTGTGGCGTTGTTCGGCCAATCCGATTATTCCGCGCGACTTGCTCCCTACTTCAAACAGTATATTCAACAGTGCCGTAGTTCCGTTTAAGGATGGCTATGCAGGGGTGTTCCGTTGTGATGATACTAATCGTCGCATGCGTTTGCATGTGGGATTCAGCAAGGATGCTGTTCATTGGGATATCAACGAAGAACCGTTAAAGTTTCAATGTGATGATGCTGAGGTTGGAACCTGGGTCTATGGATATGACCCACGGGTTTGCTTTATCGAAGACCGCTACTATGTGACCTGGTGTAATGGCTATCATGGTCCTACTATCGGTGTGGCCTACACCTATGATTTTGTTACTTTTCACCAGTTGGAGAATGCCTTTATTCCTTTCAATCGGAATGGAGTCTTGTTCCCTCGTAAGATAAACGGTCGTTTTGCGATGTTGAGTCGCCCGAGTGATAATGGGCATACTCCTTTTGGAGATATTTTCTATAGCGAGTCTCCCGATATGGAGTTTTGGGGACGTCATCGTCATGTTATGTCGCCGGCTCCGTTCGAAGACAGTGCCTGGCAGTGTACCAAGATCGGTGCAGGGCCTATCCCGATTGAAACCTCGGAAGGCTGGTTACTGATCTATCATGGTGTATTGGCTTCCTGCAACGGTTTTGTGTATAGTTTTGGTTCGGCACTGCTTGACATCGATCAGCCCTGGAAAGTAAAATTCCGTTCGGGGCCTTATCTGATTTCACCTCAGAAGGATTACGAATGTATGGGTGATGTGCCTAATGTCTGTTTCCCATGCGCGGCGCTTCATGATTCGGAGACCGGACGGATTGCCATCTATTATGGGTGTGCGGATACAGTGACCGGGCTCGCATTCGGATACATTCCGGAGATTATTGAATTTACCAAACGTACAAGTATCATCTGAATCGAATAAAACAGGAAGGGTGTAGCTATCCCGCCGGGATGGCTACACCCTTTTGTTTGTATGGCTACACCTTTTCGGTCAGATGGCTACACCCTTTCGGCTGTTATCCGTTGTATGCAGTCAGCATCCAAACCATCTTTTCCTGTTCTTTCAGGTAGTCGCTCATCATGGCCACTGTTACTTCGTCGTTGTGTGAAGAGGCGAGAGACAGGATTTTACGTTCTTCCGCAATCAGATGCCCGTAAGTTTCGAGAATATGATTCAGAGCGTCGTCGGCCTTATTCACTCCGTCCACTTCCTTGATCTGCGCCATCTTCAGATAGTCACTGTATTTATTGGCGGGAGTTCCTCCCAGCATCAGTATACGTTCGGCTATTTCGTCCACCTTTTCGGCGGCTCCATTATATAAATCTTCAAACTTGCTGTGCAGTACGAAGAAACCGTGTCCTTTGATGTTCCAGTGAAATCCTCTCAGGTTTGCATAATGAATCTGAAAATCGGCAAGCAGTTGCTGTAATGACAGTACGATGGTGTTAGCTCCTTTTTCTTCCAAATGTGTATAATTTAAAGTCTTCATAATGATATTGTTTTTTTTGAGTTAATACTATATTTCTTCTTTTTATCTGGAACAAAGATACGGCACAAAATGATTCGTGTCAAACTGAAAATTTCTATCTTTGCATTGATAGATTCTATATCTTTAATAAATCAGAGAACGATGACTATACAACAATTGGAATATATTCTGGCTGTGGACCAGTTCCGGCATTTTGCTAAAGCTGCCGAGTATTGCCGGGTGACGCAACCTACTTTGAGTGCAATGATCCAGAAGCTGGAAGACGAATTGGGGGTGAAACTGTTCGACCGTAGCATGACACCGGTTTGCCCTACTGCCATTGGTAAGAAAGTGCTGGAACAGGCCCGTAAGATTCTTTCGGAAGTTATCTGTGTCAAGGAGATCATCAGCGAAGAACAGCACTCCCTGTCGGGTACATTCCGATTGGCAGTGTTACCGACGATTGCACCTTATCTTCTGCCCCGTTTCTTTCCGCAACTGATGGAGAAATACCCGGATCTTGATATACGGGTGATGGAGATGAAGACGCCCGACATTCGCAAGGCTCTGCTGACCGGTGAAGCGGATGCTGCTATCATTGCCAGCATGCTGGATGATGCCGCATTAACGGAAGAGACCTTATTTTACGAGCAATTCCTGGGCTATGTCTCAAAGAAGGAACCGTTGTTCAAGCACGATGTGATTCGTACGTCCGATGTGACAGGGGAACGGCTTTGGCTTCTTGACGAAGGGCATTGCTTCCGCGATCAGTTGGTTCGTTTTTGTCAGATGGAAGCGGTTAAGATCAGCCAAATGGCGTATCGGCTGGGTAGTATGGAAACCTTTATGCATATGGTGGAGAGTGGTAAGGGGATTACGTTTATTCCCGAACTGGCAGTGATGCAATTGAGCGAAGAGCAGAAAGAACTGGTCCGTCCGTTTGCTATCCCGCGGCCTACCCGTCAGATTGTCCTGGTGACCCGGAAAGACTTCATCCGCACCAGTCTGCTGCAGGTTTTGAAAGAGGAGATTCAGGCGGCGGTTCCCAAGGAGATGCTTACCCTGCAGGCCGTTCAGTGTCTGGTATAATATAAAAACGACGGCGATATTTTCACAAACATCGCCGCCTTATTTCTTTTATGTATCAGAATTATTACTCGTTTTGCCTGATTGTGTAGGTGTTTCTTGTTGTTTTATTGAGAATGAAATGATTTTATTTTTAAGTTTTTGTCTTCGTTGATATCTATTGTGACATACTGTATATTGTCATAAATGGTGTTCACACGGAGTTTTATTCCTTTGGCTGTCGCCAATTGCTCGGCTATACTATCCAGCTTGAAAGAAACAAGGCTCGAACCCAATTGATTGGGGGAGTCATTAAAGGCATTATGCCGGAACTCCAGATAGATATATCCGTCATCTTTTATGGGACCTGTTATTTCGTTTTGTACCAAGTTCAGCATGTGTTTTTTATTTTCATTCATGCTGCCCAGATATTGATATTCGATGGTCAGATAATCTTTCGTAAGTGCATGCGCTGTGACGTTGATACGGTCGTCTCCAATGCTGTCTGCTGTAGCTTCCGTCAGTGGAATGATCTCTTTCGTCAATATATCTTCTATCGTGAATATTTTACCGTTCTCATATCCGGGTTTCTCTTCTCCCATCTGCAGATAGCCAACGAAGACTCTTTGACCTTCTGCAACAGTGTATTTCCTGTTGCGTATATCGGCCGTATCTGCCGGAAGTACATTGTCTCCATTGTCCAACGCAATGAAAAAGTCCCTTGGAGTGTCCGCATTGGGAATCTTCATTGTGCCGATGGCTAATATTCCACCCGGAGGACAAGTGACCCACTCGTCGTTGTTGGCATCGTCCAGACATGACTGTAAAATGGGCAATAACATCAGGATGACGGCAAAAGTTATTAAATTAAATTTCTTCATAAGTTTCTTGTTGGTTTTATCCTATTTATCCATTGAGATTTATTCTTTATTGTATTGAGAAAATGCAGGAAGTGATGAAATATTGCATCCTAAAATGTTAAAGAAACAAAAGTGATAAAAGAGTTGTTCTCTCTGTGCAGTATTTCTATCTTTGCTGCATTTATAAGGTAAACACGTGTTTAGGAGAATGAATGAATTAGAGCTGTCGGAACGTTGCAGGCAGGGAGATAATCGTGCCCGCAAAGAACTTTATGAGCAGTACGCAGGGCGCATGCTTGGTGTCTGTCTTCGTTATGCCGGAGACAGGGACATGGCACAAGACTTGGTACACGACGGTTTCCTGAAGATTTTCGACTCCTTCGACAAGTTTACCTGGCGGGGTGAAGGCTCTCTGAGAGCATGGATGGAGCGTGTAATGGTGAATACGGCTTTACAGTTCTTAAGAAAGAACGACGTGATGAACCAGACCACGGCACTGGATGAAGTTCCCGAAACGTATGAAGAACCGGATGCTTCGGCTGTTGAAGCAATACCACAGAAAGTGCTGATGCAATTTATTAATGAACTCCCCGCCGGATATCGTACCGTATTCAATTTATACACCTTTGAAGATAAGTCGCACAAGGAAATCGCACAGATGTTGGGGATTAATGAAAAATCTTCTGCTTCACAGCTTTTTCGTGCAAAAAGTGTATTGGCAAAGAAAGTGAAAGAATGGTTGGTGACCAATGGTTGACATGTATTTACAGATACTGAGGTGAACCTTGGATTTCAAAAATGAAATAGAATGATGAAAGAAGACGAAAAATGGATTAAAGCATTCAAGGATAAGCTCGAAGATTATTCGGAGCCGATGCCTGCTTCCGGTTGGGAACGACTGGAAAGGGAACTGATGCCTGTAACCGAAAAACGAATATATCCGTATCGCCGGTGGGCGGTTGCTGCGGCAGCTGTGGTATTGGTGCTAACGACTGCTGTCAGTTTGTATTTTCTGAATAGTCCGGTAGCTGATGAAATCCGTTATGCAACGGCTCCTTCACTGGCTGTCAACCCGGATGTATTGCCGGAACCTGCCTTGCCGGATGTACAGGTAGCTGTATCCGAACCAGTTAAGCCGGTAGGAACGACGAGTATTAACCCTGTTTCGGGCTATTTGGCAAAGAATACTGATCCGGTGATTGTTCCGGAGGTATCCTCCCTGGTAGAGAAGCGACCGGAGGCAGTGACGGAGGAAAAGAGATCTGAGCCGCAACAGGAAGCAATTGCTGCAATCGAGAAAAAAGAAAGTGCGACGGCGCAGCCTCCAAAGAGGAAAGAAGCGCGGCGACCGTCTGGTAAAGACAAGTATCAGTTGCCTATCGGAGACTCTTCTGCTAAACGTGGTGGTAAATGGTCGATGGGAGTGGGTATCGGTAATGGAGGTGGACTTCCGACAAATGGTTCCGAAAATTTTGCGCCCCGTCCGATGACTAACAGGGTCGACTTGATGACGATCATGAATGGAGCTGTGAGTATTCCTGCCGATCAGGAAGTTATATTTGAAGAAGGAGTCCCTTACCTGAAGTCCAATACAACTGCCGTGGTGGATTATGAACATCATCAGCCGGTTAGCTTCGGACTGTCTGTACGTAAGTCTCTTCCCAAAGGTTTTTCTGTAGAGATGGGATTGACTTATACGTTGTTGTCTTCTGACATCAAACGGCAGGGGGATACCAAGATGCAGAGTCAGAAATTGCATTATATAGGTATTCCTGTACGTGGAAACTGGAATTTTCTGGAAAAGAAATATTTTACACTCTATGTATCTGCCGGAGGAATGGTTGAAAAGTGTGTTTATGGAAAGTTGGCGGATGATAAGGTGAATGTGAAGCCTTTGCAATTTTCTGTAGCCGGTGCCGTGGGAGCGCAATTCAATGCGACAGATCATGTCGGCCTATATGTGGAACCGGGAGTTTCGTATTTCTTTGATGATGGCTCCAAAGTACAAACCATCCGAAAAGAAAGGCCTTGTAACTTTAACTTGCAGGCAGGATTGCGATTCACTTATTAAAGTAGGATGGCAAAAAATATGCCGGTTACATTATCTCCCTGTTCTTGCCTTGTATTGTAATGAATTAAGGCAAGAACAGGGAGACTTTTATATCGTGACTTACAAAATTATAAATAAGTGCAGTCGTCATAATTCACCGCAGAATGAACTTAATCTATTGATTGCCAATGATCTTTATTTGTGTAAATTCGTGTAATCTGTGGTGAATACGAATTTCGACACTTATATAAGTCAATTTACTTGTACGGTCTGGAAATATTGCCTGAATAGTTTCTCAGCCTTTTCTATCTGCTCTGGAGTATTCTCTTTCACTCCTTTCAGCATATATTCTTTGTTCATTGCTTCATATTTGTGAACACCCAAGGTGTGGTAAGGCAATATTTCTACACGCTGAATCATCTGGTACGTTCCAAGATGCTCTCCCAGCTGCCGGATATCGTCTTCGAAGTCACTGTAGCCGGGCACTAATACGTATCGCAACCAGAATGGTTTATGATTGGTTTCAAGCCAGGCTGCGGTTTTCAGGGTCTGCTCGTTGCTTCTTCCGGTTAAAGACTGATGATGTTCCGGATTAAATTCTTTGATATCTAATAAAACCAGATCAGTCAATTCCAATAGTTCCTCTACATCATTGTTCCATAGCCCGCCATTGGTATCAAGGCAAATATGGATTCCTGCTTCCTTTAGTCTTTTAAAAAGTGGGATAAGCGATTTTGCTTGAAAAGTAGGCTCTCCGCCGGAAAAGGTGATACCTCCCTTTTTACCGAAGAAAGCTTTCTGACTGACGGCCATGCGAACTATTTCCTCAGGGTCGGTTGCTGTCCCTCCTTTGGCTTCAATTGTGTCCGGATTGGCACAATAGAGGCAACGGAAGTTACACCCTTGAAGGAAAACGACGAGCCGGAGACCCGGCCCGTCGAATGTTCCCATTGACTCGTATGAGTGTACGTTTATCATTCAATTACATTCTTTCGTGGAAACTGCGGCTGATTACTTCCAACTGATGTTCGCGGCTCAATTTCACGAAATTAACGGCATATCCTGAGACACGGATAGTCAGTTGCGGATACTTTTCGGGATGTTCCATCGCATCCTGCAACATTTCCCGGTTCAGCACGTTTACGTTCAGGTGGTGTGCGCCTTTTGTAAAATATCCGTCCATCATGGTCACCAGATTGTCGATACGGTCTTCTTGTGTTGCTCCCAATGATTTGGGAACGATTGAGAATGTATTGCTGATACCATCCTGTGAGTCGCGATAACGCAACTTGGCTACAGAACTCAGTGAGGCGATTGCACCATTTTTATCACGTCCGTGCATGGGGTTGGCACCGGGAGCAAAGGCAATGCCTTTGGCGCGTCCGTCAGGAGTGGCACCGGTCTTCTTGCCATACATTACGTTCGAAGTGATAGTCAGCAGCGAGAGGGTAGGACGGGCATTCTTATATACGGGGAGTTTCTTTAATTCTTCGCTAAAGAAATATACCAGGTCTACACCCAGGTGGTCTACACGGTCATCGTCATTACCGAAACAAGGGAAAGCACCTTCGATATCGAATCCCTCCGTCAGTCCGATGTCGTTGCGACGGGCTTTCACATGTGCATATTTGATGGCGGACAGTGAATCGATGGCGATTGAAAGTCCGGCTACACCATAAGCGAGGTTAATGCGGGGATCAGTATCCACGAAAGCCATCTGCGCCTTTTCGTAGTAATACTTATCGTGCATGTAATGTATGATATTCATTGCTTCGTTGTATACACGTGCAATTTGTATCAATACTTTCTTATAGTTGGCCATTACTTCTTCGAACTTCAGTGTTTCACCGGTCAATACAGGGATGTCTTTTACCATAACTGTACCTGTATTTTCGCAACGTCCTCCGTTGATAGCCAGTAGCAGGGCTTTGGCAAGGTTGGCACGTGCGCCGAAGAACTGAATCTGCTTTCCGATTTCCTGATATGAAACACAACAAGCGATTCCGTAGTCATCCGATTGACGGACTTCACGCATTAGGTCGTCGTTTTCGTATTGTACGGAAGAAGTGTCGATAGATACTTGTGCACAGAATGCTTTGAAACCTTCGGGTAACTCAGGGCTCCATAGTACAGTCATGTTAGGTTCCGGTGACGGGCCTAAGTTATAAAGTGTCTGCAAGAAGCGGAAAGAAGTTTTAGTAACTTTGGTACGTCCGTCATTGAAACGTCCACCGATAGATTCGGTCACCCATGTGGGATCACCCGCAAAAATATCGTTGTACGACTGCATACGCAAGTGGCGTACCATACGGAGTTTGATAACGAATTGGTCGATCAGTTCCTGAGCGAATGTTTCGGTTATCGTACCCTGGCTTAATTCATATTCAAGATAGATGTCGAGGAATGAAGATACATTACCCAGTGACATGGCAGCACCATCCTGCTCTTTTACGGCAGCCAGATAAGCCATATACACCCATTGTACAGCTTCCTGTGCGGTATATGCCGGTCGGCTCAGATCCAAACCATAATATTCGCCCAATACTTTAATCTCTTTCAGGGCCTTGATTTGCTCGGCTACTTCTTCGCGAAGACGAATGCGGGCTTCAGTCATAGGACCTGTCAGATTATGCAGATCTTCTTTTTTAGCTTCTATCAGACGGTCAAGACCATAGAGAGCCAGGCGGCGATAATCACCGATGATACGTCCGCGTGCATAGTTGTCGGGAAGTCCGGTAAGGAATCCCAATGAACGGAACGAACGAATTTCTTCGGTATACACATCGAATACCCCATCATTATGAGTCTTGCGATAGTGAGTGAAGATATCCTTAACTCTGTCATCTACTTCCACTCCGTTTTCACGGCAAGCTTTCATAACCACATTGATTCCGCCAAACGGTTTGATGGCACGTTTTAACACCTGATCGGTCTGTAGTCCGACGATCAGTTCGTTTTCTTTATCGATGTAGCCGGCAGGGTGAGAGGTTATAGTAGATACAGTTGTGTAGTCGAGTGCACGAATACCATTATTGTTTCTCTCTTCTTCGAGAGCTTTGAGACAGTGATTCCAGACAGCTTTGGTGCGTTCGGTAGGTCCTTGCAGGAAAGAAGCATCCCCTTCATAAGGAGTGATGTTGTTACTAACGAAATCCCTTACATTGATTTCTTTGCTCCAAAGTCCATCTTTAAAGGTCTTATTCAGTTCCATAAAATTAATCAGTTAGTGGTTAGTTATCCTTTAGAGCGCGCAAATTTACAACCTTTTTTCGGTTTAGGTATATAAAAGGGTCCTATTTTATGTTGAATAGCATAAAAATACCTATTTATGGGGAGAAGCCAGAGGGCGGTTATTACTTCCAAATATACTTTTCTAATATTTTTTTGCGGAATAATTTGCAAGTTAAAAAATGATTCGTACCTTTGCATCGCTTTAAGAGAAAAGCACTACTTAACCGTAGTTTTGGAGAGGTGGCAGAGTGGTCGATTGCGGCGGTCTTGAAAACCGTTGTACTGCGAGGTACCCGGGGTTCGAATCCCTGTCTCTCCGCTAGGTGATGTAAACGCCTGTAAGTGAGTAACTTACAGGCGTTTTTTATATATTGAAAATCTCCCGAACCTATCGTTTTGTTTTCTTTTATTTATCTGATATTCTGATAGTTATGTAGTTTTTGCTAATTGGTTTATTGTAATTGGGCACTGATAATGAGTGTTGGAAGTGGCTAAATCATGCTCAATAATTGAACTCAAAAATGTCCATGATTAAATCCTTATTATTCAGATAATCAGTATCTTATCTGTTTGTCTTAAAGAAAACTATTTTTTCTTCATTGTTTTATTATTTTTTGCCCTTCTTTGGAAATTGTTTAATTAAAAATCGATTATTATGAGACAAACATTTTCCCTTTTATTCTTTTTGAAGAAAAGACAAAACCATATGGATGGTTTGCATCCAATTATGGTTCGTATCACTATCAATGGTAAAAGTGTAGAAATTTGTACCGGACAAAAAGCGTTACTTGCTAATTGGAGTATCCGACTACATCAGTGTGTGGGCAGTTGTGCGAAACAAACAAATTTATTTCTAAAAAGTATCAGGTTTAGGCTGAATCAGATTTTTTATCAACAGTCTTTATACGGAGAGACAACTACTCCCCAAAAAATCAAAGATACTTTTACAGGAGCAGACAAAAAGAATCATTATTTACTTTCTTTATTTGAATTACATAATGAGAGTATAAGGAAGCAGGTGGGTATAAGCAAATCTCCTACGACTTTTCGGAAATATGAAACTACACGCAAGCATCTTCAAGGTTATCTTCGAAGTAAGTGTCTGGAGGATATAATTCTAGAAAATATCAATCATACATTTATTTGTGATTTTGAAGTCTATTTGCGTGTAACCGCTCATTGTGCTCATAATACAACAGCTAAATTTATGCAGTTTTTCAAACGAATTATCATCCTTGCTTTAAATAATGGGTATATAACCAAAAATCCTTTTTCAGAATATCAGATAAAGCTACAAAAAGTAGATCGTGGATATTTAACGAGAGAAGAACTACAGAAAATAAAAGAAAAAAAGATCGAAATAAAACGTTTGGTTTTAGTCAGAGATCTTTTTCTTTTTGCATGCTACACGGGTTTATCTTATATTGATCTCAAGAATTTGTCAAAACATCATTTGTATATTGCTCATGATGGGAATTTGTGGTTACGGATGAACCGCAATAAAAGTGGTGAGACAGCAAATGTATACCTATTTAATCTTCCTAAGACATTGATTGCAAAATATGAGAATCCAGATTCTATCTACTTATTTCCTGTTCCAAGTAATCAAAAAGTAAATGCTTACCTGAAAGAGATTGCTGATATTTGTGGTATTCATAAAAATCTAACCTTTCATGTTGCCCGCCATACGATGGCAACGACTGTTTGTTTGGCAAACGGTGTGCCTATTGAGAGCCTATCTAAGGTTTTAGGACACACTAATATAAAAACTACTCAACTATATGCCAAGATTACAGATGAGAAATTGAGTAATGATTTGGCTATACTCATGTCAAAGATAGATTAGACTTTTACATCTTAAGCTTCATGTATTAAAAATAGATGGAGCTTAAGAAAACTCAATTTGGTATTGATTTTATTTGTAAAGAAACTATTGTAGTATTAAATATCGTACAGATTTTACGTGACACTTTCCAAAATTTTGTATAAATAAGAAGTTTCGGGATTTAAGTTCTATACTTAAATCTTGTTTTTTAATGTTGAATGCTATCCAAAAGAAGCATATGATTATGTATTCCTAACTATCAAACGATGTAATTTAACTTAATCCTTTTTTATCCTGTATTTTTTTTGCCAACGAATAAGATTGTAGTTCTTTGTTATTCAGTATTTTTCGAACTGTTGAATTGTCTCTGATTTAGTAATTTTGCAATGTGAAATTAAAGAACTAAAGAAAGATGGAAAGAGCAACTTTTAGCCGCCTATTCTACATTCGTAGGACAAAATTAAATCGGCATGGTGAGGCAAATACCATTTTTTACTTTCAATGAGTATAAAGCGGTGCTCACGAAGTTCAATATTGCAGCCGAAGAAGTGAAAGGTTCGCACTATGAAAATTCTTATAGTGGTATCGTATATTCGGCAACAGGCAGCGACGTCAACAAGGTTGGGAATCCATTTCCGGCAGTAACACTGAAACGATTTGCAGCTGGCGAAGCGTTAGAGAAAAAGTATATTGCACCCAAAGAGTATATCGAAAAAAATAGGCTTGGCACTTCGCTAAGAAACGCCATCAATCGTTCGTTCACAGGATCTACCACTAAAGAACAACTCCAATACAATTTGTTCCAAAGTGGTATCAGTGTAGTGTATCGAAAGAATGCAGCAGGTCGGCTGTATGGTGTTGCCTTCATCGACCACAACACAGGCGTAGTGCTAAATGGCTCACGCTTGGGTAAAGAGTACGCCGCAAACGCAATCGTTGATAGGCTTGAAAACCCTCGTTAATATGAGCACCTCACCAATACTGCACAACCCAAAAGCTCAACTCAATTTATGCCATAGCAACAGTTCCTGCCGCCGGTGCAACAATCAGTTTCCCACACAAAACAGCATACCGAAAGCAACGGAATTGGTGACTCTATCGATTCGCTCTTCGATATGCCGATATCGTCTAATGGAGATGACCCAGAGGAAGAGATGTTCCGCCGGCGTATGTAACGCAAAAAGAAAAAGGGGAAACGAATGTAACGCTTCGATTTTCGCACTTAAAATATATGGTTAAATAATTGTTTAGAAAGTTGATACAAGTAATGAATATTTTCAATATCTTTGTGTATTACAACCATCAAACAGAGTGACATGAAAGATATAAATAGGCTGAAAGTTGTTCTTGTCGAGAGAAAGAAAACGGGGAAGTGGCTTGCCGAACAACTAGGTAAAGACCCTTCCACAGTTTCAAAATGGTGCTCTAACTCCTCGCAGCCATCACTTGAAACGCTTGATAAAATAGCAGAGGCTTTGCGTGTTGATCGTCGTGAATTGATTAATAAGAGTAAAAAATAACATACTACAATGGCAGAAATTAATAGTGCAGAGATTGGATTTGAGAAGGAAATTTGGAAAGCGGCCGACAAGATGCGTGGCAATATCGACGCATCGGAATATAAGTCGGTGGTACTTGGGCTCATCTTCTTGAAATATATATCGGATAAATTTGAGGCGAAGTATGACGAACTTGTTGCCGAGGGAATCGGAATGGAGGAGGACAAGGATGAGTATCTGGCCGAAAACATTTTTTATGTTCCTACCGAGGCACGTTGGGCGGCTATTGCCGAGCGAGCACACACTCCTGAAATCGGAACAGCAATTGACGATGCTATGCGAGCCATCGAGCGTGAGAATAAGCGGTTGAAAGATATTTTGCCGAAGAACTTTTCGAGACCCGAACTCGACAAACGCCGTTTGGGCGAGGTGGTCGATCTGTTTACCAATATCAAGATGCACCAGCACGGTGAGACGAAAGATATTTTGGGTCGTGCTTATGAATATTGCCTATCAAAATTTGCAGAGGCGGAAGGGAAATTGGCAGGTGAATTTTATACTCCTGCTTGTATTGTCCGCACATTGGTAGAGGTGATTCAACCCTACAAGGGGCGTGTTTATGACCCTTGTTGTGGAAGTGGAGGAATGTTTGTGCAGTCGGCAAAGTTTATAGAGGAGCACGCACACAGCATCAAAGATATTTCTGTTTATGGTCAGGACTCCAACCCTACCACGTGGAAGATGGCACAGATGAACCTTGCCATTCGTGGGATTGAGGCTGACTTAGGACGATATAATGCCGATACGTTTTTCAATGATTGCCACCCGACACTCAAAGCGGATTTTGTAATGGCAAACCCACCGTTTAACTTGAGTGACTGGGGAGCAGATAAGCTGTCGGACGATGTGCGTTGGAAATACGGGACGCCACCTAATGGCAATGCCAACTTTGCGTGGATTCAGCATATTATTCACCATCTCGCACCATCGGGACGAGCAGGTATTGTGCTTGCCAACGGTTCTCTGTCGAGCCAGAGCGGCGGTGAGGGTGAAATTCGCAAGCAGATTGTAGAGGCTGACTTGGTAGATTGCATTTTGGCTATGCCGTCTCAGTTGTTTTATACGACACAAATACCTGTTTCCGTGTGGTTCTTAAATAAGGATAAGAAGCAGAAAGGCAAGACGCTATTTATCGACGCTCGTAATATGGGTACGATGATAACTCGCAAGCTTCGCCAACTGACCGACGAGGATATACGCATGGTTGCCGAAACAGTTGATGCTTTCGAGGCTGGAACACTGGCTGAGGAGAAGGGCTTTTGTGCGGTCGTTCCGACTGCGGAGATTGCGAAGCAGGACTTCATACTTACTCCCGGACGCTATGTGGGCATAGCCGAACAGAAGGCTGAATCAGAGCCATTTGGAGAGAAAATGGCACGTCTCACGGGCGAACTGTCGGGTTTGTTTAAGCAGTCACACTCGCTAGAGGAGGAGATTAAGAGACAGTTAGAAAGTATTGGATATGAGCTCAAATAGAAAGGCAAAAAAGGCTGCAAGGAAGCTTATGAAAAATATTAAGTCACAATCTTCAAAAGACAATATTATTATCAATGATAATATTAATCAGAAATTGTGTGATGCAAATAATACCGATGAAATTAAGGTTGCTGTATTTTTTGACACTAATAAGATTGAGGCAAGATTCTCTAACTCGAAGTGTGGGGATTTATACCTTTCCGAAGTAAAAGCCTCTTCGGACTTTTATGAAGTAAAGAATTATATCGAAGATAGTGGATTGTATAAAGATGTAAAGTTATGTGTGTCTGAAATATCCGTTCGAGAATACAAACAACACTTAATAGAAAATTTCACGGAACACAGCAAAGGCTTTTCCGACAATATAGATGGATATAAAAAATCATTTGGTTCAATACTAGATGTCACATATGAGTTTAATAAAAAAAGCATTGCTGAATTTGAAGAGCATGTAGAATCAATACTCTCTGAATTCTTATCTCTGAATAAATGTAAAAATGTTGAATATGTAAGAGATGTGGATTTTTTCAATAGTCTCGTTGATAAAGCAATAAAAAAAGAAAAACCATTTGTGAGTGTTGGGGCTAATAAAAAATTATACAAAGATGCCGGCTTTAAAGATGCTATTATTATAGAAACAATCATCAGATACCACAAAGAACTGGGATGTAAGTGTATTTTGGTTACGGATGATAACGACTTTAGCAGTGCATTTCAAGACTCTGATGGTATAACAATCTGCAAAGATGCCACTAATGTAAAGAATACATTATCTGATTGGTTAAGTGTTTCAAATATAGATATTATAAAGTATAAATTTGGATCAGACAAATATTTACAAGAAAGAATCATTAGTGAAACAGGGAATATATTAGATGATTCTGTTACAAAATTTGATGTTAGTAATATCAGGGAAGATGAAAATGATATCTATATGATAAGTATTACTAGTGTGGTAAATGAAGTTACTTATCAAATAACTTGCAAATACGAATCATCTTCAAATGAAATTTTTGATGTAGAGTATGTAACTGAAAATGATTAATGTTATGTGGAAGAAGTATAAATTATCAGATATAGGGGCTATCGTTGGAGGAGCTACTCCATCAACCACTGTAGAAAAATACTATGGTGGTGATATCCCATGGCTCACCCCTAAAGACTTGTCATCATTTAATGATAGGTACATTACTAGAGGTGAAAGAAATATCACTGAAGATGGATTGAAAAGCTGTTCGACTCAATTACTTCCTAAAGGGAGTGTCCTATTTTCATCACGTGCACCAATTGGTTATGTTGCTATTGCGAATAATCCTATAGCAACAAATCAGGGTTTTAAGAGTATTATTCCAAACAAGGATACTAATAGTCTATTTCTATATTATTTACTCAAGTACAATAAAGAAATTATTGAGTCTATGGGTAGTGGCACAACCTTTAAAGAGGTGTCAGGGGCTACAATGAAAAATATCGAGGTTCTGTTACCACCTCTTGCAGAGCAGGAGCGGATTGCGGGGATATTAGGGGCGTTGGATGATAAGATAGAGTTGAATAATCGGATTAATCGGAATTTGGAGGAGCAGGTAACGGCTTTGTTTCGCCGTTGGTTTGTTGATTTTGAGTTCCCCGATGCTGAGGGCAATCCCTACTGTACCAGCGGCGGTGAAATGATAAACTCTCCTCTCGGCGAAATCCCTAAAGGTTGGACTGTCGGTAAATTTACAGAAATAATCGAAATACAAGGAGGAGGAACCCCAAATACAAGTAATAGCGAATTCTGGAATGGAAATATTCCATTCTTCACACCTAAAGACGCTAAGGATAAGTGTTTTGTTTTATCTACCGAAAAACAGATTACAAACAAAGGGTTGAATAAATGCAACAGTAAATTATACACAAAAGGCACTGTATTTATTACTGCACGTGGCACTGTGGGGAAAGTTGCTATTGCAGGATGCGACATGGCTATGAATCAATCATGTTATGCCCTAATAGGCAAAAACAATATAGAACAATATTTTGTATATCATATTACAAAAGAAACTGTAATTTTACTAAAAGGCAAAGCAAGCGGTGCTGTTTTTGATGCCATTACGACAAGAGATTTTGATAGTGAGCATATAGTTATACCCTCAAAAAATATTATTGCGAAATTCAATAACTCAGTAAAATCTCTAATGGGATTAATACTTGTTAATAGTATTGAAAACAACACTCTCGCCGAACTGCGTGACTCATTTCTTCCTAAACTAATGAATAACGAAATAAAGTATAAAATATAATGAACGCAAGCGGCAATAACATTCCAAGTGTCGAAATAAAACTTGGACTAAATATAGCCAAATCTGTTTACAAACTTACCACAACAGATTCATCACGTATAGTTGAGCTAAAAAACAGTTTGCAAAAGGTTGATGAGGCAAAAAATGGAGATTCCGAGACAATATTAGATCGTAATGCAGAATTGTCGGCTAAACATCCAAGTGTATTCTCTTCTCCATTTGGAAGATACAGCTTTATTAAAACGACAAAAAGAGAACTCTTAAAACGTACAGAATATGAGCGGTTTTGTACTTTAAGAAGCATGGGGTATGCATTAGAAGGTGCATTGTCTTTTAACCAGGCAATTGAAGGTTTGAATGAAGCTGCTAAAGTAGGCGGAGAGTATTTTATCGACAAACAGATAGAGAAGATATTTAAGTAGATAATTTTTAATAATAAACACTATGCCATTCACAGAAGCGAATTTTGAAAATGCGATTATAGAGCTACTGCGAGACCATTTGGGGTATGAGTATCTATATGGTCCCGATGTGGCGAGGGATTATATGCAGCCGCTACACTTGGAGCAGCTTCGTGCGTCGCTGCACGATATTAATCCATCGTTGCCACAGGTGGCAATAGACGAGACAGTCGCTAAGATTACCACTTTCGAGGGCGGTACACTTGTACAGAAAAACGCAATGTTTCACGATTACCTACAGAATGGTATAGATATAAACTATTATAACGGCAAAGAAACCATTTCAACCCGTGTGCGACTGATTGATTACGACCTACCGTTACACAACACCTTCACGGTTACCAATCAGTGGACAGTAGATGAACACTCAGTAAGGAGAGTTGATGTTATTGTATTTATCAATGGTTTACCACTGGTGGTAATGGAACTTAAATCTCCCTCACGAGAGAATACTGATGTGTCGGAGGCTTATCGCCAACTGCGAAACTATATGCTCGAAATTCCGTCGCTCTTTGTCTACAACGCATTCTGTGTGATGAGCGACCAAGCAACCTCCAAAGCAGGGACAATTACAGCAGGAGAAGACCGCTTTATGGAGTGGAAAACTGCCGACGGAACAGGCGAAGATAGCCGATACGCCAATTTTGAGATACTGTTTCAAGGAATGTTTGACAAGGTGCGCTTGATAGAAATAATCCGTGACTTTATTTGCTACTCGAAAGAGGACAAAGCAGACATCAAAATTTTGGCGGCTTATCACCAATTTTACGCTGTGCGTAAAGCTGTGAAATCGACCATAGAGGCTACCCAAACTGACGGTAAGGGTGGTGTGTTTTGGCATACGCAAGGCAGTGGTAAATCGTTATCAATGGTTTTCTATGCCAAGCTGTTGCAACAATCCATAAGTTCACCTACTATTATTGTGCTGACTGACCGCAACGACCTCGACAACCAGCTATACAAACAGTTTGCTAAGTGCAAAGACTTTTTGCGTCAGACACCCATACAAGCAGAGAGTCGCACTCACTTAAAAGAGTTATTGACAGGACGACGAGCAAATGGTATCTTCTTTTCGACAATGCAAAAATTTGCAGAGAGCGAAGAGCCGCTATCAACCCGCCGCAATATTATCGTGGTGGCAGACGAGGCGCACCGTAGTCAATACGGATTAACTGAAAAAGTAGATGCAAAAACCGGTAAAATAAAAATCGGTGCTGCACGTATGGTACGCAACTCATTACCAAACGCCACTTTCATCGGGTTTACAGGCACACCCATTGCACAAAAAGACCGCTCGACTCGGGAGGTGTTCGGTGATTATATCGATGTGTACGATATGACTCAAGCCGTTGAGGACGGAGCGACTCGCCCCGTATTTTACGAAAGTCGGGTAATCAATCTAAAACTTGACGAGGAGACTCTCAAACACATTGATGCCGAATATGAAGCAATGGCTGATCTGGCGGAAGAATATGCTATCGAAAAGAGCAAACGAGAGCTTGGGCGTATAGACTCGATACTCGGTGCTGATGAAACGGTCAACTCTTTGTGTGACGATATAGTGTCGCATTACGAGGAGTTTCGCCAATGGGAGCAGACGGGCAAGGCGATGATAGTTGCCTATTCACGCCCCATTGCAATGAAAATTTATGAACGCTTACTTGCCATGCGGCCCTCATGGAACGATAAGGTTGCCATTGTGATGACTTCGGGCAACAATGATCCCGAAGAGTGGCGCAAAGTTATAGGCAATGACAGCTACAAAAAAGAACTTGAAAAACGATTTAAAGATAATGACTCACCGCTGAAGATAGTTATTGTGGTTGATATGTGGCTCACGGGTTTTGATGTGCCATCGCTGTCTACGATGTATGTTTACAAACCTATGTCAGGACATAATCTGATGCAGGCAATAGCTCGTGTAAATCGTGTATTTGGAGACAAAACAGGCGGTCTGGTGGTCGATTACGTGGGTATTGCATCGGCACTAAAAAAAGCAATGAATGACTACACACTTCGTGATCGCAAGAACTACGGCGACACAGATATAACCAAAACAGTATACCCTGAGTTTGCTAAAAAGTTCGAAGTGTGTCGTGATCTACTGCACGGCTACGACTACTCGCCATTCTTCGGAGAGCGAGACCTCGACCGCGCCAAAGCAATCAGCGGAGGTGTCAACTTCCTAACAGCACCTAACAAAGAGGAGACCAAAAAACTATACATCAAAGAGTCGCTACTGATGCGGCAAGCACGCACCCTTTGCGGTAGCGTACTGTCGTATGAACAGCGTATCGAGTCAGCCTATTTTGAGGCAGTACGTACACTGCTTACGAGGGTTGAAGGAAATGGTAAGATTTCATTCAAAGAGGTAAATGAGCGTATCAACGAATTGCTCAAACAGAGTATTAAGAGCGAAGGGGTTATCAATCTTTTCTCTGATATTCAAGAGGAATTCTCGTTATTTGATCCCAAATTTCTAGAGGAGATATCGCAAATGAAAGAGCGTAACTTTGCCGTAGAACTGTTGCGTAAACTAATTGCTGAGCAAGTGCGTATCTATGAGCGAACCAATGCTGTGCGTGCCTCAAAATTTTCCGAAATACTTTCTACAGCAATGAGCAACTATCTGAAAGGACTACTTACTAACGAGGAAGTGATTGCCGAACTGATGAAAGCTGCACGAGAAATTATTCACGGTGAAGAGGACTCCAAGAAACTCAACTTGTCATCGGAAGAACTTGCATTTTACGATGCCTTGACCAAACCGGAAGCAGTCAAAGATTTCTATTCTAATGAACAGTTAGTGGCTATTACAAAAGAACTCACTGAGGCACTGCGTGAAAACAAAACCATTGACTGGAATGTTAAAGAGAGTGCCCGTGCTGGAATGAGGCGTATAGTAAAACGTCTTTTGAAAAAGTATAAATATCCGCCCGAAGGTGAAGAAGATGCACTAAACATCATCATGACGCAGTGTAATAAGTGGAGTGAAAATAATTAAATGCTATGTCACATCAAAACAAAATACAACTATTTGAGGAGCGTAAGGTGCGAACTCTTTGGGATGATGAGCAAGAGAAATGGTTTTTCTCCATTGTAGATGTGGTTGCTGTTCTTACTGATAGCCCCTAATTTACGGAAATATTGGAGTGTGCTTAAAACACGACTAAAGAATGAAGCGAGTTGACTACAAATTGTAGTCAACTGAAAATGCCTGCAGCAGATGGCAAGAACTATCTTACTGATGTGGTTGATATCGAACAGTTATTCCGTCTGATTCAGTCTATGCCATCGCCAACGGCAGAGCCTTTCAAGTAATGGATGGCGCAAGTGGCAAGTGAGCGGTTGGACCAGATGCAAGATCCAGAATTCTCTATTGAGCAGGCGATGAGAGATTATTGCAGACTTGGATATTCGGAGAATTGGATCAATCAACGCATCAAGTCCATTGAGATACGCAAGGAATTAACAGACGAGTGGAAACGGTGTGGATTAGAGGAGGGTGTATAGTTTGCTACATTGACCGATATAATATATAAAACTTGAAGCGACCACACTGCAAAGGAGTATAAGCGGTTGAAGAATCTAAAAAAGAGAATCTGCGAGATAATATGACCAACCGGGAATTGGTGCTTAATATGCTAGCAGAGCTTACAACTAAAGGATTCTCTGAAAATAGTGACCCTCAAACGATGCAAGAGCATGCAGAGGTAGCATTAAAAGGTGCAACGGTAGCTCGCAACGCACGCATAGAAATGGAGTAAGTTATCGGAGAGAAGGTTGTAACATCACTCAATGCCAAGTCAATTCAAATACATTGAGAATAAAAACGAAAATGAGTAAATCAAATATATGGGTGGATTTCTTGTAAATTCATCCATATATTATATCTTTGCTTTCACGAGCAAGAAACGCTAGAAGCAACAAATATGCTACGCAACCAAAAGCAATCAGCAGAATACACCACGTTGCAAATCCGTTAGCACTTCACCCTAAGCTCTATTGCAAATATCTGAATTGCAGTAATCTATGACAGAACCTGTCATTAGCAATCAAAAAGTAAATGCTTATCTGAAAGAGATTGCTGATATCCGTGATATTCATAAGAACCTGACTTTTCACCTCGCCCGACATACGATGGCAACAACTATTTGTTTGGCAAACGGTATGCCTATTGGGAGTTTATCCAAGGTTCTTGGTCATTCTAATATAAAAACCACTCAACTTTATGCTAAGATTACTGATGAAAAGCTAAATCATGATTTGTCTATTTTGAAAAATAAAATAGATTAGCAGTTGAAATTTTATGCTTCATACCTTTCTGCGTATGGAGTTTAAGATGGTATAATCTTTCTATAGGGAGAAAATGAATGATGTATTGAAAAATAATCAAGAACATTTATATCAATAGAAAAAGATAGGTTATGCTCTGATAGAGCAAATAATAAATTAAGAATCATCAAAACTGGTAAATGTTAACGATATTGAGAAAACTATATGTTCTTTTACAATTATCTTGTATCTTTGAATCTATAAAATGATTTGAAGATGCAAAAATCTCTTTATTGTGAATTACCTTTACGTCAGATTTATGAGAAAGCCTAGATTGAGATTTCCATGAGAGCAGAAGAAAGGGCTAAGGAATAAGATACTTAGATTTCAATATTTGAAAATATGAAAAAGTTAGACCAATTATATAATGAATGGCATTTGTTGCAACCATTGAAACCTGAATGCCAGAAATGTTTGGAGTATAAATTCAAACTAGAGTTTAATTATAATTCCAATCATTTGGAAGGTAATACACTAACCTATGGACAAACAAAGCTGTTATTTATGTTTGGTGAAACTTCGGGTAATGCCAGTCTGAAAGATTATGAAGAGATGCAGGCTCATAATGTTGGGCTGGAGATGATGAAAGTGGAAGCTGTCGATAAAGATCGGCCACTAACGGAATCATTTCTTCGTACATTGAATAAGACAATTTTGGTTAAGAGTTATTGGAAAAATATTCAGACTGTGAGCGGGGATTCTACCGAGATTGAGATAAAGATTGGTGATTACAAGTCTCTCTCTAATTCAGTCCAGACAATCACAGGTGAGAAATTTCATTATGCTTCTCCCAAAGAAACTCTTGCATTTATGACAGCTTTGGTGGATTGGTTTAATCAGGAAGAAGTAAAAGGAGAACTCAGTCCGATAGAATTGGCTTCTCTTCTTCATTATCGCTATATCCGTATTCATCCTTTCGAGGATGGTAATGGTCGTATCGCACGTTTATTGGTAAATTATGTACTTTACCGCAACGGCTATCCGATGCTTGTTGTCCATGCAGCTGATAAGGACAATTATCTGCGAGTGCTGCATCAGTCTGATATAAATGTCGGGTTTACCCCGTCCGATGGTGCTTATGCTACAATAGATCAAATCAAACCTTTTGTAAAATATATGGAGGAACAGTTGCAACGAGCCTTGGAAGTAGGCATACGAGTTGCTAAAGGGGAAGATATTGAAGAAGATGGTGATTTTGCCAAACGTGTTTCTTTGCTTCGGAGGAAGCTTGCTGCTAAAAATGACAATACAGAACTTGGTGTTTATAGTGCCACACAGTTTTGGAATATAGTAGAACTCTTTTATATTCCTCTTACAGAGAAAATAGAAAGGGAGATACAGCCTATCAATGGTCTTTTTTCTAAGATAATATTTTGGCGTGTTTTATCTAAATCAACTAGTATCACTCAAGGGATACTTTTCCATTCTGAATTGAAATATTCTGATGATATTGATGTTGTTGATATTCTAAAAAATATAAAATCATTAACTTTCCATTGTGTGTTTCAGGGACTTAAAGGTGTGGAATCGAATGTTATAAATATCACCATTGATATGATTATCTGCTTTTTGGAGACCGGATATAAAATAATGTGGATTCCCGATAAAGAATTTTCTTATGGCTCCTTTCCGTCTGAAGAAGATAGCAAGAAGCTATTACATATTTTTAAAAATATGTTGATGCAGAAAATAGAAGGGGCAATGGAATAGGGGATATACAAATTTGATATGCTCAAAATCTTTGATGATGGTTGAAAGCAGATCGCTGTCATAGAAACCTATACGGGGTATTCTCTTATAGGATATCTTTTATTCGGTAGCGGGTATGGAATAAAGATAACAGATATGTCAGTTTGGTATGCCGCGAGTAAATATAGAACCGTCATGTGCCGGACGGTATGCATGGTGTGTGAGGTCGGAATACGAAAGTAGGAAGAAAAACTACTTCGTTTTTTCTGCTCGATTATATAACATTAATAATAAGAAGAAAATATTGTGAGCTTGTTCAAAAAGAAAAGTAGTGTTCGTACTACTGAAATTATATATATACTGCCGAGCTTTGAGATGCTAACAATCGGATGGAGATAATGGTTCCTATGTTTTTGCGAATATTTGGAGAATTCAATTATTCTCATTATATTTGCAGTGAAAATCAAGGCAATATACTGATTTTCGTAAAATAAAAGACAAGGTTAATTATCCGGTGTACCGGGGGAAATTCAAATTGTAAATGCTTGATATACAGCTGAATATAGCGAAAGCTAGGTTCCCTGTCTCTCCGCTGAAAACAAAAAAACAAAGTTATAAGTCCTTGAATTTCAATAATTCAAGGACTTTCTTTTTTTAGTATATAACATATCAGTCTGCATAATAAAGAACGAGGAGCAACGTAGATCAATGATAACCCTTGAGGACCTACCTTATATGTAGAATAGTGGGAAAATCGATTTTATTTGTTCCGCTACTTGAGCAGATGTCATTACCACACCGCCGGTGTCTAGTTGTAAATGCAATAGTTGAGGCCTCTTATATAGACCGTTGGCTTGAACGTTACTTTTTAAGGAGCGACACACATTATCAAAGTTTATCAATCAAAGCAAGGTTCTATTTTTTGTATTCCTTTTGTAAGATATATAGTCGGGCTATTCCTTTATTTCAGTGTTTTGCTATCCTCTAATTCATTATACTACATTCTTTTTTACTTTTTTCTATATATCAGTAATTGACCTGGGGTCGACATTATTTAAAAGATTTTCAGTTGCCGTCATTTGTGAAATTTACACCAATGACTGGTTGTTTTTTAAAGAGACAATAAACGGTAATGGCTGATAGCGTGTTGGCTATGAAATGAATACTAACTTTATCTTCGGTGATTATAGTGGTAAGTTGTTAAATCTTATGATTAAATATTCTAACTTAAATGATTTTATTGTTGTATTCCTATTTTTTTAAGATAACAGATTGATGAATTATATCGTATTCACGTTAAATTAAATAATTTATGAGTGATCAAAATCAAAGCTTTTGTCTATCTTTGTAAATAGACTTAATTCTAAAATAAATAGTATGGCAAAAGAGTTGAATTTTACATTGGAAGGTGTACAAGGTGATTTAAAGTTGAAATACGGTCCTTTTAATCAACGTTTATACCAAGACGGAAGAGAGATCAAAAAACAAGGACGATTCAATCCGAAATATTATGTGATTAACACCAATGGGGAAAAAGAAGAAATAAAGGTTGTCTATGGTTTTGATTTTGTCCATGTCGCTGTGTTCCGCGGACAGAAAATCGATCTGGAGGAACGGCTATCTATCCGCGAATACATAGTGGGCGGTCTGCCTGTGTTACTTGTCTTTCTAGGTGGGTTGATTGGAGCCTTGTTCGGCATCATGGGTGCTACGTTCAATTATAATCATATGCGGCAGGAAAAGTCTTTTATGAAACAACTGCTTGTTTCCCTAGGCGTTTCCATACTCTGCTATGTAGCTTATTTTATATTTGCTATTGGTGTCCAGTTGATAGTGGCTAGATAGGCTGGAAAGTAAAAGAAAGGTGGCTTCGCGGTTATTCCGTATGCCACCTTTTTTAGTAAATTTCTGAATGTCCTCCCCACGGATGATGGCAACTATCCATATTGGGAAAAGTAAAACAGGCGAAAGGAAAAATGAAAACTGTATTTTCTCTGTATTCTTTCGGGAGATTCCCGTTTTTTATCAATTCCCGTAGGTACCGATTAATCCATTCGTTGTGATAGTTTCTGCACTTATTTTCAGTTTCCGGCATCTACTGTTATTATAGAACCGGATATGTGCTTTTCCCTCCTTATCCGGAGTGACAGACGGATTCCAGTATAATGTACGACGATAGTCGGGGACAGGAGGGAGCACAGAATAATTGGGGTGATAGAATTCTTTAACTTGGCTGTAACCGTCGAGCCATGTTTTTCGGACACCTTTCCCTGCTTCTGTCGGTATCTTACCTTCCGGATATGTTTCGATCAGTACGGCACAACTGTATAAGTCGGATACATCGAACGGAGTCAATCGCGGATCTGCATACTGGCAAATCGTAGATAGATTTTCAGTGATATAAATCGATTTAATGGCTTCGAGTCTTATATATTTGTATTTATTATAATCCATTTCTGTATGCCGGGTGCGTTCATAGTTGATTACGAAAAGTGGCATTTTACTTTTATAATACAGGTAATTTCGTCCTGAAACAGGACTGAAATTTTTATTCATGTTCATCATAAGTTCGTGTATGTCGTCACCAATAAATTTTCCACTGTCTTTTATGTCGTCCAGTTCGGAATGTACATCATAATAAGCAATCGATTTCGAACGGCTTTCATATATCTCTTTTTCTTTGGTTCTCTTTTTGGCTTTGATAGTTACCTCTTTTAAACGGTAGTTCTTTTCATGGTTACCTGTCTTTGCCAGCGAATCTGCGTAAGCGGCAAAGAAGGTTTCGATATCCTCTTCAGGTAGGGGAGTGGTTTCCACTTCGGGCATAAGTTCTTTCTCTTTTTCTGCATTGGTAATGCTTACCTGCATATCCGCATAATGATATTTTCGGGGGGCAGGACTGAATAGCCTATCCAATAAAATACGGTAATCTTTCTTTTTTCTATTGACTGTAACTGCCAATATCAAGTCCCATTTTCCGTATATATCGGATATTAGTGAGAAGTGTCCTAAACTATCTGTAGTGATGGCTTCGATGAAACTGCTGTTTTCCTCATTCTCCCCGCGTTTCTTCAGGAAGCAGGACACTTCTACGTTAGGCTTGGGAAGTTGCCGGACGAAAGAGACAACCTGCCCTCGCGTTTCGATACCTTGCTCCGGTCCGTATTTAAGGTCAAGAGACTCAATTCCTGTCATTTGTTTCCAAGAGTAGCGGCGCCATCCCTGCACTCTTAATAAGAGATCGATTGCCTTGCGGCGTGTATCGTCCCAGGATTCGAAATAATATTGGGGATTGTTGACATATCCTTTTATTTCGGACATTAATAAAAGATCGGTCAACATATTGTGCCCTGATTCTACTTCATTCATGCCGTCTCTCACAGATAGGGCAAATGGGGTTTGTACCGGAATCTTTTCTTTTCCGGTCAGGGTGAATTCAAGGTTTACCAATTCGTAAGGGTCGTATGTCTCTTTGTCTGCCTGTACCTGAACGGATAATTGCTCTTTGGGATAGGTAAATATCAAACGATCCGATAGGACCTCTCCGTTACTGTTGAATAACGCGATTCGGGAAACTCCGGGTACTAATTTACTTTTATCTATTTTGAAGCGAATCGTTTCATTACCTTCGACATCGATCAGGCAGAATTTGTATAGTTTGCCTCCGCTGATGACTGCCAGTCCCAATACGTCGGAGGGGGTATTGGAATTCTTTTGCACTGCTATTTCAATGCTGTCTGTGTATGATAAATTGTCGGCATGTAATATATATCCTTCCGGTAAGGCTTCCGGCATATTGAACTGGTGCTTTTTGCCATTAAATTCGACTATTGCTTTTTGTTTCTCTCCCGTGGGCGTGTAATTGAAAATTCCCCGTCCATCATGTGTGACATTGAAACAGGCTGTTTCTTGTTTTTCTTCGTTAATAACAATACCGGTGAGGGTAATGGGGTTTCCATAGGTATCTGTCGCTTCAAAAGCCACTTCGGATTCTATCCCCCGAACCAGATTTCCACCTTCGGGGAAGAACTTTAAATTTACTTTTTTACCTTTTGTCGGTTTGGGACGCTCCAGCGGGTAGTTTCCTGTCGCATATTTCCGCATCTCTTTTTCCGTAAAGTCGCCTTCTGCCTTAGGTTTGTCGAAAACCGGCAACAGTCTTGAGAAAATGATATCTCCTCCAAAATTCAGCATATATTTTGTGTAGGCACGAATTTCATAAAATCCTGAATAAAACGGGATTTGGCCTAGTGTGAAATCTCCGTGGCATTGTCCGTTTTCTATTTTTAATGTCCGTTTGTCGATAACTTCACCACCGGGATTTAATAATTCGACATATAAAGTCTTGCTCAGGTCAGTGGCCGGATGCAGGTCGGAAGTGACCAGGAAACATTTAAACCAGATATTATCACCTTGGTAATAACTGGTATTGTCAAATTGCATGTAAACCTTCTCTTGAGGGATATATTTGGAAAAATTATCGATCAGGTAGGCGTATTGGCTTAGTTTTTGGACAATACTGTCCGTGGTTTGTGCAGATACACTCAGGCAAAACAGGTATAATAGCAAATATACCTTTAATATTTTAGGTGTTTTCATTTCGTATCTTGGGTTAGATGGGAGATTGGTTTTTCCGTTGTGAGTCCTGTCTTAAATAAAGTTCTTTACTTTTACATCAGGATTCGTCTTTTGCAGGGCTTTTATCAGTTCCCGGGGTGATTGGGGATCTATCATGACAAACCCGGTGGCGTGTCTGATCTTTATTTTCTGCATGCCCAAGGCATGGCGAGTATACGTAACATCAGTGATATGACTGAATGTTCGTTTTTGGCGGAAGAAGTCATTTACTATTTGTAAATCTCCGTTTTTCTTGACAATGTATTTGCAGGATGTTTGTGAAAAATAGATGGTTGCACTGGGACCTATACATGCGGTACCTATCCAGATTGCTTGTATAGTTATGAAACTGATCGCAATGCATGCTATTATACCTATGGCGAACAACCAAACTCCTAATTTGGGATTTCGCGCTTTAAATGTTTGTTCCATCTTTTTTTAGATTGTATGTGTAACTGTCTGATAAAGATAGAAAAAAATATAATGAAAGAATCTTTTTTCTATTCTTTTCTGAATTGTGACTGCGAAAATAATTATTTAGGGCCTGTTGGATTCCGAAAGTTCCGGTGAAAAAGATAAAAGCTTCTCTAAACCACCGTGGCTGCGGTCGATGAAAAATAGGCAAGGGAGATTTGAACAGGTGCTTGTAATGTGCAAAATTCGGACAAGAATTTGGAATCGGAAAATTTAGATTCTGTTTTTATGCGGGAAGCTACGGTCCGGAAATAATAATTCTTTGCCGATAGATGATCTGTTCTTTCTTTTTTATCTATTTTTGCCCCTTGAGAATTTTAATTATTAATCTAACTATCATGAAACGAAAAGTGACTTTACTATTTCTCGTGACATTCGTGCTGCTGCTCGGTGCAGTCGCACAGGAAAAATTGAAAACAGTGATCGAACCCCTGCAAAATGAAAGATGGTGGGGTGGATTCGTGGCTTTAGGAAATCAAATGCCATTCAATGATCACTTGCGGATGCAAGACATGTCACGCAATAATATGAACAACCAAGTAGTGCCGTTCATGCTTTCTTCGGAGGGCAGGTATATCTGGGCCGAAAATCCGTTTTGTTTTGAAGTAAAGGATGGGCAGCTGATTATTTATTCAGACTCGGAAAAGATAGAGCCGGTGAAGGCCGGAACTACGCTGAAAGAGGCTTTGCTGGCTGCATCGGCTAAACATTTTCCACCTTCGGGAAAGATTCCGGAACCTACTTTCTTTTCTCTTCCGCAATATAATACCTGGATTGAGCTGATGTATGATCAAAATCAGGAAGACATTATGAATTATGCCCATAAAGCTGTGGAGAACGGATTTCCTCAGGGGGTGTTTATGGTAGATGATAACTGGCAGAGATATTATGGTAACTTTGACTTCAAAACCGAGAGGTTTCCGGATCCGAAAGGGATGACTGACGAGTTGCACCGGATGGGATTCAAGGTGATGTTGTGGGTGGCTCCCTATGTTTCGCCCGATAGTCCCGAATTCCGTGAATTGGAAGCAAAAGGATATTTGTTGAAAGATAAAAACGGGCGCACGGCCATTATTCATTGGTGGAATGGTTACAGTGCCTGTTATGATACCACAAATCCGGAGGCTATGAATTATCTGAAGGAACAGTTAAAAGCCAATCAAGAAAAATATGGTATCGACGGATTTAAGTTTGATGGTGGAGACGTAGCTTATATGACAGGAGAGTATACTTTTCATGATAAGAATGCCAATGTGAATACTTTTATGGAAAAATGGGCTGAGATAGGTTTGAGTTTTCCTTACAATGAATTGCGTGCATCTTGGAAGTTGGGTGGCCAGGCATTGGTACAGCGGCTGGGTGATAAAGATTATTCTTGGCGTGCGACTCAGTTATTGATTCCCGATATGACTGCTGCCGGATTGTTGGGGCATTATTATACTTGTCCCGATATGGTAGGCGGAGGACAATTCGGAGCTTTTCTGAATGTGAAGAAATTTGATGAAGAACTTATTGTACGTTCGTGCCAGGTGCATGCCCTGATGCCAATGATGCAATTCTCGGTAGCTCCTTGGCGTATTCTCAGTAAAGAGAATGTGGCTATTTGTGCGAAGTATGCCCATCTTCACCAGCAAATGGGAGATTATATTTTGGAGTTGGCAAAACATGCGTCAAAGACCGGTGAACCCATTGTTCGCCACATGGAATATCAGTATCCTCACCAGGGATTCATCGATTGCAAAGACCAGTTTATGCTGGGGGATAAATATCTGGTAGCTCCGATGCTGACATCCGGAACAAGCCGTACCGTAATGTTGCCAAAGGGGAGATGGAAAGATGATCGGGGCAAGGTGTTTAAAGGGCCGCGGACAATGACAATAGATGTTCCCCTTGAACGTTTGCCATATTTTGAGAAACTGACGAAATAATTTCTGGACCGATAAAACAAGAAAAGCCACACTGTCAATATGTACAGCGTGGCTTTTGTTTTTGTAAGTTTAAGCTAATTCGGCGTTACTTTACACGGATAATGTTGTAATTCAGATCGCTTTCCGATACTTCCAGGCTGTCATCAGCCAGTGTCAGGGTAGTATCATTGGCAATTACGAAATAAACAGGTTCACTTCCGTCACTCGGATTCAGTTTGATGGCCGTTTTCTTTTTATCTTTGACGGTTTTCTCCACTTTTACCGGCTTTCCTTTAGAAGTAAAAGTCTTGTCTTTGCCTTTACCTTCAGCATCCAGATAAGTGACGTCCAGTGTATACGTTGTATCGGTTGCGTTCGCCAGTGTGTTCAAAGTTAACACGTAACGGATGCCCGGACCGTCAGCAGCAGGAAGCACACCTTCATATACCTGGGTTTCTTCCATTGTGGGTTCCATAGCTACTGCCAGACTGTCTGCGACTGCTTCTTCAGCTTTCGTTCCTTTTGATTGGCAGGATACCAATGCAGCAACGACGGCTGCTAACATAATTACTTTTTTCATTGTTAAGTGCTTTAAATTAATATAAAAAGTGAGTTGCTATTCCTCCTCTTCTCTCTTAATAACCAACAGCTTATCGACTCTTCCACGGTCCATATCCACTACTTCGAACTGAAGGTTTTTGTAAGTGAATATATCTCCGGCTTTGGGAATACGTCCTATCAGGAACATAGCCAATCCGCCTAAAGTTGTAAAGTCTTCCGATTCGATATCATCATAAGAGAGTATTCCCATCTCTTCCATAAAATCTCCGATATTCATTGAAGCCTCTACCAACAAGGAGCCGTCCTGTCGGCGAACGATTTCCTCTTCTTCCGTATCGTCCTCTTCCAGAATGTCTCCAAAGATACTTTCGGTCAAGTCATGCAGGGTAATGATTCCCTCTGTGCTGCCATACTCGTTTACAACAACTCCGAACTTATTTTTGTTCTTCTTAAATAGCTCTAAAACTTTTTTAGCGTATAAACTTTCGGGTATAAACAGGGCGGGACGTGCGATTTCTCTAAGGTTGAATTCCTGTTCGCTACCTATCATCAGTATGATATCTTTCACAGAAACCACGCCTGCTATTTCGTCGGTGTCGTCATCAATCAGGAGGTATTTACTGAAATGCTCGTTGTCGATGATCTGAAGCACTTTCTCTTTGCTGTCAGTCGTATGTAGCACCACCAGATCACGTCGGTGAGTCATCAGTTCGTTGGCACGTTTATCCGAAAAGCGAAAGACATCACGTAGCATTTCGGTTTCTTCTTTGTCAATCACACCCTGCTCCGAGCTTTGGTGAAGAATCATTTTCAGTTCTTCCTGAGTCATCAGGCGTTCTTCGCTTTTCAGACCGATCAGTTTGTTGAGCAGGCGGGTGGAAATGCTGAGCAACCAGACAAAAGGGAATGAAATCTTGGTCAGCAGAATCATGACGGGACTCAGCAAGGTTGCATAGCGCTCGGGATTGCTGAGAGCGATGGATTTGGGTACAAGCTCACCGATAATCAGTGACAGGTAGGTAATGACGATTACGGTTGTGATCATGGCCAGGTCCTTTGCATAGACTTCGGCTCCCGGTATCATGGCAAAGAGCGGAGTCACATCATCGGCAATGGCTACTCCACCGAAAGCACCCGATACGATACCGATCAGCGTGATACCAATCTGAATGGTAGAAAGAAATTTTTCGGGTTCTTCCAATTGTTTCAATACTCCCCGGGCAGATTTGTTCCCTTTGCTGACCAGGGTTTCCAGACGTGCTTTACTTGAGGATACTAAGGCAATCTCGTACATGGCAAAAATGCCATTCAGTACGAGTAAAAGAATAATTACTAAGAATTCCATATAAGTTTGAATAGTTTCATGACCGCAAATTACACCAAAGTACGGACTCACGCAAAAACTATCGGAATTATTAATGAATTTTTTCAAAAATACCGAGGCCGGACCTCATATATTGGGATCCGGCCTCGGTTAAACTCAGTTTTGTGGTTCTCGAACTTACTTGTTCTTAGTATAGTTGTCTGCTTTTTCTTTGGCGCGTGCTACACGTTTGGCTGTATCGGGGTGTGAAGAGAACATTTTCTGGAATTTAGACTCTTTGGGGGCCTCGGCTGAGAGTTCCAGTAGTTTGTTCAGAGCATTGTACATTGCATACGGATCAATGTTATGTTTGATGCTGAATTCGAAACCATAATCATCGGCTTCGCTCTCTTGCTTCTGAGAATATTGGGCACCGGCTAATGCTTCTGCCATAGCTCCCAGTTCCGAATCAGTCAGTTTGGAAACGGTAGAGCTGGCTGCTCCTGCAGCATTCTTTACTGCCGAACGAAGATATGCACTCTTCATGGCATCTTTAGAGTCTGTATGAATCACGTGACCGATCTCATGTCCGACAACTGCCATCACTTCATCGTCCGTCATAATATCCATCAATCCGGCACAGATGCGGACACTGCCGTCACCACAGGCAAAAGCATTCACGTCGACAACCTCATATACTCCGAAATTCACTTTCAGTCCGTCTACTTCTTTGATATGTCCGGTCAGTTTCTCCAGGCGTTTGCCGTATTCGCTGTCGGCTGCGGTCAGCGGATTGTGGGTGTCCATCCATTGCATGTATTCTTTGCTCATGGCTGCGATGTCCGCGTCGGACAAGGTGATGGCTTTCGCTGCGTCGCTACCGGCTTGTACCACTTTGCCTACATTGATTTTCTTTCCACCGATTTTGAACTGTGCGGATGCTGTCGTGAAGCACATTCCGCATAAAAGTGCCGCAATAAAAATAATTCTTTTTTTCATTTTGTGAGTTTTTATAGTTAATAATATAGTTGTTTCGAGATTTAATATTCAAATGTGATACCCAAGGTTGGCATTAATGTTCCGCTTTTCTGGGTTATGTATTTCATTTTGTAGCGCTGTTCTGCCATGGGGGCGGATGGATTTTCGATAACGCCTGTACTCATCAGGATATCCGGTTGCTTGAATTTGCTGTTTGTCACATTCTGCAAATCGATGTAGAATCCCAACATACAGCGTTTCAGATAAAATGTTTTGTCCACTCGTACATCCAGTTGGCCGAAGGCGGGCAAGCGTCCGGTATTGTACTTTGTGTAGTCATAGTATGGACGTCCCTGTGCATTCCATGCCGTAACAAGAGATGATTTTTCCACATCATAAGGGGTATAGGGTGCTCCTCCTATACAGCTGATTTTCATGCCCAGGCTCCAGTTGTGTGGAAAGTTATAAGTTCCACTCATATTGAAAATGTACCGGTTGTCCCAAGCGGAAGCGATGTACTCCGATTGTTTGTTGTTGCGGTATTCGCTTTTGAACAGGGTGAACGAGGATGCCAGATTCAGTTTTTTAGCTATCAGCCATTTCATTAATATTTCTATGCCGTATGCACGTCCTTGGGCGGTAGAGGACAAGGCTTCGTTTCCGATGACTCCGTAGTCATTGCCTTTGCAAGCCAGGGGGATGCCGTCTGCGATGGAGAACGGTATTTTATCATATTGTTTGTAAAAACCTTCGGCAGACAGTTCGAATGTATTTCCCGGATGCCAACTCAGGCCGAGACTTTCTTGACTGACGCTCATGTAACGGAGGTATTTGTTGACCCATGCTCCATTGTTATCTTTAAATCCCAATCCGGTATAAGGCGGGAGCTGATAATATAGTCCTGCATTTCCACTTAAATATAATCCGTCTGTCAGCCGGTATGATAGTGACAGGCGGGGTGAGAGTTGGTCGCCCATCCCTTTCATGCCGGAAGAAAAGTTGTTGGCATCGGTCCGTACGCCGAGCGAGGCAGTGAATCGTTCATCGGTAGTTGCATAGTTGATGGTTCCGAATATGCCCCAACGCCACATACCCAGATATGTGTGATAATCAAACGTCCTGCCTTCATCAATATACACTCGTTGAAAGGTGGTGTTGGTGTATTGGGAATAATCCAGATTGGCTCCGAAATTAATTTTCCAATTACCGAAAGTCGAGGTGTTCTCTATCCGGAATTTGGTCTCCTGTTCCACTGAGCGCAACTTCAGGGATAAGTTGTCCGCACTGCTTTCGTCATTATTCAGATATTTGGTATTGCGGTTGTTCAGGTAACTGTGGCTGACGACTACAGACTGTACATGTATGCCTGCATAGTGACGGTATACGGCTCCCAGTGTAAAAGTCTCCTGCTGTATCTTGGGCAGGTAACTCAATATGTATTCCGCTTTTTCTCCATCCAGCTTGGTATTCAGTTTCATGTTATCGATTCCTCCGAGCCCGAGTATTGTCAACTCGTTGTTGGCATTGAAGCGAGTTTTCAGTTTAAATTGTGCGTCGGTGAAAGTTGGCAGGAAAGGTAACCCCAACATGTCAAATAAAAACTGGAGGTATGACTGACGCACCGAAACCAGATAAGATGTCTTCTTTCCTATATGTCCGTTCGATGCTAACGAGACTTCCGAGGCTCCTAAAGTTGCTTTTAATGAATTGCGTTCCATATCTCCGTCCCGAAGCTTAAAGTCGAGTACCGAACTCATGGCATTCCCTCTGTCGGTCGGAAAAGCTCCCGTATAGAAATTGACTTCACGAATCAAGTCTGCGTTGATGATGCCCACCGGACCTCCCGAGGCCCCTTGAGTGCTGAAATGATTAATATTGGGAATTTCTACTCCATCCAGATAGAAACGGTTTTCGGAAGGAGATCCTCCGCGTACGATCAGGTCATTTCGATATCCGGCAGGGGAGAAGGCAACGCCCGGATAAGATTGGACAATACGTGAGATATCCCGGTTGGCTCCGGGGCTTTTCTCGATTTCCTGCAATCCGATGATACGTAGCCCTACAGGACTCTCCGGGTCTCTTCGGAAAGGAGAAGCAGTAACCGTGACTCCTTCTAATTCGGTCAGGTTTTCTTCTGTTTCTATTTGGATGGTGAGATCTTTAGTAGAGACGATATATTCGGGGGTGAGTATGGTTTTGTATCCTACAGCAGATGCCTGCAGACGATAAATGCCCGGAGGGACTTCTCCGATGTTGAAGTGCCCTTCGGCATCTGTCACTCCTCCGCGTCCCAGCCCTAAGACCAGTACATTGATAAATTCCAGCGGTTGACGACTGGCTTTGTCAATCACAGTTCCCTTTATTCGGTGTGTCGGTTGCGCACTGACTGTGGTGAGCAGGCCGAGTAACAACAGGAACAAAACATTTTTCTTCATTGGCCCGGTTCGATATACTTTGTGAATTCTGTGCAAAGTTATATAAAAATGGTTTCGTCTCTCGTTTTTATCTGCTATTTTTGTGGGAAAGTTTTAAATAGAAAAGATGAAAACCGTAAAACTGATTACTTGCGATGATGCCTTTCAAGCTCATATTATACAGGGAGCACTTGCTAATGAAGGTATTGATTCTCTATTACATAATGAAAATATGTCGACCTTGTTGCGGGGTTTTGTCCATGACATCTCAGGAGTGGATGTCTTGGTGGCGGATTGCGATTATGAAGCAGCCATGCAGTTGCTGAGGCAGAATCAGATGATACCCGAAGAACAGAAGTTTTGTCCTTTCTGCGGTTCGGACCGGATTAAGTTTGTTCTTAAAAAGGAGCATCGTGTGAGGGCTGTCAGCGCTGCCATTGTTTCTATGCTGGCTACTGTCCCGCCCGGAGGCAATCATTGGGAATATATCTGCGACCATTGCGGGAAAGCTTTCGAAAAGCCGGTTACGGAATTCAACCCTTCTGCTTTGGAAGAGAAAGATTGAAAAGACAAACTCTAAAAAACATAGATTAAAAATGAAAAGAAGAAATTTATTTTTGGCTTGTCTGCTTTTATTTGTATTGCCGCTTAGTGCCGCAAGGGTAGATACGCTGATGGTGAAGAGTCCCTCTATGAATAAGGAGGTGCAGGTGTTGGTAGTGACCCCTGATGTTGCTTTGGGAAAAAATGCAGCGGCTTGTCCGGTACTTTACTTGTTGCATGGGTATGGCGGTCATGCTAAGACCTGGATTCAGATAAAACCGAACTTGCCGGAAATAGCAGATGAAAAAGGGATCATTTTTGTGTGTCCCGACGGCAAAGACAGTTGGTACTGGGACAGCCCCAAGAATCCGGCGTACCGATATGAAACGTTTGTTTCTTCAGAGTTAGTGAACTACATTGACCGTAATTATAAAACGATTGCTGATCGGAAGGGACGTGCCATTACCGGTCTCAGCATGGGAGGACATGGGGCGATGTGGTTAGGTATTCGCCATAAAGACGTGTTTGGAGCGGCAGGAAGCACCAGCGGAGGTGTCGATATCCGTCCTTTCCCCAAAAACTGGAGCATGAACAAGCAGTTGGGTGAACTGGCCTCAAATAAAAGAATATGGGATGAACATACGGTAGTCAATCAACTCGATAAGATTCAGAATGGTGATCTTGCTTTAATTATAGATTGCGGTGAGGATGATTTTTTTCTGAATGTGAATAAAGACTTTCACGATCGGTTGTTGGGCCGTAAGATAGATCATGATTTTATTACCCGTCCCGGTGAACACAATGGAAAATACTGGAATAATTCCATTGATTATCAGATCCTTTTCTTCAGAAAGTTCTTTGCCGGAGAGTAAAGAGCGAGTGATAAGGAGCATCATGGGATTATACGTCCCGTTCCTCCCTCGGCGTATGGCATCCGGAGAGGTGCCGGTGAGTCCGGGGAGGAATTGTTTGTAAGGAAAATGCCAATATATGTAATGCCCCATAACAATATATGTAATCGAAATAACATATATTGTTATGGGGCATTACATTACTACTTCGTGGAGGCAGGATTGAAGTCATTCCCCTTATTCGATGGTGATGCCGATGGTTCTCGTGTCTGTTTTTGTTTCATCGTATGCATTACCGTTTATGTCGATCACAGTACCTGTAGAAGTGGTCTTAGCGATGATTCCGGTTGGCTTTTCGTTTTCATCCAGTTCATAAGTGTATTTTGTATACTCCTCTTTGTTTTTTTCCGGAGTGTTGCCGATAATCAGGTGTTTGGACTGACGACCCAACAGTCCGGCATAAATAGCGTCGTTGTGGAAAGACAGGGGGTAAGTTTCACAAACTTGCAGGCAAGGGAGCTGATACAGGTTCTCCGTATTTCCCGCCTGATAATTGGTTTGCAAGCCATTGGCAATGATATGGCTTAAATTCCCGTTGTCGTCGTATGCCAACTCTACGGAAGAATAAGGCGTACTATTTATTTCTTCATCGATCCGGGTAAGATATTCACCGGAATAGGTGAAGGTGTACTTTCTGACCTGGTCGGACAATTTGTAAGTACATTCGGTGGCATATCCCGCACTTCCTAAGATATAAATGGCGGTATTTCCGTTTTCATCTGCCAATGTCACTTCGTTACCGGAGTAGGAGAGAGTCGTTTCGTGGGTCAGGCTCTGCCCGTAGAACTCCTGTAATGTGGTATGGGTCGTTAGTTTATTGTTATCGTATACATAAGTATCGGTGCGTAATACGTCGCCTCCGTCACTGTGCAGATTCTCTTTCAGGATCATCAGGCTGAAATCGGGGGCCGGAGGAAGTTCCCGTTCTTCCTTATCATCGGTACATGCCGAGGTAGCCATGACAGAAAATGATAAAAAGAAACAGTATAGAAGTTTATTCATATCAATAATGTTTTATTTGCCTGCAAATGTAGTTAATAACCTGCTCTATCTACCACGATTGTGGTATAAAAATGCCTTCAATGTGCGATTTCTTCCCATACCGGATTCCTCTATCTTTGCCACATATAAAGATTGGACACTGACAATGAACTCTAAATATAGATAGCAAATGGAAACGAAAAAATTACATTTTGAGACTTTACAACTCCATGTTGGACAGGAGACTCCCGACCCGGCAACCGATGCGCGTGCCGTACCTATTTATCAGACAACTTCCTATGTGTTCCGGGATTCGGCCCATGCCGCCGCACGATTTGGATTGCAAGACCCTGGGAATATTTATGGACGTCTGACCAATTCCACTCAGGGAGTATTGGAGGAACGCATCGCAGCACTTGAAGGAGGAGTAGGTGGTCTTGCCGTGGCTTCCGGAGCTGCTGCCGTGACCTATGCTATCGAGAATATCACCCGTTCCGGTGATCATATTGTGGCTGCCAAGACCATTTATGGGGGCACATACAACTTGTTGGCGCATACTCTGCCTGCTTATGGAGTAACGACCACTTTTGTAGATCCGTCCGATCTTTTTAATTTCGAACGGGCGATTCGTGAAAATACAAAGGCGATATTCATTGAAACTCTGGGAAACCCCAATTCCAATATTATCGATATGGATGCCGTAGCTGCCATTGCCCATAAATATCGGATTCCGCTGATTGTGGATAATACTTTCGGTACGCCTTACCTTATCCGTCCCATTGAGCACGGGGCAGACATTGTGGTACATTCTGCCACAAAATTCATTGGCGGACACGGCAGTTCGTTGGGAGGAGTTATTGTCGATTCCGGTAAATTTGACTGGGTTGCTTCCGGTAAATTCCCGCAACTGACCGAGCCGGATGCAAGTTATCATGGGGTACGGTTTGTCGATGCTGCCGGGGCTGCTGCCTACATTGTCCGTATACGTGCCGTGTTGCTGCGCGATACGGGTGCTGCCATCAGCCCGTTCAATGCTTTTATCTTGCTGCAAGGGTTGGAGACTTTGTCTTTGCGTGTAGAACGGCATGTGGCCAATGCTTTGAAGGTTATTGATTTTCTGGTGAACCATCCGAAGGTAGCGGCTGTTAATCATCCATCATTGCCCGGTCATCCGGATCATGCTATCTATCAGCGTTATTTTCCTGGCGGGGCAGGTTCTATCTTCACTTTCGAGGTAAAGGGAGGAACGGAGGAAGCGCAGAAGTTTATCGACAGTCTGCAGATATTCTCTTTGCTGGCCAATGTGGCCGATGTGAAGTCGCTGGTGATTCATCCGGCCACTACCACACACTCGCAGTTGAATGCGCAGGAGCTGGAGGAACAGGGGATTAAACCCGGAACGGTCAGACTTTCGATAGGTACGGAGCATATTGAGGACATTATTGATGACTTACGTCAGGCATTAGAGAAAATTTAAAAAAATGGATATAGCAGCATTATTATCGGGAGGAGTGGACAGTTCGGTTGTTGTACATCTGCTTTGTGAGCAGGGCTACAAGCCTACACTGTTTTACATCAAAATAGGTATGGATGGGGCGGAATACATGGACTGTTCTGCCGAAGAGGATATAGAACTGTCTACTGCCATAGCCCGGCGCTACGGTTTGGCACTGGAGGTTGTCGATTTACATCGGGAATACTGGGATAATGTGGCTGCTTATGCCATAGAAAAGATACGGAAGGGGCAGACTCCGAATCCGGATGTGATGTGTAACAAGCTGATTAAGTTTGGCTGTTTCGAGCAGCGGGTCGGAAAAGATTTCGATCTTACGGCAACCGGACATTATGCTACGACCTTGCAACTGGGCGGGAAAACCTGGCTGGGTACAGCCAAGGATCCGATAAAAGATCAGACTGATTTCCTGGCCCAGATTGACTATTTGCAGGTTTCGAAATTGTTGTTTCCGATAGGTGGGCTGATGAAGCATGAAGTGCGTGAGATAGCGTTGCAGGCCGGATTGCCCAGTGCCCGTCGGAAGGATAGTCAGGGAATTTGCTTTTTGGGCAAGATAAATTATAACGATTTTGTCCGTCGCTTTCTGGGAGAAAAAGAGGGGGCGGTGATCGAATTAGAAACAGGTAAGAAGATTGGTACTCATCGTGGCTATTGGTTTCATACCATTGGCCAGCGAAAAGGATTGGGATTGGGAGGAGGACCCTGGTTCGTTGTGAAGAAGGATATTCAGGATAACATTATTTACGTCTCCCACGGTTATGATGCCGAGCAGCAGTATGGTTATGAATTCAGGATGAAAGACTTCAATTTTATTACAGATAACCCGTGGGAAGGCTCGACAGGCGAGGAGGAAGTAACATTTAAGATCCGGCATACACCTGAGTTTATCAAAGGCCGTTTGCTACATGACGAAGAGGGATACCGGATTATTTCTTCCGAAAAATTACAGGGAATTGCACCGGGACAGTTTGGCGTGATTTATGACGCCGAATCCCGGGTTTGTTTCGGGAGTGGAGAAATAGGATAAGAATATAACGAAAGCTCCTTCAGATGACACCGGTTTGTACAGAGATGCGGCTTAATAATCGGTCGCTGCTCGAGGTCTGTATGAATCGGTGTATTTGGGTTGATTTCCGGTACGCTCTTCTGCTTTAGATATAATATTCCGCCAGATCCACAATGCCTGCCCGCATGGCATATTTGGTAGCCTCGTGCACATTGTTCACTCCCAGTTTGCGGAATATATTTTTTCGGTGACTGTTGATGGTATGAAAACTCAGATGCTTCTCTGCCGCTATCTCTTTGGTCGTTTTGCCGGAAGCTATTTCTTTTAAGATTATTTTTTCCGTCGGTGTGAGCAGACGGTCTTCCTGCGGTACGAAAGTGTGCACGGCTGAAGCAGTGTTTACATTTCCACTTCCCGATAATAACAGATTGCTTACATGATTGCAGATAAAGCGCTCTTTTCGTGATGCGCATTGCAGGGCCGACATTATCTCTTCTTTGGAGTTGTCTTTCAGCACGACTCCGAAAGCATTGCTGCTGAACAATACCTGCCTCAGAAATCCGATGCTCAATTCATCCGAAAACAATAACCAGTCTGATTCTTTGAATCGTTCCTGAAGGATGATCAATTCATCTGCACCGGAAAAATCAAATAGTGTATAGTCTAAAATAACCACCGCTTGCGGATGAATGCGCAACAACTGGACCAACTCCATCTTATTGTCGGCTTCCAGCAACAAGCTTACCTCTTTTTGCTTGCTTAACAGAAACATCATTCCTGCTTTCGTGATGTCCTGATTATCTGCGATGATATATTCTCTCATAATCTGTCCATAAAAAAACTCCGTTGCAAATGTACACTTTTTGTGCGATTTGCAGCGGAGTTATGTGAATTAGTTACGAGCTTAAATAGAGTCTCGTCACTCTTATTACCATGAACGGCCTTTAAATACATCCGACTGGTTCAGCGGAACAAGGTTGCCGCTCAACGTTAATGTATTGGAGTTGAAGTTCGGATTAATGGTCACAGTGGCGTTGTTGCCTCCGTTTGTCAATGTGATAAAGACTTGTGCCGAGATACCGATACCTTGTACGCTGAAGTTGCAGTTCACATTGCCTCGTTTGTCGGTAGTCACTTTTACATCCGAAGTGGTTCCGTCCACTGTTACACCGCCAATTCCGTTAGGGCCGGGATACGGAGTATTGAACGCTACCTGTACGGTTGCTCTCTGTCCGTTCAACATTACAAAGTTAGTGTTGGACGATACGAAAGCTGTCTGGCCGCGTTTGAAGATTACCTGATCGGCTTCCAGTACAAACTGTTTGTCTTTGATAGCCTGTACGGCTTGCTGATAGGCCACTTGGTCGGCAGCTTGTTCCTCAGCTTTCAGTCTGGCTCTTTCTGCGTCTCTTTGTGCTTTACGGTCAGCGCGGCGTATGTCTCTCTGTGACTCTTGTGCATACATTAAAGTCGATGCACTTACTAATACTAATGCTACTAATGCAATAAACTTTTTCATAACTTTTTTTTGTTTAGGTTTAAAACTGTTGTTCGTTTATTCCAAGAACAACTCCCTTTTCAGATTGTTCACTTGCGTCTCACAATTTTATATCCGATGGCAGCAATCGTAATGCTCATTAACGGACTGATAATGTTGAAGAAGCAATAGGGAAGATAAACCAGTGTAGGAACACTCAGTATCGTGGCTTGCGTCATTCCGCAGGTGTTCCATGGTATTAATACGGAGGTCACTGTAACAGAATCTTCCGTGGTTCGACTGAGCAAACAGCTTTCATAACCTTTCTTTTCATAAATATCCCGGAACATGTTTCCGGTCAGGATAATGCTAATATACTGATCGGCTGTGGCGAGGTTCAGGAAAATACCAGAGCAAACCGTAGAGGCCACCATGCTGACTGTATTTTTCATGAAGCGGACAAATACGGAAGTGATACTTCCTAACATGCCGCCGGCAGTCATAGCCCCACCGAAACACATCGCACAGATAATAAGCCATACCGTATTCATCATGCCTGCCATACCCCGGGTAGCCACCAGTTCGGTGAGTGCTTCATTGCTTGTCTGTAGACTGGTCCCTCCATAAAGAGTCATCATCAGTCCTTTGAAGATGGACTGTGTGCCTTCGGAATTTTGCAAACCGGATATTTCCTGTAACAGGTCGGGTTGGAAGAATACGGCGAATGCCCCTGCCAATGCCGCCGACAGAAATAAGGTGATGACGGAAGGTACCCGCCGAGCAATCAGTACACCTGTAACTACCGGTACAATCAGCAGCCATGGTGTAATGTGGAACTTTCCTGCCAGTGCGGCCGAGAATTCGGCTATATGTTCTGTGCTTCCGGCATTGTGTGACAATCCGGCTACTGTAAAGATAACCAAGGTAATGATTAGTGAAGGTACGGTAGTTATCAACATATAGCGGATATGTCTGAAGAGGGGAGTATCGGTAACTGAGGCTGCTAATATTGTCGTATCCGATAATGGAGAGATTTTATCTCCGAAGTATGCGCCCGAAATAATGGCTCCGGCTATCCAGCCTTCTTCGAATCCCTGTGCTTTGCCAATGCCCATTAAAGCGATTCCGATGGTAGCAATCGTAGTCCAGGAGCTTCCGGTCATAACCGATACCAAGGCACAGATAATGCAGGTAGAGGTCAGGAAAAAACTGGGATGTATGATTTGCACTCCGTAATAAATCAATGTGGGAACCACACCGCTTATCATCCATGCACCGCTCAATGCGCCGATAATCAGCAGAATGATTAGGGCGGTAGATACGCCTGTAATGTTGTTTGTGATAGCCAGTTCAAAGTCTTTCCAGCCTATTCTGTAGAATCCCATACCGATCAGTATGCAAACGGCTGTTGTAGTCAGCAGGGACACTTGGCTACCTCCGCTGAGTGCATCGCTGCTAAAGGTACGTATGGTGGCAAATAGCATGATAACCAATACGACCAGAGGGATCAGAGAAACAAGAGGTGAGGGGGCTTTTTTCATGATTCTTCTTTTCCTTTTTTATGTTTAAGCGTCTATTCCTGTAAATGTTTTCAGTGCATAGCCTATCAGAAAGCTAATGCCGGCTACGCTGAAACTAAGTACTGCCATCTCGGTGAATCTTTTGCGGAAACTTTCTCCGCGTGCTACCGAATAGTAATAATTAAATAATGCAATGATTACCAAAGCCATGGCCAGCATTACTCCCAAAGCTATCAGTACGTTTTCGATCAGTATGAAGGGAGCAACCAGCACCACTACCGTGATGATATAAGCAATACCCGTATAGATGGCGGCCTTTATGGGATGTTTCGTTTCTCCTCCTTCCGATTTGGTCGAGAGATATTCGGAAGAAGCCATTGATAAAGCTGCGGCAATCCCCGTGATGCTTCCCGTCAGGGCTATCAGCCTGGAGTCACTCAAGGCCAGAGTGAATCCCGCCAATGCCCCGGTAAATTCCACCAAGGCATCATTCAGACCGAGCACTACCGAACCCATATATTCAAGTCGTTCTTCGTTGATTAGCCCGATTAATTTCTGTTCATGAACTTCTTCTTCATTGGCCAATTGCTGGAGGTCCGGATAATCTGTATATTTGGCATAATCATGATGTGCATTCTCTTCACTTGACTCCATCAGTTTAATGGCAAATGTAATACCCAGGATTCTTGCCAGCCAGTAATATTTGGCTATACGCAACTTGTCTGGTGCAACGTCGGTTTCCGTATATTTCTTCAGTGTGGCATAGTGCGCTTTTTCTTCTGCTGAGATCAGACGTAATACTTTGCGGTTCGATTCGTCTTTTTCAATAGAGGCCAGTCGTTCGTATACGATACTTTCGGTTTTCTCATTTCGTTGGAAACGGATAAACTCTTCCTTCACTTCTTTCTTCAAGTCCATCTTCATCACTTTTAATTTTGCAAAGATACAATAAATGGTGCAAATGTCATTTATTTCATGAAGTTGAGTCGGGATATTTAAAAGTTCTTTAGCCACATTAAGAATAGGCAATGCTCCTTTTTTCTGAGAGTCTGTTGATTTCAGCCGTTCAGAAATACGTGGTAATTGGCGGTATGGACTTTAATAACTGTCCGGAAATACTAACTGATATTTGAGCTTTCTTTATAGGGAGGGTAGTTTATGGGGCATTAGGTCTTTTATTCCCTTCGGCTTTCCCTGCTGTTCTGGGGGCGACCTCAGTGAAAAACGAGCGGAGAGAGCTCTTGCATGGGTACTAAGTATGTGGTCTTCTGCGCCACCAGTAGCGTATAAATAATGTGCCTGTGAACATAAGTGCCAGTGAGAGTCCGGTGTAAAATACCGAAATGAAAGTGTCGGGCAACAGGTGTAATGTCCGGATGGTGATTCCCATTGCTATCATGAAACACATGACGATCCATCCCTTTGCATCGAAGAAAGAAAAGGGGCAATTTTTCTCTTTTTTCTTTTGCTCAATCCGGCGAGTGTGTTTGTAGTAGAGCTTTCGGAAGACAAGGACAAAAAAGAGCAGGAAAACAACTGTGGCTTCGCCTACCTTAAAAAGCCAATATTGTGAGTCATTAAGCCAGGTGACAATACCAATCCGGAGAATATTGGCTCCCGCCACTATCCAGACGATGCCGGCTGTGATTAATAACACTTGTCTGTTTACTCCGTACTTCATGATTTATATAACAACTTTTGTTACTATTCGGATTATCGTTTTGAAAAAAAAGTAATCAGCAGTGAGCCGGTAGTCAAGGCCACTCCTGTGCCTATGACTCCATGCCAACCGAATGCCTGCCAGAAAGTTCCTGCCAGAAATGTCCCGGTGGAGGCTCCTATGAAGTAAGTTGTCATAAAAATAGTATTAATGCGGTTCGAAGCACTCGGACAGAGTTCGAAGATACGGGTCTGATTGCTCAATTGGATACATTGCATGCCGATATCGATGATGATGATACCGGCAACGATTCCCCAATAGGAGTTCTCTCCGATAAAGAGAAGCAACCAAGCTGATAAGATCAGTCCGCATCCGATGAAATTGAATCGTCTGACTCCCACTTTCCGTACATACTTACCTACAAGAGAGGCTGATAAGGCGCCGGCAATGCCGCACAATCCTAACATACCGATGATGTGGCTGTCAGCGTAGAAGGGGGCACTTCCCATTTTAAAAGCCAGACATGACCACATGGCCAGAAATGAACCGAAAGCAAGTGCGGCGCGGACTGAAAAGATGCGGAGCTCGGGATACTGCTTCAGCAGTGAAAGCAAAGACTTCATTAAGTCGCTGTATTTGCCCTGAAAGTTCGGGCGTATGTCCGGTAATACCCGCATGACTACCATACCACATATCAACATCATGCCGGCAGCGATGTAATACATCTCACGCCAACCAAACAGTTCTCCTATAAACCCGCTGACTACACGTGAGGCCAAAATGCCGGTCAGTAGTCCCGATACGACGATTCCTACATTTCTCCCTTTGTTTTCCGGACGTGAGAATTGGGAAGCTATCGGGATGAATATCTGTGGCATCACCGAACAGATGCCGGTGAGGAGCGAGGCACACAGGATGACGTGGATGTTGGGGGCCATCGCGATCACCAGCAACGAAACGATTAATATGGAGAAGCTGGTGAGAATGATCCGCTTTCGCTGATATAAATCGCCTAAGGGGACGATAAACAATAGTCCGAGGGCATATCCGATCTGCGTTACCATGGCAATCAGGTTTGTTTCGAACTCCGAAACACCCAATTCATGGCGGATCATGTTTAGTAAAGGCTGGTTATAGTACAGATTGGCTACCGATATACCTGCAACAATAGCAAGTGTCCAAAGAATCGAAGCCGGTAGTCCGCCGTTTTCTTTCAAAATCTGTTTCATGGCACAAAGTTATCATTTTAGAGGCTATTCCACAAAGAACGTTGTCGAAATTGTATTTCCCTCGTCATCCACTGCCGTCAGGGAGTGTTTGCCGGGGGACGGACGGAGAGAAAGTTTGTGGAAGTCCTGCGTTTGCGTCAGGTATGTCTCGTCCAGATGCCAGTAGATGGTTGTATTCGGATGACTGTGAACCAGTTCGACAGTCAACTGCCCTTTGCTGCCATCCATCTGTTTGGGCAGATGGATACGGGCTCCCATTGGCGGATAAATAAATTGCATCGGTTGGAACCGGTCTTCTCCACATCCTGATTTAAAGGGAGGGAGAGGACGATATTCCGGGTGATGTTGCTTATAATACCATTCCCATACGGGAGGAAGGGTAAACCAGTTACGGCGGACAACCGGTTCGCTATTGGCACAATTCTCGTATATTCGGAACCGTTCATTTGCCGATAGGGTGACCGGGTGATGATAAGGGCAAGATTCTGTTTTGAGACCTGCCGGAAGGATCAGCAAAGTATCTGTTTCTTCACAGAATCGTCCTTTCAGATGGCCGGACTGCCGACAAATTTCTGCTTCAACCAGTTCGCCCTGAGGACGTTCGAACCAGGGAGAAGAAGGGAGCAGGTTGAATACATCGAACAGGACAGGGCCTGCCGTACGGGCACCAACCAACCCGGGTTTTCCCTCACCCGTAGCATTCCCTACCCATACACCCACTGCATATTTAGGAGTTACACCCACTGCCCAGGCATCCCGGAAACCATAACTGGTACCGGTTTTCCAGGCAATGGTTTGCATGGAAGGAATGGTACGCCAGTCTATTTCTTCCGGTCGGTTCACTTCTTTTATTGCATCAAAAGTCTGCCAGACGGCTCCGGATTGGAACGATGGACGATGAACGGAGATGGAATCCGACAGGAGGAGTGTACACGGGAATTGAGGTAACCGGTTGAGGCTGCGTCCCATGTTGGCATAGGCCGAAGTGATATCCCATAACGTGGCTTCTGCACCTCCCAGAATCAGAGAAAGTCCGTAATGGCTTGAGGGACGGTTCAGGGTAGTCAGTCCGATTTGTTTCAGGAAACTGTGGAACTTAGGTACCCCGTAACGTTGCAGCATTGTTACCGAAGGTATGTTAAGAGAGCGTGCAATGGCTTCCGAGGCCGGTACGGCTCCTTCAAATTGCAGATTAAAATTTTGTGGAGTGAACCCATTGATGTTGACGGGAATGTCCGGCAACAAAGTATTTGGGAGAATTTCTCCTTCTTGTAGCATGGCATAATAAAGAAAAGGCTTGAGAATGCTGCCGGTGCTCCGTGGCGACCGGATGACATCTACTTGGTTGCCGCTCTGCTCTTTGTCGAAATGTACATTGCCACAATAGGCTATCGCCTGATTCGTCCGGATGTCAATCACAAGAATCGCCAGATTACGGATGTCACTCCGTTTGAATTCACTGTTCCATCGTTCTACCAAACTTTCAATTTGAGTCTGTATACCTCTGTCGATGGTCGATACGGAGTATTTTCCATTTCGGGTTTGATAAAAATAGTCTGTCAGGTGAGGCGCTATGTGTGGAAGAGGTAAAGGTTCCTGCGGAAGTGGTTCACTGATGGCCAGTTCATATGTCGAAGTATCCAGAATTCCTTTTTTATGCAGGTGTGTCAATAGTCGGTTCCGTTTATCGAGGAGTGCTTGCCGACTTTTCGAAAGATGGATCATGGCGGGTGAGTTGGGGAGTACAGCCAACATGGCCGATTCTGCCCATGATAGTTCTTCAGCCGAGTGTCCGAAGTATCGCCAGGCGGCCGCATCCAGTCCTACTACGTTTCCTCCGAAGGGGGCATGTGAAATGTAAAGTGACAGTATCTCTTTCTTAGATTTACGAAATTCCAAACGGGTGGCCCACACCATTTCAATCAGCTTTTCCTTGAATGTACGCGGCTTGTTCCGAGCCAACCGAATGGTCTGCATGGTAAGGGTACTTCCTCCGCTGACGATACGTTTGTGCTTGAGGTTTTGAACTACGGCTCTGCCTATTGCCAAAGGATTGACTCCCCAATGATGGTAGAACTGGCGATCCTCGAATTCAATCAGGCAAGTGGCAACTTTCTCGGGAATATTGTCGCGCGGGGGAAAACGCCATTGTCCATCCGTGGCGATACGGGCACCGAGAAGTTCACCGTTCCGGTCTGTTACGACGGTAGAGTAAGGGGAGGTGAATAATTGGCTGGGAAGGCAAAATATATACAGGAGAAGAAGGAGGAAAAGGGCAGGTTTCCACCAACTTTTGATACTTATCTTCCACCCCCTCCCTTGAAAGGAGGGGGGAAGATTGTGTGGCTTAAGAATCTGATTCATCAGTTTTTTTATTCGATGCTTTGTCTGACAACTTTAGTTCTGCCTGCCTGTGTCCTTGCCTGTACATTGGCATCATACATCGCTTCACACTGGATGGCCGGCATGACAAAGTCACCGGAATACGTTGCCTGCAACCGGACGGTAAATGTTTTGGCTTGTCCCTGTTGCAAATTAAAGTAAGTCAGTATCCGGTCATCGCGGATATCCTGATAGCTATAAGGAGCAGAAGTGGTAATCTGTCCTGCCATTCGTTCATTGAAAATCTCCCATCCGGCAGGGATGATATGTGTTAATGCCAGATTTGTATAATCGGTTGTACCGCTGATATTGGCAACAGTTACCACTGCCATAAAATCTGTCCCTTGATGCAGAGAATGCGTATCTATCGGTGAACCGTTATTATCAACGTACTTTACACTTATCCGCAGGTTATTGGCTATCGGAGGCAGTGTGTCGTTCAGTAATTGGGTCCGTGTGATCAGGTCTGCATTCAAAGCTCCTTTTCCATTGTTTTTCAGAATTACCTTTCCTTTACGTGATGAAGTGGAAATAGGTGTCTCGTATACTGCTTTTGCTGATTTTACTGCCGGTTGCTGTTTTCCGTTCAGTGTCCAACTGAAATCCAATGTGCCGGACAACTTTTCTGCCAGACGTCCCATTGCCATCAGTGAGAAAGCGGTGGACTGTGTACTGAACCACGTCTCTCTTGTCAGATTATGTGAAACGATTTTAGCTTGTTCCATGGCTTCGCGCTGACGATTCATTAGCAATAGCGTTTCAAGTATCATTGCTTCGTCCCGGTCGGATGAACCATATACATAATTATTCGATGAATAGGGTTCTACAGTCGTTTTTGCACTGAATACCAGTTCGCCGGCTGCTTTTTCTTTACCGTTGAGTGCATAAGCGGCTGCCAAACGCCATTTGGCTTGTTGCGAAAGTGTAGGCAGTTCTTTCATGCGGTTCATTGCTCCATGTTCTGGTGCTCCGGCTATGGCCAATGTATAGAGGCGGAAGGCCTGCTGGAAATCTGCCTGCCAATACCACCAGCTCTGTTCTTGGGCAACGGGTTGCCAGTTTTGGGCTGCTGCCCGTTGGAAACGTTTCCATTTGTTCAGTACATTACTGTTTACTGCATAACCCTTTTCTTGTGCCAGTATCAGGAACATACCGGCATAGGAGGTGATCCACTCGTCTGCCGAGGCATTTCCGGGCCAATAAACGAAACCTCCGTTCGGTAGCTGGCGTCCGTATAACTGACGGATAGCTTCCTGTACATTGACTTTTATCTTTTCCGATTCTTCGTTGTCTACTGTTTTGAACTGGCTGATAAATAGCAAAGGAAGAGCTTTAGAGGTTAATTGTTCCGTACAGTTGTGCTGATAATTGTAGAGAAAGTCAAAACGGCGGCTGATGTCGACAGACGGAATACGTGAGACTTCGAGCTGTATACTGTTTCCTTCCGAGCCACTGCTTAACTGATAATTGAGTTCTTCGCTCTTTCCGGTTTCCACCCATTGGCTTTCACGCAGGGTGACCACCGGATTCGGATTACGAACCTCTATCTCAATGGTCTCTTTGGTGTTTTGTCCGTTTCCGTTGGCAGTAAGATGAATGGTGGCTTTTCCGGTTTTCGTACCTGTCTTTAACTTGAAAAAGATCAGGCGGTCACCCGTTTGAGTGAAGGTAAGCGTTTGTTGCTTGTTACCTGTCACTTGTATTCCTGCACCGGAAGCTTGTATGGATACGTTGACGTTCTTTACATTGTTTTCCAATGCAAATACGTTGACTGGTACTTCAATCTCTTCATTGGTGCTCAAAACTCGTGGCAATGTTGAAAGAATCATCAAAGGGGTACGTACCGGAACTGTCTTTTCGGCATTTCCGTATGCTCCGTCCTGACCTGCTACTATCATAGCACGGACAGAACCTACATACATGGGTAAAGTGATTTGGTGCGTACGGCTTTTCCCCTTACCGATACTGAAAGGACCGATAAATTTCACAACAGGTTTGAAGCGATTCGCTTTTTGGTCCGATGGCTTCAGTGTCTCGTCACCACCTGTGCTGAACATTGATCCATAGCTTCCTGCCGTGGCTCCTAATACATCGTCGTACATATCCCACGTACGGATTCCCAATGCTTCGCGGGCATAAAAATTATTCCAGGGATCCGGTGTCTTGAAATTGGTCAAGTCTAATAGACCGTCATCTACAATGGCAAGTGTATATGTCATCGGCCTGCCATGCTTCTCGTTTATGGTAAGGTTGAATGCCTGTTCGGGACGAAGTACTTCCGGCATCTTGATTTGCGGTTCAAGAACGGTTTGCTTGTCGGTCACGAATACCGGCATAATGCCGTACATCCGGATAGGAAGATCGTTCACCGTCTGTGCATGGGGCTGTAGCAAGCTGATATGGAGATAAACATTCGGAGCCATTTCAGGGGTTACCTTAAATTGATATTTAGTGTCTTCTTTCCCTGATACCTCGATCCATTCCCGTTGAATTACAGACGAACCGTTTTCGAGCGTAACCAGGGCCCTTCCACCGGCAGATGCCGGTAATATGGCTGTTACGGTTTCTCCCGGTTCGTAAGAGTCTTTGTCAATGGAAAAAGATAACATTTTGATGCCACTCGGGTCACTCTTATTAGAACGCCCTCGCCAGTCAGGCCAGTCCACGTAGATGGTACCTCCTGTAGCATGTCCGCTTTCACGGTCTTTGACGTAAACCAAATAGCGTCCCCAATCCGGATAATTCACTTTGAAACTGAATTGTCCTTTGCCACCTGTTGTGTTGAGTCTTCCCGTAGCTACGGGGGTGATGGAACTGCTGTTGATGTATGTTTCAAATGATTCGTTGTCGTTTTCCCACCACCAACTCCAACTGATGCGGTATATTTTGTATTCCAGACCGGAACGATTTACCGGCTTTCCGTCGGAGTTGACCGTTACGATATCAAAAATATGCTCTTTGTCTGTTTCGATATATCTGCCTTGTGGCTGGTTCAGATTGATACCCACGTATGACGGGAAAGGAGAGTAGGGAACTGACAGAGTCTGGATACTGGCATCTCCGCCCGGTTCGAATACCTGAGTCGTGATATTGGCACGAAGCATTCCCGGAGCATTCTCAGAGGTCGGAAGTTTCAGCATGAACCCGGTATTACCATTTTCATCCAGGGTACCGTTGAAAATATCGGTTCTTATTGATGTGAATTCTGTTGCCGGATTATTAAAGATGTATGTCTCGTAGTTCTTGAATTGTGTATTGACTTTCGACAGAGACATTTCGACTTTTGCTTTCAGACGCGATGCCGTTGCTCCGGTCAGCCAAGCTGATGAAAGATGTGCTTGTACTTCTTTATCCGCAGCTTTCAGAATCTCTCCGGGCAGTTTCAGGTTTATTTTCAGACGGTTCGGCTTTATGGTCTCCACACGGAGTGATTTGTGGAAAGCGGTACCTCCTACTTTTACATAAGCGTTCCATAATCCGGTGGGATCTTCCGGTTGTGTCGGGACCTTGAATGTATAGAAACCATTCAGCCCATTGGTTGAAATTTGTTTGCTGTAAAATTGTCCTCTTGGATTGTAAAGCTCCAAAGTTACGGGATGTTTATCCGGAATACGTTTGTTACGGTCCTCCAGAACAAACGAGATATGCAAGGTGTCTCCTGGTCGCCATACACCTCTTTCACCGTATACAAATCCTTTCAAGCCTTTTTGGATGTCTTTGCCGCCTACATCAAAACGACTGGTAGACTGCTCTTCTCCATCGGCTACTTTTACATAAGCTTTCTGTTTTTCCGATTCTGCCACTACAATAAAAGGTGTTCCTTTCGTTTCTATTATTGCAAAACCTTCCGCATCTGTCAATGCTTCTCCGATAGGCTGTAACTGGAAATTGTAGACAATGACTTTAGCTTTTTCTACCGGTTTGGTGTCCAGAATATTGCTTACGGCTATCCAAAGTTTGTTCATCGAATTACGTTTTACGATCATACCTATATTGGAAGCCAGTACGTTACAAGCTGCTATCCGGTCGGACGTCATATAATAGGACGGATGGCAGGGATTATCCCGTTCATCCCATCGATATTGGCTCCAGTCGGCATTTTCATTCCCGCTGAAGTAATAATATGTTTCCGGTTTGTCCCAGACGGCTTCATCTTCTTCCGAAAGGATATCAGATTTGACCTTGGTCAGAGATTCGGTTTCTTCGGAAAATTGCATTTTCGGATTCTCACCACTGCCGCAGGGATAAGCCGAATATTCCTGCTTGAAGGATAGGATAACACGATAAATAGCACCCGGTTCCTGATGAATCAGGCCTGCCAGGTCGATGGAATAGTTTTCCCATTTATGGAGATCTTTTGAAGGATCTTTACCCAAAAACAGTGTCTTTTTATAAACCAGTCTTCCCGATCGTCTTAGTTCGTTGGCCGAGGACAGTGAGTTATTTTGCATAAACATTAGCACATTGTTCTCAAAAATGCGGATAACCCGTAGGTCTACAGCATACAGACTGACAGCCCGGAAAGGAATTACAAGATTTTTTGAATCGGGAATGATGGCACCTGCAGAAGATATTTCGACTTGAGGTTTCAGGTTCAGTTCGCCGAAAGAGATAGAATGGGAACCGCCCAATGCTTTGCCTTGATTGTTTTTCACTCCTTCATGTATTTTCAGGGTCAGTTTACTGAGATGACCGGCTTCAAAATAAACATTTACCTTATTATCCGTAATCTGGAAAATATAGGATGGAATCTCGGGTATTTCGATTAGACCTTTTAAATCCTGAGTATCAGAAACCGGATCAGAGAAGACGATTTGTATCCCGTTCTCAGGCTGACTGATACGTTCGGCGGAAAGGAAACGGAAGCTGTCTTTGGCAGGAATCGTAATGGACTCACTTTGTTTCCTGTCCATTCCGACAGGTTCCCCGTCTGCTGTAATTTTAAGATCGTAATCCTGTTCTTTTCTTTGGATATTACTGATAATGAAACTATATTCTAATGGATTAGATGTGGATCCTATGGTGATTGTAGGGGTACCGTTAGTGGAAAGTATTTTTTCAACTTGTTCTTTAGTCATTTTATCACTAAAACGGATTTCTCCCTTTACGGTTACCTTATCGGGTGAAGAAGAGGCTATTTCCAATGGAGCGGTATGCAGTGTGAAATTACTTTCTTGTACCCGGAAAGAGAAATCGAAAACTTTCAATTTGCTATCCACTTCGACAAAATCGCCTAGTTGGAACGAGCCTTGATATAACTTGCCCGGCTTTAGTTCTCCTTCTTCCGGAAGAAATTCGATGGTGTTATTACTCACCCAATAAGCTTTGCCTTTTAACGATGGAGTAAAACTGAACGGACAGTCTTTCAGTTCATTGTTAAGGTCTACCATTGGTTGATCTTGAGTCAGTTCGATTCGTATGGGAGAAGATTGAGAAATGACTCCACCTGTATAAGCATTGACATAAGGAGCATATTCCGATGACGGAATAATTTCTTTTGCGCTGCGTGTGCAAGCGAACAGTCCTGCGATAATTACTGTAAGAACACAGGAGAATAGAATTAAAAGATTCTTTTTTCCTTTCATAGCAAATAAGCGTTTAGTTTATTATTATTTTGTCAACCAATGATTTATATTTCTTTACTCTGTACTGAATTTCACTCCAGGCTTTAACCATCTTCCATCTGTCAGTCAAATCGCAGATATTATTACATCTGTATCTCTATCGGAAGTTTACAGGCCAGATCAATCATATATTTTCAAGGTTTATATTCACAAAGATACAATTTATCCTATAAAGAGTTTACTATTTGCACCCTCAAATTTATGCTTCGTATCTTTAGGTTATTCCTCAATAAAATCTGAATGTTCGGAAACGATTCGGACTATTATTACCCGCTTTGTGTTCTCGTTTACCTTAAATCGGTTATCCGTACGTTCTCCTATCAGCCAGGCTATTTGTTCTCCAAAGCATAATATCCATTGCTTTTCTTTTTCACTCAAAGAGAATTTTTTATCCGTCAGGTAGTCACTGACATGTTTTTTACCGGTCATTCCGAAAGGTATAAAAACATCTCCTGGTTTCCACTTGCGTATCTCCCATGTTTTATTTATTTTGTCAGCATCGAAGCAAGCCGTGTTTTTATCTTTTGGAATTATAAATTCAGAAGTATAATCGTACTCTTCCATAACTAACCGGAAAGGTGGCTGGGACTTTTCTGCAGTTGTATCTTCTTCGATTAATAACAGGTCACGGTCTTTTATGACTCTCCATCCTTTACCAAGGAAGGTTTTTCCTGGTTGTCCGTCGAGCGTTTGCCTTATATTATCTATTTGGGTCGTGTTGAATCCTAGCGGGTGTAATACTTCGAATAAAATGGCTTCGGGTACCGGTTCTTGCAGCAAGGCTTCTATCCGGATGCCTTCGGGGGTCAATATACGTTTACGCGCCTCCCCTATACTTTGATTGTATAAAGTTGCTGCGTCATTCAGATAGTTGGTAGTGCGGATGATACTCTCTTTCACCGATGGATTGATCTCTTTCATCAGGGGCAATAAGTTTAAACGAATCTTATTCCGGGTATATTCATCCAAAAGATTGGTGCTGTCCGTTACGTAATCTTGGTCGATATATTGCAGATAGGCTATTATTTCTTCGCGACTCAGGCAAAGTAAAGGGCGAACAATGTTACCGTTTCGTGGACGAATTCCGAGTAATCCGTTGATACCCGTACCGCGAATCAGGTTCAACAATACGGTTTCTACACTGTCATCTTTATGATGCGCTGTTGCGATAACACTGGCTTCACGTTGTCTCCTAAGCGTTTCGAACCATTCATAACGTAATTCCCGGGCAGCCATCTCAATAGAAATATGTTTCTTTGCGGCGTATTGGGTTGTATCGAAATGTTCTATGTGTAAAAGAACCCCTGATTCATGGCATAATCGGCGCACAAAAGCTTCGTCTCTGTCCGATTCTTTATCCCGCAAATGGAAATTGCAGTGAGCAGCTTCGCAGGTATACCCCATTGATAGCAGGAGACGTAGCAATGCCACAGAGTCGGCCCCTCCGCTTAATGTCACCAATACCTTGTCATTCAGACAAAACAGCTTCTCTTTTTCGATGTATTGTGCTACTCTATTTTGTATCATATTGCAAAGATAATAGTTTTGCTAATAATGATAAGAAATCTTCCTTATTTAAAAACAATCTAAATAATTTGCATGCCCCAAAGTTATGAATTATCTTTGCGGAAAATTTTGAGGTACACACACTATGCGATTGTCCGAATTAAAAACAGGTGAGAAAGGAGTCATTGTAAAAGTTTTGGGACACGGTGGCTTCCGTAAACGAATTGTGGAGATGGGCTTTATCAAAGGTAAAACCGTAGAAGTATTGCTTAATGCTCCATTGAAAGACCCGATCAAATACAAAATAATGGGTTATGAAATCTCTCTGCGACGACAGGAGGCTGATATGATTGAGATTATCAGCGAGCAGGAGGCAAAGTCACAAACACAGGAGGCTGCTTATCATCAGGGGCTTACTGAAGATATCGATGTGAAGGAGGAAGACTTGAAACGGGTTGCTCTTGGAAAGCGACGCACGATTAATGTGGCGTTGGTCGGTAACCCGAATTGCGGTAAAACGTCTCTCTTCAATCTGGCTTCAGGTGCTCACGAACATGTGGGTAATTATAGTGGTGTGACGGTAGATGCTAAAGAAGGGTATTTTGATTTCCAGGGTTATCACTTCAAAATAGTTGATTTGCCGGGTACTTATTCTTTGTCTGCCTATACTCCCGAAGAAATTTATGTGCGCCGTCATATTATCGACGAGACACCTGATGTGATTATCAATGTGGTTGATTCTTCAAATCTGGAGCGTAACCTCTATCTCACTACCCAGCTTATTGATATGAATGTACGTATGGTAGTGGCTCTTAACATGTATGATGAACTGGAAGCCAGTGGTAATACGCTTGACTATCTCCTGTTAGGAAAGTTGTTCGGAGTTCCGATGGTGCCTACTGTCTGTAAAAGGAATATCGGTGTGGACCGTCTTTTTCATGTAGTCATCAACCTTTATGAAGGTGCCGACTTTATTGATAAAAAAGGGCATATACATCCGGAGGTGGCAAAGGAAATTATGGATTGGCACCAGTCCTTACCCAATTTTAAAGACCATGGTGAACATCCGGCTGATTATACCCATGGCAAAGAACCGGTGGGTAAAGTGTTCCGCCATATTCATATCAATCATGGACCCGATTTGGAGAAAGCCATTGATGCAGTGAAAGAGGAGATTTCGAAGAACGAGTTTATCCGTCACAAGTATTCTACTCGTTATCTTGCTATCAAGTTATTGGAGAATGATCCGGAAATAGAACGTTTTATTCATACTCTGCCCAATGCTGTGGAAGTAGAAAAGAAGCGGGATAAAGCAGCCCGTCGCATTCAGGAGACGATGAATGAAGATAGTGAGTCGGCTTTGACTGATGCCAAATATGGTTTTATCAGTGGTGCTCTGAAAGAGACTTTTACCGATAACCACCTGGAGCAGGAACAGACAACCAAGGTGCTCGACTCTATTGTAACCCATCGCATTTGGGGATATCCCATCTTCTTTCTTTTTATGTATCTGATGTTCGAAGGTACCTTTGTGATCGGTGAATATCCGATGATGGGTATCGAATGGCTCGTTGAGGCACTGGGGAATCTGATCAGGGATAATATGTCTGAAGGTCCGCTGAAGGATCTGATGATTGATGGTATTATTGGTGGAGTAGGAGGAGTTATCGTCTTTTTGCCTAATATCCTGATATTATATTTTTGTATTTCTTTGATGGAGGATTCGGGCTATATGGCTCGTGCAGCTTTTATTATGGATAAGATCATGCACAAGATGGGGTTGCATGGCAAGTCGTTCATTCCTTTGATTATGGGTTTCGGTTGTAATGTACCTGCTATTATGGCTTCGCGTACTATTGAAAACCGAAAGAGCCGTTTGATTACCATGCTTGTTAATCCATTGATGTCATGTAGTGCCCGTTTGCCTATCTATTTGTTATTGGTCGGTGCTTTTTTCCCAAAGAATGGTAGCTTGGTCCTATTGGCTATTTATGCTATCGGCATTGCATTGGCAGTTATCATGGCGCGTCTGTTCAGTCGTTTTCTGGTCAAAGGGGATGATACTCCGTTTGTGATGGAGCTCCCTCCTTATCGTATGCCGACCATGAAATCCATCTTCCGCCATACATGGGAGAAAGGTGCGCAATACCTCAAAAAGATGGGAGGAATCATCATGATTGCTTCTATCATTATCTGGTTCTTGGGGTATTATCCCGATCACGATGCTTATCCTACCCAGGCAGAACAGCAGGAAAATTCTTATATTGGTCAAATCGGTCAGGCAGTGGAGCCTGTGCTCAAACCGTTGGGCTTCGACTGGAAGCTGAGTATCGGTTTGCTCTCCGGTGTCGGTGCCAAAGAATTGGTGGTAAGTACACTTGGCGTACTCTATACAAATGATGCCGATGCCGATGTAGTCAGTTTGGCCGAACGAATTCCGATTACACCGCTTGCGGCATTTAGCTATATGCTGTTTGTGTTAATCTACTTCCCGTGCATTGCCACGTTGGTAGCCATCAAGCAGGAATCCGGTAGTTGGAAGTGGGCTATCTTCACGGCAGGATATACCACGGCGTTGGCATGGCTTGTTTCATTTGCCGTCTATCAGATAGGAGGAATGTTTTTATGAATTGGCAGGAATGGGTAGTCGGGCTACTGATTGTATTGTGCGTAGCCCGTATTCTTTATGGTATTTATCTTTTTTTTCGTCGTGTGAAGGAAAGTGATAACCCTTGTGCGAGTTGTGCAAGTGGCTGTGAATTAAAGGATATGATGGAAAAGAAGCAGAAGGAGTGCTCGTCCAAGAAAAAGAATACAAAGAAAAATTGTTGCAGATAGTTTGGTAGTTTCAAAATTTGTACTACCTTTGCAACCGCAAACGAGAAACAAGGTTCCTTGGATGAGTGGCTTAGTCAGCGGTCTGCAAAACCGTGTACGGCGGTTCGAATCCGCCAGGAACCTCTTAAAAAAACTCTTGTAACTAACTGAATTTCAGTATATGTTACAAGAGTTTTTTCTTTTTAGGATTAGAAGGGGCTCACCGTAAAAATCTTGACTATGTTCCTCCCTTCAGGCATACTCGCTTACTTTGATTTAGTCAATCATGTCTCCTGAGCAACTTGCTTCATCCTCTTCCTTGAGGATACTCTTAGGCAATTGTTGGCTAGAAGCCGGTATCTACTGTTCAAGGTACCGGGCAAGTGGACGGACAGCCAAAAACGGAGGGCTGGAATTCTGTTCAAGCAATTCCCGGATATAAAGGCCGTGTGTTATTATGCGTTAAGATGGGGAAAGATTTTTACTGATTATATAGACAAGGATGTGGCGTGTGCCAAAAACTTAGAGGTGGGTGTTAAGAATAGAACTTTTATAATGGAAGTGTGCTGTATCTAAGTACTTTTTAGTAGTTTTGCATAATAATGAAATCGAGAAATAAAATCTCTCTTTTAAGCAATAGATAGGATATATGAAACATATCTTCAATAAGGAACAATGCCAAAAAGCAACATTCATTCTTGAAAGCCCTTTGGCTAAACTGTCGGAACTTTACTCAAGCGAGATAAAAGACTTGGCTGTTGTATGGTGCTATTATTCGGGGAGAATAGAGGGTAATACCTATACCTATGTTGAAACAGAAGCATTGCTTAAGGACGGCATCACTTCCGAAAAAAAATATGAAGATGCTAAAATGCTGAAAAATCTATATAATACATTCATTTCCGAACTGGAATATATTCATCAAGAGAAAAATAAGGAGATTATAGATGAACGTACTCTTTTCAGACTTCATCAATCTATTTCCACAGGTTTGGTTTCTAATGAGGAATCAGGCTTTTTAAGGACACGTGCAGTTAGGATCAGCGGTACTGATTATGCTCCTCCAAAAGATTTGCAAGAAATAAAAAGTAAATTGGGAGAGATATTATATGAGCAAGACGTTTATACTAATCCATTGGAAAAGGCAGTTTTCTTACATTGTAATATTGCACGGCTGCAACCTTTTATAGATGGGAATAAAAGAACTTCTCGCATGATAGAAAGTGTTGTCATGATGAATGCTGATATTATTCCTGTATATTCAGCAAAAGATGCTGATATTTTGAATTACAGGAAAGGGTTGATTCGATTTTATGAAACGGGGGATTACACTAAGTATTCTGACTACTTTCTAAATAGGCAGTTGGAACGCATTAAAGAAATAGATATATAATTTAAATCAAGACTAATTTAGTCGAATGTAAGAACTGTATTTGCTAATTTCCTTGATAATCAATGATATTAGGGAAATTTTAAAAAAAACGCCAGGAACCTCTTAAAGAAAAGGGAGTAAAGGATCATATCTGAATTCGGGATCGTCCCTAAATTTTGAGGGATTATTTTATTATGCATGAGTCATAGCTACAATTCACTTTACAATTACCTCTGCTTACTCTATTCACAACCTACTTATGAAGATAAGAAGGATAAACAAAAGATATTTCGACTGTATAACGATTTGTTTTCTGAGCAAAAGAATATCCGAATGCTTATCCGTGTGCTATAATGGGTGACGGATAATACCAATGCGGTCTTGTTACCTGATGAAGAAGACTCTACACGTTATATCGTTTATGCAGAGCCGAAAAAATAATATTTTTTTACCATCCACTTTATCTATATAGGTACCAGTTCTTATTTCAGCTTTTCCAAGAAAAAAACTCTATTTATGCTTATGCTATTTGCATGTGCTGATTGTTTTCTTATTGCCAAACGTTACTTGCAGATTATTTTAGTATTCACTCTGGAGTGGATGTCCCGATATGTACTGATTTTAGTGGTATAGATGCTTGATTTTTGATGTGCGAATTGGGGTACTTTATAAGTTCTTACCGTTTAAGTCCATATAAATTTAGGTTTTTCCCTATAAGTAATTATAGAATTCACAGATCGGGTATGATTTTCCTGCTTTACTTTTGTTGCAAACCTAAAAAAAACATCATGAAAAAGATTTTATTTATTCTATTTACAGTTCAGTTTATTCTGATCCCTCGGATAACAGGAAGTTATGGTGCAAATTCTATCGGAAATAATCATGGACATTCGGTAACTAATCAAGGAAAGAAAACCATCAAGAAAGACATCTTTGGAGATACTGTCATTGAGGACAATCACGGTAATAGGAAAACCATTAAGAAAGATATCTTTGGAGATACTGTCATTGAGGACAATCGCGGTAATAGGAAAACTATCAAGAAAGACATTTTTGGAGATACTGTCATTGAGGACAATCGCGGTAATAGGAAAACTATCAAGAAAGACATCTTTGGAGATACTGTCATTGAGAACAATTGCGGTAATAGGAAAACCATTAAGAAAGACATCTTTGGAGATACTGTCATTGAGGACAATCGCGGTAATAGGAAAAGCATCAAAAAAGATATCTTTGGAAATACTGTCATTGAAAATAATAAAGGTTATAAAAAGACCATTAAGACAGATATATTCGGTAATAAAATAATCGAAGATAATCATGGGAAAAAGCAAATTATTAAAAAAGATATATTCGGGAATGTTATTATTGAGAATTACTAAGACATCTATCTAAGTATGATAAAGAGCAGGACTTGCAGTGTGGACTTATGCTCAGAATCAAAAATATTTTTTATATAATATCAACAACAATAGACTGATAATGACACGGACTATGGAGTATTACTGTTAACTGCTTCTCAGCGTGAGGATGACGAGGAAAAGAAAGAAAATCCGATACCGGAAAATTTTGTTTTTTACAATTGAACCTGAGGCCGTAGCATTGGCTGCAAGTGAATTTTGTCAATCTTGTGGATTCTCCTAATATGTCTGTTTTTTTATATATTAGCTTCGAAAATTAGACTGAGTCAGTTTAAAAATGGAGGTGTGCCGGGATGTACTTTCCCGCCTGGTCAGCATTTTCGGCACGCCCCCATTCATGTATCTACTTTTATTCCAGAATAAAGATGAATCCTTTGTCTTTGGGAACTTTTATTTTATCTTTTGGCGACAGGCTGAATCCTTCCTGGAAACCTTTGATGTCAGGAGCCGTCAGCCTGGCTTTATCAGCGTCAATGCCCAGTTTCTCCCAATCTATCTGCAGTTTTATATCACTGTCTTTTTTTGCCCAACTGGCAATGGCAATCATTACTTTGCCATCTTTCACAAACGAGGTTGCCAGAATGTCATTGCGTCCTGTCTTCACTGGATTGTAGGATACCCAATAGCCCATCATGCGGCTGTCTTTTATGCCGAATGCATCCCACACCTTCCAGAGTTGTGAGGGGATGGATTCCATTGGTTCGCGTGCGGTCATCCCGTACAGCATGCCCCGATAAGGATTGCCGCCATCCTGCAACATTTCGCTCATCATGCCGAAGGGGATACCCGATACATCTGTCAGCCAGTATTCCGGTGACTTTTCGTATTTAAAGTATTCTCCAAACCAAAGGCGGTCCAGGTAAGGCATGTGCTCCATGTAAAGGAATATGCTGTTGATGTAACCGTCGGCCGGATTGAACTGATTGGCTGAATGGACATCGATGCGCGGATCGGGACGGTTACTTTCCAGTACCCGGCGGATGCGTTTCATCGTGTTACGATCGAAAGCCAAGTCATCGATATAGACTCCGTCGATGCCGACATTTTTTGTCAGCCAGTTCAGTCCTTCCACATAGAAGTTGTGCCAGCGTGAAATGCCGGTGTTCACGATTGCCGCATCCTTGTAAGCATCTACAAACCAGGCTCCGATGTAGTCGCCGTCCAGATGTTCCTGTAGCCAGGCATAGCCTCCTCCCTTGCCCGGTGAGAAGATTTCGTGTCCAAGGCTCTTCAGGGCAAACAGCTCCGGTGCATGGTTCGTCAGTTCGCGTACCGTATAGTATATTTTCACTTTATATCCTTTGGCATGCGATTCGTCTACGTACTGCTTCATGAAGGCAGGGCGGAAGAAAGGATAGTTGATATGCGGATTCACCGCATTGCCGTGATGCAGGTTGATAACGTTTGCTCCTGTTTCTCCCACAACGTCTACAGCCTGGTAGGCGTGTGCGTCGCCCTCTTTCAGTTTCTCGGCAGGCTGGTATCCGTGGTAGTAGCGGTCGGTCCATTGCTTCATCGTGTCGATGGGCTTGAAGGGAGTTACCAATACCAAGAAGTCGAAGTTCAGCTCTTCGCCCTTTTGGAGGGTACGGCTGCCACTGTATGTCTTGATGTCTACCTGGTTTCCTTTCTCTTTATAGCTGATGCCGCCTTTACCGTCGTTAAACCAGGATGGAGGCATGTTCAACGGTTGCATTTTGTAGAAGTTTGTGTTTAGCGGACGGCGATAGTTCTCTGCACGGAACAGGCATTGCATGCCGGCGTTTACATCGCCAAACCAGAAACCTTCCTGATTCCGTTCCACATTCCATTTCCATTGGTCGCTTTTCGGGCGCAGTGAGCCTTCATAACCCATTCCCAAACGATATTTGGCCGTTGTTGCCGGCATGGAAGTTAACAGGGCTATATCGTCTACCGATGTATTTTCGGCAGCCTTTACTTTGATCTGATAATTCATGAAACCATCGAATTCCATACTTGCAAGTACTGTTATCTCCAGTGCCCCTGCTTTTCCGGTAGCGGTCCAGCTTACCGTTCCGTCTTCCTTCTTGCCGAACTTTAGCGGTGAAGTGATGGTGACGGGCAGTGGCTTTCCATTCTGGCGAATGACAAATTCCATCGGTTGTGACAGAATGTCTTTGGGTTCTTTGCCTATGGAAGTCATCTCTTCGGTGAAGTAACTCCGGATGGAAGCCGGCAGTCCCAGTTCGCCGGCAGTGACGCTGCGTCCCAGCACGCTGATTGTACGGTCTGCCACCTTTATCGGAATGAATGGCTTCACCGGCCGGTTATTGACTGCATACTGTGAATTCAGCCAGCGCAAACGTGACAAACGCCACAAGTCTCCGTCTCCTTTGTCCACCAGTACGTTGTCCGACAGGTTAATGGCTATGTTCACTTCCTGTGAAGCACCGCTCAGGTCGCTCACGGTGACCGTGCCCCGGTAGATCCCTCTGCCGGCATGTTCCGGCATCTGGATGCCGATCCATAAAGGTTGTACACGGCCTTTACCGACGTTTACCTCCGGATGTATCGGGCGTCCCAGCCAGTCGGTTCCTTCCGTGTTGAAACACGTAAGAGCCGATGCAGGTATACTTTCGTTCCTTCCTTTCAGGTCGGTAAAGGTTACTTTGACTCCGTTCACCGGATTCTTGAATGCCCACAGTCCCAGTTGCAGCACATAGTATTCGTTCAGATCCGCTTCACCGAAAAACTCGCCTGTGGCTCCTTGCGTCACCTGGCGGTATGACAGATCATCGAACATGCGGATGGGATATTTACGGTCTTCGGGCAACAGCAGGAAAGGCTTGTTGCTGTTAGCATCGATCAATGCCTGCTTCTCCTGTGCTGTGGCGATGATTTCCATCGGATAGAAGCTGTTGAAACTGCCCAGCGATTCGAAACGTACCAGCTTGGCTTGTACCGCCTTTCCGGCCGGAGTGGCTTTACAGGTTGCTTTCCATTGCGGATCCGCCTTATCCGGTTGCTGAGGATAGTTTACTTTCGGATAGGGCCCTCCCAAGGTGTGGTAGGGGAGGTAGTACACATAATAATCTCCGGCATTTCCGCTTGCGTCAAATCGGATGCGTCCGTATTCACGGTTGATTTCCACCGGAAGTACATTGTCTACCGCTTTGCCGGTAGATACATTGATCACAATAATCCCTTTTTGTTCGGGATTGGCGTCACGTCTGCGCCAGGGGATATAAGCTTCCGCTACGGAGGCGGGAGTGTTCACGGAAACAATGGCGCGATGGTTACCCAGTGTGTCGGGTGTCCAGTAGTTTTCGCCGTAAAACGAGGCTTCGGGGACGAAGTCTTGAGCCGCTGCCGGAAGGGTTAACAAAGCTGACAGTGCCCATAAAAAGAGTTTCTTCATAATGTTTATCTAATAACTATGTGCAAATTTACAAAGAATCATTTATGGATTTGGCAGATCGGCCGTTTTTTTATTATAAACCGTTTCTGCCCAAAAGCCTGTGTGGTAATCGGGTATGCGATTAGCGATGTTTCGCTCCGATTATCCGGAAGAATCTTTTTGTGGGAAAAATATTTTTTATATTATCTTTGCGCCCTCAAAATGAATAAACCCTACACTATGAACAGAAAGCAAATTCTGTGTATCTCGCTTCTGGCATTCTCGCTGTGTGCCTGTCAGGATGATGATACAGCCGATATTCTCGATGCTTTTGGCACTCCGCCTGCTTTGACGAAGATGACGGCACAAGAGTTTCTCGATCAGGGAGAACAGATGTTTGAAGATGGCGAAAGCGTGGACGAGATTGTTTCCGCCGATCGTGCCTTCTATGTGAATAACCCCTTTAATGTTTCGATGGCGGATGGAAAGCTCCGGCTGTTCAACGGCATGGCGCACGATTTCAAGGAAGTCTCCCTTTGGCTGACGATGCCCCATTTGCGTGACACCATCCAATTGATGCAATTTGAGGAAGTCCCCGGTTTTTATAACATCAAACTTGATTCTCCATTGAAAATGGGAGAGGCCGTCTACGCTTCGAAGAGTGGAAAGCCTGTCCGTGTGAATAATCTGGCACTGCTGTCGCCCGACCAGTATGAATTGCTGCTTTCGTGCAACGACTCCGTATTCGATATGCTGAAGACCATCAAGATGAAAACCCGTATCCAGATGGGAAAGTACGGCAGTGGAAACTGGGGAGTCATGACAGCAAATGCAGCCCGCTACTATGCCACATCGGCGGTGAATATGGCTGTCATGTTCAGTTCCGAAATTTTTCGTGATTCATTGATGAACTACAAAGGTAGCATTCACAATGATGCAGGAAAGGAGATCGACCGTGAAGGGCTACTGAATTCAATTCTCAATAAACAAAGTCTTGTGTTCGGAGTGGTTACCGGTTCCGGTATCGCCGGGCTCGGTGGAGGAAATGCTTTGGGATTGCGTGAAGAATATCTGGCCGGATTCTTCTACCAGAACCGGGTGGCAATCGATTGCAACTGGGTGCTTCATGTCTGGATTCACGAGCTAGGGCACTGTCTGGGCTATGGTCATTCTAGCAGCCTGTGTTACGGGTCGGTGCCCGATGAAATAGTACCGAAAGTGTATCGCTACATGATGAAGCACCGCATGCTGCCTTATATCATCAATCCCTTTAAGAGTTACAATGATTATAATCCCGGCATCAATGATGCCGACAATCCCGACATAGAGCTATGATGAAGAGACATAATATACTGACGGTACTGGCAGTCCTGCTGCTCACCTTTGCCGCATGCGATAAAAATAGTGCCCCCGGATTCAGTTTCACGACTGACTCCATCCTTACATTGACTTTCGATAAAGAGCTGGATGCCGCCTTTGTCGGAGTGGGGACCCAAAATTACAATCCGGTGGGAATGCGGCGTTCGGGCGATACTCTTTTCATTGCCAACCGTGCCGAAGGTTCTGACGGTGTGTGGGTGGTACGCGCTTCGACCGGGGAGTTGCTTTATTCGCTGACCGGCTGGACCTACAACGGGAAAAACGAGAAGTTCGACAATCAGGTGATGGATGTGGCGGTCAGCAGCGATTACATCTTTGTGGTGAACCGTTCGTCCCGGATCGACCTGTTCCGACGGAACGATTATTCGTATGTGACCACCATCGGGCGTACCGGATGGCAGTCGAGTTCTCTGTTGCAATGCGAAGCGGCCGAAGTGGCTGGTGATAAATTGTTCATCCGTGACAAACAGAAGATTAAAGTGGTGCAGATTTCAGATTGTACGCCTGAAAATCGTTTTAAGGTTCCTGTCTTTGCTCAGAATACGGACAGTACGTCTTCTAATAACGGTTTTAATCTTGAGTCCGTTGCGCGGCATGAAGGCTTGATCTATGTGTCCGACTACGAAACCTCACGCATCCTGGTGATCGATCCCGCCACCGTGGCGGTCAAGGGAGAGCCGGTACGCTTTTTGCGCTCTTACCGCATGCCGAACAAACCGCTCAGTATGGGATTCTTTCAGAACGAAATGTATGTTGTCTGCGCAAATAACCGCATCGTGAGAGTAGACCTCCGTACCGGGAAAGAGCTCGGCTCTTATTCATCCTTTGCCGGAGGAGTGGGGCTGGGAACTCCCGGACGCCTCTTTTTCCATAATGATACATTCTATCTTGCAGGGCGCAATGCCAATGCTCCCCGGCTGATACAGGGGAAAGTTATGTTTGTTGAAATATCCGAGCTGGACTAAAAAAATGAATAATTACGATTCGCTGCAGATTATGCAGGTTTGTACACTCCTCTATATCCGGATGACGGTTTAAGAGAAGAAAACTTTCTGTGTCGTCTGTGGTGAGAAAACAATCAAGCATGAATTTGAAATTTTTATATCTGTTATTATTGATATCTGCCCTGTGTATATCCTGTTCCAAGGACGAAGAACCTTCGGATAAGGGCAGTACTTCTCCCCAAGAGCCGGTTTACACCACCTTTACAGATGCCGGCGAAGTGGTTGTTCCCGGAGTGCTTCCGGCCAATTTCACTCCCCGGTCCGTACGGGTCAAGGGGGACACTTTGTTTGTTGCCAATACCAATGCCGCCGACCGTTCCGTGCTATTGCTGAACCTGACGACAGGCGAACTGATCGGACGTATCGATTCATGGGTACGGAAAGGTGTCAAAGAGACCTTTAATGCCGAGATAGGCGACATGGCTGTTTCTGACCGTTATATCTTTGTGGGTATGTACAACTCCCGTATTAATATTTTTGACCGTCGCACCCTTCAGTTTGTCAATGCCATCGGGCGTTCAGACGGAAAGTGGGGAGACGATATTTATAGCATGACCCATTGCTACGGACTTCGTGAGTGTGGCGAGAGACTGATGGTACGTGATAAAAATACCATTCGCGGCTATTGGATTTACGAAGCCGTTACCGAACCTGCGTTCCGGGTTCCCTGGATCGGAAAGGTGAAAGTGCCTGAAGGAGTCGGATATGACTATCAGGCCCGTATCCATGGTATGGCAGAGTATGACGGGCGTATGTATCTGACCGACTGGTACAACAAGAGTGTGCAAGTGTTCACTCCGTCGAAAATGGAGATCGTGTTCGGTGAAGAGACACATATCACTTCCGATGCCGTGTTTAAGTACGATGATATTCAACCGCTCGGACTGCTTGCCTACGGAGGCGAATTACTGATGTCGGTACAGAAGAGTGGGAAAATACAGCGTTATGATCCGGAGACAGGAGACCTGCTCGGAGTGTTGGCCGAGTTTCCGGGTAAGGAGATCGGGCGCATGGAGATAGCCCGGGGAATGCTTTACTACATTGACCTCAAAGCCGGGAAACTGATGAAGGCAAAAGGAGAATAAAGAACGACGAGAGTGTGTCATGACTCACCACAGAGCAATCTGTGGTGAATACGAGTTTCGACACACCCTCGTTCTTTCATCTGCATGTCCTATCCGAAGCAGAAGTAATACTCAGAACCGTCGCTGACATAAAAAGAATCTGCTTTCTTTTCGATAAAAGAACTGTTCTCTTTTGCCAACCATCCGACAGCAAGCATTACATCGTCTATATTCAGGCAGGTCAAGCTGCAAAGTTCTTTCACAGAGACTTTTCTTGCATGTATAAGTATTCGTCATACTTTTCTGGAGTTTTCTCCGATTTTCACTTTTTCCATATTACTATTTATAGCCTATTTAAATCAAATTTGGTGGTAAATTCTTTATTTCCAAGTTGATAATTGTCCTTTTTGCTTGCTTTAATAAGAAAAAACAGACACCGGCTGAATAAGATAACTCAAGTTTCGGAAGTGAGTTTACACCGTCTGAACCGGTATCTTCATCCTTATACCTTTCTTCAATTAACATTGTTAACGCCCTTTGCAGGTTGTCAGGTTCTTGTGCGCAAATAACAAGTCTTTTGCATTTAAAGAACTTCTTATTCACATCCAAAGAACAAGCTTTAACTCTGTGTTAAAACAAAGCTTTTGAGGACAGAAATCTTACTTCTTAAAGATATTGATTTTCAGATGGTTTAGTCTAAGATTCGCTTCTTCACCTCACGGATGGACTCTTCGGGCGAAAGCCGGGATACTTGCTTTTTTGTTAACTATAAAAGAGGGCTTACACTTCCGAAAACTGAATTAGATTCCATGAGTAAAAGAAAACTTACCACCAAATTTGAAGAAGAACCCTTGAGCTTTGGGACCGGGATGTGAAACGTTGGATTAACTCCGAACGTGTACCGGTATACTCTCCCATTACCGACTTCTTGTATGGCTTGCCTCGTTGGGATGGGAAGGACCGCATCCGGGTGCTGGCCCGCTACGTACGTACCTTGCGACGAATCGGCCGTAAGCGAACTGAAGCGTTATGCTTCGTTCATAGCGACCAGCAATCACAATGATTTGCTCTCCGATCCTTCGGGAAGCCGCCGCTTCATTTGTATCAATATCACCGGCAGGATCCGTAATGATGCTGTCATCAACTATCTGCAACTCTATGCGCAGGCAGTGCAGGAACTCCGTGAGGGTGAGTGCTTTTATTTCTCTCCCGAAGAAGAGGCCATTTTGATGGAGAACAACCAGGAATTTGAGCTGCAAACCCCGGTTGGACACCTCTTTCAACAGTATTTTCGCTCTGCCGATGAGGGGGAAAAGTGCGAAACGCTGCTCGCTGTCGATATTTTGGGGCGCATACAAAAGAAAAGTGGTTTTAAACTGTCGGCTACGAAGATAGTACATTTTGGCAGAATACTTCGTAAATTGGGAGTGCCTTGCAAGAAAATGAAAAATGGGAATTTCTATTGTGTGGTGGAGTTGTAAGGGTAGCAAACTAATGCCATTTTGCAGTATAAGTATCATTTTTTACCTGATAGGCATCATTTTGCACTTATGCTCTTTTTGTTTTTTTAATATCTTTGTCGCTAATTTAATTATTGTATATTTGTAGTGATGTTTGTGATTATGGGCATTTGACTTATAAGATAGCTAAAAGTTCTTGTCTCTCCGAATCGCCAAACTTTTTAAAGACTGTGCAGGAACGTTTTCAACAGCACTGCATCTCGTTGAATGTTACTTACGAAGGCGAGATGCGTGCTGTTTTTATTTTTAGAATCTTTTGCAACTTATGTTTTTTTGCCTATTTTTGCAAGTATTAATGATGGGTTGAGCGAAACTTTATCATATTTTAGTTAACGAGCGTAAGCTGATTCTTGTCTCTGAAATCGCCAAATTACTGAGACTGCACAAGAAATATGCTTCAACGATTGTTTACCCTATATTATCGTATCCGTATCTATATCTTGTTTTCAGAGCGAGATATTCATCCTATAGTATAATGGGCGCAAGCAAAGTTGGTCATTGAGTGCAGAGGTGTTTGGCGATACCTGAGAGGCGCGATGGCAAATGGGCTTGCGCTTTTTGTATTAAAATCAATTATGAAATGCACAGGTATGGTAATAGACAAAAAACACGCAAATAATAGGGATGTCCAGATCATTTTATCTTGTTTTAGCGACATGGCAATTGCATTCTCGCAAAGACATGACAAGTTTATGAATCAAAAACTTGAAATGATTGCTTTTCGAATGTCTTCGCAATATCAGGTCGATTTCGGGAAGGGTCAACATCTCTTTCTGAAAAAAGATGTCTGGATAAAACGCCAAAATTACTACTGATTCTTTTTGAGTTGTTAACGATATTGGGCTGAAACTGTTCAATGCGGGTTATACAACAAAATCCTTCTCAAGTATATGTATAAATCATGAATTATTAACATAACAAATAACATTAATTACAACATGGGACAAAAGTTTAAAATCTTGGGATCACTTGTGGCTTTTTTAATTTTAGCAGGAATTAGCTGCTGGGCTACGGAAAAGTCATTGCATTTATTATTACCGGCAGGATGGCCGGAAGTTTTGGTATGGGGCATTACTATTGCTTTCTTTGTCATGGCCTCGTATGGTAGCAAATTAATTGTGGACACGCTTAGTTCGCCTGATTTTATTGATAATCGTAATTTGAAATTGTTTGGGGGAGTGTTACTACTTTTTTTCTTTTGGTTTATTATGAGTATGCCGACTAATACTCATACATTCTTTTACAATGACAAAATAGGATCGGTTATAACAAAAGATATAGAAACTACCAATAAATATCTACTTCAGCTAATAGATAAGTGTACTGGTTCAACTATGATTCTTGATTCAGTGGGTAAAAGAATGAAAGATAAAGTTGAAGAACAGAGAAAACTTATTGTTGCTGAGTTTAATGGTGATGGGCCTACCAGTAAACGTGGGAATGGAGTTAAGATTGGTGAACACTTGAACATTATCAATGGTATTTTGAATTCAAGCATTCAACAAGATTCACACTATAATAGTACGGACCCACAAATATTAAGTAAGTATCATGCGCAAATCAATGTTGCTCTGGCAAGTGCTTTGAGAACACATACTATCAGTGATAAAACTGTAAAAAACTCAAAAGTTGCAAAAACTAAGTTAGAAGCAATGAATGACTCTATACAAGACCATCTTTCTGTGGGGATTGTATCGGAGGAAGAAATCAAACAGGTAGAGAAACTATTGACCGATGGCTATAATATAATAGCGACAAATAAACAATTTGTTGATTTTGATTCTAAAACTGATGATAAGGAGGTTTATACAAAAGAGAACGGTGATACCCGTACTAAGAGAATGGCATCAGTGATTGATGTGTTCTTTGTAGATTTTTTACACGGGAAATACCCTGCTTCTTTTTGGTATTATGTGATACTGTCTATTCTTGTAGATGTGGCAGCTTTCATCTTTTTTGATATAGCATTTAAGAAACAAGATAACGTATATTGATATGGAAGATTTAATTAATTTGAATGATGTTCATGTTGAACAGACATCATCGACAAACATTAGTGGAGAATCAATTAGACCTGCTTCGAATAATGATATGGAGCAAAATTCGTCTACTAATAATAACAAGAATAATGTTACGATAGGTGACCACCAATCTCCTATAGTGATGCTTTTTGGTCCAAGAAGTAGTGGAAAGTCAATGTCTCTCGTGCGACTTTCTCGTTACCTTAGAGAATGTGATTTTAAAATTGTAGTAGATAAGACCTTTAAATCAGATGATAATTATAAGGAAAAGTGTGACAATTTTCTTAATAATCTGGATACGAAAGAGGCTTTGCCTGGTAATGCATATACTGATTTCCTTCTTGTTAAAATAATTAAGAATGGGAAAACTATTTGTCAATTCTTAGAAGCTCCGGGTGAGCATTATTTTGATCCTAAGAATGTAAGTGCTACTAATTTTCCTCCATATATGACTAAGATCATAAGGAATTTGCCAAATAGAAAAATTTGGGTGTTCATTACGGAGGCAGAATGGGAAGTGGAGTCTGATATGAAAAAAGCATATGTCAGCCGTATTGCGAATTGTAAGTCTCAGTTGATGACAGATAAAGACCGGAAATTAGTTTTGTATAATAAGATTGACAAGAAACCGGAACTTTTTGACTCAGGTAGAATACATATTAAGGAAGCTGAAAAGGCTATGAGTGATGAATATAAGGGATTGAAGAAACTATTTAAGAATAATAATCCGCTCACTAGTCTTTGGTGTCCCTTTAATTATAAATTTGTTCCATTTTGTACAGGTTACTATAATAAGGAAGACGATACGCTCACTTATACTGAAAGTGAAGATATCTATCCTAGTACTCTGTGGAATAATCTCGTGAAATGTTTTAAAGGGTAAAATATGGCAAAGTTTAATTTGTATGTACATGGCGTTCCTATTGGTCATGATATTTGGGGAGCTAGTGAAGATTTGAGTTATATAAAAACATTTTACAATCACGATGCGGATGTAAAAGAGTCTGTAATATTTTGTATAGAAGCGTTACGTAATAAAACCTTTTATTCTTATTTACGGCAGAATGATGTAGATAATGCTGAAAGTCGACCAGGCTCCTATTTCGGTATTACATTAAGTTTTAGCAATTTATATTGTAGCAATGTGTATCTGTTGTATAAGATTTTTGATGCAGTATATAAACAGCTATGTCTTGGTAAGTTGATAGAACAGGATGGAAGGAAAGTGCGATATTTGGTTCGGCAATTCATTGATGATACTCTAACGTTAGAGAAAATAAATGCTGCATTTAGTCAGCAGATAGACAAACTGCTAACTAATAGTTTTTTAGCTTTGGATGATTCTGCTAAACCAACAGGAATTGTCAAGTATAGTTTGTCCGATGTAGATAGTCCTGCTTTCATAGAATCTTTCAAATCAAAAAAGATACTTGTTTCTCCCGACTACATTTCAAAAGAAGATGAAAACGCATCACTTCAAAAACAAGTGCAACCTTTAAGAATGCAATGTGAGCAATTATCGTCAGAAATTCTGCAATGGAAAAATAAATATGCAGCATTAGAGCAAAGTAATATTGTACTTCAGAATCAAATTACACCTTTAGAGAAAAAGGTAGAATCACTTGAATCTCAACTTGTGAGTGTTGTAACTGATACAACTAGGGAATTTAAACAGAAGTTGGAAGAAACAAAGGGTGCTTTAGATAAATCTGAAAAAGAAGTTGAAATTTTGACAAATACCAATAAGAAAGCACAAGACGAAATAAAGAAGCTTAGGGAAGATATCAAGGTTATTGGTGAGAATAAAGATATTAATAATTCTGTTGCTCAAATTAAAGAACCACTTAAAAATCTCGCTCGCCTGATGGCGAGTCGATTTCCTGATGATCCTAGGAAGGGCTGTTCAATCAGGAAAAAGAATTTTAATAATCACGGTGCGTCTAATTTATTCAAAACTTGGATCTCGGTGATCAATTGTGTTCTGCTGTGTTGTGTTGTTGCTATTGGTGTATGGTATTATAGTCATCCTGCTAAAATTAATGAGGATAATTATACCTTAGAAGATCAAAAGGTACAGATAGAGCAAATAGAGCAAAAGGTTCAAAAGCTAACGCAACAAGCTGAAGCAACTCTCACAGCGATACAAAAAACCTCTACAGAGATGCAGGCAGCTTTCAAGTCAAGAAAAGAAGATTCTAAGGCAGCGTCCAGAGAGGCTTCCAAGAAAACCAAGAAGGGAGGCTCGACAATCCAAGGGGTTTCTACTGTGTCACAAGAAACTATAAAAGCAGATTGATATGAGAATAGTAAATATTATTGTGTTTCTGGTAATGGTGCTTGCCTGTTCATCTTGCAACACAAAAGGTAAAAAGCCTCCAGTAGACTTATCTGGTTTGAATTCAGTTACAGATATTAGCATTCCTTATACGGAACTTAATGGTGTTAAAACCATTCCAGTAAAACTTAATGGAATTACTATGAGTATGATTTATGATACTGGATGTTCTGGGGTACACTTATCGTTGAACGAGTTACAAACTCTATTTAAGAATGGTAAATTCTCTGAAGATGATATTATAGGTTCCAACTATTCACAGATTGCAGACGGAAGTATTGTTGAGAATGGTCTGATCAATCTTCGTGAGGTCGAGATCGGTGGTGAGGATGGGCTTGTGCTTCATAATGTAGAGGCGACGGTGGCACTTAATCAGAATGCTCCAATTTTATTGGGCAATGATGTTTTGGATGAGCTTGCTTCCGTAAAAGTAGACAATGTCAATAAAACCATTAACTTCACACGTTATTAATAGGATGAATAGCTCTGTATATTTATTTGGTGAAATGGCAGAAGGATATACCCAATATCCGGAAGATAGTTCATCGGAAATATTTCATAGACTTTATGCAAATTCAAAAGCAACAACTCAGATTGCCATTCATCGCGATGGCAATCTGATGTACTATGGATATATTAGAAAGTTAGAAAATAACAAGTATCTTGGTTTATGTGTTGTTCTTAATGGAATCATGTTGACAAGGATTGATAGCCTTGTCTCTTTATTTGAAAATATTATTGCTTCATTGGTAAGCAAGGGTACTCTTATTCACTATAATGAAGCTGGTGACATTGTTACAAGTGTTAATAAGCTGTATAAAAACGAGGCCGATATAGACCTATTGGTAGAGCATTTAAGAGCAGGTTTTTTGAATTTTGAAAAGAATTCCAGAAAACTTCCTTCCATTAACTTTGCTGTTGCCAAAAATTCGATAAAAAATTTTAGTATCGAAGATAATTTTAATGAGATAGTTGAAGCGTCACACACTTATGGTTACACTTTTATATATAAGGATAAGGACTATAATACAGTTCAAATGAATAGTTATAAAGCTGTGCTTAGTCGTGTGAATCAAGAAAATATAGAATTAAAAAAACAAAATCAAGAACTAAACGAACTGAATGATAAAATCCAGAAACAGAAGAAACAGTTTCGTAATGTTGTGATACTATTCATATTAGTTATGGGGTGTTTTATAGGATTATTTGCATTATATAATAGTTTAAATAAGACGGAACTGAATTTGGCAGATGTGGAAAATCAGTTAGTATTGGCTCAGGATACAATTAGAGATTTAAATAAAAATCTTATTGTGAAAAGTAATAAGATCCAAGCGCTTGAAATCAAATGTGAACAAGAAGTTTCAAAGCGAAAAGAGTCGGAAGCTATAGTGAATAAAGTGACATCTCGATACCCGATAATAGTAACGAGTACTTCATTTGACTTTTCGTCCAGAAAATTGAATATCGAATATTATACAACGAATGAATGTGAAAAAAATATTAAGATAAAAGCTTATTGCGAATCATCTGGGGACTTTATCGAATCATCTGAGGGTAAATTAACTTTTTGGGCTGGCGGAGGAAGTTTAACAGGGAATTTTTCAAAATTATTTAATTCGTCAAATTGGTATACATTTGAAGTTTGGATTGATGGAGAACTGGTGGGAGGCGGAAGGCATTAGCTATTACTTTTAAAAGACATAGTATTTTGCTATATAGATTCTGCCTCCATAATATGGCTTTATTCGGTTTATTAAGTGGTTTAGTGCATCTCTTCGATCCGTATACAATCCAGTCCGAACAATGTGCCTGTTGATAGCGGATTCCGGTCGATCAATTCTATCCGCAGGATAAATTTGCCATTTACAGGTTTATATGTACCTAAATCAATGGCACCTGTGGCCTCGACTTCCTGGCTGTAACAGTCCAGCTGTTTACCGTTTTCCTGACGATTTACGTAAAACTTTATATTACCATAATCGGCTGCTTTGGTACAGAATAGATTCAAACTGTATTCACGGTCCTCAAAACCGGAGAATTCGAATTCGATGTAATCGCCTTCCTTACCGCCATGACACACCAGATGGTCTTTTAAATTCCACTTGCCCGGATGTCCGCTGAGCCTTTGTCTGTCATAACGCAGCCTTTCAGATTTGGAGGTTGGTTGGATTTGGCAGAAGTCGATAGCATTGGCTATGCTACAGACGGGGGACTGGGTGGGGGTGGGTAGCAAACCTGCTTCTATTTCTTCTATACCGGAAGAACCCGCTGCCTGAGAGTTTAAGTCTCCATACCAGAATACAGTCGAGGAATAGTCTACTGTGCCATTTTCCCAACCTAGTAATTCAAAATCGAATTTTAGTTGCTGGTTGAAAGGTATGCCGTCCAAACATCTGACTCTGAAGAAACTGTTATAACCATAAAAGTCCTTCATATCTTGTCGGGGCTGTCCGGCAAATGGAGTCTGGCTTTTAAAGTATCCGTCGAAGCTGTAATAGTCTTCGGTACCTGTCCCGAAATGGGAGGGAAACGCTTCGTGATCTACTGTTATTTTTTCATCGCCTTCTCCATACCACTCTGTTGTATGATTGAAAAGAGACAGCAGGTCTCCTCGATAGACTCCTCTGCCGGAGATAGTGGTGAAATTCCAGTCCACGCATTTTTCATGTTCCATCCAAGTGACAACGGGCAGTCCGCGCTCTTGTTTCCAGGCTGTATGGAAATAGAGGGAACGGTTGTCCCACTTGTAAGGTTGTGATACAATATCGATATGTACATCGGTTTTGTAGGGTGAGAGGTTTAAAACAGAGAGCTCACAATTCTGTCGATAGGGCATCAGCCATTTACTGCAAACGATTCCTTTACCATCAGAATAGAAGAAAAAACTCCGAGATGCAAATGCTCCCATACCGGAGCCTGCAAAATCGGATAATGGTGCCCATACGGTTTGCTGTCCGTCGAAGCTTATGGATATGATCAGACTGCGCATCAACCGGGCGAAATCATCTGTTCCGGGTTTCAGATCCGGATTCGTTTTCACGTTGAATTGGAGAAGGCTGATCGCTCTTTTCCCTTTGTGGAGGTTTAGTTGCTGCTTTTCTCCTTTGTTTAATGACAGATTTTGCCGGTGGATCAGTGCACCTTTTCCATAGCGGGCCTGTGAATCAACCCCCTTATCTATATTTCTATACAATGCAGCCGATGTCTTTTCGACCGATTGAGGGATACGTTCTGCAACTTTCCGGGAGAAGGTTTCGACCGGGGTGCCTGTGGGATATTTGCGGTAGTTGAATAGAAAATGTCTGTTTGTCCGTTCGGGAGTGAGTTCCTCCATGGTTACCTTGCAACCGTCGGCATAGGTGACGGGTAGATAAATCAGGCTGCCCCTGATCCATTTATCGTCCGGTTCGATTAATCCTTTCTTGAGTCCTCGTACACCGAACTTCTGGAGATCATAAGAGGGTACCACCCAGCCTGGTTCGTCTTTTCCGTCAAAGTAGAAGCGCAAGATTGTATGTATGCTGCCAAAGGTCGTGAGCCATATACGGGTAATGGCGCCGGGACCTTCGTCTTCGAAAAGAACTTTTTCTTTCCGTCCGTCGTGTTCTTCAAGGCGGATAAATCCTTCGCCATCGTCATTGGCAAACCAGCCGGGCCGATCGGGAGAAACGGATCTGCGATCGTAACTGCTCTGCTGCATGCTGCGGTAGGGCAGGGCGGGATAGCGGGTCATTTCATCGTATGAAGTCATCTCTTCCAAGAGGGTTTCTACGGTGATCGGTGACTTCTTCTGTCCAAATGAACCAATGCATAGAGTGGAAAAGAGCAAGGTGATGCTCAACCTTATCATTCCTGTTGTAAACTTGGGTTTCGGGAACGATAGTAAGGGTTGTTTTGATTTTGTGTTCATGCCATAATTCGATTAATGATTCGTGATGGCAATATTAGGAAAGTATATCGAATGAGACTATAATAAAACGTACTCAATCGTAGTACTGTGGTTACATACAAACCCTGCGGATAATTTTTCTTTGTGTACGAAAATCAATATCTTGATCGGATAAACTAGGTAAAACAAAAATAAGATGAAAGAAAAAGATTTAATCCGTTTTATGGATCGCATGATTGAAGAGCGAAAAGCGGAATATGCATTAGGTACGGCTCACATTTATCAAGCGAGCAGAAATGCCCTTTCTGCTTTTCTGAAAGCACACGACATTCCGTTCAAAAGAGTAAGGCCTGAGTTATTGAAGCAGTTCGAACGGTTTCTCAGACGGCGGGGAAACAGCTGGAACACGGTGTCTACTTATATGCGGGTACTCAGGGCTGTCTATAACCGGGCGGTCGACCGGCGTCTGGCACCTCACGTGCCACATCTGTTCAAAGCTGTATATACCGGTACTCAGGCTGATATCAAACGAGCTTTGAAAGCCGAAGAAATGGGGCAGTTGCTCGACACGAAGTGCACCCGGAAGCAATCGGAACTATTGCAGAAAACTCATCACCTGTTCGTGCTGATGTTTCTTTTAAGGGGGCTTCCTTTTGTCGACTTGGCTTATATACAAAAGAAGGACCTGAATGGGAATATCCTGACCTATCATCGCAGGAAAACCGGACGTCAGATCACCATTACAGTTACTAAAGATGCCATGAATATCATTCGGGAATATATGGATACTACTACGGAGTCTCCCTATTTATTCCCTATTCTGAGTGCAGAGGGAGGAGAGGATACCATCTATCGGGAGTATCAGCAGGCATTGCGCATCTTCAATTATCAACTGACAAAATTGGGAGAACTGTTGGGACTGACTACCGAATTGACTTCATATACAGCCCGCCATACTTGGGCCACTTTAGCCTATTATTTGGAAGTGCACCCGGGTATTATCCGGGAGGCGATGGGGCACTCGTCTATCAAAGTAACAGAGACTTATCTGAAACCATTCAATATAAAGAAACTGGATGAAACAAATTTAAGTATTATCGGTTATGCCAAACGATCTTTTGAGGGATAAAGTGCTGATTTCTGTGGAGTTACTTTGTAGGTAACTTTATTGTAAGTGTCCGACAAACATAAACCATTTTTCACAAAAAAGCAAATTAAAAAACATCTTTTTCAAAGACAGAGAGAAAATAATTCATTCATAGACAGATAATAGCTTCTACAGACTTCGGTTTGTTGGGAAGTTATCCAGAGAATTGCATACTTCTCCTTTCCTTGCTTCACACAGAAACAAAGAACTATTCTTTTTTATACCTTATTATAAATAAGGATTCCCTTTTACTGCTATTCCTTTTGGCAAAACGCCATTTGCATCCTTCAATAGTCTGTTTGGGGTTACCTACAAAGTAACTGTAGATAGAGGTATTACATAAGATAGAGGCAAGGCCGTCATCGGCAAGAGAAAACATTGATTTACTTACATAACATTTTTTTTATTAACACTTAAAAACAGAGGTATGAGAAAATGGACTTATCTCGTAGCTGCGCTCTTAGTGGGAGGAGCAACTACAACATTCACCGGATGTATCGATAACGATGAACCGGCGGGAATCGAACAACTTCGCGGAGCGAAAGCGGAATTCATTAAGGCAAAGGCTGCCTTTGAAACCGTATTAACCGAAATCCAAAGAGTGAAAATTGAAAGAGAACAGGTGTCTTTAGAATCTGACAAAGTGAACCTGGAATTAAAGAAAGTGGCTCTCGAAAAAGAACAGGCTTCTGCTGCTTGGGTGAAAGACTCTCTCCAGGCGCGTCAGGACACACTGGCTGCTTCACTAAAAGAACAACTGCTGGCTATCCAGAAGAAAGAAGCCGATACTAACGCAGACCTTCAAGAGTCATTGGCTGCATTAGAAGTGGCAATGGTTACTGCAAAAGACGAAGCGTTCGGTGAAGCTATCAAGGACGTAAAAGAAGCTTTAGCAGGCATTACTGAAGGAGAATTGCACACTTATGGAGCATTAGATTACCTCAAAGATTCTAATGCCCGCTTGCTAAAAGCCAAAAGTGATTTGTTGGACTTCCTTTCAGATAACAAATACCTGGAAGACAAACTGAATGCAGGTATTGACGAAGCCAAAGCAGCCCTTGCTACTCAAGAAAAGGTATTGGAAGATATGAAGACCTTCGCCGCTACTCCGACCTCAGAATGGAACACGAAACTGGCGGAAATCTCTAAGCAGATTGCCGCAGTCAATGCTGATGTGGTAGCGAAGAGTGAGGCTATCGCTAAGCAAACAGCGGAGATTCAGCCGGTACTTGCCGATATCGAAAGAGAGAACGCCAAGTTGGATACGAAAGATAAAAGCTTTACCATACCGGTGGTAGACGCAGCTTTGCAGAATGATCTGGCCGGATTTGTTCAAGAAAGCAACGTTTTAACATCTGATGAGTTCAACAAAGTGTTCAAACAAGATGGTGCAACGGGCGAATATACGATGATCGCTGATTTAAATCTGTCTGGCTTGTCATTAAATAATTATTACGAGGCAACGAGTGTGGTAAGCTATATTCGATCTGCTTATTCCAGTTCCAGCAGTCAGAATGTTGGTTATATTCAATTATTTAACAATGCTTATGAGCGTGTATTCTCCTACAGAAACAATTCCTCTATTCAACCTACCGATGCCGAAATAGCCAAAGCCAAAAGCGAATTAGCCAGAATGGCTATCGATAAAGCAGACAAATATGCGATTTTCCAGAAAGACTCTACAGCATGGATGGATTCTTACCTGGCTTATATGACAGCGTTGACTAATTACAAGAACTATCAGCAGACTACTACTTGGGATGCTATTGCTGCCAAAGTGAATACATATAAAGCATTAGCCCCTGCCGAGCAAACTAAAGACAAAGCCAACGCATTGCTCGCCGACTTGAAAGCCTACGGACAGTTGAGAGACGCTGTGGACGGAGCAACGGGAAAAATATACAACGTAGATAATAAAGAAATCAGACTTTATAATGTCACAATCGTTGACGATAGCGAAACTCCGACAGGCAATCAAGTGACACTTAGTAACTTTAATTCAACTATTCAGAGTAATGCTGCTTGGATATTAGGTAGCCAGCAGTTAGCAACTTCTTTCTATAACAGTACTCTCTCAGATTTTGATGGAGCTATCCAACGTTTGATTCTTGCTTCCAATACCTTATTTGGAAAAGGTGGTCAGTTAACCGATATTATTGAACCGAAGAAAGTAGGTGACAAATACTACCTTCCGGAAGACGTAGAAGCCGGAAACCATACTTGCAGCTATTATCTATATACAACAGCTATGAAGGATGTGGCCATCTTTACCAATATCGAGAAATGGATTGCTTTAGACAACAGCCTGACAGCTGATCTGGAGAAATTCGATGATGCCAAGAAAACGATAGCAGACAATGTAGCCACACTGCAAGCCGGTATCGCCGACAAGCAAGATGCTATTTGGAAAGCTGAATTGGAACGGCAATTGCTTGATTACAATCAGAGTCTGAGCTCTGACAATCCTTATTCTGTCAGCAATTCTTCTGCTTGCCAGATTCAGGCATTAAACAGTCTAATGACAACAATTCAGAATGCGATCACTAATGGTGGACAGGTTACTTATGTAACTTACGATCCGGTGAATCATAAATTTGAAACAGTCGAAGGTACTATTGAGAAATTGATTTCCGATCAGGAAAGCAAGATCGCGACAGCTAAAGATGCCGTTGCTACCGCTGAAGGAAAACTTGAAGCCTACAAGACTTTGGGTAAAGACGATAAGAGCAGATTCGAGTCTGATTTGCAAACTGCTATTACGAATGCAGAGCAGGAAGTTGCTTTCATGCAAGCCGAGGTTGATAGACTGAACGCTACACTGAAGAAACTTTTGGATGCTTATGCAGCTGAATAATAAAAAACTCTAAAGAAAAATAGTATGATAAAGAAACTATGCATAATCCTTCTGTCTGTATGTACTGTTGCGCCACTCTCGGCGCAGCAATACAGCAGCAGCGATGATGCGTCGTTTGCTCCTAAAAAAGGTCAGTGGCAGGTTTCCATGGTATTCGGTAGTTCGCAGATGTTCAACAACAGTACGGAAGACTATCTGCTGCCCAGATACTGGGATGGGAAGAGTGCCTTGGCACCGAACATAGGAATAGGAAACGGAAGCGGGCACCAGTCGGCAGATCCGGCCTACTACCTCACTTTAGGAGATTTGAATAATAACAGTTTGGTTAATATCATAGGTGTTCAGGGAAAGTATTTTCTGACTGACCGTTGGGACATCAACCTGATGTTCAGCATGAATATTGGTGTTACGCCCAAGAAAGATTATATTGAGGGAGACAGAACTGTTCAAGATATGCAAATTCCGGCAAAACAATACCTGGAAGGAAAAATCAAGAACAATTGGTCGATCAATATTGGATCAAACTATTATTTCAATACAAAGAACGAACGTATCAATCTGTACGTAGGTGGGCTTTTAGGTTGGCAAATGGGACGAATCCAGACAACAACTCCTTATACGGGAATTATGGTCGAGGATCCGGACATGAGTACAGACGATGCTGACGCGCCCGGAGGAACTGACTTGAACCCGAGTGAAAACCCGAACTCGCAGGACAATGCGGCGGTAGTCGATGGCAGCGATGTCAACGGCACTCCGTTAGAAGTCTATATCCCTAACACCCGGACCGGGCAGATATTCGGACTGCGCGCAGCCTCTGTAGCGGGTATCGAATACAGCCTTGGTAAGGGACTGATTTTGGGATTTGAAGTTCAGCCGGTAGCTTACCGCTACGATATGATTCAGATATGCCCCAAAGGCATGTCGGCCTACAAGGTGGGGCATCACAACATCAACTTGTTTGCGTTGCCCAACCTGAAACTCGGATTTAGATTTTAAATAAGTCCAGAATATTACGAAAAGATCACCCCGTTCTGCCCTCGGGTACGTATGGGGTGATTTTTTATAACTTATAGGATGATAAAGAAGATGAAAAGGAATTTGACAGGGGTCTTACTGATGGGCCTCATCATGGGAGCCTGTAATCATACGCCTAAAGAGGGGGCCTACCACCTCAGAGGGGTGGTGACTAACGAGAAATTGGAAGGCAGGACGATTTATTTGCGGGACGCTATAGAAGGTGTGGTGAGATATGACAGCACTACAGTCAGTGAAGGACGCTTTGTGTTCAATGGAAAAGTGACTGCCCCGCAAGTGAGGGAGCTCTTTATTCAGGAGACTGACAGTGACCATTTTCCCGTTACTCTGCCCGTGGTTTTGGAACCGGGAGAGATCAACGCAAAAATAGGAGATATCGTACTGGTGGAAGGAACCGGACTGAACGAGGAGATGATGCAAACCTTGATGGCTCTCGACGAATTCAGAGGGCGGGACTTTACCGGGAAAGAGATAAATGAAATTAAAGAGGCTTTCGGCGGATTCGTGCTGGAACAGATTGTGAAACATGCCGGCAGTCCCGTAGGAAACTATCTGTACGAAGCCTATCAGAACAAGCTAAGCGAAAATCAACAGGCCGAGGCGCGGAAAACGCTCGGCATCGGTTAGAAAAAAACATACCGGAACACATGCAGGCGGGAGTTTTACCTAGTTCTCTGCCTGTCCGGTACTTTTAGTGTTACACCGGAAGGCTCCGTGAGGAGGTTTCCGGTTTTTTGGTATTTCCGGCATGAATGTACGCTAAAAGAGCGATCAGTCTGATCTCCAATCGGGTGGAGTCCGGATGCCGGTGAAGCCAGTCTGATGGTTATTCCAGTGTCGGTATATCTATTGTTTCGTTCTCTTCTTGCCAGTTATCAATGGTGAATCCCCCGGAAGTTTCTTCCGAGAAGATATCACCCAAGGTTAATGTCAGAGTCAACTTGTTATTAGCTTTTAACGGAGCATTGAGTGGTTGCTGGTAGACTTTGGTATTTCCGTTTTTAAGCTTGATGATCAGCTTGAACATTGGTTTGGCGGATGATGGAAAAAGCATGACCGTGGCATTGCTCATCTGTGTACCGTCTGCCGACAGTACAAGCGGGAAAGATACTGTTTTGGTTTGGTTGACCGGAGCGGCTGTATACATGTTCAGCTTCTCGGCAATGCCTCCTACATGTACTTCCATGCCGGCAATACTGGAACTTAGGATACCGTTGTTTTTGTTTTTGACGATTACTTTCAGCCCGGCAACAACACGCTGCATGGCTGCACTCAGTTCTTCCGTGCCGATATGTGCCGGTTTCACTGTATACACTAAGTCGAATACCGGATAATAGGTCGTATCCGCCGAAACTTTCCGGAGCCCGAAATACTGTTGTGAAAGGTCTCCTCCGATAGTGATTTGGGGGTCGACGACGACCGGGTTGCTGTAAATCGGCTCTTCATATTTCGGGGTACCCCAGTATATCATGTTGTAAGTGCCCACCGGGAGAGATATTTCCCTGTTCTTATCTCCATAGATCTCTCCGTTCTGGAGGTAATACATTCCCGGAAAGGGGGTCAGTTTGCCTTCGATATAATTGCCGTAATAAATGGCACCTCCTGCCTGGCAAGGGTAGGCTTCCAATACACCCGTCATCGGACTTTGTGTATCGGATAGGGTAACGCTCAAATCGGGGGTGACCAAACTTCCATTATCCTCCTTACAGGTTGTGCATGAATCATCATCCGAGCAACTGTAAAATATAAAGGTACTCAAAAGGGTCAGTAACATTAACTTCTTCATAAATCTCCAGGTTTAGGTTTTTAATTACTTGCATATAACACTTTACTTCTCAAATGGTTTTATATATCTTTGTGCGTTGAACGCGATATATTTCAATTTATTATGAACGGATTTTTTCTTTTGAAACGTCCTTTTATCTGGTTGGCCCGCTTTCGCCACCGTTGTGGATATGGGGTTCATTCACCATTTGCTTTCGACTTGATAACCAACGTCATTTATGAGCGTACCCCTTACTATGCCTACAGTTCGTTGGAAGCCGAACAGAAAAAAATGTCGGCAAACTCCGGTAGGAAATGGAAGCATGAATCGAAGAAGGTGAACCGGTTGCTGTTTCGGCTGGTCAACTATATTCAGCCCGATACGATTGTGGATGCCGGAACATTATCGGCATCGTCTTTGTATTTGCAGGCCGGACATGCTAAAGCCGATTATGTGGGTGCTTCCGATTTGTCGGAGCTCTTTCTGGAGAAAGATACGCCTGTCGATTTTTTGTATTTGCACCATTATCGGAATGAGGAGTTTGTGGAGCAGGTGTTTGACCTTTGTGCATCGAGAACCACCGGACGAGGACTCTTTGTTATTGAGGGCATCCGCTATACGAAGAAGATGAAAGCACTCTGGAAAAAGATACAGCAGGACGACCGGACAGGCATTACATTCGATTTGTATGATTTGGGAATTGTCTTTTTCGACCGTACCAAGATAAAACAGCACTATCTCGTCAACTTCTGAATCCTTTGATGTGTTAACCTTTACAGAAATAATAAACATACTATCATTATGAAAAAGAGTCTTGTATATACAAAAACGGGTGATAAGGGAACGACCGGCCTGATAGGCGGGACACGTGTTCCGAAAACCCATATCCGTCTGGAAGCGTATGGAACGGTCGATGAACTGAATTCGAATCTGGGCTTGCTGGCAACTTATTTGATGGACGAGCATGATTTGAATTTTGTGCAGTCCGTGCAGGATAAATTGTTTGCCATCGGGTCGCATCTGGCCACTGATCAGGAGAAGGTGCAATTGAATGATGTCAGTATTATTACTCCCGCTGAGGTGGAAGCCATTGAGCGCGAAATCGATGCCGCCGACGAAATTCTTCCACCTTTACATTCTTTTATTATTCCGGGAGGGAGTCGTGGCTCTGCGGTTTGCCACGTTTGCCGTACCGTTTGCCGGAGGGCCGAACGCCGGATTCTTGCATTATCCGAAAGCTGTACAATCTCAGCCGATTTACTGGCCTATATCAACCGTTTATCGGATTATTTATTTGTCTTGTCCCGTAAAATGAATTTTAATGAAGGAAAAGACGAAATATTTTGGAATAATAGTTGCAAGTGAAATATTTTATTATACTTTTGCCGAAAAATAGAGAGTAGGATTAATATTCACATTTTAAATACGAAAGCTTATGTATTGGACATTGGAATTAGCATCTAAACTGGAAGATGCTCCTTGGCCGGCAACTAAGGATGAACTGATTGATTATGCCATGCGGTCGGGTGCTCCTCTTGAAGTGATTGAAAACCTTCAGGAAATGGAAGATGAAGGCGAAATCTATGAAAGCATAGAAGATATTTGGCCGGATTACCCCAGTAAAGAGGATTTCTTCTTTAACGAGGAAGAGTATTAATAGTCTTCGAATAGTCTAAACAATTAAATATCAGCGCGACAGATAAAGGTAATTTGTTTGTCGCGCTGGTGTTTAAGGGTGCTTGGTGGTGTAGTTTGTTTGTCTAAATTGCGGTTTTTCTTCTCAAAAATGTAGTTTGTTTGTCTAAAATTCCATACCTTTGTTTCTCCTCAGGAATATTGCTAAAAGGAGGATGATATATGGGAAGACCGAAAAGACTATATCCGTTGGGCAAATATCGACTTCGCACACCAAAGGAGGTTGATAAAGATAAAGCCTATCCTGTCGAGTTGGAATATACTTGGAACAGGCAGATAATCCGTAAGACTACAAATGTCTTTGTCAAGGTTGCAGACTGGAATCAGAACGGCAATCAGGGACGGGGTGAAATCCGTGCAAGCTATGGTGGGGAGTTCAAACGGCTGAACCAACTTCTGCTTGCACGTGTTGAACGTATAGATTCGCAACTTGCCGAGTATCACGAAAAGCATCCGAACCAAATTACAGCGGATGTCGTTTCCGGTCTTCTTGCAGACAAGCCTTTGGCACGTCGTGATCAGGGAAAAGATTTTGTGGATTTCACATTGGAACGCCTTTCTTCGGATTATTCGAGAAACAGAATCGGTAGAAGCCGATACGAGAACGGAAAGAGTTGCATGAATATTTTCCAGACTTTTTTACGGGCGACCAAACAAGGCACATATCGGTCGGACGCAATATATGTTGGCGATATGATTCCGGAACTATTGGACAGTTATATCGTTTGGCGCAAGGAAATCAAACAGAATAGCGATGCGACAATCAATCATGCCTTGACACCGATATTGAAGGCGTGTGCATACGCAAGTGAAATGAGCATGATAGATCCTGCTGTGAATGCAAGGATTCAGGATATGCGTATCGTTACAAAAGTTTCACTTTCAGAGGAAGAAGTTGAGTTTGACGGAAAGAGCCTGGCCAAAGAACAGGTCTCTGCTCTTTTAGAATATTACAAGACCTGTCAGGAACCACGTAGAAAGGAATTTTTGGAAATGTTTTTCTTTGCGTTTCATGCTTGCGGACTTCGTGTGGTGGATGTGATGACCCTGCAATGGAAGCATATCGATTTTGCCCGGAAAGAGTTACGGAAGATTATGATAAAGACAAACAAACGTCATGTGATCCCTCTGACTGAACCTGCATTGCGCATATTGCAACAATGGCAGGAAAAACGTGCAGGATGCCGGTATGTATTTGACCTTGTGAAGGAAACTTTGGATCTGGATGATGCGGAGGCACTTTATAAGGCACGTAATAATGCGACTAAATGTATCAATCAGTCATTGGCGGTCGTGGGAGAGCAGATTGGGCTACCTTTCAGTCTTTCAATGCATGCGGCCAGACATTCGTTTGCGGTTTTTGCCCTAAATAAGGGATTGTCCATGTCTGTAGTCAGCCGATTGCTCGGTCATGGAAGTACGGATGTAACAGAGAAAGTCTATGCTCGTTTCTTGCCGGAAACCTTGTCTGCAGAAGTAGCCCGACTGAAAGACGAGTTAACTCCGCTTGAAATAATCTGATTTTAGAATGGTATTGAGATAATTAGTTTTTGTTTCTATTTTCTATGTAATTGAAATATTTATGCTACAAATAATATTCTTGGTTATAGGTCTTTTTATTATCGTTCTTGCATTGTCCTTTGCTTTCAAAAGATATGCAAGGCTGATTCTGTGGTCAAGTGCAATCACCTTGTTTGCTGGTACACTATTGCTTGTCGGAATCGGTGTGATAAATCCGATTGATGGAGACAATACTGGCTCTACAACGTTTTGGGGTACTATCATAACATTGATTTCAGGTGCAGCTCTCGCCTTTTGTGCTGAAATGCTGAAAGAGGGAAATAAGGGAAAAACAAAGGTGCAAAATGGCAATTCCTCTGTTTCAGGGAAGCAGACGGCAGATAACGAGGAAACTGTTGTTTTGATTGGGATGTTGCATACTGAACTGGCTATAAAAGTTTTCGCCAAAGCGATAGAGGCTGGTTATATAGGCGAAAAAGGTTCCCATTATAAGTGGAATGATTCCAAAGTTCTGTTGGCATATATGTGTGGGCGGATATATTGTGGAGACAAGCCTGAATATTCCGAAATGGATGAGAAATCATACTGGAAATTTGGCAGAATGGGAGTCTTCCCCGATACAGAACTGAGCAACTTGTTTGAAATGCCTGATTTGGGGCAATCTCGGTCGAATAGGAAAGACCTTGCCGTTCCTGCAAAATCCAAGGAAATCGATAAGTTTTTTGAGTAGCTGTCTGGCTACTCTTTTTGTTTATAATCAATGCTTTAATCTCCAACTCTAATATTATCTAATACAATCCTAACTTCAGTCTAATTCATTAGCCTAATTTACACTAACTTCTTAAGTATTAAGAACTTTTTACCTTCGCTGCCGTTATGGCCGATGTGCACAGTCGTGCCATAACATAAACCCGGCTTACAGTCCGAGTGTGCATTAGGAAGGAAGCCATAATACGAAAACTATGGCTAAAAAATTAGATGGAGATAAAAATCTATGTGAACGGGAACTCCTTGAGAAGATTCTCGGCATAGTGGAGAAACAGTTGCAATTACCACTTCCAAGTGAGGCAGGTGGGTGCTGTCTCTATGACAACAAGTCTTTGATGGAGAAATTGCACATCAAAGAGAAGTATCTGAAAAAGTTGCGTGACAACGGTTATCTCGGTTATTCGCGCGAAGGTGACAAATACTGGTATACACAGGAAGACGTAGACCGTTTTCTGCGCCGATTCCATTATGACGCTTTTGCTATTGGTGATGAACTGCCTAAACAGGAAGGAGGTGGCTATGTTTGATAATCTGCATTTGACCAATATGCTTCGCTCGGAAGTTGAAAGCGTTCCGGAGACAGGTCTTCCGTTGGATGCATTTCCAGACAAGATACAAGAGATTATACTAAATCTTGCCAGATACGAGAATTTCAATGTGGAATATACAGTTTCGATTATCCTTTCTGCCGTTGCTACTGCGGTAGGTAATTCTTGTCATATCCGCATAAAAGGAGAATGGAAGACCTGTCCGTCCATTTATATGATGTTGGTTGGTCGTCCTGGTCTTGGAAAGACACCTCCTCTTGGTTTTATATATAAACCGATTAATGAGTATGATGACCGGCTGCATGAAAAATATGAATTGGAATGTGACGAATATGAAAGAGCCATGTCTGTCGGCAAGCACGGGAATGACGGGGAAGGGCAGTTGCTCAAAAAACCGAATTTTGTAACGACGGTTATTTATGACTCCACTCCGGAGGCGATGATGAATATTCATCAGCATAATCAACGTGGGATAACATTGGTAGTCGATGAAATTCTGGCTTTATTCAATTCGGTCAAAAGGTACAATAGTAAGAATAATCTCATTGAAGATTTGCTGACAGCGTATAGTGGACAGCCGTTAAAGGTTATCCGCAAGTCCGAATCACGTCCTGTTCTAATCAAGAATCCGTGTGTAAATGTCATCGGTTCAGTACAGACGAATATGCTGCAGGAAGTCTTCCGCGCAGAATTTCTTGCCAACGGATTGCTTGACCGTTTTCTGTTTGTCTATCCCAAAAACAGGAAGATATCCGGATGGAGACGGGAAGAAAGGAATACAGTCCGCCCTGACGTCATGAATCAATGGAGGACAATAATCAATAGAATTTTAAGCATCCCTTGTATCCTTGATGACAAGGGCACAACGGTAAATCCCCGTATCCTTACAATGTCTGACGATGCGGAAGAATACTTTTATGAATGGTACAATGGAATTATCGATGCTGTAAATGCCATTGAGGATGATGCGAATGTTGAAAGCCGGAAGATGAAACTCAACGGCCATGTAGCACGTCTTGCCCTGTTGTTTCAGGTAATGAAATGGGCTACTGATAGTGGAGATATGCAATATATTGAGTGGGATTCCGTAGAATCGGCAATCCGTATGATTGATTATTATGAGGAAACATACAGGAGGATCCAGGAAACCATTGTCATAAACAGTATCGGCGAAACGAAGGAAGTCTGGCTTTCCCTATTGGGAGATAGGTTTACTTCCGGGGATGCTGTTATTGCTGGTAGAAAAGTCGATATGTCCAGACGTACCGTCTATTATGCGCTTGACCAATTGTGTCGACTTCAGCACCCTCTAATAGAAAAACTTCAGCATGGAGTCTATCGCAAACTTATGACAGAAAACACTGATGCACCTTGCACTATTGCACTTTCGTCTTACCAAGATACCAAGCAAATTTCTCAAAGTGCAAAAGTGCAGAGTGCAACCACACTAAAATCAGAGGACCATGAGTGAATACAGATTCCATTTACAGAAATACCGACCTGGAAGCAAGACTACTTGTCCGAGCTGTGGTAAAAGCCGGTGTTTTGTCAGGTATATTGATGAACAGGGCAACATTTGCTTTCCCGAAAATGTCGGTAAGTGTGATCGTGAAAACAGTTGTGGCTACCACTATACACCTAAAGAATACTTCAAGGATAATCCTGATGTGTTGGAAATGGATGAGGGAAACGGCAAGTCGCTCCTTTCTGCCCCTTATAAGCAGGCAGATAAAACTCCGTCTTGTATTGTTCCTTCGTATATTCCATCATCTTATGTGTTAAGGAGTCTGTCGCATTATTCAATCAACCCTTTATATCAGTATTTCTGTCATGTATTTGGTGAAGATGAGACAACCAGATTGTTTGAAATGTATCGCATAGGGACATCTTCAAAATGGGGAGGCGCAGCGGTTTTCTGGCAGATAGATATAAATGGGCAGGTAAGAACCGGAAAGGTAATGTGCTATAATGCAGAGACAGGGCATCGGGTTAAAGGGCCTCAGGCTTTTGTCAGCTGGGCGCATTCTGAGTTGAAGTTGCATGATTTCCGTTTGAAGCAGTGTCTGTTTGGAGAACATCTTCTGAAAAATTCATCGTCTCCGGTAATGCTGGTGGAAAGTGAAAAGACCGCTGTTGTAATGAGCCATTTTATCCCCGATTATATATGGCTGGCAACAGGTGGAAAGAACGGTTGTTTCAACAGTGAAGCTATGCAGGTTCTCAAAGGCAGGGAGGTTACTCTCATCCCTGATTTAGGAGCAACCGAACAATGGAACGCGAAGTCCGCTTTATTATCTGGCATTTGTAAAAAGGTTACTGTCTCTGACATTCTAGAACGTACAGCGACTGAAGAACAACGCAGTCAAGGGTTGGACATTGCAGATTTCTTTCTCTTTTCACCGTCCAAACGTCAAATACTTCAACTGATGATACAGCGTAACCCTGCTTTGCAGTTGCTCATTGACGGACTGGATCTGGCATTGGTGGAGTAATCCGAAGTCTTACTTCGGGAATTTATAAGAAAGTCCATAACATAATAAGGACTTTTTGCCTGACAGCAATAAAGTTCCTCCGGCATCCGGCAGAATCCGGTTCGGAGTGAGCAAGCTCAAACATAAATCATTTATAAAAAGAATACCTATATGAATACAGATATAAAACAAGCTATGCACGTCGGAGCCGGCAAATCATTCGGCACGGCAGAGGCCAATGAAAATGAAAGACGTTGGAACGATGACAAGATTGACAGAAAGAATCAGGATCCGACCAACCACTACGACAGGACCAGAATGAAATTGAATTTCGAGATCGGTCCTGACGGAAAGATACATCCGTTGGGTTATCAGGAGAAATCGCTTGAAGTCCGTCTGCAAGAACGGCTGGACGAATTGGGTTGGAAGCCGTTCAAGGCGGACAGCAAAATCCAACCGAACTGTTGCGCTAAGTTTGTCTTCGGAGGAAACCATGACCGGACGCTTGAAATGGCTTTCGGGAATCAGTCCGTCAATCTGGAGAAAGGTGCGGACAACAGCCACCTGCACCGTTGCGAGGAAATCGAGAATTGGGCGAAAGATGTCTATGACTGGTGTGTCCAAATATACGGGCAGGAGAACATTGTCGGGTTTCAGGTACATCTTGATGAGAGCAGTCCGCATATTCATGCCTTGGTTGTTCCTGTTGGTATTCGCCCCAAAAGCGGACGGAAGTGTGTGATGTGGTCGGCAAAGTTCGGGAAAGACCGCTATGAATATGGTCAGATATTGAAAGAAATGCACACATTCTTGTATGAAGATGTCGGTAGCAAATACGGTCTCGAACGAGGTGACAGTATTGAGGGGCGTAACGTGCATCATCTGCACAAACGCGATTATATCCGCAAACTGACCAAGGAGGCAAAACAGGCGGAGAAAGCCGTCAAGGGACTTCAATCCATGATGCGGAATCTGGAATCAAAGATTTTCAGTTATAGGCTGCAACTTGAAGAGACGGAAAAGGAACTGGCTTCCGGCAAGATCACACTCGACAGATATGAAGCGCAGAAAGCGGATATACAGAAACTCATTGCCGAGTATCAGACCAAACTCGAAGACAAGACCGACAAGCTCCACGCAAAGGAGCAGGAACTGGAGCGGCTGACCGCAGATGCGACAAAAGCACGTTCAGTTGTTCAGCCGTTCCGCAACCACAAAGTTGATTTCATGCCACCTCAAATTACCGAGAAAGTACCCTTGTTCGGTACTGACAAATGGGTCGAGCGGCAGAACCAACGTATTGCCAAGCAGTTTACCGAAATTGTCCGCAAGATAGAATCACTGTACAGGAATGATGCTGCACGGCAGGTTGAAGCCGCCCAGCGTAATGTATTGGCGGATTATGGGGAGCTTTATCAACTGAGACGGGAGAACAAATCTCTTTCTGACACAAACGAAAGTTTGGAGTCAGAGTTGAATACACTGCTTGACCAGCTGGCTATACCATCGGCGCGCAATCTGATTTTTGCCGTTGCCGATGCACTTATCGGTGGACAACCCGTACCGGTTTCCTCCGGAGGTGGTGGCTCGACCTCTGACCTGCTTTGGGATGGCCGGAGATCTGACGAAGAGGAAGAAGCTTATCGGAGGAGGTGTTTGATGTTTGCGATAGTAACGGTATGTAAGCAGCAAACGAAAAGTCGAAGGAAATAATTATAATTCGCCAAATTGCCAAACAAAAATACGCCAAATTTCCAAATGTATTTTATCCAAATTTCCAAATTTGTGTTGCAATTTATATGATTCATAAACTATTTCCCTATCTTTGCAAAAACTATGTATCCATGGAATATAAAAATCGAATAGCAGATAAATTATTGCGTGATAAGTTAGAGGCAATGGGGGCTGTTTTAATTGAAGGTCCAAAGGCTTGTGGTAAGACGACTACGGCTGAACAACAAGCTAAAAGCATCATTTATATGGACGACCCAGTAAAGCAAGAACAGTATAAACAGATGGCGCAAACTAATATCCGTTTTTTGCTTGAAGGAGAAACGCCACGTTTGATTGATGAATGGCAACATGTTCCTCAGTTTTGGGATGCCATTCGGTTTGAAGTTGATCATAGAGATGACGATGGTCAGTTTATGCTTACAGGATCTGCAGTTCCAGCTGATATGAAAGAAATTCATCATACTGGAACTGGAAGATACGGATGGCTTACTATGCGTCCTATGAGTCTTTGGGAGTCAGGAGAATCTACAGGAGAGGTTAGTTTGTCGGATTTGTTTCTTACTCCTGATAGAATAGGAGCATTAAACAAACTGACATTGCCAATGCTTGCATTTGCCGCTTGTCGTGGCGGTTGGCCTAAGTCTCTGCAAAAGAAAACGGAAAAGGCAGCATTATCGCAAGTGACGGAGTATTATAAAGCCATTACAAATAGTGATATATCGCGAGTAGATAACGTGAAAAGAGACGAGGAGCGAGCAAAAAGAATTATGCGTTCATATGCTAGACATCAGGGCTCTCAAGCAAGCATAGCAACAATTCTTGCTGATATATCAACAAATGATACTGGAAACATCAGCGATGAGACAGTAGGAGCATACCTTACTGCTTTACGAAAAATATTTGTGATAGAAGATATGCCGGCATGGAATCCAAATCTGAGAAGCAAAACAGCAGTGCGCACATCTGACACAAGATATTATGTAGATCCTTCATTGGGAGTTGCTGCTTTGGGGCTTGGGCCTAATGACCTGGTTAATGATTTGAATACATTTGGATTGTTTTTTGAGACGATGTGTATCCGTGATCTTCGCGTTTATGCAGATGCTTTGGATGGTTCAGTCTACCATTATAGGGATAAAAATGGTTTGGAATGTGATGCTGTGGTGCATTTGCGTAATGGTGCATATGGTTTAATTGAGATAAAATTAGGCGGAGAAAAACTTATTGAGGATGGAGCTAAGACATTAACTGCACTTACCAATATTATTGATACTTCCCGAATGAAGGCACCTGCTTTTTGTATGGTACTAACTGGTGTCGGAGATTTTGCCTATAGACGGACAGATGGTGTTTATGTTGTTCCTATTGGATGTTTGAAAGATTAATTGTGGGTAAAAGCGGTTATAGGAATAATAATTTTGTCAATAAGCCGAACGACTCCATCATCCCTAAAGCAATATCTCACACCATAGAGAAACTGATAGATATTACGCAAGATGGTTCACATAAAAGGGTTGATTTAAATTTACAAATTTCAGAATATGTAAAAGAAACCCAGTCTCCTTTTATCTTTAGGTCTTGCCTTTATCAAGTAATGGATGTTGTAAGATGGTACAGTGACTTAATAACAAAATTGGCTGAAGGTTAAATTAATATATTATTTAAGTTCGAAGATTCTGTTGATGGTGTCAGCTAATTTATCATTGATGATTTTCGAGT